>Ga0208516_100712_pt1 | contig 11496 bp, 8 predicted proteins | sample LakWasM117_HOW13_2_FD_183931 | JGI IMG/M metagenome (GOLD analysis project Ga0208516, IMG submission 183931) | Freshwater sediment methanotrophic microbial communities from Lake Washington under simulated oxygen tension - Sediment Metagenome... | ecosystem: Environmental > Aquatic > Freshwater >...
GCCCATGCGCCGGCACTGCACGGTGACGGCGTGGTTGTCGATGCCCAGCGCGTGCGCCACCCAGTGCTGCACTTCGCCAGGGTGCTGCGTGCTGGAATGAATCCACCACTGGTTCTGCTCCAGCGGAAGGGCGTAGGCGATCTGGCCTTCCAAATAGAAATGCTCCTGGCCGCCCACATCGAAACTGCCGCCGAGGCGGTGCGGCGCATGCGCCATGGCCTCCTCAGGCGCGCCGCGGCGCACGAACACGGGCGGCAGCACGTAGCTCTGCTGCGCGTGCGCCGCGCGTGGGTCCAGCACCGCCGGCAGGGGGGCAATGTCCACCTGCACGGCGCGCGCAGCGCGGCGCGCCTGCATGACGGACTCGGCGACGACCACGCCAACCACCTGGCCCACGTGCTGCACGGTCTCAAAGGCGAACACCGGCTCGTCGTGCGCAAACGCGGCCAGCATCTTGTCGCCCGGAATGTCGGCCGACAGCACCACGCCACGCACGCCGGGCATCGCCAACGCGGCGGCTGTGTCCACACCGTTCAGGCGCCCGTGCGCCACTTTGGACAGGATGGGCGCGGCGTACAGTGTGCCCTTGAGCTCGGGCAGATCGTCGATGTAGCTGGCGTTGCCCGCCACCTGGGCGCGGGCGCTCTCGTGCGCATGCGGATGGCCCAAGGCGCGCGGCGACGCTGCAGCGGCGTGGCCATGCGGCGAAAGGGGCAGCTCGGCGATGGCGTCGACGGCCATTGCTACCGGATCGGCCACGGCATCGCGGCTCAGGGAAAGCTCATCGCGTGCAGTCATGGCAATTCCTCCAAGGCCAGCAGGTCCAGGCTGGCCGGTGCACCCCCTTGGGTCTCCAGCCAGAAGCGCCGGGGCAGGGCGGCCAGCATGGCACGGCGGTAGGCGCTGCTGGCGCGCATGTCCGAGATGGGATTGAACTCGGCCTGCAGTGCGGCGGTGGCGGCCTGCACCGTGGCTTCGCTCCAGGGCTGGCCGACGAGCGCGGCCTCGGCCGCGCGGGCGCGGGCCGGCGTGGCGGCGACACCGCCGGCGCCTATCGAGGCTGCTTGAACAGAACCGTGTTCGATGGTGAGGTTGAGCACCAGGCACACCGCCGAAATGTCGTCGTCAAAGCGCTTGGACACCTTGTAGGCGCGCAGCCGTTCATGCGGTTGGGGCAGGGGCACGTGGATGCGCAGGAGCAACTCGTCCACCGCCATCACGCTTTGCCGGTAGCCGGTGTAGAGGTCTTCCAGCGCCAGCTCGCGCGTGCCGCGCACGCTGCCCAGTTCGACGCGGGCGCGCAGCGCGATCAGGAGCGGCATCGAGTCGCCAATCGGCGAGCCGTTGGCCACGTTGCCGCCCAGCGTGCCCGAGTTGCGCACCGGCAAGCCGGCAAAGCGGGCGGCAAAGCGCAGGGCGTCGGGCCAGTGCTGCTGCAAGGCGCCAAAGGCATCGGCCAGCGTCACGGCGGCGCCAATGCGCAGGTGGCCGGCATCGCGCTCGATGCGGCGCAACTCGGCCGCCTGGGTGACGTCCAGGACCTGCGCAAACTGGCGGTGCTGCTTGGTGACCCACAAGCCCACGTCGGTGCAGCCCGCCACCACCTGCGCCAGCGGGTGGGCGGCGCGCGCCGCCAGCAGGGCCGCTTCCGTGGTAGGGGAAATATAGGTCAAATCAGGCTCTAGCGCTTGTCTATAAAGCGCTAGCAGCTTCAATTGTTGTAGCAATTTGGTTTCGTTGACGGCCTGCACCGGCAGATCGCCCATGGCCTGGGCGGCGTCCAGAATGGGGCGGTAGCCGGTGCAGCGGCACAGGTTGCCCGACAGGTCGTGCACCGCATCGGCGCGCGTGATCGCCTCGCCTTTGCAGCAACGGTTCTGGTACATGGCAAACAGGCTCATCACGAAGCCGGGGGTGCAAAAGCCGCACTGGGAGCCGTGTGCTTGGACCATCGCCTCCTGCGCGGGGTGCAAACCTGCTGCGGTATGCGCGTCGCTCGTCTCGATCAACGGGTCCTCGGTCAGGTCTTCCACCGTCCACAGCGCCATGCCGTCGATGGAATGCGCCAGCCGGATGCAGGCGTTGATGGCGCGGTAGCGGATGCGTTCCTGGTCGCCGGTGCCCTCCCTTTCGCCCAGCACCACGGTGCAGGCGCCGCAGTCGCCTTCGCCGCAGCCTTCCTTGGTTCCGGTGGCGCCCAGGTCGTCCCGCAGCAGCTCCAAGAGCGTGCGCTCGGGTGGTACATTGGCCAGCGCTACAGGCTGACCGCGACGGATGAAGTGCAAGGGGCGCATGGTCAAAGGGTACAGCGGTACAGGATGAGAGCGGATAACAAAACTCTCTTGGCGTTGTTGCTCTGCCTTGCCGTACGGTTTGTACTGCCTGCGGCAGAGCGCCTAGCCAAGATCGCTTCGCTGAGTTGTGTGATCCGCTCCCAATGCGGTTACTAAGGGTAGAACGCATTGCGCTGGCCCGCATAAGCGCCAGCATATGACGCGAATGCGCAAACAACTATGAGAGACCAAGCCCTTTTCGACAAGATAGACCTCCATCTCATAAGGGTCTTGCACACCGTGCTCACTGAACGCAGCGTATCGAGGGCCGCCATCCGCCTGGGCATGCACCAGCCGGCCGTGTCCGCCGCGCTCAAGCGCCTGCGGGAGCTCGCGGGCGATCCGCTGCTGGTGCGCTCGGGCAGCAGCATGGTGCCCACCGATGCCGCGCTGCGCATGGTGGAGCCGGCGGCCGACATTCTGCGCAGCGCCGAGGCGCTGTTTTCCGATGCGCGGGGGTTTGATCCGCGCACCAGCACGCGCAGCTTTCGCGTGGCGGCCAGCGATTATCTTGACCCGCTGTTTCTGCCCCGGCTGGTGGCGCGCATCAAGGCCGAGGCGCCGCTGTGCCCGATCGAGATCCTGCCGCTCTCGCCCGACGCGCACTACCACGCGCAACTGGCCGATGGCGGGGCCGACCTGGTCATCGGCAACTGGCCCGAGCCGCCGGGCGACCTGCACCTGGGCAAGCTGTTTGCCGATGAGGTGGTGTGCCTGGTCTCGCCCGAGCACCCCGCCGTGCGCCGGGGCTGGAGCCTGGACGACTGGCTCCAGGCCGAGCACATTGCCCCCACGCCCACCCACCCCGGCGCGCGCGGCGTGATCGACGCGCACCTCGATGGCCTGGGCCTCTCGCGCAACATCGTCGCGCGCTGCGCGCACTTTGGGCAAATTCCGGAGATGGTGGCGTCCAGCCTGCTGGTGCTCACCACAGGCCGCCAGTACTGCGAGCGCTTCACGGCACGCCTGCCGCTGGCCATTCTGGCGCCGCCGCTGGCGTTTCCGCCGCTGGGCTACTACCAACTCTGGCATGCGCGGACGCAGCATTCCGCCGCAGCGGCCTGGCTGCGCGAATGCGTGCGCAAGGTGGCCGAATCGCTTCCAAAAGGATAGCTGTATGCGCATATAGAATAAGCGCTGGATGCCAATCTGACTATTAAAATACAACATTTCCGAGACAACCACGCGCATGACCTCCTCCGCTTCTCCTCCGCCCGCAGGCCAGGCGCCGCCGCGCCTGCAGCTCACCGGGATCACCAAGCGCTACCCGGCGGTGGTGGCCAACAGCGGCGTGTCGCTGAGGGTGCAGCCGGGCGAAATCCATGCCGTGCTCGGTGAGAACGGCGCCGGCAAATCGACGCTGATGAAAGTCATTTATGGCGCCGTGCGGCCCGACGAAGGCAGTGTGCAGTTCGACGGCCGCGCGGTGCAGGTGCGCAACCCGCAGGAGGCGCGGCAGCTGGGCATCGCCATGGTGTTCCAGCACTTCAGCCTGTTCGATACGCTGACCGTGGCCGAGAACGTCTGGCTGGGGCTGGACAAGAGCCTCACGCTGGCCGAAGTGGCGCGGCGCATCACTGCCAAGGCGGCCGACTATGGTCTGGACATCGACCCCGAGCGCCCGGTGCACACGCTCAGCGTGGGGGAGATGCAGCGGGTCGAGATCATCCGCGCGCTGCTGACCGAGCCACGTTTGCTCATTCTTGACGAACCCACCTCGGTGCTGACGCCGCAGGCGGTCGAGCGGCTGTTCGTGGTGCTGCGCAAGTTGGCGGCCGAGGGCTGCAGCATCCTCTACATCAGCCACAAACTGCACGAAATCCGCGCGTTGTGCACGGCCTGCACGGTGATGCGCGGCGGCAAGGTGACCGGGGTGTGCGACCCGCGCGAGGAATCGAACGCTTCGCTCTCGCGCCTGATGATCGGCGCCGAGCCGCCCGCGCTGGAGCACCGCGCCGTGCAATTGGGCGCCGTGGTGCTGCGCGTGGACCATCTGAGCCTGGTGCGCACCGATCCGTTTGGTGTCGATTTGATCGACCTGGAACTGCAGGTGCAGGCCGGCGAGGTGGTGGGCATCGCCGGGGTGTCGGGCAACGGCCAGAAGGAACTGCTCTACGCGCTGTCGGGCGAAGACCCGCGCGCCGAACCGGCCATGGTGCAGGTCGCGGGGCACAACGCCGGCCACCTGGGGCCGCGCCAGCGCCGCGCGTTGGGCCTGCATTTCGTGCCGGAAGAGCGCTTGGGGCGGGGCGCCGTGCCCAGCATCGGCCTGGCGCACAACCTGCTGCTGACCCGCAGCGACGCCGTGCGCAAGCTCGGCTGGATCGATGTGGGCGCGCTGCGCGCCCAGGCGCAGGACATCATCACGCGCTTTGGCGTCAAGGCCGGCGGTCCGGACGCGCCGGCGCAATCCCTCTCGGGTGGCAACTTGCAAAAATTCATTGTGGGGCGCGAGATTTCCGCTGGCCCCAGCCTGCTCATCGTCTCGCAACCCACCTGGGGCGTGGACGTGGGTGCAGCGCAGCAAATCCGCGGCGAAATCCTGGCGCTGCGCGATGCCGGCTGCGCGGTGCTGGTGCTGAGCGAGGAGCTCGATGAGCTGTTTGATCTGTGCGACCGGCTCTACGTCATGGCCAAGGGGCATCTGTCGCCCTCGGTCAACCGTGCCGATGCCACCGCGCCGCGCATTGGCGAGTGGATGAGCGGGCTGTGGCATGCCGATGTGCAGCAGCACCTGAAACAGACGGCGGAGACCCACCATGCTCAAGCTTGAAGCCCGCCCTGCGGCGTCGAAATGGTGGATCTACGGATCGCCCGTGCTGGCGCTCGCCATCACCGTGCTCATTGGCGTGGCGCTGTTTGCGCTGCTGGGCAAAGACCCGCTGCGCGGGCTCGAAGTGTTCTTCTGGGAGCCGCTCAAGTCGCGCTACGCGCTGGGCGAACTCATGGTCAAGGCGACGCCGCTGCTCTTGATTGCCCTGGGCCTGGCGGTGTGCTTTCGCTCCAACGTCTGGAACATCGGCGCCGAAGGCCAGTTCGTGATGGGCGCGATTGCCGCCGGCGGCGTGGCGCTGATGGCGGACAAGACCACCGGCCACTGGATCATGCTGGCCGTGCTGCTCGCCGGCACGCTGGGCGGCATGGCCTGGGGCGCTCTCACGGCCTTGCTGCGCGACAAGTTCAATGCCAATGAAATCCTGGTGAGCCTGATGTTGGTGTATGTGGCCATACTGCTGCTCAGCTACCTGGTGTTCGGACCGTGGAAAGACCCCTTGGGCTACAACTTTCCGCAAACGCGGGCGTTTGAAAAGGTGACACAGATTCCGCGCCTCATGGCAGGCTCGCGCATGAACATTGGCCTGCTGATTGCGCTGGCGGGTTCGGCCGTGCTGTGGCTGTTCCTGTTCCGCTCGCGTGCCGGCTTTGCCCAGCAGGTCTCAGGCCTGGCGCCGGCTGCGGCGCGCTACGCGGGGTTTTCGTCGCGCCGTGCGCTGTGGATTGCGCTATTGGTGTCGGGTGGGTCGGCCGGCCTGGCCGGCGCGCTGGAAGTCGCGGGCCCGATTGGCCAGCTCACGCCCTATGTGCCGGCAGGCTACGGCTTTGCCGCCATCATCGTGGCCTTCGTCGGGCGGCTGCACCCGGTGGGCATGGTGCTCTCGGCCATCCTGATGAGCATGTTCTACATCGGCGGCGAGCTGGCGCAATCGCGCCTGGGTTTGCCAAAATCGTTGACGGGGGTGTTCCAGGGCCTGCTGCTGTTCACGCTGCTGGCCTGCGACACCCTGATTGCCTACCGCGTGCGCTGGGTGCGTCCAGCGGTGTCAAAGGCGGGAGGCTGACATGGAATCCTGGGCACTCTTGATTGGCTCCACGCTGAGCGCTGGCACCGTGCTGGCGATTGCCGCCCTGGGCCTGTTGATCAACGAAAAGGCCGGCATCGTCAACCTGGGCGCCGAGGGCATGATGCTGTGCGCCGCCATTGCCGGCTTTGCCACCGTGGTGCACACGGGCAATCCCTGGCTGGGCTTTGCGGCCGGCATGCTGGCGGGCGCGCTGCTGGCGGCGGTGTTTGGCTGGCTGGTGATCTGGCTGGGCACCAACCAGTACGCCACGGGCCTGGCGCTCAGTCTGTTTGGCGTGGGTTTTTCGGCATTTGCCGGCATCCACTACGTGCAGGCGCGCATGCCTGAAATCCCGAAGTTCACGCTGCCCTGGCTGCGTGATCTGCCGCTGGTGGGCCCCGCGCTGTTTCGCCAGCACCCGCTGGTCTACCTGACGGTGGTGTTTGCCGGAGTGCTGGTGTGGTTCCTCTACCGCACCCGAGCCGGCTTGATCCTGCGCTCAGTGGGCGAGTCGCCCGAATCGGCCCACGCGCTGGGCTACCCGGTGCGCCGCATCCGGCTGGCCGCGGTGATGGCGGGCGGCGCACTGTGCGGTCTGGCCGGTGCTTACATCTCCACCGTCTACACGCCGCTGTGGGTGGAAAACATGGTAGCCGGGCGCGGCTGGATCGCCCTGGCGCTCACCACCTTTGCCACCTGGCGCCCAGGGCGTGTGCTGCTCGGCGCCTATCTGTTTGGCGGCGTGACCATGCTGCAGTTCCAACTGCAAGTCTCCGGCGTGCAGGTGCCTAGCCAGTGGCTCAGCATGCTGCCCTATCTGGCCACCATCGTGGTACTGGCCCTGATTTCGCGCAACCCGGCGTGGATTCGGGTGAACATGCCGGCGTCGCTGGGCAAACCCTTCCACGTCAGTAGCTGAAATAGCGTGTAACACTTCATAATTGGCATTTACCGTCTTGCAAGCCTGCCAGTTTTTCAACCCATAAGGAAACCCGACATGACCGACCTGCACAAACGCACACTCCTCAAAGTGGCTGCGCTGTCCGCCGTGGCCGCTGCCGCACTCGCAGGCTGTGGCAAGAAGGAGGCGCCACCAGCCCCTGCGGCTGAACCCGCCCCCGCACCGGTGGCCGCTGCGCCAGCGCCGGCGACCGGGCCGCTGAAGATTGCGTTTGCCTATGTCGGCCCCGTGGGGGATGGCGGCTGGTCGTACGCGCACGACAACGCACGCAAGGCGATCGAAAAGGAATTTGGCGACAAGATCGTCACCACCTTTGTCGAGAGCGTGCCCGAATCGGCCGACGCCGAGCGCGTGATACGCGACTTTGTGAGCCAGGGCAACAAACTCATTTTCGGCACGACCTTTGGCTACATGGAAACCATGGTCAAGGTGGCGGCTGACAACCCCGACGTCAAGTTCGAGCATGCCACCGGCTACAAGACGGCGCCGAACCTGCGCACCTACGACAGCCGCACCTACGAAGGCGCTTACCTGGCCGGTGTGGTCGCTGGCGGCATGACCAAGACCAACACCCTGGGCGTGGTCGGCTCGGTGCCGATCCCCGAGGTGCTGCGCAATATCGACAGCTTTACGCTGGGCGCGCAAAGCGTGAATCCCAAGATCCGGACCAAGGTGGTGTGGGTCAACGAATGGTTCAGCCCGCCCAAGGAAACCGAAGCCGCCACTTCGCTCATCAACGGTGGCGCCGACATCCTGTTCCAGAACACCGATTCGCCTGCCGTCCTCAAGACCGCACAGGAAAAGGGCGTGCGCGCCTTTGGCTGGGATTCGGACATGACAGCCTATGGCCCCAAGGCCCACCTGGCCTCGGCCATCATCAACTGGGCGCCGTACTACACCAAGAGCGTGAAGGACGTTCTGGACGGCACCTGGACCACGGGCCAGGCCTGGTGGGGCGTGAAGGAAGGCGCGATTGACCTGGTGTCCATCGCTGACGACGTGCCCGCCGAGATCAAGGCCAAGGTCGACGAGGCCAAGGCCGGCCTGAAGGCAGGCACCTTCCACATCTGGAAGGGTCCGCTGGTGGACAACACCGGCAAGGAAGTCATCGCCAAGGACGCTGTCGCCGACGACAAATTCCTCACGGGCATCAACTTCTACGTCAAGGGCGTCGAGGGCAGTGTGCCCGGCGGCGACAAGAAGTAAGCCAGCGCGCTTGCACTGCGCCAGCCCCGGCCGCCTTTGGGCGGCCTTTTTCATTGATCTGGAGATTTCAGCATGTTGGTTCCGCCCCCCGTTGACGCCGCGCACCTTCCCGCCTTGTTGCAGGCCATGCCCAAGGCCGAACTGCATATTCATATCGAAGGCTCGCTGGAGCCCGAGCTGATCTTTGAACTGGCTGAGCGCAACGGCGTACGCCTGCCCTACGCCAGCGTCGAGGCCTTGCGCAGTGCCTATGCCTTCAGCGATCTGCAGAGCTTTCTCGATATTTACTACGCCGGTGCCAGCGTGCTCCTGCATGAGCAGGATTTCTACGACATGGCGCGCGCCTACCTGGCGCGGGCCGCTGGCGACAATGTGGTGCGCGCCGAGATTTTCTTTGACCCGCAGACGCATACGGCACGCGGTGTATCGATGCAGACGGTCATCCAAGGCCTGCACCGCGCCTGCGTGGATGCGCAGCGTGAATCGGGCATCAGTGCGGCGCTGATTCTCTGTTTCCTGCGCCACTTGAGCGAAGAAGAGGCTTTTGCCACGCTGGAGCAGGCGCTGCCGCTGCGCGACCAATTCATTGGCGTGGGGCTCGATTCCAGTGAACTTGGCCACCCGCCGGAAAAATTCGAGCGTGTGTTTGCGCGCTGCCGCGAGCTCGGCCTGCACCGCGTGGCGCATGCGGGTGAGGAGGGACCACCGGCCTACATCTGGAGCGCGCTCGACGTGCTGCACGCCGAGCGCATCGACCATGGCGTCCAGGCCTTGAAGGACGAAGCACTGGTCGCGCGTCTCGCAAGCGAACGCGTGCCGCTCACCGTGTGCCCCTTGTCCAACCAGAAACTCTGCGTGTTTCCGGATCTGGCCCAGCACAACCTGCGCCAATTGTTGGATGCCGGCCTGTGCGCCACGGTGAATTCCGACGATCCGGCCTATTTCGGCGGCTATATCAACGACAACTTTTTGCAGGTATTTGCCGCCACCGGCATGACGCCGGCCCATGCCTGGCAGTTGGCGCGCAACAGTTTCCAGGCCAGTTTCGCGCCCGAGGCGGACAAGCGGGCGTGGGAGGTGCGGCTGAAATCTGTTTTTTCGGATTTTTCAGGGCGCTGATGCGTGGGGCTTGCGGCGCGCGGCCTGCAGCCTGGCCTGCACCGCTTGTCCATAGGCTTGTCCACAGCCTGCGCACAGGCTTGTGCGGTGACGTGCCGGGCTGCGCCCGCTACCATCGGGTGCTAGCCCAGGAAATCCATGTCCGAATTCATGATGCCGGTTGACGAGGAATTCGCACCGTACGACCACCAGCTTGCGCAGTTGCGCGTGCCACCGCACTCAACCGAAGCCGAGTCCAGCGTTCTGGGCGGCTTGCTGCTTGACAACCAGGCGTGGGACCGCGTCGGCGACCTGTTGGTCGAGAGCGATTTCTACCGTTTCGAGCACCGGCTGATCTACGCCGGTATTTCCAAACTGATCAACGCCAGCAAGCCCGCCGACGTGATCACGGTGTACGAGCAGTTGCAGAGCATCGGCAAGTCGGAGGAAATTGGCGGCCTGGCCTACCTCAATGCCTTGGCGCAGTACGTGCCCAGCGCCAGCAACATTCGCCGCTATGCCGAAATCGTGCGCGAGCGCGCCATTTTGCGCAAACTCGTCACCGCCAGCGACGAAATCGCCACCAATGCCTTCAATCCGCAAGGCAGACCGGTGGACAAGATCTTGGACGAAGCCGAGCAGAAGATCTTCAACATCGGCGAGGAAGGCTCGCGCATGAAGCAGGGCTTCCAGGGCATGGACACCCTGGTGGTCAACCTGCTCGACCGCGTGCAGGAGATGGCGGACAACCCCAACGACATCACCGGCGTGCCCACGGGGTTCATTGACCTCGACCGCATGACATCGGGCCTGCAGGCGGGCGACATGGTGGTGCTGGCGGCGCGCCCCTCCATGGGCAAGACGGCGCTGGCGATCAATATCGCCGAGCACGTGGCGCTCAACGAAGGCCTGCCGGTGGCGGTGTTCTCCATGGAAATGGGCGCAGCTCAGTTGGCCGTGCGCATCGTGGGTTCCATTGGCCGTATCGACCAAGGCCATCTGCGCACCGGCAAGCTGACCGACGACGAATGGCCGCGCCTGACGGAAGCCATTGAAAAGCTGCGCAACGTCTCGCTGCATATCGACGAAACCCCGGGCCTGACCCCCAGCGAGCTGCGCGCCAACGCCCGGCGCCTGGCGCGCCAGTGCGGCAAGCTGGGCCTGATCGTGGTCGACTATTTGCAGCTGATGAGCGGCTCGGCTGGTTCACAGGGCGAGAACCGCGCCACCGAGTTGGGCGAGATTTCGCGCGGGCTCAAGATGCTCGCCAAAGAACTGCAGTGCCCGGTGATCGCGCTCTCGCAGCTCAACCGCAGCGTGGAGACGCGCACCGACAAACGCCCCATGATGAGCGATCTGCGCGAATCCGGCGCCATCGAGCAGGACGCCGACATCATCATGTTCATCTACCGCGACGACTACTACAACAAGGACAGCAAGGAGCCCAACGTCGCCGAGATCATCATTGGCAAGCAGCGCAACGGCCCCACGGGCACGGTCAAGCTGTTCTTCCAGAAGTCGCAGACGCGCTTCGAGAGCCTGGCGATGGGGTCCGGCGACGATTTTTAGTCAAAATGGCTGCTAGCGCTTATTGGGTAAGCGCTGATAGCTATAAGTTACATAGCAGACTGCGTGCTGCTCACTATCAAAAAAAGAGCTGCCAGCGCATGTGGAACAAGCGCTGGCAGCTCTTTTAGCCCGTGACGCCGCGCTACAGCACGTCGCTCGCAAAGTCCGCCAGGCGCGAACGCTCGCCGCGCGCCAGCGTGATGTGGCCGCTGTGCGGCCAGCCCTTGAAGCGGTCCACGGCAAAGGTCAGGCCCGACGAACCTTCGGTCAGGTAGGGCGTGTCGATCTGCGCCAAATTGCCCATGCAAATGATCTTGGTGCCGGGGCCGGCGCGGGTGATCAGCGTCTTCATCTGCTTGGGCGTGAGGTTCTGCGCCTCGTCGATGATGACGAACTTGTTCATGAACGTGCGCCCGCGCATGAAGTTCATGCTCTTGATCTTGATGCGGCTGCGAATCAAATCGTTGGTGGCGGCGCGCCCCCATTC
>Ga0208516_100721_pt1 | contig 11438 bp, 8 predicted proteins | sample LakWasM117_HOW13_2_FD_183931 | JGI IMG/M metagenome (GOLD analysis project Ga0208516, IMG submission 183931) | Freshwater sediment methanotrophic microbial communities from Lake Washington under simulated oxygen tension - Sediment Metagenome... | ecosystem: Environmental > Aquatic > Freshwater >...
ACGGCGCCAACACCTTCAACATCTCCACCTGCGCCACCTTCGTGGCCTCGGCGGCGGGCGCCAAGGTCAGCAAGCACGGCGGGCGCAGCGTCTCCAGCAAGAGCGGCAGCGCCGACGCCATGGAGGCGCTGGGCGTGCACATCAACCTGAAACCCGAGCAGATCGCGCAGTGCATCGCCGAGATCGGCATCGGCTTCATGTTCGCGCCCAACCACCACCCGGCCATGAAGAACGTGGCGCCCGTGCGGCGGGAACTGGGCGTGCGCACCATCTTCAACATCCTCGGCCCCCTCACCAACCCGGCCGGCGCGCCCAACATCCTCATGGGGGTGTTCCACCCCGATCTCGTGGGCATCCAGGTGCGCGCGCTGCAGCGCCTGGGCGCCGAGCATGCCCTGGTGGTCTACGGCCGCGACGGCATGGACGAGGTGAGCCTGGGTGCCGCCACGCTGGTGGGCGAGCTGAAGAACGGCGAGATCACCGAGTACGAAATCCACCCCGAGGACTTCGGCCTGCAGATGGCCAGCAACCGCGCGCTCAAGGTCGAAACCCCCGAGCAGTCGCGCGAGATGCTGTTGTCGGTGCTGAACGGCGACGCCGGCCCCGCGCGTGAGATCGTGTGCCTCAACGCCGGCGTGGCGCTCTATGCCGCGAACGTGGTTGCCGCTATTCCCGAAGGCATCGCCAAGGCGCGCGCCGCCATCGACTCGGGCGCGGCCAAGGCCCGGCTGGAGCAGCTCGTCACGCGCACGCACGCACTCGCCGCGTAATTCCGGGAACGCACCATGTGGCAAGACCCTGGCCTGTGGATCGCGCTGGGCATCTCGGCGCTGTTCGTTGTGGTGGGGTTGGCCATGCACCGCGTGTTCGTCCAAATTCTGAAACAGCCCCCTGCCGGGGCCGACAAGGCACCTCCCCATGAGTGACATCCTGAACAAAATCGTTGCCGTCAAGCACGAAGAAGTCGCCGCCGCGCAGAAGCGCCTGCCGCTGGCCACCATCCGCCAGGATGCCGAGAGCCGCGTGCTCACGCGCGACTTCGAGGGCGCGTTGCGAGCCAAGATCGCCAAGGGCCAGGCAGCCGTGATCGCCGAGATCAAGAAGGCCAGCCCGAGCAAGGGTGTGATCCGTGCCGACTTCATTCCGGCCGACATCGCGCAGAGCTACGCCGAGGGCGACGGCACGGTCAGCGCGGCCTGCCTCTCGGTGCTGACCGACAAGCAGTTCTTCCAGGGCAGCGTGGACTACCTCAAGCAGGCGCGCGCGAGCTGCCAGTTGCCCGTGCTGCGCAAGGATTTCCTCGTGGACCCGTACCAGGTGTACGAGGCCCGCGCCATGGGCGCCGACGCCATCCTGCTGATCGCCGCCTGCCTTGACGACGCCCAGATGGCGGACTTCGAAGCCATTGCGCGCGGCCTGGACATGGCCGTGCTGGTCGAGGTGCACGACCGCGCCGAGCTGGAGCGTGCGCTCAAGCTCAAGACGCCGCTGGTCGGCATCAACAACCGCAACCTGCGCAGCTTCGAGGTCACGCTCGACACCACGCTGGGCATGCTCAAGGACGTGCCGCAGGACCGCCTGCTGGTCACCGAGTCGGGCATCCTGAAGCCTGCGGACGTCAAGACCATGCGCGACGCCGGCGTGCACGCCTTCCTGGTGGGTGAGGCCTTCATGCGCGCGCCCGAGCCGGGCCTGGAGTTGGCCAAGTTGTTCGCCTGAGGATTTCTGCGGGGCTGCATACAATGAAGGCGCCAGGGCCGTCTCCGCATGTGGTGGGTTGCGCATCCGAAATGCGTGCGGTGCCCGGCACTGCCCATAAAGGATGATCGTGCACGGCCCATTCCATCCGCCCAGGGAGCGGTTCCGCCGGGAGTGGTGGTGGCTGGCGGCCCTCTGGCTCGCTGCAGGCGCGCTGCTGGCCGTCGTGCTCAGCGTGGAGCGCCACAACATCGAGCTCCGCGAGCGCCAGCGCCTGGCGCAGCAGGCACGCACCATCCATGACAACCTGGGCCGCCAGCTCGATGCCATCAACCGCGCGCTCGCCAGTCTGATCGAGGATCTGCCGCGCTGGCGCGGCCAGGCCGACGGCATGGAGCGGGCGGGCCAGCGCCTGCGTGCGTTCTCCGACGCCGTGACGGGCGTGCGCACCATGGCCTTGCTGGATGCGGATGGCACCGTGCTCGCGGCGAGCCGCGATGAACTCGTCGGCGGCAATTTCGGCCAGCGGGCCTATTTCCTCGCCGCGCGCCAGGCCGCGCCCGGTGCCCTGGTGGTCAGCCCGCCGTTCCACACGGCGCTGGGCATCTGGGCCATCGTCCTGGCGCGCGTCGTTCCGGGGCCGGAGGGTGGGTTCGGCGGCATCGTGACCGCCACGCTGGACCCCGACGAGTTCCTGACCCTGCTCGAATCGGTGCGTTATGCGCCGGACATGCTGTCCGCGCTGGCCCATGGCGACGGGCTGCGCTTCCTGATGGTGGCCGAGCAGCCCGGCCCCCCCGGGGTCAACCTGGCGCAGCCGGGCACGCTGTTCACGCGGCACCGCGAGAGCGGGCAGGAGGCCAGCGTGTTCCTGGGGGCGATCCAGGCCGGTGGCGCCCCGCGCCTGATGGCCATGCACACCATCCAGCCGCCGGAGCTGCGGATGGACAAACCCCTCGTCGCAGCGGCCGGGCGCGACTGGGGCATGGTTTTCGCCGACTGGCGTGCCAAGGCCTGGATTCTGGGGGGCGCCTACCTGCTGGTGGGCCTGGCGGCGGCGGGCGGGTTGCATTTCATGCAGCGGCGCCGGCGCGAGATCTGGGGGCAGGAGCGCGCGCTGGCGGAGCGCAGCGCCGTGCTCGAAACGCGGTGGCGCGCCGTGCTGGAGGCCACCAACCAGGGGGTGTGGGACTGGGATGCGCGCACGGACAAGGTGTATTACTCGCCGGTCTGGAAGGCGATGCTGGGCTATGCGGAAGACGAGGTGGGCGACGGCCTGGACGAATGGGAGCGGCGCCTGCACCCGGATGACAGGGAGCGTGTGCAAGCCGACCTGCGGCGCCACATTGATGGCGAGACACCGTTCTATGAGAACGTGCACCGCATGCGCCGCAAGGACGGCCGCTACCAGTGGATCCTGGACCGTGGGCGCATCATCGAGCGGGATGCGCAGGGCCGGCCGCTGCGGCTCGTTGGCACCCATACGGACGTGAGTGAACAGCGCCAGCACCAGGAGCGGCTGGACCGCCTGACCGAGAACCTCCCCGGGGTGCTGTACCAGTACCAGCGCGAGGCCGATGGCCGCAGCCATTTCCCCTATGCCAGCGCCGGAATCCAGGACATCTATGGCTTCCAGCCCGAGGAATTGCGCCACGATGCCTCCCCGGTGTTCGGGCGCATCCACCCTGACGATCTGCAGAGAGTGGGCGAGGGTGTCGAGCAGTCGGCGCGCACGCTCGGCATCTGGCGCGCCGAATACCGTGTGGTCCTGCCCGGGCGTGGCGAGCGCTGGGTCAGCGGCCAGGCGCGGCCCCAGGCGGTCGACTCCGGCGCCGTGCTCTGGCATGGCTACATCCACGACGTGACCGAGGCCAAGCAGCAATCCATCCAGTTGCAGGAAACCGAGCGCCTGCTCCAGCACCTGATGAACGAGATGCCCATCGGCCTGTGCATGGTCGATGCGGCGGGGCGCATCTACTACCGCAACCGGCGTTTCCTGGAGCTTTTCGGCTACACCGAGTCCGAGGTGCCCACGCTGGCGCAGTGGTGGCTGCGGGCCTACCCCGATGCCAGCTACCGTGAGCAGGTGGTCCGCACCTGGGACGAGGCCTTGGCGCGCTCCGCCGGGAGCGGGGGGGACATTTCGGACGCGGAATACCACATCACGACCCGCGACGGCGCGCAGCGCACGGTGGGCATTGGCGGCCTGACGTTCGGCAGCCATTACCTGGCCACCTTCATTGACCGCACCGAGCAGAAGGCCCAGAGCGAACTGCTGCACAAGCTGGCCTACATGGATGGCCTGACCGGCGTGCCCAACCGGCGGCATTTCGACCAGACGCTGCAATCCGAATGGCGGCGTTGCCGCCGCAGCCGCCAGCCGCTGGCGCTGGTGATGATCGACATCGACCATTTCAAGCTGTTCAACGACTGCTATGGCCACCAGAAGGGCGACGAATGCCTGCAGGCCGTCGCGGCCGTGCTGCGCGCGGAATTCAACCGTTCGCACGACCTCGTGGCGCGCTATGGCGGCGAGGAGTTCGTCTGCCTCATGCCCGAGTGCGACCTGGCCAGCGCGCGCACCAAGGCCCTGGCGCTGTGCCGGGCCGTGCAGGCCCTGGGCATCGCGCACCAGGGCTCGCAGGCTGCCAGCGTCGTCACCGTCAGCCTCGGGGTGGCGTGCCAGGTGCCCGATGGCACGGTGACCCCGCAGGTGCTGCTGGCCCGCGCGGACGCGAACCTGTACCGCGCCAAGGCCGGCGGGCGCAACCGGGTGGATAGCGGCGTTGATTTGCTATTATAAATATAGCTTTATGCGCTTGATGGACGGGCGCTGGAGATGGATTTGATAACAAATAAAACGACCGCGGCCCCGGCGACGCAGCTGCACAGCACCGATCCTGCCGACTGGCCCGTGGCGCCGGGCTGGCAGCCGCTGGTGCAGGATTTCTTCGCCAGCGCGGCGGGGCGCCAGCTGCGGGCCTTTCTGCAGACGCGGCTCGATGCCGGCGCCACCATTTTCCCGCCGCGCCCGCTGCGCGCGCTGGAGCTCACGCCGCCCGAGGAGGCGCGCGTGGTCATCCTGGGCCAGGACCCGTACCACGGCCGGGGCCAGGCCGAGGGGCTGGCGTTCTCGGTGGCGCCGGGCGTGGCGCTGCCGCCCTCGTTGCGCAACATCTTCAAGGAGCTGCAGCGCGACCTGGGCACGCCGCCACCGCCTTTTCCGCAGCCCGGCGGCAGCCTGGTGAAGTGGGCGCAGAGCGGCGTGCTGATGCTCAACACCACGCTCACCGTGGAGGAGGGCCAGCCCGCCAGCCACGCTGGCCGGGGCTGGGAGCTGCTCACCGACGCCGTCATCCGCCACGTGGCCGAGGGGCCGCGCCCGGTGGTGTTCATGCTCTGGGGCGCGCACGCCCAGAGCAAGCGCGCCGTGATTCCGCAGGGCCGGGGGCACCTGGTGCTCACGGCCAACCACCCCTCGCCACTGTCGGCGCTGCGCCCGCCCGTGCCGTTCATCGGTTGCGGGCATTTCGGGCAGGCGCGGGCATTCCGGTTGCAGCAAGAGGGCGGTCGGTAGTATGGTCAGTGCAGGGAGTCGCCGAAACCCATCTCGGTGAATGCATGCCAGAGAGAACCATGAATCCGCTGCTGTCCCGTCTGTCCGATTCGCTTGTCGGAGCCAACTCTCTAGAGGATCTGGCGCGGCCGCTGCTGGAAATGCTGCAAGAGGTCACCCGCATGGAGTCGACCTACCTGACGCGCATCGACCTCCAGAACTCGCTGCAGCATGTGCTCTACGTGCGCAACACGCGGCGGTTGGAGATTCCCGAAGGGTTGGCCGTACCCTGGGGCGATACGCTGTGCCGCCGCGCCCTGGAGGAGGAGAGGTTTTACACGCCCGATGTGGCCACATGCTGGAGTGATTCCGAGGCAGCGGCGAGTCTGGGTATCCAGAGCTATGTCAGCGTGCCGGTGAGCCTGTCCGATGGGGGCATTTACGGAACGCTCTGCGCCGCAAGCTCCGAGGCGGTGAATCTGCCAGCGCACGCCGAAAAGGTGCTGCGCTTGTTCGCCAAGATCCTTGCCCAGCAGGTGGAGCGTGAGGCGTTGCTCCAGGCCCTGCGGCAAAGGAATGAACAGCTCGCGGAGATGGCGCTGGTGGATTCGCTCACTGGCGTACCCAACCGCAGAGCGCTGTACCTGGAGATGGAGCGTTTGCTGGCCTGGGGGCGGCGCTCAAGGTGTTCCGTGATGGTGGCGTTTCTGGACCTGGATGGCTTCAAGCCCATCAACGACCGGCATGGCCATGAAGCGGGCGACGCCTTGTTGTGCGCGATTGCGAAGGGGTTGCGGTCGGTGCGGCGCGAAAGCGACTTTGTGGCGCGGATAGGGGGGGACGAGTTCGTGTTCATCGGGCTGGGTCCGGCGGCCGGGCAGGACGGCGTCGCAGCCGTCGCGGGCCTGCGACAGCGGCTGGAGCCGGCGACGGTCTGCCAGGTGGCGTTGCCATCGTCCGTGGTCCTGGACTACCCCGGTGCCAGCGTGGGCGTGGTGTGCCTGGATCCGACCGGTTGCACCGCCGACACCGCCCTCCAGCATGCCGACGCGGCGATGTATGCGATCAAGAAAGCGCGGCGCGGGGCCTGAAGAACGCCTGGGCGGCGGGCAACGATGCGTCACCTGTGTTGCGTTGGCCCCGCGTGATCAACGGCTGCGCTCCAGCAGCATCGCATCCCCATAGCTGAAGAAGCGGTACTCCTGCGCGATGGCGTGGCGGTACAGCGCCATCACCGGCTCGTAGCCCGCGAAGGCGCTGACCAGCATCATCAGCGTGCTCTTGGGCAGGTGGAAGTTGGTCAGCAGCACATCCACCACCTGGAAGCGGAAACCCGGCGTGATGAAGATGTTCGTGTCGCCGCTGGCCTGGCCCGAGCGCGCCCAGGACTCGAGCGTGCGCACCGTGGTCGTGCCCACGGCCACCACGCGGCCGCCGCGCTGGCGGCAGCGCTCCAGGGCGGCCAGCGTGGCCAGGGGGACTTCGTACCACTCGCTGTGCATCTGGTGCTCGGCCAGGTTTTCCGTCTTCACGGGCTGGAAGGTGCCCGCGCCCACGTGCAGCGTGACGCTGGCGTGCTCGATGCCGCGCGCCGCCAGGTCGGCCAGCACCGCGTCGTCGAAATGCAGCGCCGCCGTGGGCGCGGCCACGGCGCCGGGCGCGCGCGCGAACACGGTCTGGTAGCGCTGGCTGTCCTGGGCCGCGTCGGGGTCGTTGCCGGTGTGCTGCTGGCGCTCGATATAGGGCGGCAGCGGCAGGTGGCCGTGGCGCTCCATCAGTTCCCAGGGGCTCTCGCCGGCCGGGCCGTGCAGCGCGAAGCGGAACAGCGGGCCGTCTTCGCCCGGCCAGCGGCCCAGCAGCGTGGCGTCGAAGCCGCCGCCCTGGCGCCCGCCGGCCATGTGCACCGTGCTGCCGCTCTGGGGCTTCTTGCTGACCTTCATGTGCGCCACCACCTCGTGGCCGGTGAGCACGCGCTCGATCAGCAGTTCGAGCTTGCCGCCGCTGGCCTTCTCGCCAAAGATGCGCGCCTTGACGACGCGGGTGTCGTTGAACACCAGCAGGTCGCCCGCGCGCAGCAGCCCAGGCAGTTCGCGGAAGATGCGGTCGGTGGGCGGCAGCTGGCGGCCGTCGAGCAGGCGCGAGGCGCTGCGTTCGGGGGCGGGGTGCTGGGCAATGAGTTCGGGGGGGAGCGCGAAATCGAAGTCGCTGAGGGTGAAGGCGCGGGGCGCGCCGGCGGAAGAATCGGTCATGGGCTTGAGGGCCGGACGGGCCCGTTCCAAGAAAGCGTTGCAAAGGGCGTGATTGTGACAAAACGCCGCCAGCAAAGAGAGGCAAAGGGGCTTATGCTGTGCGTGCCCCGCAGCGAGCGGCAGGCACGACGGACGCCCAGCCTCTCCTCTTGAACAGACGCCATGGATACCTTTGTTTGGGACCCATTCTTCAACACCGGCCTGCCCGAGGTCGACGCGCAGCACCATGCGTTGATCGACGCCTTCAATGACCTCAGCGAGGCGCTGCAGCGCAGCAACGCAGGCGATGGCGCGGGCCTGACCGAGACCTATGAGCGCATGGTGAACCTCGCCGAATTCCATTTCGCCGAAGAAGAGCTGCTGATGCGCGACCAGGGCGTGGACCTTCGGCATGTGCAGGCGCACACCGCGCTGCACCGGCAGTTCATCGAGCAGGTGGCCGGCATGTGGCGTGCCCGGGGCGCCTTGCAGGACCCGGCGCAGAGTTTCGTCGGTTTTCTCACCTCGTGGCTGGGCCTGCACATCCTGGGCATCGACCAGTCGCTGGCGCGCCAGGTGGCTTGCCTGGGGCAGGGCATGGCGGCGCAAGAGGCGTATGAGCAGGAAATGCAGGTGTACGACCAGGGAACCCAGGCCCTGATCCGCATGGTGGGGCGGCTCTACCAGGTGCTGTCGGAGCAGAACACCGAGCTGGCGCAGGCCAACCTGCGCCTCGAAGAGCGCGTGCAGCTGCGCACGCAGGAACTGGCCCAGGCCAACGGGGAGCTGCAGCAGGCCTATACCCTGCTGGAGATGCATGCGCGCACCGATGGCCTGATGCAGATCGCCAACCGGGCCTGTTTCGACGACCGGCTGGCGCAAGCCTGTGCCAGCGCCTTCCGGCATGAGCGGCCGCTGGGCCTGCTGATGGTCGACGTGGACCATTTCAAACGCTACAACGACACCCATGGCCACCCGGCGGGCGATGCCTGCCTGCAGGCGGTGGCCCGGGCCGTGTCGCAGGCCCTGCCCCGGGCCACCGACCTGGTGGCCCGCTATGGCGGTGAGGAACTGGCCGTCATCCTGCCCGACACCGACGTGGAGGGCTCGGGCACCGTGGCCCGGCGCGTGGTGGAGGCCGTGGCAGCCCTGGCGCTGCCGCACGGCAGCTCGGAGGTGGCCGCGTATGTCACGGTCAGTGTCGGCGCCGTGGCCCGTGTGCCCGGCAGCCGGGATGCGGCCGACCGCCTGCTGGCCGAGGCCGATGCGGCGCTCTACCGCGCCAAGGCGACCGGGCGCAACCGCTGGCAGATGTCCGCGGGCTGAAAAGAAACGACAACCCCCTGTGGCGCTGCGCGCCTTCCCCCTTCTCTGGCATCGCTGCGCGATGCGCGGAAGGGGGACGCCACCAGCGCGGCGGGGCGGCCCTTGCGCGGTGGCTGCTGGCCTGGGACGCGCTTTTGCTGGCACGCAGCCCCAGGATGATGGGGTAGGGGCCTTTTACCAGGGCTGCCCTGGCATGCCGGACCACAGCTCGTTGAGGTCGGGGAAGCGCCAGCGGTCGGGGTCTTCGCGGGCCACGATCTTCTCGTTGCTGCCCGGTGCGGCCAGGTCCACCACCTCAGGCGGGATGCGCATGTCGGACTTGGTGGAGAAGAACACCTTTACGCGCGGCGTGACGAGCGATTTGGGGGCCTGCTCCATCACCACGCCGATGCGCCCCGAGGTCAGCCGCACCAGCGAGCCCACGGGGTAGATGCCGATGCTCTTGACGAAGGCCTGGAACAGGCGCGGGTCGAAATGGTCGTTGGTCCATTCGGCCATGCGGCGGATGGATTCGGACGGGTCCCAGCCACGCTTGTAGGGCCGGTTCGAGGTGATGGCGTCGTACACATCGCAGATGGCGGCCATCTTCGCGATCAGGCTGATCTTGTCGCCCTGGAGCTTGTCGGGGTAGCCCGTGCCGTCCATTTTTTCATGGTGGTGCAGGCAGGCGTCGAGCACGGCGGCCTCCACGCTGCCGCCCTCCTTGAGCATCTCGTAGCCCGCGACCGGGTGGTGCTTGACCACGGCGAACTCTTCGTCGGTGAGCTTGCCGGGCTTGTTGAGCACGGTCATCGGGATGGCCGCCTTGCCCAGGTCGTGCAGCAGCCCGGCCATGCCGGCGCTGCGGGTATGGGCCTCGCTCAGGCCGATCTGCCGGGCCAGCGCCACCATCAGCGCGCACACGGCCACCGAATGCATGTAGGTGTAGTCGTCGGCGGTTTTCAGGCGTGCCAGGCTGATCAGGGCGCCGGGATTGCGCATCACCGAGCTGGAGATCTCTTCCACTAGGCCGTTGGCGCTGACCGCATCCACGGCCTTGCCCATGCGGACCTCGTTGAACATCGAGAACACGGCATCCTTGGCCTGGCCGCAGATCGACGCCGCGCGGCGCAGCTCACTCTGCATGCTGGTGGGCAGGCGGTCGTTGGCGGGCAGGGGCGGCGGTGCGGGGGGCTCCACTACCAGCGGCGGCAGGTCTTCGAGGCGGCTGAAGTCGGTGTCGATGCGCGCGTCCACCTCTTCCCGCGAGAGGGAGGCAGTGCCCGAGGCGACGTCCTTGCCGCGCGAGACGTCGATCCAGACCTCGCGGATGGCGGTGGCATGGATGAGCGCCAGGTCATTGGGGTCGGTCAGGACGAACTTGGTGCGCCAGAACGGGTGCTCCATCCACGAGCCGCAAAACTCATGCAGGTACATGCCCAAGGTGAGGTGCTTCACGTCGATGCGTTTGAGCATGGTGCGTATCCGGAGAGAAACAACGTAACAATCAGCAACCATGTTAGCCTTTTTCACTGACGATGGCTGACAAATCCCGGAACACGCCCCCCGCGCCCAGCGCCGCCCAGAAAGCCCTGCACAAGCTCGGGTTGGCGCGCGACATCGACCTGGCGCTGCACCTGCCGCTGCGTTACGAGGACGAGACCCGCATCATTCCGCTGCGCAACGCGCGCGACGGCGAGGTGGCGCAGATCGAGGCCACGGTGACCGCCTGCGAGGTGCAGCTGCGCCCGCGCCGCATGCTCAAGGTGGCGGTGGACGATGGCACGGGCACCTGTGAGTTGACGTTTTTCAGCTTCTACCCCTCGCACCAGAAGACGTTGGCCGTGGGCGCGCGCCTGCGCATCCGGGGCGAGGTCAAGGGCGGTTTCTGGGGGCGGCAGATGCTGCACCCGCAGTTTCGCGTGGCCGGCGGCGAGCTGCCCGCCGCGCTCACCCCCGTCTACCCCACCACCGCCGGCCTGCCCCAGCCCTACCTGCGCCGCGCCGTGGTGAGCGGCCTGCAGCGGGCCGACCTGTCGGAGACACTGCCGCCGGGCCTGGAGCCGCCCGTGGGCTGTTATATGGGTAAAACTGGCCTGCAACGCCCGTGCAGCCTGCGCGAGGCGCTCACTTTTTTACACCACCCCACGCCCGATGTGGCGCTGGCCACGCTGGAGGACCACAGCCACCCGGCCTGGCAGCGCCTCAAGGCCGAGGAGCTGTTGGCGCAGCAGCTCTCGCAGCAGGAGTCGCGGCGCGCGCGCGACCGGCTGCGCGCGCCGGTGCTGCGCGCGCGCGCGCCGCAGGGCGGTGCCTTGCCGCTGCACGAGCAGCTGCTGGCCGTGCTGCCCTTCGGCCTCACGGCGGCCCAGCGCCGCGTGGGCGAGGAGATCGCCGCCGACCTGGGCAGGCCCGTGCCCATGCACCGCCTGCTGCAGGGCGACGTGGGCTCGGGCAAGACGGTGGTGTCGGCGCTCGCGGCCTGCCTGGCCATGGACGCCGGCTGGCAGTGCGCGCTGATGGCGCCCACCGAAATCCTGGCCGAGCAGCATTTCGCCAAGATGATCGGCTGGCTCGAACCCCTGCTCGCTGCCAGCGGCCGCCGCGTGGCCTGGCTGGTGGGCGGGCAGAAGAAGAAGGAGCGCGCCGCC
>Ga0208516_100723_pt1 | contig 11406 bp, 10 predicted proteins | sample LakWasM117_HOW13_2_FD_183931 | JGI IMG/M metagenome (GOLD analysis project Ga0208516, IMG submission 183931) | Freshwater sediment methanotrophic microbial communities from Lake Washington under simulated oxygen tension - Sediment Metagenome... | ecosystem: Environmental > Aquatic > Freshwater >...
AGAAAAAAGGCGGCGGCTCTACGCGAAACGGGCGCGATTCCAAGCCCAAGATGCTCGGTGTGAAGGCCTTCGGCGGTGAGCTGATCAGCGCCGGTTCCATCATTGTGCGCCAGCGCGGTACCCAGTTCCATCCCGGCACGAATGTCGGCGTGGGCAAGGACCACACTCTGTACGCTCTGGTGGACGGCCATGTGTCGTTTGCCGTCAAGGGTGCATTGTCCAAGCACACGGTCAACGTGACAGCTGCCGCCTAAGGCGCACTGTTTCGTTCGCACTCCCAAGCCCCGCATCGTCGGGGCTTCCTTTTTTTCGCCTCTCCAGGCAGGGTAGCGTCCCCGTGGCGCGCACGCCATCACATGGCCCGGCCGTTGCCCCGTACCATCGGGGCTTCGTGCTTTTCTGGCCGGGCAGCAGCCCCGCAGGCCGCTGTTTTGTAAACTGGACATCCCATGAAGTTCGTCGACGAAGCCTACATAGACATTGCAGCCGGTGATGGCGGCAATGGTTGCGTGTCGTTCCGGCATGAAAAATACAAGGAATTCGGCGGCCCCAACGGTGGGGACGGGGGGCGCGGCGGGCATGTGTTCGCGGTGGCCGACCCCAACCTGAATACGCTGGTCGATTTCCGCTATTCGCGCCGCCATGAAGCCAAGCGCGGTGAACACGGCATGGGCTCGGACATGTTCGGCGCGGCGGGCAGTGACATCACCCTGAAAATGCCTGTGGGCACGATCATCAGCGACGCCGAAACGGGCGAAGTGCTGTATGAACTGCTCAATCCGGGCGATGTCATTACCATCGCCAAGGGGGGGGATGGGGGCTTCGGCAACATGCGTTTCAAGAGCGCCATCAACCGTGCGCCACGCCAGAAGACGCCGGGCTGGCCCGGCGAACGCAAAAACCTCAAGCTCGAACTCAAGGTGCTGGCCGACGTCGGTCTGCTGGGCATGCCCAACGCAGGCAAGTCCACCTTCATCGCCGCGGTGTCCAATGCGCGGCCCAAGATCGCCGACTACCCCTTCACCACGCTGCACCCCAACCTGGGCGTGGTGCGCGTCGGACCGGAGCAGAGCTTCGTCATCGCGGACATTCCGGGGCTGATCGAGGGGGCGTCTGAAGGCGCGGGCCTTGGTCACCAGTTCCTGCGCCACCTGCAGCGCACACGCCTGTTGCTGCATATTGTCGACATGGCGCCGTTTGACGAGGGCGTCGATCCTGTGGCGCAGGCCAAGGCCATTGTCGGGGAACTCAAGAAATACGACGCCGATCTCCACCAGAAACCGCGTTGGCTGGTGCTCAACAAGCTGGACATGGTGCCGGTGGATGAGCGCGCGGCGCGCGTGGCAGACTTCGTCAAGCGGTTCAAATGGAAGGGGCCGGTGTTCGAAATCTCGGCGCTGACCCGCGAAGGCTGCGAGCACCTGATCCATGCCATCTACCGCCATGTGCATGCGCAGCAGGTGGCCGAGCAGGCGCCGGTTGTCGAGGTCGATCCGCGCTTTGCCGGAGATGCCGCAAGTTAGTTCCGTCCGATTGCTATCAATAGCATAGCTAATAGCGCTTGACAGCAAAGCGCCAATGCCGAAATGAACGAAAACAAAAGCTCCGGTGTGCTGCGCGATGCACGCCGCATCGTGGTCAAGGTCGGTTCCAGCCTCGTCACCAATGAAGGCCGGGGGCTGGACGAGGAAGCGATTGGTGAATGGAGCCGGCAGCTTGCCGCCCTGGTGCGCGGTGATGCCCAAGGGCGCCGCGAAGTCATCATGGTTTCCAGTGGTGCCATCGCCGAAGGCATGAAGCGCCTGGGCTGGACCGTGCGCCCGCGCGAAATCCACGAACTGCAGGCCGCGGCTGCCGTGGGGCAGATGGGGCTGGCGCAGATGTACGAAACCAAGCTGCGCGAGAACGACATGGGCAGTGCCCAGGTGCTGCTCACGCATGCCGACCTCGCGGACCGTGAACGCTATCTGAATGCCCGCTCCACGCTGCTGACCCTGCTGTCGCTGGGCGTGGTGCCGGTGATCAACGAGAACGACACCGTCGTCAACGATGAAATCAAGTTTGGCGACAACGACACCCTGGGGGCGCTGGTGGCGAACCTGGTGGACGCCGATGCGCTCATCATCCTGACGGATCAGAAGGGCCTGTACACCGCCGATCCGCGCCGTGATCCGGCGGCGCAGTTCGTGCACGAGGCGCGCGCGGGCGATGCGGCGCTGGAGGCCATGGCGGGCGGTGCGGGCTCCAGCATTGGCAAGGGCGGCATGATCACCAAGATCCTGGCGGCCAAGCGGGCTGCCGGTTCGGGGGCTTCCACGGTCATTGCCTGGGGACGCGAGCCGGACGTGCTGTTGCGTCTGGCGCGGGGCGAGGGCATCGGCACATTGCTGGTGGCGCAGACCGCCAAGACCCAGGCACGCAAGCAATGGATGGCCGACCATCTGCAGTTGCGCGGGTCTGTCATGGTGGACGATGGCGCGGCCCTCAAGCTGCGCACCGAGGGCAAGAGTCTGCTACCTATCGGCATGACCAGCGTCGAGGGTGAATTTTCCCGGGGGGATGTGATCGCGGTCCGCGATCCTTCGGGCGTGGAAATCGCTCGTGGCCTGGCCAATTACGCCAGCGCCGAAGCCCGCCTGCTCTGCCGCAAACCCTCGTCGGAATTTGAGCGCCTGCTGGGCTATACGGCCGAGGCCGAGATGGTGCACCGCGACAACCTGGTGCTTGCGGGGTCGTGACGGCCTGTGCGCTCCTTCTTGGGAGGGGCGGCACAGGTGCGATGAGGTGAACCTGGCCTGGATGCCGCCGTGCAGGCGGTAACTCCCACCCGGATCGCCGGTGCTTGTGCGTTCAGCGGTGGGCCGGGGTTTCGGCAGGGCTGTCGGGCAAGTCTGCTGGCTGGGTGTTCGTGAACGATTGCGGATCGGGATCGAAGCTGGCGCCCGGTGGCAGTTCCACCCCGGGATGGACCAGCAACTGGCCCGAGCGGTGCAGACTGCCCGTGGGCTGGTCGTGGTCGCGTGAGCGCATGCCGCTGCGCAGGTAGCGGTTGCGCTGCTCGTTGCGTGGCAGAAAGCGGGCGAGCTCGGTCAGCGCCATCTCATAGACGCCGCGCTTGAACTCCACCACCACGTCCAGCGGCACCCAGTAATCGTTCCAGCGCCAGGCGTCGAACTCCGGGTGGTTGGTGGCACGCAGGTTCAAGTCCCAGTCGTGTCCCAGCAGTTGCAGCAGATACCAGATTTGTTTCTGGCCCTTGTAATGTCCGCGCGCATCGCGGCGGATGTACCGGTCAGGCACCTCATAGCGCAACCAGTCCCGGGTGCGGGCAACCACGCGCACATGGTCGGGCAGCAGACCCACCTCCTCGTGCAGTTCACGGAACATGGCCTGCTCGGGGGACTCGCCCCGGTCAATGCCACCCTGCGGAAACTGCCAGCTGTGGGTGCGGATACGCTTGCCCCAGAACACCTGGTTCTTCTGGTTGAGCAGGATGATGCCGACGTTCGGCCGAAAGCCGTCCCGGTCAAGCATAATCGAACCCCAAATTTTTAAACTGTCTCCATTATGCACGGCACCTAGCGTGCGGCAAGGGGACTGGCCCCAACAGCCTGAAATCGCCCGATGAAAGCCTCCCAGTTCTTTATCTCCACCCTCAAGGAAGCTCCGGCCGATGCCGAAGTGGTCAGTCACAAGCTCATGATGCGCGCGGGGCTCATCAAGAAGCTCGGCGCCGGGATCTACAGCTACATGCCCATGGGCCTGCGCGTAATTCAGAAGGTGGAGGCCATCGTCCGTGAGGAGATGAACCAGGCCGGCGCGGTGGAGCTGACCATGCCCGTGGTGCAGCCGGCCGAGCTGTGGCAGGAGACGGGGCGTTTTGGCTCGATGGGCCCCGAGCTGCTGCGCATTCAGGACCGCCATGGGCGCGACTATGTCGTGCAGCCGACCAGCGAGGAAGTGGTCACTGACATCGCGCGCCAGGAGCTGCGCAGCTACAAGCAGCTGCCCAAAAACTTCTACCAGATCCAGACCAAGTTCCGCGACGAGCGCCGTCCGCGCTTCGGTCTGATGCGCGGGCGCGAGTTCACGATGAAGGATGCCTACAGCTTCGACCGCGACCAGGCCGCAGCCAAGGCCAGCTACCAGGTCATGGCGCAGGCCTACCGCCGCATCTTCGACCGCTTCGGCCTCACCTACCGTGCCGTGGCGGCCGACAGCGGCGCCATCGGCGGCGACCTGAGCGAAGAATTCCAGGTGATCGCCGCTACCGGCGAGGACGCCATCGTCTACTGCCCGGGCAGCGACTACGCGGCCAACATGGAAAAGGCCGAGGCCCTGGCGCCCGCCGGCCCGCGCCCCGCTGCCGCGCAGGCGATGGCCAAGACGCCCACGCCCGGCAAGTCCACCTGCGCCGACGTGGCCGATCTGCTGGGTGTGCCGCTCCATACCACCGTGAAATCGCTGGTGCTGGCCACCGACGAGACCAACGAGGCCGGCGAGATCGTCAAAAGCACGGTCTGGCTGCTGCTGCTGCGCGGCGACCACGACATGAACGAGATCAAGGTGGCCAAGGTGCCGGGGCTGGATGCCGGCTTCCGCTTCGCCACCGTGGCCGAGATCGAGGCCCACTTCGGTTGCACGCCGGGCTACCTCGGCCCCATCGGGTTGCTCCAGCCCGTGCGCATCGTGGCCGACCGCGAGGTGGCCGTGATGGCCGACTGGATCTGCGGCGCCAATGCGGTCGACTTCCACATGACTGGCGTGAACTGGGGCCGCGACCTGCCCGAGCCCGCCCTGGTGGCCGACCTGCGCAACGTGGTCGCGGGCGACCGCTCGCCCGACGGCCAGGGGGAACTCGCCATCGAGCGCGGCATCGAAGTGGGACATGTGTTCTACCTCGGCACCAAGTACAGCAAGGCCATGAACGCCACCTTCCTGGGCGAAGACGGCAAGCCCGCCCACTTCGAAATGGGTTGCTACGGCATCGGCATCACGCGCCTGCCGGCGGCGGCCATCGAGCAGAACCACGACGAGCGCGGCATCATCTGGCCCGACGCCATCGCGCCGTTCACCGTGGTGCTGTGCCCGATCACGCCCGAGCGTTTCCCCGAAGTCAAGGCCCAGGCGGAAGCGCTTTACGCGCAATTGCGCGCGGCCGGCGTGGACGTGATCCTGGACGACCGGGGCGAGCGCCCCGGCGCCATGTTCGCCGACTGGGAGCTGATCGGCGTGCCGCACCGCGTCACCATCGGTGACCGCGCCCTCAAGGAAGGCCAGGTCGAGTACCAGCACCGCCGCGACAGCGCCGCCACCAAGGTGGCCACGGCCGACATCCTGGCCCACGTCCTGGGCCGCCTGGCCCCATGACCCCGGGCATCTCGCGCCGCTCCTGCCTTTTGTCACTGACCGCGGGCCCTACGGCCTGGCTGGCGGTGCCCGGGCAGGCGCACGCGGGAGGCCAGATCGAGGAGCCGCTGATCGACTCGGTGCGCACGGCGCTGAGTTCGGCCATCGCCAACCATGCCCCGCCGGAGCCGGATTTTCCGACCACCGAGGCGCGGCTGCACTACCTGCGCTGGCTCGGCAGCATGAGCGACCGCCTGCGCCGTCGCAAGCCTGACTGGGAGGTGCGGCGCGATTTTCTGCAGACCGTCTGGTACGAAAGCAAGCGCGCCGGGCTCGATGTCTCGCTCGTGCTCGGCCTGATCCAGGTCGAGAGCGCCTTCCGCAAGTTCGCCGTCTCCAGCGTGGGCGCGCGCGGCTACATGCAGGTCATGCCCTTCTGGACGCGCCTGATCGGCGACGGCGATCCGGGCAAGCTGTTCCACATGCAGACCAACCTGCGCTTTGGCTGCGTGATCCTGCGCCACTACATGGACCGCGAGCGCGGCGACCTGTACATGACCCTGGGCCGCTACAACGGCAGCCGGGGCCGGGCGCCCTACCCGAACGCGGTGTTCGCGGCACAGCGCAACTGGCTGTTCGACGGGCGCCTGACGGGTTGAATTACACCGTGTCCGGCACGGGCGTGCCTTCGGGCAGGCGCATCACCATGACCTGGTCGATGCGGTAGCTGTCCACGTCCAGCACCTCGAACTTGTAGCCGCCCCAGGCCACGCTGTCGGTGCGCCGGGGCACGCGGCGCAGCATCACCATCAGGAAGCCGGCCAGCGTCTCGTAGTCTCCGCTGTGCGGCAGCTCGTCGAGCGAGAGCGCGTGCAGCACATCCTCGATGGGCGTGACCCCGTCGATCAGCCAGGAATCGGTATCGCGCCGCACGATCAGCTCCTCGTCGGCCGGGCCCACGAGGTCGCCCATCACGGTGCTCATGACATCGTTGAGCGTGACCACGCCGACCACCAGGCTGTATTCGTTGACGATGACGGCGAAGTCCTCGTGCGCCTGGCGGAACTGTTCCAGCACCTCCGACAGCGTGAGCCGGTCGGGCACGATGAGCACCTTGCGCACCAGGCTGTCATCCTGCAGCGAGATGGGCTGGTTGTTCAGCACGCGCTGGAACAGGTCCTTGGCGTCCACATAGCCCACCACATGGTCGATGTCGCGCTCGCAGACCGGGTAGGTGGAGAACGGCTCGGCGGCGATGCGCAGCCGGATCACGGCGTCGGGCTCGTCGCGCAGGAAGAAGGCGATGCGGTCGCGCGGCGACATGGCGCTGGAGACCATGCGCGTGTCCAGCTCGAACACATTGGTGATGACCTGCTGCTCGCGCTCGGCCAGCACGCCGGCGCGCGCGCCGGCCTCCATCATGGCCAGGATGTCGTCGGAGGTGACGCGCTCGTCGCGCAGCGACGACAGGCCCAGCAGCCGGAACAGCGCGTCGGCCCCCCGGCTGTAAAGCCACACCAGGGGCCGCAACAGGGCCATGCACCACGCCATGGGCGGGGCCAGCCGGATGGCCAGCTGCTCGGGTTGCGCCATGCCCAGGCGTTTGGGGAACAGGTCCGAGAACAGGATGAACAGCGAGGTGATGACCATGAACGAGAGCAGGAAGCCCACCGTCTGCGCCGTGGGTTCGGCCAGCCACAGCGCCAGCAGACTGCTGAAGTGCGGGCTCAGCGCCCCTTCGCCGACGATGCCGCCGAGGATGGCCACGGCGTTCTGGCCGATCTGCACCACGGTGAAATAGTCGCCCGGCTGCTCCTGCACGCGCAGCACGCGCTCCGCTCCGGCGTCGCCCTCGTCGGCCATCTGGCGCAGGCGCAGGCGGCGGGCCGCCGCGAGCGCGATTTCGGCCATGGAAAAGAAGGCGCTGGCTGCGATCAGCAGCCCGATCACGAAGAGGCTTTGGCTCAGGGTCATGCAGGGCAGGCGAGCGTGGCGCACGGGCACACGATGGCCCCAGTGTATCTGCCCGCCCCCCGCCAGGGTGGCGCGCAGGGGCGGTGCTACTGCATGAAGCCGATGCGGCTGCGCCCGCTGGCAGCCCGGGGCAGGTCGGCCACCTCCACGGTGCCGCGGCGGTCCAGCCGGGCGTTGCCGAAGCCGGTCATGAGCGCGCGGCGCATCTCGCGCGGGGGCATCAGGGCCAGGCTGTCGAGCACGTCATCGCGCGGCGTGGGATCCAGCAGTCGGCCCCAGTCGTGCCCGGCGCGGATGCCCGCGTAGAGGCAGGCCGCGATGTGGCGTGCCTGCTCCAGCGTGGGCGCTTCCACCTCGAAGATGTTCATGCGGTTGAGGATGGGGTCCGGGATGCTGCGGCTGTCGTTGGCCGTGGTGATCCAGATGACCTGGCTCGCATCAATGGCCACCTCGGCGAATTCGTCGGTGAAGCTCTGCGCCGTGTCGTGCTCCAGCAGGCCGTAGAGCGCGCCCAGCGGGTCGTACTGGGCCTCGCTGCTGGCCTTGTCGATCTCGTCGACCACGAGCACCGGGTTGGCATACTCGCCCTCCACCAGGGCCTCGAACACCTTGCCGGGGCGCGCGCCCTTCCATTGCGACGAGGAGCCCGAGAGCAGCCAGCCCGCCGTCATCGAACTCATGGGCAACAGGTTCATGCCCGTGCCCAGCAGCTCGGCCAGCTGGCGCGCGAAATGGGTCTTGCCGATGCCCGGCGGCCCGAGCAGCAGCATGGGTGTCATCTCCAGGCCGTCGCGGCTGTCCTGCGCCAGGGCGACATGGCGGCGCACATCGTCGAGCACCTCGGTGAAGTTGGGCAACTGCTCATAGAGCGCGGCCATGTCGGGGATACCGCGCGGCTTGACCTGGAAGCGCTCGGGGCCGCGCTCCAGCATGCGCTCGTAGACGCAGCGCAGGTTGTCGTACTCGCGCTGCTGGCCGCCCTCCTGCAGGCGGGCGAGCTTGCGCTCGACGTCGCCCGGGTGAAAGACGCTGCGCATCTGGGCCACGGGCAGGCTCAGCGCGGGGGACTGGGGAACAAGGCTATGGCTGGTCATGGCATGCTCCTTGATGAACGTCACAGGCCCATTCAAGCACACAAGCCGCCCGGGCTCAATGCCGGAAAAGCCCGGTATCCCCCCTGTTGTCGCAGGGATGCAAAAGGCCGCCCGGAGGCGGCCTTGGCGGGAGCAGGCAGGCGATCAGCCTTCGGTGCCGAGCATCTGCTTGAGTTCACCCGATTCGTACATCTCCATCATGATGTCCGAGCCGCCGATGAATTCGCCCTTGATGTAGAGCTGGGGGATGGTGGGCCACTGGCTGTAGTCCTTGATGCCCTGGCGGATTTCGTCGTCGTCGAGCACGTTCACGGTGGCGATGGCCTTGGGGTCGACGCCGCAGGCCTTCAGGATCTGCACGGCGCGGCCGGAGAAGCCGCACATCGGGAAGCTGGCCGTGCCCTTCATGAAGAGCAGGATGTCGTTGGATTTGACGAGGTCGTCGATGCGTTTCTGGGTGTCGCTCATGGGGGCTCCGAGGGGGTGGCGGAAAGGGCCTGCAAAAAAGGAAAGAGGAGATTATTTCACTGTCGGCAGCCGGCCGCCGGAACAGCGCACGATGCCGGCGAGGTCTTTGCGGCCTTGCACCTCGGTCAGCCCGGCGGCGCGCAGCAGCGCGGCCACGGCGTCGGCCTGGTCCCAGCCGTGCTCCAGCAGCAGCCAGCCGCCCGGCGCCAGGTGCGCCGGGGCCTGGGCGACGATGGCGCGGAGGTCGTCCAGGCCGTCGGCGCCGCTGGCCAGCGCCTGCAGCGGCTCATGCGCCAGGTCGGCCAGGTGCGGGTCGGCGGCGCGGATGTAGGGCGGGTTGGAGACGATGGCGTCGAACACGCCGTCGAGCCCCTGCAGCCAGTGCCCGTGGCGGAACTGCACGGGCAGGCCGAGCCGTTCGGCATTGGCCCGGGCCACGGCCAGGGCGTCGGGGCTGGCGTCCACGGCCCGTACGTGGGCCGTGGGCCGCTGCTTTTGCAGCGCCAGGGCGATGGCGCCGCTGCCCGTACCCAGGTCCAGCAGGCGCGGGGCCGCCAGCGCGGCCACGGCTTCCAGCGCCCAGTCCACCAGGGTCTCGGTGTCGGGGCGCGGGTCGAGCACGCGTGCGTCCACCCGCAGTTCCAGGCCGTAGAAGGCCTTGCTGCCCGTGAGGTAGGCCACGGGCTCGCCGGCCAGGCGGCGCTGGCACAGGGCGGTGAAGCGCTGCTGCGCGTCCTGTGCCAGCGCGTCGGTGTCGTGCGTGATGAGCCAGGCGCGGTCGCCGGTGGGGCGGTCCAGGGTGTGCAGCAGCAGCATCTGCGCGTCGATGCGCGCCAGGCCCTGGGCCTGGGCGGTGGAAAGCGCGTGCTGCACGGTCATGGATGCTCCTGAATTCATAGCTTGCGGCGCTTTATCGTCAAGCGCTGGAGGCTATTTTTGCCAATATTTTGATCAGAGGTTCGCATCCCGCTCCAGCTCGGCCAACTGCTCGGCCTCGCGCGCGTGGCGCAGGGCCTGCAGCACCTCGCCCAGGTCGCCTTCCATGATGGCGAGCAGCTTGTACAGCGTGAGATTGATGCGGTGGTCGGTCAGCCGCCCCTGGGGGAAGTTGTAGGTGCGGATGCGGTCGCTGCGGTCGCCGCTGCCGATCAGGCCCTTGCGCTCGGCGGCCTCCTTGGCGGCGCGTTCGCTGCGCTCCTTTTCCTGGATGCGCGCCTGCAGCACCTGCAGCGCCTTGGCCTTGTTGCTGTGCTGGCTGCGGCCGTCCTGGCACTCGGCCACGATGCCGGTGGGCAGGTGCACCACGCGCACGGCCGAATCCGTCTTGTTGATGTGCTGGCCGCCGGCGCCGCTGGCGCGGAAGGTGTCGATGCGCAGGTCCGCCGGGTTGAGTTTGATGGCTTCGTGCTCGTCGGGCTCGGGCATCACGGCCACGGTGCAGGCGCTGGTGTGGATGCGGCCCTGCGTCTCGGTGGCGGGTACGCGCTGCACGCGGTGGCCACCCGACTCGAAGCGCAGCATGCCGTACACATCGTCGCCCGCGACGCGCAGCACGATTTCCTTGTAGCCGCCCAGCTCCGACGGGCTCTCGCTCACCACCTCGACCTTCCAGCCCGCGTTGGCGGCATGGCGCGTGTACATGCGCGCCAGGTCGCCCGCGAACAGGGCGGACTCGTCGCCGCCCGTGCCGGCGCGGATTTCGAGGAAGGCGTTGCGTGCGTCGTCGGGATCCTTGGGCAGCAGCAGGCGCTGCAGTTCGTCTTCGAGTTGCAGCAGTTCCAGGGTGGCGCTGGTGATTTCTTCCTGCGCCATCTCGGCCATGTCGGGGTCGGCGAGCATGTCGCGCGCGCCGGCCAGGTCGGCTTCGCGCTGTTGGTAGCGGGCGTAGCGGCCGGCGATCTGCGTGACCTCGGCGTGTTCCTTGGAGATGGCGCGGTACTGCGCCATGTCGGCCATGATGTCCTCGCGCGAGAGCAGAAAGTCGAGCTCTTCCAGGCGCCGGGCGTAGCGCTCCAGCTGGGTGCGGAGAAAGGGTTTCATGGCGTTCCGGGAAAATGGTTTGCTACGCTATTCGTAGCTGATGGCGCTTGTCTGGCAAGCGCTGGAGGCCAATTTGGCTGGAAGAAAGCGGCGGTGGGCGCCGCTACAGCGTGTGCTTGCTTTGCGAGCGCAGGAACAGGCGCGAGGCGGTGCGCGCCGTCTGCTCGCGCGTGCTGGCGTCGCCCGCGCGCAGCTCGGCCAGGGTGCCGTGCAGCATTTTTTGCGCGAGGCCGCGCGAGAGGGCGTCGAGCACGGTGTCGATGTCCTCGCCCTTGGCCAGGCGCTTGCGCGCGCGGTCGATCTCGATGGCGCGCCAGGCGTCGGCCTGGTCCTGGATCTGGCGGATCAGCGGCACCACGCCGTGCTCGGGATGGCGCTGGTCCATCCAGTGCATGAAGCTCTGCACGCCCGCGTCGATGATGGCCTCGGCCTGCGCCACGGCGGCCTGGCGGTTGGCCTGGGCGGTCTGCACCACGCTGGC
>Ga0208516_100732_pt1 | contig 11326 bp, 8 predicted proteins | sample LakWasM117_HOW13_2_FD_183931 | JGI IMG/M metagenome (GOLD analysis project Ga0208516, IMG submission 183931) | Freshwater sediment methanotrophic microbial communities from Lake Washington under simulated oxygen tension - Sediment Metagenome... | ecosystem: Environmental > Aquatic > Freshwater >...
GCGTTTGATGTGGCAAAGTTTGCAGCAAGGGGCGGCGCAGCTGGATTATGCTTATCCCCTTGAACGTGATGCGCTGCCAGGCTTTGCACAAGAAAGCCTGCAGGCAATGTGGCTGGGTTGCGTGCAGGCACTGTCAGCTTCAGTCTCTGCACAGTTTGAGCGCATGTTAGCTTTAGTTGATTCAGTGCCTTTATTGGTACTCACTGGCGGTGATGCACCGTTATTACATAGATATTTGCCGGGCACATTGTCAGCGCAGGTGATTATTGTGGATAATCTGGTTTTAAAGGGGTTGGCCTGCCTGGCTAAAAATACAGACGAATGAAAAGCGCACAATAATGAAAAGACTATTCTGGATATTGCTGTTAGCCAACGTGGCGGTGTTTGCTTATTTTAAGCACGACGCATCGCTGTCGGCAGTCAGCAGCCTTAAGCCTGAGATACATCCCGAACAGATAAAATTACTCAGTGCACAAGCATTGGCGTCTTATCCCAAGCGTACGGTGGCGGTGGCATCTACTCCTGAGCCTGTTTTACAGCCTGAGATGGTTGCAGCAAACACCTCACCGGTCATGGCGTCTAATTTATCCAAAGCAGACATCAAAGCGCCAGAAGCCAAAGTCGCTGAGGCAAAACCTGTCGATACTAAGTCCTCTGAAGCCAGGCCTTCCGAAACCAAGCCTGCCGACAAAATTCCTCCGGTCAAGCCAGCGGAAACACATGCGGCAGTCCAGACTGCGTGTTACGAGTGGAGCGGCTTTAATATGGCGCGTGTGACTGAAGCCGCCAGTTTGGCACAGCAGATGAGTATTAAAACGCAAACCAATATGACCAGCAGCGGCCAGGAGAGCGTGCGCTACTGGATTTACAAGCCACCTTTGGCCACCGCAGAAGCTGCACAAACCAAAGCTGATGAATTGCGCAAACTGGGCGTTGAAGATTTCTTTATTGTGCAAGACGATCCTAAATGGCGTAACGCCATCTCGTTTGGCGTATTCCGTGATGAAAAACTAGCAGACAAGCTCATGGCCGACCTGAAAAATAAAGGCGTGAAATTATTGATTAAGGCGACGCGTAATGGCGGGCAGGCGGTCATCAAGTTACAGCAGGTGTCACCACAACAGTTTGCCAGTTTGCAGAAATCCCGATCGCATTTTCCGGATAGCGTATTAAAAGAGATTCCTTGCCAGTAATCATGGAATGACTCAAACAAAAAGCCCGCAATTGCGGGCTTTTTGTTGTACAACGATATGAAAGTTAACGCTTTTTCGGCGGCAACATATCGGTAATGGTGCCTTCTTTAAGCTCTGCGGCAAAGCAAACAGTTTCAGACAGCGTAGGGTGGGCGTGAATTGTCAGGCCCAGGTCATGCGCGTCCGCGCCCATTTCAATCGCCAGTACAGCTTCAGCCAGCAATTCACCGGCGTTGATGCCGACAATGCCAGCGCCGATGACGCGATGCGTGTCTTTATCAAAAATCAACTTGGTGGCGCCTTCGGTACGCGCAATCGATAACGCACGACCACTGGCTGCCCATGGGAAGCTGGCTTTTTCGATCTCAATGCCTTTGGCCTTAGCTTCTGTTTCGGTTAAGCCCACCCAGGCGATTTCAGGGTCGGTGTAAGCGACGGATGGAATCACGCTGGCAACAAATTCAACTTTATGGCCGGCGATCACTTCAGCAGCCACTTTCGCTTCATGCGTTGCTTTGTGCGCTAGCATGGGTTGGCCGACAATGTCACCAATGGCGAAAATGTGAGGCACATTGGTGCGCATTTGTTTGTCGACCGCAATAAAGCCGCGCTCATCCACAATCACACCGGCACTTTCTGCACCGATGTTTTTGCCGTTTGGACGGCGGCCAATGGAGACCAGCACGCGGTCGTATTTCTGTGTTTCTTTCGGCGCGTTGGCGCCTTCAAAATCGACATAAATGCCGTCTGCTTTGGCTTCCAGTTTAGACACTTTAGTCGAGACTAAAATACTTTCGAAACGTTTTTCCATGCGCTTTTGCAATGGGCGTACCAGATCACGGTCTGCACCAGGAATCAGGCCGTCCATAAATTCGACCACACTGACCTTGCTGCCCAGTGCATCATATACCGTACCCATTTCCAGGCCGATAATGCCGCCACCAATCACCAGCATGCGTTTTGGGATGTCAGCCAGTGCGAGTGCACCTGTCGAATCCATAATGCGTTCGTCTTCTGGCGCGCCAGGGAATTTAGTCGCTTGTGAACCGGCCGCGATAATGGCATGTTCAAAGCCAACCAGGGTGACTTTACCGTCAGCCGCAGTCACCGCAATCTGGTGAGGGCTGGTAAATTTACCAACGCCACTGACGACAGTCACACCACGCATTTTAGCCATTTGTGCCAGGCCGCCAGTGAGCTTGCCGACCACGTCGTTGGCTTTCCAGTTACGCAGCTTGTCGAGGTCGATGTTTGGTTGGCCGAAACTCAGGCCGTGATGTTCGGTTTCTTCGGCTTCGGTAATCACTTTTGCTGTATGCAACAGGGCTTTGGATGGGATGCAGCCAACGTTCAGGCACACACCGCCCAGGGTTGGATAGCGCTCAACCAGCACGACTTTCAAGCCCAAGTCCGCCGCACGGAAAGCAGCGGTATAGCCGCCTGGGCCTGAACCGAGGACCATGACCTGACAGCTTACGTCATTGTTGCCTGTTGCAGCCGCTGGAGCGGGTGCAACAGGTGCGCTTGTTTGTGCTACTGGGGCGGCAGTTGCCTCCACGGCTGCAGGCTTCGATTCAGCTGTCGCGGCCTGGGCACTTTCTACCACTAAAATCAGGCTGCCTTTGGCGACCTTGTCACCGACTGCAACTTTGAGTTCTTTAACGACACCCGCGTGTGAAGAGGGGATGTCCATGGAGGCTTTATCAGATTCTACCGTGATCAGTGAATCCTCTTTGGCGATGGTATCACCCACGGCCACCAGCACCTCGATGACATCGACGCTGTCAAAATTGCCGATATCCGGCACCAATATTTCAACCATTTGACTCATGAAAACCTTATATTCCGATTAGTTTTGCTATTTTATCACCAAAAGAACAAGATCACTTTCAGGCTGTCTACACATCCTAATGTCTGCTAGTTGCACCGCTCGCAGGGTGGGCGACTGGCGCCGGTTTCATGGTGCAGGTTTCATGGCCGTAGTTGCCGCCTGTGTCATCTGGTTCGTAATAATCGTTTTTGAAGGTCCAGCCATTTTTGCCAACTTTGGTGAATTGGCCCATGCCAGTGGAGAATTCGGCATATTTGGCATCAGACAGTTTAAACGTCATGGCTAGTTGTTTGCCACGTGTAATGGCTTGTCCGGTATAGCTTTGCTTGTTTTCAGTATGTGTTGCCAGATCATATACGGACACTTGCGACGTGCTGTTGCGTCGATTCTTTTTCAAATAAATGGTTACTTCATAGTCACCGACGGTGACATTGTTGCCTTTGCAGAGATATTCGCCGCTGTAGTCCAGGCTGGCAACAGGCGCCGCAAATGCTGGCACAGAAAAGGATGAGAGCAACACGAGTGTGGTCAAGCAGGATTTAACGTTCATATGACTTCTGAGATGATTATTTTGGCGTGAAATTCTTTAAAAGCCGATGTTTTTAACGCGACTTTTGAATACGTTTCATCATAAGTCCAATTGCCTAATTTACCAAGTCTCTTTTGGAATATTTCTGAGGTTTTATCAGGGTTTGTAGGACGCATCCCGGTACTATTTGTGAGAGAATGCAAGCTATTTTTTAAGGAATTCCGTTTCAGGGGATCATGTTGCAGCGTTTGTTATCTCGAATTTCACCGATTGTCTGGCTGACCCTGTTCCTGATCGGGTCGATCTTTTATCTCTGGCGCCTGCAACAGCCGCAAGCGCTGGTAGAGGTGGCCGCAGAGGCGTTGCCATTACAATGCGTTTCTTATGCGCCGTACTACAAACCGGGCATGAACCCGACGATTAAAGACAGCTTTGTTGATCCGCTGCAGATTGAGCAAGATTTGCAGGCACTGTCTAAAGTCACACGTTGTGTGCGTACTTATTCGGTTGGCCAGGGGCTGGATTACGTGCCAAAAGCGGCGCAAAAATTGGGCATGAAGGTCATTCTTGGAGTTTGGATTGGCTGGGTGGATGCGCTGAATCAATCTGAATTGCAATTGGCAGTGCAACAGGCTAACCAATACCCTGATACCGTGCGTGGCCTGGTGGTCGGCAATGAAGTGTTGCTGCGCGGTGAACAAACCGAGCCGAAAATGCATGAATATCTGCATTGGGCCAAAGCCAACACCAAGGCCCCTGTTACTTACGCTGACGTCTGGGAGTTTTGGCTCAAGCATCCCACGCTGGAACAGGATGTCGACTTTGTGACCGTGCATATTTTGCCGTATTGGGAAGACAAGCCAGTCGCGATTGAACAGGCGGTTGCGCATACGGCGTCTGTCATGGGTCACTTGGGCACTGTGTTTAAAAAGCCGATTTTGATTGGCGAGACCGGTTGGCCATCACAAGGGCGTCAGCGCTTCTGGTCCAAGCCGAGTGCGATCAATCAGGCGCGTTATATGCGTGAGTTTTTACAAGCGGCGCACGTCAATCATTGGCAGTACAACGTGATTGAAGCGGTTGATCAGCCATGGAAGCGCGAGCTTGAAGGCACGGTGGGCGGTTATTGGGGTGTACTGGATACCGATTTACAGCCTAAATTTAATCTGCAAGGCCCTGTAGCAGAGCGTGCCGATGGCTTTAAACCTTACCTGCTGGCGTTGGTACTTGCCGTAGCAGCCGTTGCCTGGGGACAATACAAGCGCGTGCCTGTAAACCAAATGCTGTTGCTGGCGTTTACTGGCGGTGTGGTTGGCTTGCATGCTTATTTGCAGGTGGGCTATGTGCAGCTGGCCGCACGCAATAGCGCCGAGTATGCCATGTTAGGTGGCCTGGTATTACTGGGCTGGACATTAGTGCTGATGCAATTGCGGCAATGGCTCGGTTTGGGGATCAAGCCTTGCATCGAGCAATCATTATTGCGCTTGCTGGCGCTGGCATTTTTGCTGACCAGTGCCGGTCTGGCGATCAATGGGCGTTATCTTGATTTTCCGCTGATCCTGGTTGGCTTGCCATTGGTGATGATCGCTATTTCTATCATCACAACGCCTTTGCGTGCTAGCGTGCAGGCACCTTTGCCTGTAGTGGGCATTTGGCTGACAACGGTGATGGTGGTGATTGCGGCCAATATGGCAATTGCAGTGGCCATGACGGAACCTGGCAATGTGATTGCCTGGTGGTGGTGTGCAGCATGCGGTGTGGCAGTGTTTTTGTTGCCGGCCAGAAGTGCGCAGCTTAGCCAATAAAAGTTTAAATAAATACATCAGACATGATGGAAAGAGTGAGAAGTGATCGTTTCTTGGTTTAAAAAACTGGTACCCGGGTTGGTGTTTGCCATCCTGTTTTCGGCATTGCATTTCGGGCTGTGGGCCTTGGCCAACCGTGCATTGCCGCTGATCAATGTGAAACCAGCAGTTAATGGGTTTGCTTATTCAGGCTACCGTGGCAATCAAAGCCCGCTTGATGGGCAGCACCCAAGTACGGCCGAGTTGGCAGAAGACCTGGATTTGATGCACAAGCACACGCGTCATATCCGCATGTATTCGTCGCTGGATTTAAATGAGGTTGTGCCGCTGGCCGCCAGACGCAATATGAACGTGATTGCAGGCGCCTGGATTGATACGGATAACCAGAAAAACACCCGCGAGATCTCTGCCTTGCTGGAAAAGCTGGAGAACTACAGCAATATCGATCGCGTGATTGTGGGTAACGAAGCCTTACTGCGTAATGATTTGCCAGTGCAGTCGCTGATGGGTTACCTGGATTTTGTCAGGGAGCATAGCAATGTGCCGGTTTCAACAGCTGAACCATGGCACGTTTGGCTCAAGCATCCTGAGTTGGTGAAGCATGTGGATTATATCGCCGTGCATTTGCTGCCATACCACGAGGGTGTGCCGGTAGAAAAAGCCGTGCAATACACCATCGAGCGTTACAACCAGCTCATGCAGGCCTACCCGCGTAAAAAAATCGTGATTACCGAAGTGGGCTGGCCTAGCCGCGGCCCGGCTATTGGCGCCTCTGTTGCCAGTGAAGTCAATCAGGCGCGTTTTATTCGCGAGTTTCTGGCGCGCAATTCAATTGAAGACCTTGATTTTTACCTGATGGAAGCGTTTGACCAACCCTGGAAAGTGGCACTGGAAGGTTGGGCTGGCGCGTATTGGGGCATGTATAACGCCGACCGTCACCAGAAGTATTCGCTGCAAGGTGCTGTACCGCCAAATACGCGCTGGATTGCGAAAGCGACCTGGTCTAGCTTGCTGGCCTTTATTCCACTGATGTTAATTGCATGGCGTTTCAAACACTGGGGCATAGGCGGTGTGTTGTCGATGGCCGTGTTGTTCCAGGCATGTATTACCACCCTCACCATTGCCTGGAACTTGCCTGGCGATTATTACTACACCCTGCGTGATTTCGTGGTGCTGATTGGCCTGATTCTTGGCATTGCATTGACCTCTATGGTGCTGATGATTTATGCCGCCGAGTTCAGTGAGGTGATGTTTAAGCCAGCCTGGCGTCGCTTGTTTAAACGCGCACAAGCCTTGCCTGCCGATCAGGAACTGTTTGTGTCTATCCACCTGGCCTGCTACAACGAGCCACCGGAAATGGTGATTGCCACCATCGACAGCCTGCGTAAGCTTAATTACACGCACTATGAAGTGATTGTGGTGGACAACAACACCAAAGATGAAGCCAAGTGGAAGCCGCTGGAAACATATATGGCGACCATGCCAGATAATTTTCATTTCTACCATCTGCCTTCCTGGCCAGGTTTTAAAGCTGGGGCATTGAATTTTGCTTTGGATAAAACGCACCCTGATGCAAAAGTGGTAGGCGTAGTGGATGCCGACTACGTAGTGACCCCAGACTGGCTGTCTGACCTGGTGCCACACTTCCAGGAATCACAAGTGGCTGTGGTACAAGCGCCACAAGCACACCGCGAATGGGAAAATCACTTTTTCCACCGCATGTGTAACTGGGAGTTTGAAGGCTTTTTCCGTATTGGCATGCACCATAGGCATGAACGTAATGCCTTGATTCAACATGGCACCATGACCTTGATTCGCCGTGAATCACTGCAAACTCTGGGTGGCTGGTCAGAATGGTGTATTTGTGAGGATACTGAACTTGGTTTGCGCTTGCTCGAGAACAATATGGAGCTGCGCTACATTGATGAAACCTTTGGTCGTGGCCTGACACCCGCCAACTTCAAGGCGCTTAAATCACAACGTAACCGCTGGGCGTTTGGTGCCATGCAGATTCTTAAGCACCATATGCCTAAATTGCTGGGCAAGTCATCGTTGAATTTCAGCCAGCGTTATCACTTTCTGACCGGCTGGTTCGGCTGGTTTGGTGAGGCCTTGCAACTAGTATTCACCATTGGTTCTATCGGCTGGACCATTGCCATGCTGGCGTTTCCTAAATACTTTAGCCTGCCTGTGGTGGTCATGATTGTGCCTATCCTGTGTTTCCTGGCAATTAAAGCAATTCTGGGCCCCGTGCTGTACCGCAAAACCATGCATTGCAGCTGGATGGATATTTTTGGCGCTTCACTGGCTAGCCTGGGCTTGTCACACGCGATTGCCAGAGGCATTATCAACGGCCTGACGCACAAGGCTGGGGTGTTTGTGGTGACCAACAAAACCAAAGCCAAGCTCAGCAACTGGCAACTTATAGATCCGATTAAAGAAGAGCTGTTGATTCTGGTATCGCTGATTATGGCGGGCGCAGCCATGTTGTATGCACGAGGCTTTAGCAATCTGGATGCGCAATTATGGGTGTCCATGCTGGCCCTGCAATCGCTGCCGTACTGGAGTGCGCTGGCATGTCAATGGATATCGGAACGGAAGTAAATCATGACGCTTTTCCACCCGATCAGGTGGAAAGGCCCTTGATCTATAAGGGGCGGGCGGCACACAGCAACCAGGTCAGCCGCTTTGACCCACACGCCCGCGTGGCCGTTGACGATGGGTGGGGAACGCTTGATGAGGATGCCCCGCCATTACGCACCGAAGTCATGTTGGATGCAGCGAAAACCATCATCAACTACATCCAGTCGCCTGATTTGCCTTTTGACCGTACCCTCAACCATTACCGGGGCTGTGAGCACGGCTGTATTTATTGCTACGCGCGTCCTACGCATGCTTATTTAGGCTTGTCACCCGGGCTTGATTTCGAATCGCGCTTACTGATGAAAGCGGATGCGCCTGAGTTGCTTAAAAAAGAGTTGGCGCATGCCAAGTACCAATGTGCGCCCATCGCACTCGGCATGAATACGGATAGCTACCAGCCGATTGAGCGAGAATACCAGTTGACGCGAAAAGTCATTCAAGTGCTGGCTGAAGCGAATCACCCGTTCAGTCTGGTGACTAAATCGTCGCTGGTCGAGCGAGATATCGATTTAATCGCCCCCATGGCCGCCAAAGGTTTGGCCAGTATCTACTTGAGCATCACGACATTAGATAGACAGATTGCGCGCCGACTGGAACCACGTGCGGCAGCGCCTGAACGCCGTTTTGAAACCCTGCGCCGCTTGAGCGAGGCAGGCATTCCGACGGGTGTCATGGTGGCGCCAGTGATTCCGGCGTTGACCGATTGCGATATGGAACAAATTCTGCAACAAGCACATGAGGTCGGTGCCAGAAAAGCAGGTTATGTGTTTCTGCGCTTGCCGCATGAGTTAAGCGATTTGTTTGAGCAATGGTTACAACAGTATTTTCCGCTCAAAGCCAGCCATGTCATGAGTCTTGTGAAGCAAAGTCGTGGCGGCAAAACCTACCAAGGCGGCTTTGGTCAACGCATGCGTGGTGAGGGCGTGTTTGCCGATTTGCTGGCACATCGTTTCAAACTCAGTTGCCAGAAGCTGGGCATGTCAGGCGAAAGGTTGGGCTTCCGTACCGATTTGTTTAAGGTGCCGGATGCCTGGCGGCAGTCGTCAAATAGCCCGCAACTCACATTGTTTTAATTACCATGCTTGATTTGTTATTTGGCGATTTGTTATTTGTCTATGGCACCTTGCGCCAAGGTAACGCAAACGCAATGGCTGCTTATCTTTCTACGCATGCTGAATTCGTCACTGGAGGCTGGTTTCAAGGCCTGATGTACCAGATCAGCTATTACCCTGGTGTGATTGCCTCTGACTGTGCTGATGACCGCGTCTATGGGGAGGTTTACCGTTTGCATGATGCGCAAAGCACGCTGGCTGTGCTGGATGATTATGAGGCGTGTAGTGCCCGACATCGGCAGCCTGCGGAGTATCAACGGCTTCACACGCAGATACTTGCCGTAGATGGTCGCGTATTGGAACAGGTGTGGATTTACCTGTATCAATGGCCTCTGGACAATAAGCGACTGATTGAATCTGGTGACTTTATGCAGCACGAACAACTGATATGAAAACAAAGGGCGCCATCAGCGCCCTTTGTTTGATATTGCAGCTTAGAGTAACAACCTTCTCACATCACTCAGCATCACTCGCAGGTGGCTGGTGAAGCGGGCGCCATCTGCGCCGTCGATCACGCGGTGATCGTATGACAGCGATAATGGCATGATCAGGCGCGGGTCAAAGCTGCCAGTGTCTTTGTTGTAGACAGGCTGCATGGCCGCACGCGAGACGCCTAAAATCGCCACTTCAGGGCAATTGATGATAGGCGTAAACATAGTGCCGCCGATACCGCCCAGGCTGGAAATGGTAAAGCAGCCGCCTTGCATTTCTTCTACTTTCAGCTTGCGTTCGCGTGCTTTGGCAGACAGGTCAGCCAGGTCACGTGCGATATCCATCACGTCTTTCTGGTTCACATCACGCACCACTGGTACTACCAGGCCATCTGGCGTGTCACAGGCGAAGCCGATGTTGTAATACTGCTTGAGAATCAGGCTATCACCTTCTGGTGACAGTGACGCGTTAAAGTTAGGATAGGTACGCAATGCGTTGACCACGGCTTTCATCAGGAAAGCCAGCAAGGTCAGTTTGACGCCACGTTTTTCTGCTTCGGCCAGCATAGACTTACGGAAGTCTTCCAGGTCAGTAATGTCGGCTTCATCAAACTGTGTCACGTGCGGTGCAGTCACCCAGTTACGGTGCAGGTTGGCCCCGGACAACTTCTTGATGCGTGACAGCGGCTTGTTTTCGATGCTACCAAACTGGCTGAAATCGATCACCGGCATTGGCAAGGTGCTCAAACCGCCACCCACGCCCATGTTTTCAGAACGTGGCTTGGACAGCTCGCCTTTAACGTAGGCTTGTACATCCGCTTGCAGAATGCGGTTTTTCGGGCCGTTGGCTTTGACCAGTGACAAGTTAACGCCAAGCTCACGTGCAAACTTACGCACAGAAGGGCTGGCATGCGCCAGTTTGCCGCTGCTGGCAACACTGCTGGCTGCGACCGGGTTCGGGGTCGCTTGGGGTTGCACTACTTGCGGCACTTCGGCCACCGGGCGTGTTGGCTCAGGAATAGCCACTGTTTTTTCATCAACCTTGACCGTTGCCACGACTGGCGTGGCTGTTGGTTGCGGGGCGACTTTCTCAGCCGGTGCTGCTTCGGCAGTGGTATCCAGCGTTAGAATCAGCGCGCCTTGCTTGGTTTTGTCGCCAACGTTGATATGAATCTCTTTGACCACCCCAGCCAATGAAGAAGGGATGTCCATGGAGGCTTTGTCAGACTCCACGGTAATCAGCGAGTCTTCTTTAGCCACGGTGTCACCCACGCTGACCAGGACTTCAATCACGTCGACGCTGTCAAAGTTGCCGATATCCGGCACCAGTACTTCTTTGATAGACATATTCTATACTTTCCTTATGTCGTGACCTTAGATCGTGGCCGGGTTGGCACGAGTAATGTCGATATTATATTTTTTGATCGCTTCGGTCGCTTTGCTTGCTGGTAGCTTGCCGTCATCCGCCAAGGCTTTCAGTGCGGCCAGTACCACGTAGTAGCGGTCAACTTCAAAGAAGCTGCGTAATGCTTCACGTGAGTCAGAACGGCCATAACCATCGGTGCCCAGGGCGACAAAGCGGTTAGGCACATAGTTGTGGATCTGGTCAGCAAACGAACGCATGTAGTCAGTGGAGGCAATCACTGGACCTTCAGCTTTTGCCAAGGCTTGAGCAACGTAGCTTAGCTTAGGCTTGGCTTCCGGGTTCAACAGGTTGTGACGCTCGGCATCGATACCATCGCGGCGCAACTCGGTGAAGCTGGTCACGCTCCATACGTCAGC
>Ga0208516_100736_pt1 | contig 11293 bp, 9 predicted proteins | sample LakWasM117_HOW13_2_FD_183931 | JGI IMG/M metagenome (GOLD analysis project Ga0208516, IMG submission 183931) | Freshwater sediment methanotrophic microbial communities from Lake Washington under simulated oxygen tension - Sediment Metagenome... | ecosystem: Environmental > Aquatic > Freshwater >...
GCGGGCAGCGCCAACGCATCGCCCTGGCGCGCGCGCTGGCCGTGGAGCCCAAGGTGCTGCTGCTCGACGAACCCTTCGGCGCGCTCGACGCCAAGGTGCGCAAGGAGCTGCGCCGCTGGCTGCGCCGCCTGCACGACGAGCTGCATGTCACCAGCATCTTCGTCACGCACGACCAGGAGGAGGCGCTGGAGGTGGCCGACCGCGTGGTCGTCATCAACCAGGGCAAGATCGAGCAGAGCGGCTCGCCCCAGCAGGTGTGGGACAACCCGGCCAGCCCCTTCGTCTACGGCTTCCTGGGCGACGTGAACCTGTTCCACGGCCGCGCCCACGAGGGCCTGGTGCACCTGAAAGGCATGGAGCTCGATTCGCCCGAGCACGCCGCGGCCCAGAACGCCAAGGCCTTTGCCTATGTGCGCCCGCACGACCTGGACGTGGAGCGCTATTCCCCCGGCGCCGGGCTCGACGCCGAGGGCCGGCCGCGCGGCATCGTGGCGCAGCTGTCGCGCGCCATCGTGGTGGGCCCCATCGCGCGGCTGGAACTAATTCCCTCCGACGACCACAAACCAGCGGACAATGCGAACCCGGAAGCCCTGATCGAGGCGCAGATCCCTGCGCAGCAGTTCCGGGAAATGGGTTTTACCGAGGGGGAAACGCTGGTGGTGACGCCGCGCCGAGCCCGGGTTTTTCTCGACCACGCCTCCGGCATCTGACATGCGCCCGCCGGGTGCATGCAGCCCGGCGGCCCACAAGGTGACGAATGATTGCGAACTGGTTCGATAACGCGCCCCGCCGGGTGCTGGCGCTCATCAGCGCCGCGTGCGTGGCCATGCTGGCCTTTGGCCTGTACCTGCAGCACTCCGTGGGGCTGGAGCCCTGCCCGATGTGCATCGTGCAGCGCTACGCTCTCATTTTTGTAGCTGTCTTCGCGGGGCTGGCAAGCCTTAGCGGCAAAAAGGGCTGGTGGATGAGCATGGCCGTGCTGGCGCTGCTGTCCAGCGGCTTCGGCGCCTTCACGGCGGCACGCCAGAGCTGGCTGCAGTGGTACCCGCCCGAGTTCGCCATGTGCGGCCGCGACTTCTACGGCATGATCGAAAACTACCCCATCGGCCGCGCCATTCCCATGATCTTCAAGGGTTCGGGCGACTGCGCGGCCATCGACTGGACCTTCCTCGGTGGCTCCATCGCCAACTGGTCCTTCGTCTGGTTCGTTGTCTTCGGCCTGGCCATGTTGTGGCTGCTGGTGCGCGGCACGCGCCGCGGCTGAACACCGTCTGGTAACGCCATGACGGCCGCCGCCCAACCCCTGCGCCTGCTGCTGCTCGGCGCCACGGGCGCGGTGGGCCGCGAGGTGCTGGCCCAGGCCCTGGCCGACCCGCGCGTGGGCCGGGTGGTGGCTCCCACGCGCCGCGCGCTTGCGGCCCATGAGCGGTTGCTCAACCCCGTCACCGACTTCGCGCAGCTCGATGCCTCTGCGCCCTGGTGGCAGGCCGACGCCGTGGTCTGCGCACTGGGTACCACCATCAAGGTGGCGGGCTCGCAGCCGGCCTTTGCCGCCGTGGACCGCGACCTTGTCATCGATACCGCGCGGCTGGCGCGCCAGGCCGGCGCCACGCGCATGGCGCTCAATACCGCGCTGGGCACCAGCCCCAAAGGCAATTTCTACCTGCGCACCAAGGCCGAAGCCGAGCAGGGCGTGCGCGCGCTGGGCTACCCGTCGCTGACCATCGTGCGCCCCTCGCTCATCGTCGCCGAGCGCGAGGCCGTGCGTCCGGGCGAAGTGGCGGGCCTGTGGGTATCGCGCGCGCTCGGGCCGCTGATTCCCCGGCGCTACCGGCCTGTGACGGCCGAGCGCATCGCGCGGGCGCTGCTCGATGCCGCCCTGCGGGGCGCCCCGGGCGAGCACATCCTCGAATCCGAACAGCTTTAGCCGCACGCGCGGCAGGCGCTTTGGATAACATGGCTGTCGGGCCGGCCGTGGGAGGCCGGCGGAAAAGGCCCGCCATGTTCAAGACCACCGCAAACAAGCTGTTCCGCCGCCTGGAGCAGCTCAATGGCATTGGCGCAGCGCTCTCGCGCGAGCGCGACATCGAACGCCTGCTGGAAAACATTCTGGAAGCGGCCAAGACGCTGACGGGCGCCGACGGCGGCACGCTGTACCGCGTGACCGACGACCAGTCCGCCCTGCGCTTCGAGATCATGCGCACCGACTCCCTGGGCGTGCGCCTGGGCGGTACCACCGGGCAGCGCATCGACCTGCCCGACCTGCCGCTGCGCCGCGCTGACGGCACGCCCAACGACGCGCTGGTGGCGGCGCACGCGGCCATCCACGACCGCACGGTGAACATTGCCGACGTGTACGCCGAGGCAGGCTTCGACTTCTCGGGCACGCACGCCTTCGACCAGCGCACGGGCTACCGCTCGCAGTCCTTCCTCACGGTGCCCATGAAGAACCACGACGGCGAACTGATCGGCGTGCTGCAGCTGCTCAATGCGCTGGACCCGGAGACACGGCAGGTGGTGCCGTTCTCGGAGGAGGACGAAAGCCTCACCGAATCGCTGGCCTCGCAGGCCGCCATTGCCCTGAGCAACCGGCTGCTCATCACCCAGCTTGAGCGGCTGTTCGAGTCGTTCGTGAAGCTCATCAACATCGCCATCGACGAAAAATCGCCCTATACCGGCGGCCACTGCGAACGCGTGCCGGCCCTCACCATGATGCTGGCCGAAGCCGCCGACGCCACCACCACCGGGCCGCTGGCGGGCTTCGGCATGACCGAGCGCGACCGCTACGAGCTGCGCATGGCCGGCCTGCTGCACGACTGCGGCAAGATCACCACGCCCGTGCACGTGGTCGACAAGGCCACCAAGCTGCAGACCATCTACGACCGCATCGGGCTCATCGACACGCGCTTCGAGGTGCTCAAGCGCGACGCCGAGCTGGCGGCACTGCGAGCGCAGCTGGCGCTGCGGCCCGTGGTGGACCCGGATGCCGAGACCATCGCCCTGTCGGGCCTGCAGCGCGAGATCCAGGCCCTCGAGTCGGACCGCGCCTTCCTGCGCCGCTGCAACCAGGGCTCCGAGGCTATGCAGGAGGCCGACCAGCTGCGCGTGCGCGTGATCGGCACGCAGCGCCACTGGCGCAACGTGGACGGCGTGCAGACGGCGTTTCTCACGGCCGAGGAGATGGAGAACCTCACCATCCGCGCGGGCACGCTGACGCAGGCCGAGCGCGACGTCATCAACTACCACATCGTCGCCACCATCAAGATGCTGGAGACGCTGCCCTGGCCGCACCACCTGAAGAACGTGCCCGAATATGCCGGAGGCCACCACGAGCGCATGGACGGCAAGGGCTACCCGCGCGGCCTCACGCGCGAGCAGATGCCCGTGCAGGCGCGCATGATGGGCATCGCCGACATCTTCGAGGCGCTCACCGCCGTGGACCGGCCCTACAAGAGCGGCATGAAGCTGTCGCAGGCGCTGGCCATCATGCAGAAGATGGCGCACACCGGCCATATCGATCCCGACCTGTTCGACGTGTTCGTGCGCGAGCGGGTGTACCAGCGCTACGCCGAGCAGTTCCTCGACCCGGAGCAGATCGACACCGTGGACCGCGCCGTGCTGCAGCCTGGCTGAGCCGGGGGCGCCCCATTAGCTATCTTTTTGATAGCTGTTGGCGCTTTCCAGATAAGCCTTGGAAGGCTGTTTCATTCTATTGCCGGCGCATCGGCCTGGGCGTGCAGCCAGGCGCTGAAGGCCGCCATGGCCGCTGTCGGCGGCCGCGACTGCAGCCGCGTGAGCCAGTAGGCGCCGCGCGGCAGCTCCAGCGCGAACGGTTGCACCAGCCGGCCCTGGCGCAGCTCACGCTCGAACATGCGCACCGGCAGCAGCGCCACGCCGGCGCCCAGGGCGGCCGCTTCGGCCAGCGTGAGGGACGAGTCGAACACGGCGCCGCGCACCACGGGGCAGGGCACGCCCGCGGCTTCGAACCAGGCCGCCCATTCGTCGGCGCGGTAGCTGCGCAGCAGCGGCTGGCGCGCCAGGTCGGCCGCCGTGCGCAGGCCGTGGGCCAGGGCAGGGGCGCACATGGCGGACAACGGCGCCTCCATGATGCGCTCGGCCTGCGTGCCATGCCAGGCGCCGTCGCCGAAGCGGATGGCGTAGTCCAGCCCTTCGCCGGCCATGTCCACCCGGTTGTTGTGCGTGAGCAGGCGCAGGTCCACGAACGGGCAGGCCTGCTGGAAGCCGCGCAGCCGGGGCAGCAGCCAGCCCACGGCGAAGGTGCCCACGGCGCCCACGGTCAGCACCTCGCGCGGGCGCGTGTCGCCCAGGGCGTCGAGCGCGCGCGCCAGGCTGGCGAACGCCTCGGCCACCACCGGCAGCAACGCCTGGCCTTCGTCGGTCAGTGCCAGGCCGCGCGGCAGACGCCGGAACAGCGGCTTGCCCAGGCGGTCTTCGAGCTTGCGGATGTGCTGGCTCACGGCGGTCTGCGTCACGTGCAGCTCCTCGGCGGCCCGGGTCAGGTTGAGGTGGCGCGCCGAGGCCTCGAACGCGCGCAGGGCGTTGAGCGGAAGGTGCATGGGAGGTAGAAGTTTTTCTGAGGAGTGGCGGCAATTATTGTCGATGGTGCGCCGGGCGCAGGTTGTTTATCGTCCGGGTCTTCGCTTTCAACCTCTCTGACTTTCATGCAAAGACGACAGTTTTCCTTGGGTTTGGCGGCGGCCGCTGGCGCGCCGCTCTGGGCCTGGGCCACCACGGGCACCGGCGCGCGCGCCTGGAACGACACCCTGGCCGGTATCGAACAGGCGGCGCAGGGGCGCCTGGGCGTGGCGATGCTGGACACGGGCTCGGGCCTGCAGCTCGGCTGGCGGCAGGACGAGCGTTTCGCCATGGCCAGCACCTTCAAGCTGGTACTGGCCGGCTGGGTGCTGGCGCTGGTGGACCAGGGGCGCGAGCGGCTCGACGCACGCGTGTCCTACGGTCGCGACGCCCTGGTGGCCCATTCACCCGCCACCGCCAGCCGCGCGGGCGAGGGCGGTGGGCTCACCGTGGGCGAGTTGTGCGCGGCCACCGTGGGCCTGAGCGACAACACCGCCGCCAACCTGCTGCTGGTGCGCCATGGCGGGCCGGCCGCCTTCACGGCCTACGTGCGCTCGCTGGGCGACAGCGTGACGCGGCTGGATCGCAACGAGCCCACGCTCAACGAGGCCGCCGCGGGCGACCCGCGCGACACCACCACGCCGCTGGCCATGCTGCGGACGATGCAGGCCCTGGTGTTGGGCGATGCGCTCACGCCCGCGTCGCGCGCCTGGCTGCAGCGTTGGCTGGTGGCGACGAGCACGGGCGACCAGCGGCTGCGCGCCGGTGTGCCGGGCTGGACGGTGGGCGACAAGACGGGCACGGCCGGCGACAGCGGCACGGCCAACGACATCGGCGTGCTCTGGCCGCCGGGCGGCGCCGCGCCGATGCTGGTGGTCTGCTACCTCACGCGCTCCACCGTGGCGCCGGCGCAGCGCGATGCGGCCATCGCCGACGTGGCGCGGGCCGTGGCAGCGGCGCGGGAAGGCTTCAGAGCTTCTTGACCAGGACCTGGCTGCGCCGGTCCCAGTTGTACTTGCGCTTGCGCGCCTCGGGCAGCCACTCCGGGTCGACCACCACGAAGCCGCGCTTGATGAACCAGTGCATGGTGCGCGTGGTGAGCACGAAGATGGAATCGAGCCCCAGGTTGCGCGCGCGCTGCTCGATGCGCTTGAGCAGCTTCTCGCCGTCGCCCGTACCCTGGCTCTGCGGTGACACGGTGACGGCGGCCATCTCGGCGGTGCGCGCCTCGGGGTAGGGGTAGAGCGCGGCGCAGCCGAAGATCACGCCGTCGTGCTCGATGATGGTGTAGTTGGCGATGTCGCGCTCGATCTCGGTGCGGTCGCGCTTGACCAGGGTGCCGTCCTTCTCGAACGGCTCGATGAGCTGCAGGATGCCGCCCACATCGTCGGCCGTGGCCTCGCGCAGCTCTTCGAGCTTTTCGTCCACGATCATGGTGCCGATGCCGTCGTGCACGTAGATCTCCAGCAGCAGTGCGCCGTCCACCGCGAACGGGATGATGTGGCTGCGCTCCACGCCGCCCTGGCAGGCCTTCACGCAGTGCTGCAGGTAGAAGGCGGTGTCGGTGGGGCGCTGGCTGGCGGGCACGCGCGCGAGCAGCCGCCGGGCCTGGGCCAGGGGCAGCTCGGTGTCGATGGGGTTGTCCTCGCCCTCGGGGGCCTCGGGGTCGGTGCGGATGCCCGGCACCTCGGAGAGGAACAGCAGCTTGTCCGCCTTGAGCGCGATGGCCACCGAGGTGGCCACTTCCTCCATGCTGAGGTTGAAGGCCTCGCCCGTGGGCGAGAAGCCGAAGGGCGAGAGCAGCACCAGCGCGTCCATGTCCAGCGCGCGCTGGATGCCTGCCACGTCCACCTTGCGCACCAGGCCCGAATGCTCGAAATCCACGCCGTCGACGATGCCCACCGGCCGTGCCGTGATGAAGTTGCCCGAGATCACGCGCACCGTGGAGTCCGCCATGGGCGTGTTGGGCAGGCCCTGGCTGAAGGCGGCTTCGATTTCGTAGCGCAGCTGGCCCGCGGCCTCCTGGGCGCAGTCGAGCGCCACCGAGTCGGTGATGCGGATGCCGTGCGAATACTTGGCCTGGTGCCCCTTGGCCTGCAGCTGCTCGTTCACCTGCGGGCGAAAGCCATGCACCAGCACGATCTTGACGCCCATGGCCTTGATCATGGCCAGGTCCTGCGCGATGTGGTGCAGCTTGCCGGCCGCGATGGCTTCACCCGTGAGCCCCACCACGAAGGTCTGGTGGCGGAACTTGTGGATGTAGGGTGCCACCGAGCGGAACAAGGGCACGAAGGTGAAGTTGAAGACGGTGGACATGCGGCGGTGGCGTGGCTGTCAAAAAGGTGGAAAGGAGGCGCCGGCGGGTGGCCGGTGCGCGATTTTCACCGATATTGCCGCGCCCGCCTCAAGCGGGGCGGGTGCAACTGGCCAGGATGTCCAGCTGGGGGGCATGTGCACTGGTGCTGACACGGGCCAAGCCCAGCATAGTGTGGAACAGGTTGTCGTGCGACCAGGGCTGCGCGGCCTTGGCCTGGAGGCAGGCCATGTCCCAGTGCATGTCGCGCTGCAGGGGCTTGGAGGCCCAGGCCAGCATGGGCACATGGGTCTGCTCCTTGGGCGCCATGCGGTAGGGCATGCCGTGCAGGTACAGCCCCTTCTCACCCAGCGATTCGCCGTGGTCGGAGAGGTAGACCAGGGCCGTGGGGCGCTTTTGCGCCTGCAGCCATTGCACCGTCTCGGCCAGGAAGTGGTCGGTGTAGCGCAGCGAGTTGTCGTAGGCGTTCTGGATGTGCTCCACCGGGCATTCCTGCAGGGCGTGGCTGGTGCATTCGGGCTGGAACTGCTTGAGCGCCTGGGGCGAGCGCTTGTAGTAGGCCGGGCCGTGGCTGCCCATCTGGTGCATCACCACCACCGTGCCCCGGGCACGGCGCTCGGCGGGCAGGCGGGCCAGCTCCTGGGGCAGCTGGCGCAGCATGGCTTCGTCGAGGCACTGGCCATCGGGGCACAGGCCGGGGATGTCCAGGGTGCGCGTGTCCACGTTCGGCACGCGTTCGCACACGCCCTTGCAGCCGGACTGGTTGTCCAGCCAGAGCACGGCCAGGCCGGCGCGCTGCAGCACATCGAGCAGGTTTTCGTACGGCGCGTCCGCATCCTCGTGGCCTTTGCGCCCCAGCGGCGAGAACATGCAGGGCACGGAGGTCTGCGTATTGGTGCCGCAGGAGGTCACGTCGGAGAAATACACCATGTCGCCCTGGCCCAGCAGCGCCTGGAGCCGGGGCGTGGTGTCGCGCCCGTAGCCGCCGAGCCCGAAATTGGCGGCGCGGGCTGTTTCGCCCACCACCAGCACGATGAGCGGGGCGCTCTCGGGGTCCGTGCCGGGGGGGGCGGACAGGCGCGCGTCCTCGCCCACGGCTTGCAGCGGTTTCTGCGCATGCGCGGTGCGGCCCACCGCGACCCGGCCCATGGCGTACACCGTGTTGAACGGGTTGACCATGTAGCGCAGCTGCTTGTGGTTGCGCATGAGCGAGGCCACATCCTGGAACGCCGTCCACAGCAACGCCACGGCCAGCAGCAGACCCAGCAGGCCGGCGCCGAGCTGCTGCGCCACCAGGCGGCCCCGGCCCACGGCGCGCACGGGCTGGCGCCACCACCAGATGCCGGGCAGCACCACGCCGAGCGCCAGGGTGACGAGCAGCGGCCAGGACAGCAGGTCCAGCGCCTCGCCCATGTCGGTCTGGACGACGTTGGTCAGCATGGTCGGGTCGATCACGATGCCGTAGCTGGACATGAAATAGCTGCTCGACGCCGTCACGGCCAGCAGCAGGATGCCGGCGGGCTTGAGCCAGCGGGGCCAGACCAGCAGGCTCAGCAACAGCAGCGTGGCCGCCAGCACCACCAGCACCAGGATGCCCAGCGTCAGGGTGGCCTTCAGGCCGTGTGTCTCGGGCAGGCTCCAGAGGGCGGTCCACAGCGGAAAGTTGCCAAGGGTGGCCAGCCACAGGGCCAGCACCAGCAGCAATGCGGTGGGGTGCCAGGGGGTGCGGTTCGGAGCGGGAAGGGTCATGGGGTCGGGAATCGGGGCGCGTGAGTGCGGCGATTCTCCGGCATTTGACTTATCCCAACATTAAGGCAACGCTGAATAAGTCTCTCGCGCGCCGCGCATCCCATCCCAATACCGGGCGCGCGCCATCGCGGGGACTTATTCAGCGTCGCCTTAATCCGGCGGCCAGGTCAGAGTGAACCGCTGCGGCTCGGTGGGCGTGCCCTGGAATTGCTCCAGCACGGCCCCGTGCGCGTCGGCGATGCGCTGCACCAGCGTCAGGCCCACGCCCAGGCCGGGGCTAGCGCTGGCGCTGGGCCGGACGCCATCGCGTGCGCCGTTGTCGCGGACGCTGAGGAAGCCGCCGCCATCGGCGGTATGCCCGACATGCACCTCGACCAGCGTGCCGCCGGGCGTGTGGCGCAGGGCGTTGTCGACCAGGTTGCGCAGGGCCAGCTCCAGCATGGTGGCGTGGCCCTGCACCACCACCGGGCCCGGCGGGGCCTCCAGGGCCAGCTCCTGCCCCAGCTCGTAGGCCATGGGTGCGTGCGCGGCGACCACCTGCCGGGCCAGGCCGCACAGGTCCACCGGCTCGGTGGACTGGCCGTCCAGGCTCTGGGCGCGCGCCAGGTCCAGCAGTTGGCCCAGGATGCGGCCGGCGCGCAGGGCATCGTGCTCGACCGAGGCCAGCGCCGCCTGGCGGTCTGCGCTCTGGGGGGTTTCCCGGGCCAGGCGTGACTGCAGCAGCATGGCGGTCAGCGGTGTGCGCAGCTCGTGCGCCACGTCCGAGGTAAAGCGGCGCTCGCGCGCGAGCTGGGACTGCAGGCGCTGCACCAGCGCATTGATGGCATGGGCCGTGCCGGTGAGTTCCTGGAAGGGCTGTTGCGCGGGCAGCGTCTGCCCGGCGTCGAGGTCGAGCACGGCGATCTGGTCCGACAGGCGCTCCAGGGGCGCCAGCCCCCGGCGGATGGCCCAGGCCAGCAGCAGGGCCGCCAGCGGCAGCAGGATCAGGGCGGGGCGCACGATGTGTTCGGCGATGTCGCGGCCCAGGGTGCGGCGCCAGCCCATGTCGATCAGCACCGCCACGCGGTGCGTGTCGCCGTTTGGGGCCTGCGCCTCGGCGACGTAGGTGCGCCAGGTCGGTCCGGGCCGTGTGGTGCTGGAGCGCAGGGTTTGCAGGCCCAGCCGCGAGTCGCTGGGCAGCAGGGCGGCCATGTTGTGCGTGTCCCAGACGACCTGGTCGTTCTCCCAGGCCACGGCGCGCAGTTCGGGCGCATAGAGGGTGGCCAGCCGGCGCGCATTCGGCGGGGGCACATGCGATGTGGAGGGGCTGTTTTGGCGCAGCAGAATTTGCGCGAATGCGGCGAGCTGGCCGTCGTTGATCTCGTCGGCTTCGTGCAGTCCGGTGTAGTAGGCGACCGCTGCCAGGATCAGCCAGACGCCCAGCAGCGTCAGCAGAGCCCAGAGCCAGAGATGGCGCCAGAGCATGTGCCCGCCCAAGGACCGGGGCATCCGTTTCATGGCTCCTGTGCTCCGGAACGTGGGACGAAGTAGCCGACCCCCCGCACCGTCTGCAACAGCCCGTTGCCGAGCTTGCGGCGCAGGTGGTGGATGTGGACTTCCAGGGCGTTGCTCTCCAGCGCATCGTCGAAGCCGTACAGGGCTTCTTCGAGCCGCTGGCGCGTCAGCACCTGGCCGCTGGCGCGCAGCAGGGCCAGCAGCAGGGCGAATTCCTTGGCGCGCAGCGGCACCAGCTCGCCTGCGCGGCGCACGGTGTGGGCGGCGGGGTCCACCTCCAGGTCGCCATGGCGCAGCACGGGCGAGGCGCGCCCCTCGCTGCGGCGCAGGGCCACGCGCATGCGCGCGAGCAGTTCGCCGGGGTCGAAGGGCTTGACGAGGTAGTCGTCGGCGCCTTCGTCCAGCCCGGCGATGCGGTCGGGCAGGGCGTCGCGCGCGGTCATGATGAGCACGGGCAGGTGCAGCCCCTCCTGGCGCAGGCGGCGCAGCCAGTCGATGCCGTCGCCGTCGGGCAGGCCCAGGTCGAGCAGCACCATGTCGAAGGCCTCGACGTGCAGGGCCGCCCAGGCGGCCGACAGGGTGGGGCAGAGGTCCACGGCATAGCCCGCGCCCCTGAGCGTGGCAGCCAGCCCGCCCGCGATGCCTTCGTCGTCCTCGACCACCAGAATCCGCATGTCCTTTGCCCTCGCCAGGGAGTGAATGACCGTCCGCTATTGTGCGTCCTGCGCACCGGGTGGACGGCGCTACCGATAATGCGGGCCTATGTCTTTTTCCGATCCGCGTCCGTCCGAGCCGTCCCGCCCCTTTACCCTGGAGTTTCCCGAATCCCTGCCCGTGTCCGGCCGGCGCGACGAGATCATGGAGGCGCTGCGCCAGCACCAGGTCATCATCGTCTGCGGCGAGACGGGTTCGGGCAAGACCACGCAGCTGCCCAAGATCGCGCTGGCCCTGGGCCGGGGCAAGTGCAACGCCGCACCGGGCCAGAAAGGCCAGCTCATCGGCCACACCCAGCCACGCCGCATTGCCGCCAGCAGCGTGGCCAAGCGCATCGCCGAGGAGCTGAAAACCCCGCTGGGCGAGGTGGTGGGCTACAAGGTGCGCTTCCAGGACCGGCTGAGCCGCGACGCCTCGGTCAAGCTC
>Ga0208516_100742_pt1 | contig 11212 bp, 10 predicted proteins | sample LakWasM117_HOW13_2_FD_183931 | JGI IMG/M metagenome (GOLD analysis project Ga0208516, IMG submission 183931) | Freshwater sediment methanotrophic microbial communities from Lake Washington under simulated oxygen tension - Sediment Metagenome... | ecosystem: Environmental > Aquatic > Freshwater >...
TGCTTTGCTTTTGCTGTAGCCCCAGTGCTATCGCGTAACGCTCTGACTCTTGGATCTGCTCGTATGTTTTCTTGCTCATGGATGCCTCAATTCTGAAGGGGTGTTGCACTTCAGATTTGAGGTCGCCGGGTGTATTTCGGTATTTTCATCTGACCTGATTCGGTACATTTCTCCGATGGACCTCACTCCCTCTCCCGCAAGGAGAGGGGGAGTAAAACCCCTAAAATCCAACTGCTATCAAATGCGTAGCTTGCTGCGCCCGTTCCATCGGCCGTGCGCGGCTTTTTTATTCAAACCCCATGCAAGCCCTGCTCCACGCCATCGCACAGATGGACCCGACCGCCGACGCCCGGCGCATCTTCCATGGCCGGGGCGGCCTGCACCCGGGCTGCGAGCAGTGGGCGCTGGATGTGTTTCCGCCCGTCTTCGTGCTCACCAGCTTCGCACCCGCCAGCGACGATGAACTGGCCGCCGTGCACGCGGCGCTGGAGGCGCGCTGGCGGCAACTGGCGCCCGGTGAGCCTTTGAACTGGGTGTTCCAGTGCCGGCACGAGGGCCGCCTGGAAACCCGCGCCATGGCCGGCAGCGTGCCCGAACCCCATGTGGTCACGGAGCAGGGCGCGCGCTTTCTCGTGCACCTACCGCGCGGCCAGAACCACGGCCTGTTTCTCGACATGGCCGAAGGCCGGCGTTGGGTGCGCGCCCACGTGGCGGCGCGCAAGCTGCCCGAGAAGCGCGGACCCAAGGTGCTGAACCTGTTCGCCTACACCTGCGCGTTCTCGGTCGTGGCGCTGCAGGCCGGCGCCCGGCAGGTGGTGAATGTGGACATGGCACGCGGTGCCATCGCCATCGGGCAGCAGAACCACCAGCTCAACGGCATCACGGCCGGGGCCAGCTTTCTGGCGCACGACATTTTCAGCACCTGGGGCAAGATCACGCGCGGCGGGCCGTACGACCTCGTCATCGTGGACCCGCCGAGCTACCAGAAGGGCAGCTTCATCGCCACCAAGGACTACGCCCGCCTGCTGCGCCGCCTGCCCGACCTGCTGGCCCCCGGCGGCCACGCCCTGCTGTGCCTGAACGCGCCCGAGCTGGGCACCGCCTTCCTGCAGGACCAGGTGCGCGAACTCGCGCCGGAACTGGCGTTCGTGGAGCGCGTGGCCAACCCGGCGCCGTTTGCGGACGTGGACGAAGAGCGCGCACTCAAGGTGCTGGTGTACCGCGCGCCAGATTGAGAGGCTAAGAACTTGTCCGTCAATAAGCGGGGTCGGCCGACGGCCGCTTCGGGCGCCAGGCGGCGTTGCAAATCCTCGCAATGCCACTGGGCATTGCTGTGGTGTTGCGCCTTGCCTGACATCCCGAATCGCCTCGTCAGCCTCAACCCGCCTATTGACGGACAGGTTCTAAGCGCGGAGCCTGGGGGCCACAGCGTTCAAAACACCCCAAGGGCCAGGCCCGTGGCCATCGCCTCGCCCAGCGCGCGGCAACGCTCCAGGTCTTCCGCACCGATGTGCTTGGGGGCGAGGATGGCCTCCTTCGTCTGCGCATGCGTGCAGACGATCACCGGCTCCGCCACCGCCCGCAGGCGCCAGCCCGTGGCAATGCGCTCGATCTGCCGCACCGCGCCATGCCCATCGCTGCCCGCGCAGACCAGGGTGGCATAGGGCCGGCCGTTCACCTGGTCGAGCACGGCGTAGTAGCTGCGGTCGAAAAAATCCTTGAGCTGCCCGCTCATGGAGGCCAGGTTCTCCGGCGTGGCGAACACCAGCCCGTCCGCCCCCAGCACATCGTCCGGCCCCGCATGCGCGGCATGCAGCAGCCGCACCGCGACCGTGCCATCGAGCGCCGCCCCCTCCCGCGCGGCCTCGACCATCTGGCGCGTGCCGCCGGTCATCGAGTGGTAGACGATGAGGAGGGTTTTGGGGGTGGGCATGGGGGAGGTTATACGCTTGGTTGAGTTTGCACGTATGTCTGGGATCGACCCGGAGACGACGGCGGGAATTACTCTCCAAAGCAGTCAGCGATGCACAACCCGGCCGCCCGCAGTCCAAGACTTGCCTAGTGAGTGCCCAGATTTCACGACATTGCAAGCTATAGTTGCCCCAGCATAAGCCCGCCGGGTTTCATGGAATTTATGCCAGACAGTTTGGCTCGGGACGATCCTTGCGCTGGTGTGTGCCGTTGGCTCTGCCGTAGGATTTTTCGCATGAACCGCTTTAACTGGTTGCTCGGCACGAATGGGCAATTGCAGAAGGCCGCTTCGCGGCAAATGTTGCCCGCCGGGCAGCGTCAACGTTAGCCCGCATCACTGGCCGAATCGGTGTCTAGCTGTCGCATCCCCGACGATCACAACAGATGACTGAAAACAAAGAAATATCGCCTGAGCAACTTCGTAAGGCGGCCGACGAATTGCGAAATTTCTCTCAAGATCTGCACAGGAAACTTGATGATGCGAAGGCCCAGCATGAAAAGACGATGCGGAGGTACCGTTTCTTCTCGCGTGATCGCGCTAATTTCTGGAAGATGCCCAAATGGTGGTGGGCTCCAATAGTCGGCTCTATGGTTTTTCTCTTTCTGGTTGCGCTGCTATCAGTGGGCTAACCCGGGAGTCATGCGGGCTGCCTACGGCAGCCGCTTACTTTGAATGCTCAGCGTCCGCTTTCTGTAATTGTCATCGGTTGGAATTGGCCGTAAACGACCTTTCAAGCAAGGTCAACTCTCATTTCCCCGCCAGCCTCTCAATTACCCCCCACTCCTCCACCTTCACCGGCGTGATCGACAGCCGGTTTCCCCGTTGCAACACCCGTAACCCCGCCAGCTCCGGGTGCTCGCGCAGTTCAGCCAGGCCGATGAGTCGGGTCTTGCGCAGGGCCTGCACGTCCAGCAGCAGCCAGCGCGGCTGGTGGGTGGGTGATTTGGGGTCGTGGTAGGGGGAGGCGGGGTCGAACTGCGTGGGGTCGGGCCGGGTGGTGGATGCCACGCGGGCGATGCCTGCGATGCCGGGCTGGGGGCAGCTCGAGTGGTAGAACAGCACGCCGTCGCCCACCTGCATCTCGTCGCGCATGAAGTTGCGCGCCTGGTAGTTGCGCACGCCCGTCCAGGGCACGGTGGCGTGGGGCGCGGCCAGGGCGTCGTCGATGGAGCATTCGTTGGGCTCGGACTTCATCAGCCAGTAGCGGGGGGCGCGTGCGGTCATGGCGCCATTCTGGCAAAGATCGCCGGTTGGGGAAGCCGCGCCGTGTGTGGCCCCACGGTGCGCTGGGTGCCGTGGCGCGCGGTTGCGGCATGGGGGCAAACACCGATCGGTTCTAGGCGCGTGCCTCTAGGGGGTGGCGGGGGGCGCGTGCGATAGTCAAACGATGCAAAGACGATCCCTCTTGAAGCTGGGCCTGGTTTCGGGTGCGGTGCTGGCCCTGGCGGGCGGTGCCGCCGTGCTGTTGCAGCCGGGGCTGGAGCAAGGCCGGCTGGCGCCCGGCGCGCGCGTCCTGTTCGCCAGCCTGGGCCGCGCCATTCTGCAGGGCACGCTGCCCGCCGAGCCCGGCGCCCAGGCGCGCGCGGTGCAGGGGCTGGTGGAGCGCATCGATGCGCTGGCGCAGAACCTGCCGGCCCATGTGCAGGCCGAGCTGTCGCAGCTCGTGGGCCTGCTGTGCACCGCGCCGGGCCGCTGGGGGCTGGCGGGGCTGGCGCCGGGCTGGGACGAGGCCAGCGCGGACGAGGTGCGGGCCGCACTCGACGGCATGCGTTTTTCCGGGCTGGCGCTGCGCCAGCAGGCCTACCACGCGCTGCACGAGATCGTGGGCGGTGCCTATTTCTCCGACGAGGCGACCTGGAAGGCCATGGGCTACCCCGGCCCCATGGTCCTCTGAAACCAATCTCCCCCAATTCCCATGAGCAATTTTCCCGACCCCATCCGCGAGGGCCTGCAGCGCGGCTGGAAAGTGCGGGGCGGCGCCCACGGCGCGCTGCCCGAGAAGATCACCTGCGACGTGGCCATCGTCGGCTCGGGCGCGGGGGCGGGCATTACCGCCGAGCTGCTCACGCGCGCGGGCCTGAGCGTGGTGATCGTGGAAGAGGGGCCGCTCAAGAGCAGTGGCGACTTCCGCCAGCACGAAGCCGAGGCCTACCCCGCGCTCTACCAGGAGAGCGCCAGCCGCAAGACGGAGGACAAGGCCATCTCCATCCTGCAGGGCCGCTGCGTGGGCGGCTCCACCACGGTGAACTGGACCAGCTCCTTCCGCACGCCGCCGCCCACGCTGCGCCATTGGCAGGCGCATTTCGGGCTGCAGGATTTCGGCGTGGAGACGCTGGCGCCGTATTTCGAGCAGGCCGAGCGCCGGCTCCATGTCTCACCCTGGCAGGTGGCGCCGAACGAAAACAACGATCTGCTGCGCAAGGGCGCGCTGCAGCTGGGCATTCCGGTGGGTTCGATCCGGCGCAACGTCAAAGGCTGCTGGAACCTGGGCTCCTGCGGCATGGGCTGCCCGACGAATGCCAAGCAGTCCATGCTGGTGACCACCATTCCCGCGGCGCTGGACAAGGGCGCCACGCTGCTGGTGGAGACGCGGGCCGAGCAGTTTGTCCTCGCGGGCGGCAAGGTGCAGTCGCTGCGCTGCGTGGCCGTGGATGCCAATGGCCGCGCGCGCGACGCGGGCCGTGCCACCACCATCGTGGCCCAGCATTTCGTGCTCTCGGGCGGCGCCATCAATTCGCCGGCCGTGCTGCTGCGCTCCAAGGCGCCCGACCCGCACCAACGCCTGGGCACGCGCACCTTCCTGCACCCGGTGGTCATGTCGGCGGCGGTGATGGAGCAGGCGGTGGAGGGCTGGGCCGGTGCGCCGCAGTCCATCTACACCGACCACTACCTCGAAACCCAGCCCATCGACGGCCCCATGGGCTTCAAGCTGGAGGCGCCGCCGCTGCACCCGGTCATCATGGCCACCAGCATGCCGGGCCACGGGCCAGGGCAGGCCGACATGCTGGCCCAGTTCCCGCGCACGCATGTGCTGCTGGCCCTGCTGCGCGACGGCTTCCATGAACAGTCGCCCGGCGGCCGCGTGAAGCTGCGTGGCGACGGCTCGGCCGTGCTCGACTACCCGCTCACCGATTTCGTGATGGAGGGCGGGCGCCGCGCGCTGCTGGCCATGGCCGAGCTGCAGTTCGCCGCCGGGGCGCAGCAGGTGCTGCCGGTGCATGAGATGGGCAAGCCCATGGATTCGTGGGCGCAGGCCAAGGCGGCCATCGAACAGTTGCCCATGAAGCCGCTGCTGACCAAGGTGGTCAGCGCCCATGTGATGGGCGGCTGCGGCCTGGGCGGCGACGAAAAACTGGGCGTGGTGCGGCCCGATGGGGTGCACTGGCAGGTGGAAAACCTCTCGGTGCACGACGGTTCGCTGTTCCCCACCAGCGTGGGCGCGAACCCGCAGCTCTCGATCTACGGCATCGTCAACCGGCTCGCGCAGGGGCTGGCGCAGCGCCTCACTGGCCAGTCGCAGGTGCAACCCCTGGCTTGATGGATAGCCGCCGGAGCGTGGTTTTTTAGCTATCTTTAGTGTAGCTGCTGGCGCAATATTTGCGGGCGCTACAGCCGATTTCATTCCATATTTTCCGGGCCCTTGCCAGCGTGCTGGCGGGGCCCGGAATTTTTTCGTGGGCGTTGGAAATAACCGACACCATGGGTTTTTGGCCGGTGATAACTTTGCCCCCCTGACCAAGACAACCATGGAGCCACAATGCCCAAGACCCTGATCGAACCGTTCCGCATCAAGAGCGTGGAACCCATTCGCATGACCACCCGCGCCGAGCGCGAGCGCCTGCTCGAAGAGGCCAAGCTCAACGTCTTCAAGCTGCGCGCCGAGGACGTGCTGATCGACTGGCTGACCGACTCCGGCACCGGCGCCATGTCGTCCAAGCAGTGGGGCGCCATCATGGAGGGCGACGAGAGCTACGCCGGCGCGCGCAGCTTCTACCGGCTGGAGAAGGTGATCCAGGACATCACTGGCATGCAGCATTTCGTGCCCACGCACCAGGGCCGCGCCGCCGAGAAGGTGCTGTTCGGCGCCACCTGCAAGGCCGGCGATCTGGTGCCCAACAACTGCCACTTCGACACCACGCGTGGCAACCTCGAATACATGGGCGTGGAAGCCGTGGACCTCGTCATTCCCGAAGGCCTGCAGCCCGCGCTGGACTACCCCTTCAAGGGCAACATCGACCTGGCGCGCGTCGAGGCGGTGCTCAAGGAACAGGGCCACCGCATTCCCTTCGGCATGATCACCGTCACCAACAACACGGGTGGCGGCCAGCCGGTGTCGATGGCCAACATCCGCGCCTACGCGGCCCTGCTGAAGCAATACGGCAAGCCCTTCATCATGGACGTGTGCCGCTTCTCGGAGAACGCCATGTTCATCAAGATGCGCGAGCCGGGCTATGAGAACACGCCCATCCGCGACATCGTCAAGGAAATGTTCTCCTACGCCGACGGCGCCACCATGAGCGCCAAGAAGGACGGCATGGTCAACATCGGCGGCTTCATCGTGCTGCGCAGCGACGAGTGGCTGGACGGCGTGCGCAACGGCCTGATCATGATGGAAGGCTTCCCCACCTATGGCGGCATGGCCGGGCGCGACCTCGAAGCCCTGGCCGTGGGCCTGGAAGAAGGCATGGAGGAAGACTACCTGCGCTACCGCCTGCGCACCGCCGAATACCTGGGCGAGCGCCTGGAGGCGGCCGGCGTGGGCTTCGTCAAGCCCACGGGCGGCCACGCCGTCTACATCGACGCCAAGACGGTGCTGCCGAACATGCCGGTGGAGCAGTACCCGGCCTGGGCGCTGTGCAACGCGCTGTACCTCGAAGGCGGCATCCGCGGCGTGGAGATCGGCTCGGTGATGTTCGGCAAGCGCCTGGACAGCGGCGTCGAAACCTTCCACAGCATGGAGCTGGTGCGCCTGGCCTTCCCGCGCCGCATGTACACGCAAAGCCACTTCGACTATGCGGCCGAGGTGATTGCCGAGGTGAAGCAGAAGGCCGAGCACATCCGGGGCGTGAAGATCACCAAACAGCCCAAGTTCCTGCGCCACTTCACCTGTGAATGCACCTGGGCTTGAGCCCGGGGCGCCAGGGTTGGAGTGAAATCAGGCCCTGGCGCTTGTCCAGCAAGAGCCTCAAGCTATCGTTTCAGTAGCATCTGGCGCGGGCAGCAGCAGTTGCGCCGCGCGCGCCACCTGCAGGCAGTCGCGGATATGCCGCTCGCCCAGGTAGCGCACGGTGGCATAGCCCAGCGTGGCCGAGAGCGCCTGGCCTGCCAGCGGCACGTATTTGGCGGCCTGCCGGGTCGTCAGGCGCACGCCCATGGCGGCGGTGAGCCGCAGCACCATGTCGCGCGTGATGAACTTGCCGATGAGCGCAGAGCCCACCAGGGCCACGGCCTTCTGGACTTTTTCACGCTGGGTGGGGTCGAGCCGGTCGATCTGCCCGGGCGTCAGGCCGAATTCGGCATTGATCTGCGGCAGCAGGCGCGAGAGCAGGGCGGCATCGACCGCCCAGTCCAGCCCGGGCACCGGCACCGCGCTGGCGGCGGCGGCCACCAGGGCGCGCCGGTTCAGCAGGCGGCGGGCGCGGCGCGCGGCTGCCTCCAGGGCCTCATCCTGCGGCGAGGGGGGCGGGGCGGGCGGTTTTTTCGGCATGGCGTGAATCAGCCCAATGGGCGCTCGAACAGGCAGCCCGCGAGCCGGTATGCGTCCATGGGCGTGCCGCCGATGGTGCAGGGCTGCTCGTCGAACACATAGCGCCCCGGGGGCAGCCTCTGGCAGGCGCTGGCGGTGAGCAGGATCTCGCCCGGTCCGGCGAGGTCCTCGCCGAGCTTGCAGGCCAGGTTCATCTCGTGGCCGAACAGGTCTTTTTCGGCGATCACCAGCGTCGGCCCGTAGCCGATGCCCATGCTCACATGCAGCGCGGCCTCGGGCGGCTGCATGGCGTTCATGGCGGCCAGCGTGCGCTGGATGTCGAGCGCTGCCTCCAGCGCCTGCTCGGGTTGGCGGAACACGGCGAACAGGTTGTCGGCCTCCTGCTTGACCACCTCGCCGCCGTTGCCCGCGATGGCGGGGCAGGCGGCCTGTTCCATCTGGTGCACCATGGCCAGGAAATGGATGATGCCGTGGCGCGCCGTAATGCGCGAGAAGCCGCACATGTCCAGCACCAGCATGGCCACGTCGCGCACAAAGGCCTCTTCGATGGCCGCGTCAATGCCCGCATGCTGGCCGCCTGCCTGGCTGCGCTGCGACAGCAGTTGCCGCAGGTAGGCGCCGTCATGCGCAGGCGGGGCGCTGCCGTGGGGGGAGGTCGGTGCCGTGGGCATGGCGGTATGAAGGAGCGGTGTTGCCCTGCATCCTAGCCGTATCGGCCACCCTGGACGATGGAACGCACGCGCCGCCGGGCGGCGGGGTTTACTGCGCCGCCGTGGAGACGGTGGCGCCGGGCTGCGCAGCGGCGGCCGTGCTCACGCGGCGCGCGCCATCGAAGCGGCGCTGCCAGTAGCTGTCGTGCATATCTTCCACGCGCACTTCGGAGCCGGTGCGCGGGGAGTGGATGAATTTGCCGTCGCCCACGTAGATGCCCACGTGGCTGAAGGCGCGGCGCATGGTGTTGAAGAACACCAGGTCGCCCGGCTGCAGGTCTTTTTTGTCGATCTTCTCGGCAAAGGCGGCCTGCTGGTCGGCGCGGCGCGGCAACAGCAGGCCCACGGTCTGCTGGTACATGGCGCGCACGAAGCCGCTGCAATCGAAACCCGTTTCGGCACTGTTGCCGCCACGGCGGTAGGGAACACCGAGGAACCCCATGGCCGTCACCACCAGGTCGGAGGTACGGCCCACCACCTGCTGGGCCTGGTCGGCCACGCTGCTGCGCATTTCCGCGAGCTGGGCGAGCAGACCCTTGTCGTGCAGGTAGCTGTCGATGTTGTCGGAGGGTGCGGCTCCGGGAGCCGCTTGGGCGCTGGCACACACCAGCACCAGAATGTATAACCATCTGGACATGGGGCGCGAGGCTAACACACATCGTTGCCCGGTCAAGCCGTAAAACCGAGTAACTGCTCGGTTTTACATACGGGTTTCCCCGTATCGCGAACCCAGGGAATGGCAGATGAATTCAGGCAAAAAATGGGATGTTCAGCCCGTATATAAAGCGCTAGCAGCTATTGTTTTGATAGCTTTTTGCGGATTGACCGCAGCGGCCGATACGCCTGCCGTGGCCACCACCACCGTGGCCACCGGCCTGCAGCACCCCTGGGCGCTCGCCTTTCTGCCCGATGGCAGCTTCCTGGTCAGCGAGCGGCCCGGCCGGCTGCGCGTGGTGGCGGCCGATGGGCGTGTCGGCCCGCCCCTGGTCGGGTTGCCGCGCGTGGCGGCGGGCGGGCAGGGCGGGTTGCTCGATGTGGTGCTCGATGCCGATTTCGCGCGCAACCGGCGCCTCTACTTCTGCTTCTCCGAGCCCGCCAGCGAGGGTGGCGGCAACAGCACGGCGCTGGCGCGCGCCACCCTGTCGCAGGATGTCGGCACGCTGCAAGACGTGAAAGTGATTTTCAGCCAGCAGCCCAAGGTGGCGAGCAACCTGCATTTCGGCTGCCGCATCGTGCAGGCGCCCGATGGCAACCTGTTCCTCGCCCTGGGCGAGCGCTACCACCGCAAGGACGATGCGCAAAAGCTCGACAACCTCCATGGCAAGGTGGTGCGCATCCAGCCCGACGGCGGCGTGCCCCCGGACAACCCGCTGCGCCAGCGCCCCGGCGCGCTGCCCGAGATCTGGAGCTGGGGCCACCGCAACCCGCAGGGCGCCACCTGGGGGCCGGACGGTCGCCTGTGGGTGCACGAGCACGGCCCGCAGGGTGGTGACGAGATCAACCGCCCCGAACCCGGCCGAAACTACGGCTGGCCCGTCATCACCCATGGCGAGAACTACGGCGGCGGCAAGATCGGCGAGGGCACGGCCAAGGCGGGCATGGAGCCGCCGCTGCACTACTGGGTGCCTTCCATCGCGCCCTCGGGCATGGCCTTCCTGACGAGCGAGCGCTACGGCCCGGATTGGCGCGGCAGCCTGTTCGTGGGCTCGCTCAAGTTCGGCCGCCTGCACCGGCTGGAACTGCAGGGCGGCAAGGTGCTGCGCGAGGAACGCCTGCTCGAAGACCTGGGCGAGCGCATCCGCGATGTGCGCCAGGGGCCCGACGGCTGGCTCTACCTGCTGACCGACAGCCCCGAGGGCCGCCTGCTGCGCCTGCAGCCGCGCTGACGGGCGCGGGATTTCCGGGGCCGGGGGGCGGTCATTCGGGTGTACGCTAGAAGGCATGCAAGCAGACCAGACCCCTCCCGCTCCGGCCCCCGCGCCGTGCGGCAACGGCGCCCCGGTGTCCCGCCTCGCCCTGCGCCGCGTGGCCATCGACACCTGGCACGAGAACGTCGCCTACCTCAACCGCGATTGCGATGCGTACCGTGCCGAGGGCTTCCAGGCACTCTCCAAGGTCGAGGTGCGCGCCAATGGGCGGCGCATCCTGGCCACAGTGAACGTGGTGGACGACCCGGCCATCGTCGGCTGCCACGAGCTGGGCCTGTCGGAAGACGCCTTTGCCCAGCTCGGCGTGGAGAACGGCTACAGCGTGGCCGTGGCGCAGGCCGAGCCGCCCGAATCCATGGGCGCACTGTTCCGCAAGATCGCGGGCGAGCGCCTGGGGCGCGAGGATTTCCACGCCATCGTGCGCGACATCGCCGGCCACCGCTATTCCAAGATCGAACTCACCGCCTTCGTCGTGGCCTGCAACCGCGACGAACTCGACCGCGAAGAGGTGTTCTTCCTGTCCGACGCCATGGTCCAGACGGGCCAGCGGCTCGACTGGCACGAACCCCTGGTGGTCGACAAGCACTGCATCGGCGGCATCCCGGGCAACCGCACCTCCATGCTGGTGGTGCCCATCGTCGCGGCGCACGGCATGCTGTGCCCCAAAACGTCCTCGCGCGCCATCACCTCGCCCGCCGGCACGGCCGACACCATGGAGGTGCTGGCCAACGTGGAGCTACCGCTGGAGGACCTGCAGCGCATCGTGCGCGACCACCGGGGCTGCCTGGCCTGGGGCGGCACGGCCCAGCTCTCGCCGGCCGACGATGTGCTGATCTCCGTGGAGCGGCCGCTCTCCATCGACTCGCCGGGGCAGATGGTGGCCTCCATCCTGTCG
>Ga0208516_100744_pt1 | contig 11192 bp, 9 predicted proteins | sample LakWasM117_HOW13_2_FD_183931 | JGI IMG/M metagenome (GOLD analysis project Ga0208516, IMG submission 183931) | Freshwater sediment methanotrophic microbial communities from Lake Washington under simulated oxygen tension - Sediment Metagenome... | ecosystem: Environmental > Aquatic > Freshwater >...
GACCACACCACGGTGATGCACACGCTCTTGACCTGGACCCACACCTGGGCGCCCATGGCGAAGGTGTCGGGGGTCAGGCCGCCCGTGCCGCCCAGGCCCTGCGAGGCGAACACGCCGGTCAGGATGGCGCCGACGATGCCGCCCACGCCATGCACGCCGAACACGTCGAAGGCATCGTCGACCCCGAGCATGCGCTTGAGACCGCCCACGCCCCAGAGGCAGACCACGCCAGCGATCAGGCCCATCACGATGGAACCCATGGGGCCCACGAAACCGGCGGCCGGCGTGACGGCCACCAGACCGGCCACGGCACCCGAGGCGGCGCCCAGCATGGAGGCCTTGCCCTTGTGCAGGGCCTCGCCCGCCAGCCACGACAGCGTGGCGGCGGCCGTGGCCAGCACGGTGTTGACGAAGGCCAGGCCGGCCACGCCGTTGGCGGCACCCGCAGAGCCGGCGTTGAAGCCGAACCAGCCCACCCACAGCAGCGAGGCGCCCACCATGGTCAGCGTCAGGCTGTGCGGGGTCAGCGCTTCGCGGCCGAAGCCGATGCGCTTGCCCACCATGTAGGCGCCCACCAGCGCGGCCACGCCGGCGTTGATGTGCACCACGGTGCCGCCCGCGAAGTCCAGCGCGCCGTCCTTGGCCAGCAGGCCGCCACCCCACACCATGTGGGCCATGGGGATGTAGCTGAAGGTGAACCACAGCACGGAGAAGATCAGCACGGCCGAGAACTTGATGCGCTCGGCGAACGAACCCACGATCAGCGCCACGGTGATGGCCGCGAAGGTGGACTGGAAGGCGACGAACACGTATTCGGGGATCGTCGGCAGCAGGCCCGAGAGGGTGTCGGGCGCGATGCCCTTGAGGAACAGCTTGTCCAGCCCGCCGAAGAACTGGCCTTCACCGGCGAACGCAAGGCTGTAGCCGTAGATCGCCCAGAGCACGCTGATGAGCGCGAAGATCACGAACACCTGCACCAGCACCGACAGCATGTTCTTGGAGCGGGCCAGGCCGCCGTAGAACAGGGCCAGGCCGGGGATGGTCATGAGGATAACCAGCAGCGTGGAGGTGAGCATCCAGGCGGTGTCGCCCGAATCGAGCTTGGGCGCGGGGGCCGGGGCCGCAGCAGGTGCCTCCGCCGGCGCGGCCGCCGCGGGGGCGGGCGCCGGTTCGGCGGCGGCCGTGGCGGCCACGGGCTCGGAGGCCGCGGGGGCCTGCGCCAGGGACAGGGAACCCGCGCCCAGCAGGCTCAGCCCCAGGAGGAAGGAAGCCAGGAGTTTTTTCATGGCGGTCTCGCTTTCGGTGGATGGGGGGTGGGGCTCAGAGGGCGTCCTGGCCGGTCTCGCCGGTCCGGATGCGCACCACCTGTTCGAGGGGGGAGACGAAGATCTTCCCGTCGCCGATCTTGCCGGTGCGCGCGGCGCCTTCGATGGCCTCGATGACGCGGTCGACCAGGTCGTCGGAGACGGCAGCCTCGATCTTCACCTTGGGCAGAAAGTCCACGACGTACTCGGCGCCACGGTACAGCTCGGTATGGCCCTTCTGGCGGCCGAAGCCTTTCACCTCGGTCACCGTGATGCCTTGCACCCCGATGTCGGAAAGCGCCTCGCGCACTTCGTCGAGTTTGAACGGCTTGATGATGGCAGTCACCATTTTCATTTTCAGGTCCTCCTTACAGGGTCTTGGTGAGGGTGACGATCAGGCGCGATTGGTTCACCGGGCCGAAATACGCCTTCTTGTTGGCACCGACCACGGCGGCGCCGAGCGAGAGGCCGCCGCCGAAGTCATAGGCACCGCCCAATTGATAGTCCATGTAGTTGGGCACGCCCGTGTCCTTGATGTCGCTGGCGAAGCGCGTGAAGCCCACCGAGGCCTTGAGCGTGACCGAGGGCGCCACTTCCTGCGCCAGCGAGAACGCCAGGTAACCCGTGTTCGTGCCCTTGCGGCCCGAACCGGCCTTGGCACCGGCCCAGCCGAAGTAGTCCTTGGAGACGGTGTGCGAATACTTCGCCGTCAACGGGCCCCAGGTGGCCGCGCCATACAGCTCGGTGGTGTTGCCCGAGGTGTTGCCAGGGTAGAGGTAGGTGAGCGCGCCCAGGTCCAGGTCCACGGCGCCGGCCTTGAACTTGTAGCCGCCGTACACGTCCATCTCGATCGAGTTGCCCGTCAGCCAGTCCACGCTGGAGTTCCAGTTGCCCACGTACCAGCCCGACTCACCGAAGGCGTAATCGAGGCCGCCCTGCACGGCGGGCTTGACCGCCTTGACCTTGCTGGCATCCTGGTCCTGGCCACGGTACTTGTAGTTGGTGGTCAGGCCCAGGTTGCCCGTGAGCTGGGCGCTGGCTGCCAGGGGCATGGCCGCGACGAGGGCAATGCCCAGGGCCTTGAGGGATGCGTGGTTCATGGGTCCTCCGTTGGAAAAAAAGCTGCGATAACCCTCCTAAGCACGGACCGTGCCACGCCATTCCCTGCGCCACGGCAAGGCCGCGCGCCGGTTCACCGCTACATTGGCAGGGCTTGGGCCGGGGAGATGCACCCGGCTGGTGCATGGCCAGCGCCCTGCGCCATCGGCGTCCGCAAACCGCACTTGTCTGGGGAGAAACGCGCTCATGAGTCTTGCTTTGGTGCAAAGCCGTGCCCTGCTGGGGCTGCAGGCGCCGCCTGTCACCGTCGAGGTGCATCTGGCCAACGGCCTGCCGAGCTTCACGCTGGTGGGGCTGGCCGAGGTCGAGGTGAAGGAGGCGCGCGAGCGCGTGCGCTCGGCGCTGCAGAACGCCGGACTCGAATTCCCGCACAACAAGCGCATCACCGTGAACCTGGCGCCGGCCGACCTGCCCAAGGATTCGGGCCGCTTCGACCTGCCGATCGCGCTGGGCATCCTGGCCGCCAGCGGGCAGATCGACGCCGCGCGCCTGGCGGGCCATGAATTCGCCGGCGAACTCTCGCTCTCGGGCGAGCTGCGCCCGGTGCGCGGCGCGCTCGCCACCAGCCTGGCGCTGCGCCCGCTGGAGCCCCCAGCGCGCCTGGTGCTGCCGCCCGGCAGCGCCGAAGAGGCCGCGCTGGTGCCCGGCGCCCAGGTCTGGCGCGCGCGCCACCTGCTCGACGTGGTGCGCCAGTTCCTGCCCCCGGGCGGCGAACCCGCCGCCGAGGACGAAGGCTGGCAACGCCTGCACCCCGCGCCCCGGCCCCCGGCAGCGGGCTACGCCGACCTGGCCGACGTGAAGGGCCAGGCCGCCGCCCGGCGCGCGCTGGAGATCGCTGCCGCCGGCGGCCACAGCCTCTTGCTGACCGGGCCGCCGGGTTCGGGCAAATCCATGCTGGCGCAGCGCTTTGCCGGCCTGCTGCCAGAAATGAGCGTGGACGAGGCCCTGGAGAGCGCCGCCGTGGCCAGCCTGGCGGACCGCTTCTCACTGGAATCCTGGGCCCGCCGCCCGACGATGGCGCCGCACCACACGGCCAGCGCGGTGGCGCTGGTTGGCGGGGGTGTAATCGTGAGCGCTATTTAAGAATGATGAAAATTAAATGCGAATTTAGGTCATCCATCTTCACTAAATGAGAATGGCGTGATTTGGGGATGCATAGACAGCGCCGCTCCAGCTGTTAAACACGCCTTTGCTCGAACCCTCTATGGGATGAAGGGGGTGATGCGCAGACGGATGACGTGGTGCAAATCAAGCCATTCGACTGGCATCAGGTGACACAACGAGCGCCGGACTACGTGGTCAAACAGCGCATCAGTTGGTGAGAAATTGAGGCGGCGATTCTGACTTGCCGCTGGGCCGACACACCCGCCGAAGCGCTATTGACTCTGCTAGCGTCGCGTTTTCATATGTGCGTGCAACGCTGGCAGGAAAGCCAGGGCTTGCACGGTTTCGAAGCCTGTTCCGGGGCGCGATACTTGGGCTCTTGCGGTCTGATGGCCTATCCGTCTAACCCGTTGACACGGATATCCTGCACGGCCCGCCCTGCTCATCCGACGCAAATGTACCCAGGGCCTGAAGGACGTTGCTCACGGCCGCGTTCGGCAATGCCGAGATGCGATGCGCCAGAGACATTGGCCGCATCAACGGCGGGCTCAGATGACGTACCGCCACACCGGCAAGTTCCTGTTCGTACGGGTATTCAGAAGGCAAAAGCGCCACGCCATGACCGGCCGCCACAAGGCTCTTCAGCGCCGGTGGGTAATTGAGTTCGATCTGCGGCCGCGGGTTCTGGCCTCCCTGGCCAAACCATGCCGCCACCAGACGGTACATCTGCGTTGACGGAGAAAACGAGAGCCAGTTCCGCGCCGCCAGCCATTCGGGTGTCACGAGATCAGGCACCTCCCAGTGCGCTGGTATGAAGGCCAGCATCGGGTCGTGACGCCAGGGCGTCAGACACACCCCGCCGGTCGCCGCCTGCGGCAGGGCCACGATGCCGATATCGAGGGAGCCGGCTTGCACGCGCATCATCGCCTCCAGTGAACTGAGCACCTCTAGCTTCACATCGACGCCGGGACACTGCCGGCCGAGCACTTCCAGCACCCGTGGCAGCAGCTGAGGACTGACACCGGCGGAAGTGCCCAACCTGACCACCCCTTCCCGGCCTGCGGCGCGGCGCCGGACCTGTTCGGCCACACCATCGGCAGCGGAAAGCAGCAAGCGCCCGCCGCGGACCATCTCGCTACCCGCCGGCGTGAGCGTCGCCTGCCGCCGCCCGCGCACCACCAGATCAACGCCCAGGCGCTGTTCCAGCTCGCTGACGTGCAGGCTGACGGTTGGCGGGGCCAGATGCAAGGCTTGCGCCGCTGCGGCAAAAGTACCGAGGTCGGCAATGGCGATCAAGGTCTGTAGCTGATCGAGATTCAGATTTCGCATCAGTATTTCTGACTATTTAGTTCAGTAAATTCAACTTTACAGATGCTAAGGGCAAAAACATGATTGCGCCCATAAGCACGCCATGTCCAACGAAGTCTTTATTGCCATCCTCGCTGCCGCCGCCATGAATGCGGCCTGGAACACCGCCGTCAAGGTCGGCGGCGATCAACTGACGGTGATGGCGATCACCACCCTGATCGGCAGCCTGGTCTCTCTACCAGCCATCGCTTTCATCAAGATGCCCGACACCGGAAGCTGGATGCTGCTCGGTCTATCAATCGTCATCCACACCGTCTACCACCTAGTCCTTCCGCTCGCCTACCGTGCCGGTGATCTGGGGCAGGTTTATCCAATGGCCAGGGGAGCGGCGCCCTTGTTCGTCACCCTGGCCGCAGCTCTGCTTCTCAGCGAGATTCCCCACACCCTGGGCATCGTCGGCGTGGCCTGTATCAGTTGCGGCGTGCTAGCGCTGGCCATACGCCGGCGCACCGACCAGCAAGGCGCATCGCGCGGCGTCCGCTACGCACTGCTCACCGGCGCCCTGATCGCGGCCTACACGGTGGTTGATGCCATGGGCGCACGGCTGGCAGGGTCGGTGCTCGGTTTCGCGGTCATCCTGACCGTCGGCGATGGCATCGCCACGGCCCTCGTCGTGCTGGCCTGGAAAGGGGCAAATGCCTTCCGCGTCGATACCCGGACCTTGGGCTTGTGCACCTTCGCCGGAGCCATGCAGGTCGGCGCGTACTGGATTGCCGTGTGGGCCTTGTCCCAGGCGCCCATGGGGGCCGTGTCGGCGTTGCGCGAAAGCAGCGTGCTGTTTATCGGTCTCATCTCGAAGTTCATCCTGAACGAGAGATTCGGCAAACAGCGTGCGATCTCTTCGCTGCTCATCTTCGTGGGCATTGTTTCGGTCCGAATCGGCATGTAGCCGCCTGCGTGCAGCCATCCCTAGTTTTGCAAGGAGGAAAAATGAACTCACAGCTTCTGGCCATCCATGGCGGCACGCCGGTACGGCAGCGCCACTGGCCGCGATTCGACAAAGGCGACGTCGACGTCAATGAGCGGGAAATAGCGGCGGCCCGGCGCGTGCTCAGCAAAAAACTGCTGTTTCGCTACGACACCCGGGGCATGGCTGAAACCGAGGTCGGTCGCTTTGAGAAGGCACTTCAGGACCATTTCGGTGTGAAGCACGCGCTGGCCGTGTCCAGCGGCACAGCGGCCCTGACCGTCAGCCTGATGGCCATTGGCGTCAAGCCGGGTGACGAGGTGCTCTGCTCCGCCTTTGCCTTTGCCGCGGACCCAAGCAGCATCATTCTTGCCGGCGCCACCCCAGTTCTGGTGGAGGTCGACAAAGAGATGCACATTGACATCGCCGACCTTGAAAAGCGCATCACCCCAAAGACACGGGCGATTCTGGTCGTCCACCAGCGTGGCCAAGCCGGGCCGATGGAACCCCTGCTGCAGATTGCCGAAAAATACGGCTTGCCACTGGTCGAGGACGCCGTGCCGGCGCTAGGCGCCAAGATAGGCAATCAATACCTCGGCACCTTCGGTACCTTTGGCGCCTTCAGCACGCAAGCCGACAAATCGCTCAACACAGGCGAGGGCGGTTTCCTGCTGACCAACGACACCTTGCTGTTCGAACGCGCCGTGTTGTTGTCGGGCGCGTACGAAACGCGCGTCCACAAGCACTGCACCTGGCCCTTGTCAATCCGCGAGCAGAGTCTGCCCCTGTTCAACTTTCGCATGGACGAACTGCGCGGCGCACTGGGGCAGGTTCAGCTGGAGAAACTGCCCCAGCGGATCCGCACCCTGGCGCGCAACTATGCGCGTATCGAGCAGTTTCTCCGCGCCTATCCAGAAGTCAGGATTCGCAAGTCCCACGTTCCTGAGGCTACCCTCGGCCACTACATCGTTTTCCAGCTCGAAGGCTCGACCCCAGAAGACGCTCACTGGACGGCAGAGGCACTGACTGCGGAGGGCGTGGATGCCCGGTGCTTCGGCGTGTTGGGGCGCCCCAACATCCGCTCGTTCTGGAACTGGGAATTCCTGTTCCCCGGCAAGTCGCAGCAGCAGATCCGCGAGCTCCTGCCCGCCACAACCCGGCTGCTCGATCTGACGATAGACATCGCGCTGTCGCCGATGCTCGGCGACCAGGATCTGGAGGACCTGGAGCAGGCCCTCGCAAAGGTGCTCAACCATCGCACGAGCAAACAGGCGGTGATAGAAGAAGCCAGCCGGGAGGGCCTTGCCGCATGACCATGAAAGTTGCCATCGTGACCGGCGCCTCCAGCGGCATCGGTATGGCTACGGCCAAACTTCTCTCCGAGAACGGCTACAGCATCGTCGCCCATGGCCGTCGCAAGGATCGCCTCGCGGCGCTGCAGGAGGCCATTCCGCGCTGTGTAAGCGTCGCCGGCGACCTGAATGGCGAAGGCGAATGCGAGGCCCTGCTCGCCACCGCGCTGCAGCACTTCGGCAGGATCGACTGCGTGATCAACTGCGCAGGCAAAAACCACACCGGGACGATCGATGAAATCGATGTGGGCGCGCTGTGCGAGATGGTCAAGGTCAACGTCGAATCCGCGTTCCGCCTCAGCTATCTGGTTCTGAAACATTTCCGCAAACAGGGGACTGGGCATCTGGTCCATGTCACCAGCGTGATGGGCTACAAGGTGCGTGAAACCGGGGGGTCATATGCCGGTACCAAACACGCCGTGGAAGCCTTATGTGAGGCCTTGCGGCTGGAACTGGCGCGTAGCGATATTCGTGTTTCCTGCATCGCGCCGGGCCTTGTGCAAACCGAGCTTCACCGCGACCAGGCCATTCATCCTTCGATCACGCGCGGCATCAAGCCACTGGCGCCGGAAGACGTCGCAGACACCATCCTCTGGATGCTGCAGATTCCCGCGCACATGAACGTTCCGCAGATGGTTCTCCTGCCCAAGGACCATGCCATCTAACTTCTCAACCTCACCAAAAGAAAAAGATGACAACGCTAAATTTGACCAGTTATGCGCGCCACGGGGGGTGTTCCTGCAAGCTCGGCACGGACGGCCTGGCCGAGTTGCTGACAGTGCCGGAGGTCAGGGTCGCCAGCCTTAAAGACCTGGCCCCGGATGATGCCGCCATCATGTCGATCGGCGGCGGCCGGGCGCTGCTGACTTCGGTGGATTTCCAGAACGCCATTGTCGATGACGCGGCGCTTGCAGGAGAGATAGCGGCCCGCAACGCGCTGAGCGATCTGTTTGCGTGCGGCGTGCAGCCGCTTTACGCGGATGTCATGCTGGTTGTGCCGTATGGTGACAGCGCCATCAGGATCGGCAAGGAACTGATGAGAGGCGTCGCGCTGGCCTGCATGGAAGACGGATGCGCAATCGTCGGCGGACACACCATCCAGGGTGAAATGCCGGTCGTCGGCCTGTCAGTCACATCCATCGCTCCGATCGAATGCATTAAACGCAAGTCAGGCGCACAGGCAGGAGACATTCTGCTCCTGACCAAACCCCTGGGCACCGGTATCGCCATCGCTGCTCGCCAGCAAGCGGCTTTCAGCGACACGGACTACGCGGGCGCACTGAAGGTCTTGCGGACGTCAAACCGTGTTGGAGCCCTGCTCGGCGAGCATGTCGGCGTAACCGCCATGACCGACATTACGGGATTCGGACTGCTGGGCCACATGTCCGAGGTCGCGGACAGCAGCCGTGTCACCTTGCAATTGCGCCTCGGTGATGTCCCGGTGTTGCCGGGCGCACTCAACGCTGCGCGCGACGGCGCGATTCCCGTGCTGGCTACTGACAACCTGCGGACCTACAGTTGCCGCTGCGACTTCGACTCCTCCTTGCGCGAGCATGAGCAGTTGCTGCTCTGCGATCCCCAAACGAACGGTGGTTTGTTGATAACCGTACGGCCCGAAGCCAGGGACGCGGTGCTGGACGCACTGGCCGACGCTGGATCCGGCGCGTGGATGATTGGCCAGGTCACCGCACGACGGTCTGACGGCATGCTGGTCGAGGTAGCCCGATGATGCCCGACACCGCCCTGCTCTCGCGGCCGCAGCCACTCTCGCTTACTGAGCGCGCTGACGGCATTTACCTGGACCACCAGGCGACCGACCGGCCGCGGCCACAAGTCATTGAGGCCGTGACGCATTTCATGAGCAGCCACTTCGGCAACGCCAGTGCCAGCGCCAATCACAGAGGCCGGCTTTCCAGGCGTTACCTTGATCAATTCAGGGAAACCACTGCAACCCTGATGGGCGATCGCTCAGACGCCTTGCTGTTTACCAGCGGCGCAACCGAAAGCAACAACCTGGTGATGTCGTCTGAAGGACGGCGCAAGGACGCCCACCTTGCCGTCTCGGCGATAGAACACAAATGCGTTCTGGAGAGCGCCGCGCGAGCCCGTCAACTCGGGGCGAAAGTTTCCATCCTCCCGGTAACGCCAGAAGGTGTTGTCGATCTTGATGCCGTCAGACGTGTGCTGGCCAACGGCGCAACCCTGGTTTCGGTCATGGCGGCCAACAACGAAATCGGAACGATTCAGCCTATCCGGGAAATCAGCGCACTCTGCAAAAATGCTGGCGCCCGGTTTCACACCGACGCGGCACAGGCGGTCGGCAAATCCCACATTGACTTTCCCGGCATGGGTATCGACTACCTGACATTCACCGCCCACAAATTCGGAGGGCCCCAGGGCATTGGCGGTTTGATGTGCAGCCCGCAAGTCATCGAACGACTGGAACCTCTGCTGGTCGGCGGAGGCCAGGAAAGAGGCCTCCGCTCCGGAACCACGCCGCTAGCGCTTTGCGCCGGTGCGGCCGCTGCTGCACTGGTGCTGCATCACGAGATGGACAAGGAGATTGACAAAATGCGCCGGCTGCGCGACCGGCTGGTCGCGGCACTTCAGCAAATGGGGCCCTTCTTCACCAACAGCCACCGCGCGGACACGCTGTGCAACAACGTCAACGGTGGATTTTTGGGTATCCCTGCGTTGATGCTGATGCGCCGGGCGCCGGAACTGCATTTTTCGGTGGGCTCGGCCTGCACCAGCGGCGGAGGCGGCAGCCATGTGCTGAAAGCCATTGGCCTGACCCAGGAGAAAATCGATGCCAGCTTCCGCTTGAGCGTCGGCTGGTGCACCACAGATGAGGACGTCGACCAGGCCATTGACGGCTTCCGGCAAGCGCTCATGACCTTTCCACGAAGGTAGCTGGATCTGGTTAGGAGCGGCTCCAGACGATCCCCGACTCAAGGCTAAGCATCAACACTTCGAAACAACGAGATTCGTGATCTCGCAAGGATCCCGTCGCACTATCTCGTTAATCTCGCCAGTCGACAGCGCGATCACACACTCGACCCCAGACTCTCTTGATCCTCCAGTTCTCCACCCGTGGGTTCGAAGAAACGTCTGCACCTTCTCAACAATGTCGTTTGGATCCCGCGAGGAAACGACCATCATCAAGAACTCAGCATTACCCTCGTCGAGCTGTCGTTCCGCGTTAATGAGTGCAATTGTCGGCGTCCGAAACCTGCTTGCCGCTTCACTTTCAAGCAGGGCGATCCACCCCAAAAACGCGCCGATCCCATCGACCTCTGACTGCCCAAACCAGATCCGTCGCATCGATCGACCATCGTCGAAGGAGAGCGCCCGGACGTCTGGTCGAACTTCACGTACGGCCGCCTCCATGCACCACAGCAAGTCCGGAATGGCTGCTTCGTCAACAGTGCCCCCCACCGACGCGACGATGTCGACTCCGGTCGTCGTCGGTCCGCAATGCCCCCCTGCGGATAGCTGCCTAGGCGGGCCTTCGCTGATCGCCTCACGACGTGCCGACCCGACAACCACAACATTGCCGGCGTATATCGAAGGCTTGCCTGCCAAATCAGGAAACGGATCCACTTCCGAAATCGCCTCCAGCGAGACGATTTGCCGGCTCCCAAAGATCGGCCTGTTGTTGAGGGTCACCTTCGCTTTCGCAGGCAGCGTTATCTTCTCAGCGCCCCCTCGGATCGCTCTCACTTGGCGTGACTCATCGTGCGCAGCAGTTCCCTTCCAGTAGAACAGCTTCTTGTATGGCAAGGGATACGTGCACGACATCAGCCTATGGACCAGGAACGTCTCGTGCCCATCTTGTTTGAACCAAAGGCCCTTTACGTTCAACGTCGTCCTTCCCCTAAGCGGGAATCCCATTCTTGGGTACCACTTTCGACCATCGACCGACGCGGCCACTCCGGATTGGACGAGCATGTTGAGCGCACGTTCCGCAGCTGCGTCGAACGCAATTCGTGCAATGGCTGTTGCAGCACTTGAGTCTATGCCTTCGGGAAGAGCGAC
>Ga0208516_100750_pt1 | contig 11140 bp, 8 predicted proteins | sample LakWasM117_HOW13_2_FD_183931 | JGI IMG/M metagenome (GOLD analysis project Ga0208516, IMG submission 183931) | Freshwater sediment methanotrophic microbial communities from Lake Washington under simulated oxygen tension - Sediment Metagenome... | ecosystem: Environmental > Aquatic > Freshwater >...
GGTCCTGATCAAGCAGATTCCGGGCGGCGAAGTGGTCTCGGTGCAGGTGTCGCCGGGCTGCCCGTACGACGATCTGGGCCGGCGCTCGGTGGAAGCGGCGGTGATGAAGGCCTCGCCGCTGCCGTATGCCGGTTTCGAGGACGTGTTTGTGCGCGACCCGGTGTTGAAGTTCCGCGCCGAAGACCTGTGATGGGTATGAAAACCGTGGCTTAGTCCGCAACTGTTCACCCTATGGCAGCACAAATAGGCGATCCTGTTCATCTTGCTGACCGATTGTGAAGCCGCATGCACAAGATCGCCCGCCGATTGCTATTGCCGTTGTTATTGCTGCCCTGTTGTGCCGCATTGGCGCAGTCACGCGGTGGGTTGGAAATCGATATCGTCGGCGGCAATGCCGCGGCGCTGCCGATTGCCGTGGTGCCGTTTGGCGGCGATTGCGGGCAAACCGATGTCGGCGGCGTGGTGCGCGCTGATTTGGGCCGCTCCGGCCAGTTCCGCACGCTGGATCCGGCGACCTTGCCAGAGCGCCCCACCGAGGGCAGCGCAGTCGCGTATCCCACCTGGCGCATGCTCAAACAGGATTTTTTGCTGGTGGGCCGTTGCGTGCCCAATGGTGGCGATTACCGCACCGAGTATGAATTGTTCGATGTCGCCAAGCAGCAGCGTCTGCTGGGTTTCGCATTGACCGCGCCGGGTGCTGCGCAGCGCGATGTGGCGCACCAGATCAGCGATGCGGTGTACGAAAAAATCCTCGGTGTGCGCGGCGCATTCTGGACGCGCATTGCCTACGTCACCGCCACCGGTTTGGGGCGCGAGGCCAGGTACGCGCTGGTGGTGGCCGATGCCGATGGCTTCAACCCGCGCACCATAGTCAATTCCAGCGAGCCGCTGTTGTCACCGTCGTGGAGTCCGGACGGGCGCAAACTGGCCTATGTCAGCTTCGAGGGTGGGAATTCGGGCATCTGGATCCAGGATATCGCCACCGGCAGCCGCGAGAAAATCACCAATTTCCGTGGCATCAACGGCGCGCCGAATTTCTCGCCGGACGGCACCCGCATGGCGATGACCCTTTCCAAGGGCGGCAATCCCGACATCTACGTGATGGATCTGGCCAGCAAGCACCTGACCCAGGTCACCAATCAATTCAGCATTGATACCGAAGCCACCTGGAGCCCCGACGGCACCAGCCTGTACTTCACCTCCGATCGTGGTGGGCGGCCGCAGGTGTACCAAGTCTCCGCCAATGGTGGCAGCGCCAGCCGCGTGACGTTTGATGGTAGTTACAACGCCAGCCCGTCGCTGTCGTTTGATGGCAAGAAGCTGGCCACCGCACAAGGGGCCGGCAATGTCTATCGCATCGCCCTGATGGATCGCAGCACCGGCAGTCCCCGCTGGAGCATGCTCTCGCCGGGCTCACTGGATGAATCACCCAGCTTTGCCCCGAATGCTGCGATGGTGCTGTATGCCGCACGCGAAGGTCGCCGTGGCGTGCTGTATGCGGTCTCTGCCGATGGCCGTGTGCGGCAACGCTTGGTCCTGGCCAGTGGCGATGTGCGCGAACCCGCGTGGTCGCCGTTCCGACAGAAATAAGCGCGGGATGCCGGCAGATGACCGCCGTATTCACAGCGCAATGACTACACTGCTGCAACTCACCCCGAACTCACGAACAGAGGTATCCACCATGAAGGCTTCCATCCCCCAGATCGCCCGTATCCTGACCATTGCCGGCCTGACTGCATGCGTTGCCGTGGGCTGCGCCAAGAAGGTCAAGGAAACGCCGCCGCCGGCCAATGCCGTGGACACTACCACCACCGCACCGGTCAGCGAGACCCCGCGCGCCGGTGTGTACACCCCCGCCGATCTCGATAGCGATGCCTGCCTGCGGCAGCGCGTGGTGTACTTCGATCTGGACCAGGATGCGTTGAAGCCGGAATTCCAGGCCATCATGAATTGCCACGCCAAGTACCTGCGCGACCGTCCGAGTGCGCGTCTGCGCCTGGAAGGCAATGCCGATGAGCGCGGCAGCCGCGAATACAACCTGGGTCTGGGTGAACGCCGTGGTAATGCGGTGTCCTCGGCACTGCAAGCCAATGGCGGCAGCGGTAGCCAGCTGTCGGTGATCAGCTACGGCGAAGAACGCCCGGTGTGCACCGAGTCCAACGAGGGTTGCTGGAGCAAGAACCGTCGCGTTGAACTGGTGTACAGCGCCAAGTAATGCGTACCTTCGCATCCATTGGCGTACTTGCGGCGGCACTGATCGTGTCGCCGCAGGTGTTGGCCCAGCGTGCCAGTCTGGCCGATCGGGTGGCAGTGCTGGAGCAGCGTGCTGCCGGTGAACAAAACGGCACCGAGCTGGTCAATCAGATCAGCCAATTGCGCAGCGAAGTGCAGGAGTTGCGTGGCCAGCTTGAGCAACTGCAGCAGCAGCAGGAACAAGCCAAGCAAAGCCAGCGTGCGCAATATCTGGACCTGAGCGGGCGCCTGGATCGCTTGGAAAATGGCAGCACTGCACCAGCCGGTACCGTGGCGCCATCGGTAACGCCACCCGCCTCGGCATCGACATCTGCAACCGCCACTGCACCAACTGCAGCGGCGGCTGGCAGCGGGCTGGCCGGCAAGGACGAGCAAACCGCCTATGGGTATGCATTTGATGCCCTGAAGGGTGGCGACTATGTGGAATCGGCACGTCGCCTGCGGGACTTTCTGGCCGCATTTCCGGGTGGCCAGCTGGCCCCCAATGCCTTGTATTGGTTGGGTGAGAGTTATTACGTCACCCAGAACTATGCGATGGCAGGCGACCAGTTCCGTGCCCTGTTGGACCGGTACCCCAGCCACGACAAAGCGCCGGGGGCCTTGCTCAAACTGGGACTGGCCCAGTACGGGCAGAAGCAATATCCGCAGGCCGAAGCCACCTTGCGGCAAGTGCTGCAGCGCTACCCCGGCACCGACGTGGCACGCACCGCACAGGATCGGCTGCGGTCCATGCAGATCGCCGGCAACCGGTAAACTGCACCGATGAACGACGTCGCCGATGCGGCCGCCGCATCGGCGGCCTTCCCAGCAGAGCGCCTCAAGCTCACCGAAATCTTCCTGTCTCTGCAGGGCGAAGCCCGCGATGCGGGTTGGCCCACCGTGTTCGTGCGGCTGACCGGCTGCCCCCTGCGCTGCACCTATTGCGACACCACCTATTCGTTTTACGGCGGGCAGTGGTGGGAGATCGACGCCATCCTGGCGGAGGTGGCCAAACACGGCGTGCACCATGTGTGCGTCACCGGCGGTGAGCCGTTATCGCAAAAACGCTGCCTGACCTTGCTGGAAAAGTTGTGCGATGCCGGCTATGTGGTGTCGCTGGAAACCTCGGGCGCGATTGCCATCGACGGCGTGGATACGCGGGTGTCGCGGGTGCTGGATATCAAAACCCCGGGTTCGGGCGAAGTGGCGCGCAACCTGTGGAGCAACCTGCCGCTGCTGACCGCGCACGATCAGGTCAAGGCAGTGATTTGCTCGCGTGAAGATTTCGATTGGGCCAAACAAGTCGTGTTGCAACATCGCTTGTTCGAGGTGTGCGACGTGCTGTTTTCGCCCAGCGCCGGCCAGATCACGCCGCGTACACTGGCCGACTGGATCATCGAAGACAAATTGCCGGTGCGCTTTCAGATGCAATTGCACAAAATCTTGTGGGGCGAGGAGCCGGGCCGATGAAACCTGCAGTGGTACTGGTGTCCGGGGGCATGGATTCGGCCGTGGTGTTGGCCATTGCGCGTGAGCAGGGGTTTGCCGCGCATGCGCTCAGCGTGCGCTACGGCCAGCGCCACACCTCGGAGTTGGATGCCGCTGCGCGCGTGGCCATCGCCCTTGGTGCGGTGGTGCACAAGACCGTGAATGTCGATTTGCGCAGCATTGGCGGTTCGGCATTGACCGACGATATTGCGGTCCCCACCGACACCGATGGCCACATCATCGGGCAGGGCATCCCGTCCACCTATGTGCCGGCGCGCAACACCATCATGCTGTCGGTGGCGCTGGGCTGGGCCGAAGTGCTGGGCGCCACCGACCTGTTTTGCGGTGTCAACGCGGTGGACTATTCCGGCTATCCGGATTGCCGGCCGGCGTTCATCGCCGGTTTCGAAGCGCTGGCCAATCTGGCCACCAAGGCAGGGGTGGAGGGCAGCCACTTCCGGGTGCACGCGCCGCTGATGCGCATGAGCAAAGCCGAGATCGCCCGTGAGGGCCTGCGCCTGGGTGTGGACTTCGCGCAGACCGTGAGTTGCTATCAGGCCGATGCCGACGGCCGCGCCTGCGGCCATTGCGATGCCTGTCATTTGCGCGCACAAGGCTTCAATGAAGCTGGAATTTTGGACCCAACCCGCTACATGGCGGCGCGATTCGGTTAGAATGCGCACCCCGATGCAATGTCGGGCACGTTTTCCCTGTGGGCCGTTAGCTCAGTCGGTAGAGCAGAAGACTTTTAATCTTTTGGTCGATGGTTCGAATCCATCACGGCCCACCATCGAATTCTCAAAGAACCTAGGCTGGATTGCCAGCCACGCACCTGTGCTTAGTTTGTTTGCAGCACATCCAACACCGCCTCTCCATAGCGTTCCAGCTTGCCGGCGCCCACGCCGCTGATGGCGGCCAAGGCGGTGAGGGTGTGCGGGTGGTGTTGGGCGATGCTGCGCAAGGTGGCGTCGTGAAAGATCACGTAGGCGGGCACGTTTTGTTCGCGTGCGGTGCTGCTGCGCCAGTTGCGCAGGGTAGCGAAGCGGGCTTCGGCGTCAGCGGAGAGTGCACTGTTGTTGCTGGTGGTGTCATTGCGGTGGCGCGTGCGCTCGCGCTTGCTGGGGTCTTCACGCAGATGAAGCTGGAGTTCGCCGCGCAGCAGCGGGGTGGCGGCTTTGGTCAGGCGCAATGCGCCAAAGCTGTCGAAGTCGGCCTCCAGGAAGCCGGCGGCCACCAATTGCCGGAACACGCTGCGCCAGCGCGCGGCGTCCAGTGCGCTGCCGATGCCGTAAGTGCTGACCGTGTGATGGCCGAACTGGCGCACTTTGGCATTGTCGGCGCCGCGCAACACGTCGATCAGATGTGCCGCGCCAAAGCGCTGCCCCGTGCGATAGGCGCACGACAGCGCCATGCGTGCAGCCTCGGTGGCATCCCAGGCGCGTGGCGGGTGCAAGCAGTTGTCGCAATGGCCGCAGCCACCGCCGTGGGCTTCGCCAAAATACGCCAGCAGGCTTTGCCGGCGGCAGCCGGTGGACTCGCAATAGCCGATCAGTGCATCCAGTTTGGCGTTTTCCAGACGCTTGCGTTCCTCGCTGGCCTCGCCTTCGGCAATCATCTTGCGCAGCAGCACGGCATCACCCAGGCCGTAGGCCAGCCACGCTTCCGAGGCTTCACCATCGCGCCCGGCGCGGCCGGTTTCCTGGTAATAGCCTTCCAGTGATTTGGGCAGATCCAAATGCGCAACAAAGCGCACATCGGGCTTGTCTATCCCCATGCCAAAGGCAATCGTGGCCACCATCACGATGCCGTCTTCGCGCAGAAAGCGGCGCTGATGGGTGGCGCGTGTGGTCGCATCCAGCCCGGCGTGATAAGGCAGCGCGTTGACCCCATGCTCGATGAGCAGCTCCGCAGTGGCCTCGACCTTGCGCCGCGACAGGCAATAGACAATGCCGCTTGCGTTGGCATGGCCCTCCAGAAAATCCAACAGCTGGCGGCGGCTGTTGTGCTTGGCGGCGACGTTGTAGCGGATGTTGGGGCGGTCGAACGAACTGACAAACTGGTGTGCATCTTCCAGCGCCAGACGTTCCACGATTTCCCGCCGGGTGGGCGCGTCGGCGGTGGCGGTCAGGGCGATGCGTGGCACCTGCGGCCAGCGTTCGTGCAGCAAGGTGAGCTGGCGATACTCGGGGCGGAAGTCATGGCCCCATTGCGACACGCAATGCGCTTCGTCGATGGCGAACAAGGCAATCTGCGTGCGTTCCAGTAGCGCCAGAAAGCGCGCTGTCAGCAGACGTTCGGGGGCGACGTAGAGCAGGTCCAGCCCGCCATCGACAAGTTGCTGCTCCACTTGCGCGGCGCTGCGGGCATCCAGACTGGAATTGAGGAAGGCGGCGCGCACGCCCAGCTGACGCAAGGCCTCCACTTGGTCTTGCATCAGCGCAATCAGCGGCGACACCACAATCGCGGTGCCGGCACGCAGCAACGCCGGGAGTTGGTAGCACAGCGATTTGCCGCCGCCGGTAGGCATCAGCACCAGCGCATCACCACCGCCAGTGACATGTTCGACAATCTGGCCTTGCTCGCCGCGGAAACGGTCGTATCCAAAGACGTGGCGGAGTGTATCGAGTGCGGCGGAAGGCATCCGCCTAGAATAACAAGCGATGCCATCCGCCCGATACGCGCGCCTTGCAGCCCCGCCCATGGCGTTGGGCGGGGTGGGACACGCTCACTCCAGCAGCGAACGCAGCATCCATGCGTATTTTTCGTGGGTCTGCAGGCGTGTGGTCAGCAGGTCGACACTGGGGTCGTCACCGGTGCTATCGGCCGCTTTCAGTACTTTGCGCGCGCTGCGGCAAAATGCTTCGTTGCCACTGACCAGTTGTTGCACCATGTCATGCCACGCCAGCGTGCCGGTTTGGCCGGGCGTTTCCTTGATCGACGAGAGCTGCGCGAATTCGGTGTAGCTGCCGGGGGCATTGAAGCCCAGTGCGCGAATGCGTTCGGCGATTTCGTCCAGCGCCGTCCATTGTTCGGTGTATTGGGTTTCGAACATGGTGTGCAGGGCATTGAACATCGGCCCCGTCACATTCCAGTGGAAGTTGTGGGTTTTCAGGTACAGCGTGTAAGCATCGGCGAGCACATGCGATAGACCATCGGCAATCTCGGCACGGTCACCGCCGCTGATGCCGATATCAATGGTGGTTGTTGTGGCGGAAGCCTTGCTTGGCTTCTCGCTGCGCTTGGTGCTGGACTTACTACTGGGCTTGCTCTTGGCCATGACCGACTCCTGCAGGTGTGAAAAAGCGGGCTTGCGGCGACAATACGCGGGTTCTGCGACAACTTGAAATCCAACATATCACTGTCATCCATAGATGGGCGCTATCGATACTCAATTCAAGCCAGAGGCCGTGCAGACACCGCGGCAGGCAAAGGCGTGGATCAGCACCGCGTTGACGCGTGACCGTGGCCGTTTGCTGGGGCTGTTGTCGAAATGGCAGGCCAACCCTGCAGATGCCGCACTGCGTGCCGCAATGGTTGAAAAGTTGCAAGTCTCGGTGGCCACCTGCGTGCAGCGCGCCACGCAGCTTCCCGGCGCAATGATCGATCACAGCTTGCCGATTGCCGCCCACGCCGATGACATCGCGGCGCTGATTCGCGAGCACCAGGTGGTGGTGATTGCCGGTGAAACCGGCAGTGGCAAGACCACGCAACTGCCCAAGCTGTGCGTGTTGGCCGGGCGCGGCGCAGCCGGGATGATTGGCTGCACCCAGCCACGCCGGATTGCGGCGCGTTCGGTGGCGCGGCGCGTGGCCGAAGAGTTGCGTGTGCCGGTGGGCGGCGCGGTGGGGTTTCAGGTGCGCTTCAACGATGCAGTGAGCGAGCAAACCGCGATCAAGTTCATGACCGACGGTATCTTGCTGGCGGAAATCCAGACCGACCGTTGGTTGTCGAAGTACGACACGCTGATCATCGACGAAGCGCACGAGCGCAGTCTCAATATTGATTTCCTGCTGGGCTATCTGAAACAGCTGCTGCCACGTCGGTCCGACCTGAAGCTGATTGTCACCTCGGCCACAATTGATACCGAGCGCTTCTCCGCGCACTTCGGGGGTGCGCCGGTGGTGAGTGTGGAGGGGCGCGGCTATCCGGTAGAGATGCGCTATCGGGAAATGGGGTCAGAGTCGCTTTCTGATGCAACCCAATCGGGAAGCAAGCACACGTTGGCCAGAAGTGATCCTGACCCTGTTGCCAGCATCGTTGCCGCCTGCGATGAAATCCAGCGCGAGAAATCCATTGGTGATGTGCTGATTTTCCTGCCCGGCGAGCGCGAAATTCGCGATGTGCACCAAGCACTGGAGCGGCGCAAATATCGGCATACCGAAGTGCTGCCGCTGTATGCGCGGTTATCGGCCAAAGATCAGGACCGCGTGTTCCACCCCGGCCCGCAGCGGCGCATCGTGCTGGCCACCAATGTGGCGGAAACCTCGCTCACGGTGCCGCGCATCCATTTCGTCATCGACCCCGGCGTGGCGCGAGTGAAGCGTTACAGCCCGCGCCAGAAGTTGGATCGCCTGCATATCGAAGCGGTCTCGCAAGCCAGCGCCAACCAACGCGCCGGGCGCTGCGGGCGTATTGCGCCGGGGGTGTGTTTTCGGTTGTATTCCGAAGCGGAATTTTCAGCACGCCCCGAATTCACCGATCCGGAAATCCGCCGCGCCGCATTGGGTGGCGTGATTTTGCGGATGTTGTCGCTGGGGCTGGGTGACATCGAGCAATTTCCATTTTTGGAACCGCCTGATCCGCGTGCGATTGCCGATGGTTGGCAGCAGTTGTCCGAGTTGGGTGCCGTCGATCCGCAACGCAAGCTGACTGCGATTGGCAAGCAGATGGCCAAACTGCCGGTGGACGTAAAGCTTTCGCGCATGTTGGTGGCCGCGCGCACGCATGGTGTGCTGCACGACATGCTGGTGATTGCCAGTTTCCTGGGCATCCAGGATCCACGAGAACGGCCTGCCGATGCGCGCGGTGCAGCCGATGCCGCGCATGCGCAATTTGCCGATGGCAAGTCCGAGTTTGTGGGCATTTTGAAGCTGTGGCAGGCCTACCGCACGGCGCATGAAGAGCTCACCCAATCGCAATTGCGCAAATGGGCCGACAAACATTTCCTTGGCTTTTTGCGCTTGCGCGAATGGTGGGAGCTGCATCGGCAATTGAAGTTGCAGTGCGAGGAGTTGTGGGCGGAAACGCAGTCGGAAACGGGGTCAGGGAGCATTTCCCGGCAACGGAAGTCGGGCGTGGATGAATCCCGCAAGGAAATGTTCTCTGACCCCGTTTCCTTCGCCGCCCTGCATCGCGCCTTGATTGCCGGCTTGCCCACGCAGATCGGCCACCGCAGTGACAAAGGGTTGTTCGATGGCCCGCGCGGGCGCAAATTTGCCTTGTTCCCCGGTTCGAAATTGGCATCCAAGCCGCCGCCGTGGGTGCTTTCGGCCAACCTGCTGGATACCGAGAAAGTCTGGGCGATCACCAATGCCGCCATCGAGCCGGACTGGGCGATCGCAGAATTGCCGCATCTGCTGGCGCGCCGCCAGCACGACCCGCATTGGTCGCGGGCGCAGGGGCGCGTATTGGGCAGCGAGCAGATCAGCCTGTTCGGGTTGGTGCTGGCGCCAAAGAAGCCGGTGCACTACGGCGCACTGTTCCCCGAGGAGAGCCGCGTGATCTTCGTGCGCGAGGCGCTGCTCACCGGCGAGATCAACACCCGCAGCGCCTTCCTCGCCCGCAACCTGCGCACGCTGGAGCTGGCGCAGCAGGAGGAAGCCAAGCAGCGCCGGGTCGGCCTGGTGGTGGACGAGGACTGGCAGGCGCGCTGGTACCTGGACCGGCTGCCGCCGCACGTGCACAACGCGCAGGCGCTGGATGCGTGGTTCGGCAAGTTGTCGAAGGACGAGAAGGCCGCGCTGGAGTGGTCGCGCGACGACCTGCTGGTGGCCGACCAGGCCGACGCGGCGCGCTTCCCGGCGTACATTGCGCTGGGCGATGCGCGGCTGGCGGTGCAGTACCGGTTCGAGCCGGGCGCGCCGGACGACGGCATGACGGTGGCGGTGCCGTTGCATCTATTGAATGCACTGGATGCGGCGCGCTTGTCGTGGCTGGCGCCTGGGTTTGTGGAAGACAAGGCGACGGCATTGATCAAGACGTTGCCGAAAGTCATTCGGCGCAATGTCGTGCCGGCCCCCGAATTTGCGCGGGCCTTCGCGGATGCGTTTCCGCAACCGGATGCCGATGCCATCGACGGTGCATTGGCGCGCTTCCTGAAAAAACTGTCCGGCGTGGAGATCCGTGCGGTGGACTTCGATACCGCCGCGTTGGAGCCGCATTTGCACGCCAATCTGCGCCTATTGGAGGGCAATCATGTGCTGGCCGAATCCCGCGATCTGGACGACTTGCGAACACGCTTTGGCAAGCGCGCCGCCGATGCGTTTGCGCAACATGCGGCGCAAGGGATGACCACGGAAGGCATGACCCGGTTTCCACTGCAGCCGATACCGCACGCGGTGCCCGGTGTGGGCGGCGTGCCGGCGTACCCGGCCTTGCAGGACGATGGCGCAACGGTATCGCTGCAGGTGCATGCGCAGCGCGATGTGGCCGAGCGTCTGCATCCACAGGGGGTGCGCCGGTTGCTGGCGATTGCACTGGCCGATAAATGCAAACAGGCGCGCAAGCAATTGCCGGTGCAACCCAAGATTTCACTGCTGTATGCGGCGATCGAGTCGGCTGCGCCACGCAAGGATGGCTTGAAGGATAGCGACCGCTTGCGCGCCGATTTGGTCGATGGCGCGTTTGCTGCGTTGAGTGCCGATGGCTTGCTTGCAGTGCGCGATGCTGCGGCGTTTGCGCAGTGCTGCGATGCCATCGGCAAGGGCGTGTTTGCAGAAGCCATGCAGCGGCTGAAGCAGGCCGATGCGATTCTGACCCTGGTGGCCGAGGTGCGCGGCAAATTGGAATCAAAGTTGATGGGCTGGGCCAGCGCGAATCTGGACGACATGCGCGGCCAGTTGGAAGCGCTGACGCCGCCCGGCTTTTTGCGCGATACGCCGGCGCAAGCCTTGGCCGAATACCCGCGCTGGCTGAAGGCACTCTCGCTGCGCGGCGAACGCGCCCAGCGCGACCCGGTGCGCGATCAGGCGCGGCTGCTGGAACTCAAGCCGTTTGCCGATGCGCTGGCAAGTGCGAATCCCGCCGACCCCGAAGCGCAGGCGTTGCGCTGGGAGCTGGAAGAGCTGCGCGTGCAATTATTCGCGCAGGAATTGGGCGTGAAAGGCGGGGTGTCACCGAAGCGGCTGGCCGCGCGTCTGGAGCGGCTTCGGCGGCGCTAGCCGCGCTCAGTCACCGGCGGCGGTGCGCTCCCCGAGCAGTT
>Ga0208516_100751_pt1 | contig 11126 bp, 9 predicted proteins | sample LakWasM117_HOW13_2_FD_183931 | JGI IMG/M metagenome (GOLD analysis project Ga0208516, IMG submission 183931) | Freshwater sediment methanotrophic microbial communities from Lake Washington under simulated oxygen tension - Sediment Metagenome... | ecosystem: Environmental > Aquatic > Freshwater >...
CATCGACAGCACCGCGCCGTACCATGGATTTCGCTGCACGACAGCCACAACCATGAACCGAGGAGACAACACCATGACCACCCCCCGCCGTTCCATCACCATCCTGGGCGCAGGCCACATCGGCTTTGCCATGGCCCTGCTGCTGGCCCGCAGCGGCGACTACGACGTGCTCGTGGCCGACCGCGACCCCCAGCGTCTGGCGGCCGTCGCCGCGCTGGGCCTGCCTACGCAAGTGGCCAGCAACGATGCCGCGCTGCGCCTGGCCGTCGAAGGGCGCTTTGCGGTGCTCAACGCGCTGCCCTTCCATTGCGCCGTGGGCGTGGCCACGCTGTGCGCCCAGGCCGGCGTGCACTACTTCGACCTGACCGAAGACGTGCGCAGCACCCAGGCCATCCGTGCGCTGGCGCAGGAGGCGCGCAGCGTGCTCATGCCGCAGTGCGGCCTGGCGCCGGGCTTCATCGGCATCGTGGGCAACGACCTGGCGCGGCGCTTCGACGAACTGCACCAGCTACGCATGCGCGTGGGCGCGCTGCCGCGCTATCCGCAGGGCGCCTTGCGCTACAACCTGACGTGGAGCACCGAAGGCCTCATCAACGAATACTGCAACCCCTGCGAAGCCATCGTGGATGGCCAGCCCACCGCGGTGCCGGCGCTCGAAGGCCTGGAGACGTTCGCGTTGGACGGCGTGGAGTACGAGGCCTTCAACACCTCGGGCGGCCTGGGCACACTCACCGAGACGCTGGCCGGCAAGGCGCGGCAGGTGGACTACAAGTCCATCCGCTACCCCGGCCACTGCGCCATCTTGAAGCTGTTGTTGAACGACCTGCGCCTGCGTGACCGGCGCGACCTGCTCAAGGAGATCTTCGAGGCCGCCATTCCGACCACCGAGCAGGACGTGATCGTGGTGTTCGCCAGCAGCACCGGCCTGCGCGGCGGGCAGCTGGTGCAGGACTCGTATTCGGCCCGCATCGTGGGCACGGAGGTGGCGGGCCACCGGCTCAGCGCCATCCAGCTCACCACGGCGGCGGGCATCTGCACGGCGCTCGACCTGGTGGCGCAGGGCCGTCTGCCGCAGGCTGGCTTCGTGGGGCAGGAGCAGTTGACCTTGGCCGACTTCCTGGCCAACCGCTTTGGCTGCGTGTATGGCACGCAGGCCCACGACACCGCACTGGCGTGCGACGTGGGCTGCGCTGTCTGATTACATGCCGAGCGACCGGAGCAGGTCGTCGGTGTCGGACGAGGAGGCCGCTGGCGCCGGGGCCGGCGCGGCGGCTTGCTGGTGCGCCTGGGCGATCAGCGCGTCGGGGTCGGGGATGTCCTGGGCCTCGAAGTCGTAGAGCTTGACGAACTCCGTCTTGTCGATGGCCAGCTCAAGATAGAAGATGTTGTTGGCGCCGGTGTAGAAGGTCACGCGGCGTGCCTCGGGCTGGTCGAGGTTGGCGTCCACGCTCAGCATCACCTGCTTGTTCAGCACCAGCATCTTGGGCTGGTTCTGGGTGATGTGGGTGTGCAGCTCGCGGTGCACCTTGCCAGTGAAGTCGCCCACCACCTGGTTCATCAGCTCGCCCATCACGTTGCTCACCTCGTCGGCCGTGTAGGAGCTGGCCAGGTCGCTCTTGGACAGGCCCATGTTGAGCAGGTAGTTGGAGTACAGCTCCATGGCCGCCTGGGCCGAGAAGTTGATGATGACCAGGCCCGAAAAGCCGCCGTCGAACAGCACGAAGCAGCCGATGTCGGGCTTGAGGCAGGTGCGCGTGATGCGCTGGATCATGCCGGAGTAGCGGATCTGGCTCTGCGTGGCCACGGTCAGAACCCGGGTCACCGAGTTGCACAGGCTGCTCAAAAGGTCTTCGGTGCCGAAAACGACGGGTTCTTCTGGGGACTTCATGGGCCGAGCGGGGTGCTGTAAGTAAACGTATGCGTAGCATAGGGCACGGCGCTTGCGCCGGCCAGTTGTTTTGGCAGGTTTCGTCGCCCGCGCGCCTTTTGCGCCACGCCGCGCGCGATCAGCGCGCGCCTGGGCGCTGGTACATGGCCGCGATGGCCGCCGCGAAATGCGCCATGAGGTTGCTGCGCTTGAGCTTGAGCGTGGGCGTCATGAAGGTGTTCTCGATGGTCCAGGGCTCCAGCGTGAAGTGCACCGCGCGCGGCACGGCGTAGCGGGCAAAGCTGGCCGTCTGCTGGGCGATGCGCTCCAGCGCTGCCTTGTGCACCGAGGGGTGGTTGACGCTGGCCGGGTCCTTGGCGTCCAGGCCCAGCTCGCGGGCCAGGCGCTGCCATTCCTCGCGGTGAAGCACGGCCACGCAGGCGATGAAGGGCAGGTTCTCGCCCACCACGAAGGCCTGCTCGAACAGCGGGTCGGCCATGATGGCCAGCTCCAGGTCGGCCGGCGGCACCTTCTCGCCGGTGGAGGTGACGATGATTTCCTTGATGCGGCCGCGGATGTGGATGCGTCCGTCGATGATTTCGGCCTGGTCGCCCGTGCCCAGCCAGCCGTCGCTTGAGAGAATGCGCGCCGTGTCCTCAGGGCGGTTCCAGTAGCCTTTCATGACGATGGGGCCGCGCACCTGCAGCTCACGGTTCTCGCCAATACGCACCTCCACGCCGGGCAGGGCGCGGCCCACGCTGGTGGGGCGGTTGTCCTTTGGCGTGTTCACCGACACCACGGGCGCCGTCTCGGTCATGCCGTAGCCTTGCAGCAGCGGCAGGCCCAGGCCCAGGAAGCAGCGCGCGATGGCCGGCGAAAGCGGCGCGCCGCCGCTCACCGCCACGCGCACGCGGCCGCCAAACTGCTCCAGCAGCGGGCGCGCCACCAGCGGCTCCAGCACGATCCAGGGCAGCTTGGCCCAGGCCCCGGCGGCGCGTTCGTCTTCCGCGGTCGGCGTGGGCAGGCCGTGCACCAGGCTGAAGCGCCGCCAGCCCACGGCCACGGCGGCCTCGAACAGGCCGGTCTTGATGCGCGACGACGCCAGCCGCTCCAGCACCTTGGCGTGCACGCGCTCGTAGATGCGCGGCACGGAAATCAGCACCGTGGGGCGCACGGTGCGCAAATCCTCGGAAAGCAGCGCCACCGAGCGTGCATAGGCCACGCAGCTGCCCGCCGCCATGGGCAGGTAGTAGCCGGCGGTGCGCTCAAAGGTGTGCGACAGCGGCAGGAAGGAGAGGAACACGTCCTCCACCGTGGGCTGGATGCGCTGCAGCACGGCCTTGACGTCGGAGACCACGTTGCGGTGTGTCAGCATTACGCCCTTGGGCTTGCCGGTAGTGCCCGAGGTGTAGACGATGGCCGCCAGATCGGCCGCGCAGGGCGGCGTCTGCATGGGCGGATGTTTCGCGGCCTTGCCCAGCCAGTCGGCCAATGTGACCACCGGCACGGGAGCGGAGGCATCACTGCTGGCGCCCGGCTGCGTGAGCACCACGGCCCGCAGTTGGGGCAAGGGTGTGCCCACGGCCTGGATGCGCTGCCACTGCTGCGCGTCTTCCAGCACCAGCAGCGAGGCCTCGCAGTCCGAAAGGATGTAGGCGATGCTGCCCGGGTTGTCGATGGCGTGCAGCGGCACCGGCACGCAGGCATGGGCCAGCGTGGCCTGGTCGATGCTCATGGCGTCAAGCCCGTTGGGCAGCAGGATGGCCACGCGCGCCCCCGTGGGCAGGCCCATGGCGGCCAGGGCGCGGGTCCAGAGGCCGACGCGCTCGCGCGCCTGTGTCCAGGTCAGGCTGGCCCAGGCCTGGGCCGCGTTGTCGTAGGCGCGGTAGGCCTCGGCGTGGGGGGTGGCGGCGGCGCGGTAGGCCAGCAGCTGGGGCAGCGTGGAGACGCTGGCAAGGTCGGCGAGGGCGGAGGTCATCGGATCAGCGGTTCGGAAAAGGGCGGCTCGGTGCGATGACCGATACCCCAGGGAAAACCCGCAAGATCATACCGGCAGCCTGGGCTGCAGGCCGGTTCAGGTGGCCGCTTCCAGCCCCTGCGCAAAGTGCGCCTGCATGGCGCGCGCCGTGGCGTCGGCGTCGCGCGCCGCCAGCGCCTCCATGATGGCGCGGTGTTCCTGCAGCGAATCCTCGATGCGGCCCTGCTTGAGCAGGGAGTTGTGGCGGTTGAGCTTCATCACCTTGCGCAGGTCGGCCACCATCTGGCTGCGCCAGCGGTTGTCGGACAGCTCCAGCAGCAGCATGTGGAAGCGTTCATTCACCGCGAAGAAGCGGTCACGCTCGGCCGTGGCGGCCTCCAGTTCGACGTGCAGGTCCTGCAGCGAGCGCAATTGCTCGGCCGTGGCGGTGCGCGCCACCACACCGGCGGCGTCGCTCTCCAGCAGGCTGAGCAGGTGATAGACGTCGCGCAGGTCTTTTTCGCTCATCTCGGTCACGTAGGCGCCGCGGCGTACCTTCATGGTCACCAGCCCCTCGGCGGCCAGCACCTTGAGCGCCTCGCGCAGCGGCGTGCGGCTGATGCCGAATTCCTCGGCGATCTTCAGCTCGTCGATCCAGCTCCCGGGCTCCAGCTCGCGGCGGAAGATGCGCTGGCGCAGCAGCTCGGCCACTTCTTCATAGAGTGCGCGGGGCGTGAGGGTGAGGGCAGACATGGAGCGGATTGTAAGCTGCAAAGAATATTTTGAATGAATAATTATGAATGATGTAAACTCGCAGTTACACCAGGGAATGCCCTGAAGCTGTCCAATGCAACCGTCGGAGAACCCAGCGCCATGAGTGACCACCCCAACAAGACCACGCCCGAATTCGCCAGCGCGAGCCTCGAAGCCTGGGGCAAGGCCGCCGCCAAGTCGGCGCCCGGCGGGGATGTGAATGCCCTGAACTGGGTCACGCCCGACGGCATCACCGTCAAGCCGCTCTACACCGCGCAGGACACCAAAGACCTGCCCTACGCCGACACGCTGCCCGGCTTCGAGCCCTTCCTGCGCGGCCCGCAGGCCACCATGTACGCGGTGCGCCCCTGGACCATCCGCCAGTACGCCGGCTTTTCCACGGCCGAGGAATCCAACGCCTTCTACCGCAAAGCGCTGGCCGCCGGCGGCCAGGGCGTTTCCGTCGCCTTCGACCTCGCCACGCACCGCGGCTATGACAGCGACCACCCCCGCGTGACCGGTGACGTGGGCAAGGCCGGCGTGGCCATCGACTCGGTGGAGGACATGAAGATTCTCTTCAACGAGATCCCGCTCGACAAGGTGAGCGTGTCCATGACCATGAACGGCGCCGTGCTGCCGGTGCTGGCGGGCTACGTGGTGGCGGCGGAAGAGCAGGGCGTGTCGCAAGACAAGCTCAGCGGAACCATCCAGAACGACATCCTCAAGGAGTTCATGGTCCGCAACACCTACATCTACCCGCCCAAGCCCAGCATGCGGATCATCGGCGACATCATTGGCTACACAGCCAAGAACATGCCGAAGTTCAACTCGATCTCAATCTCGGGTTACCACATGCAGGAAGCCGGCGCCAACCAGGCGCTGGAGCTGGCCTTCACGCTGGCGGACGGCAAGGAATACGTGAAGACGGCCATCGCCTCCGGCCTGGACGTGGACGAGTTCGCCGGGCGCCTGTCGTTCTTCTGGGCCATCGGCATGAACTTCTACCTGGAAGTGGCCAAGATGCGCGCCGCGCGCCTGCTGTGGTGCCGCATCATGAAGGAAACCGGCGCCAAGAACCCCAAGAGCCTGATGCTGCGCACCCATTGCCAGACCAGCGGCTGGAGCCTGACCGAGCAGGACCCGTACAACAACATCGTGCGCACCACCATCGAGGCCATGGCGGCCGTGTTCGGCGGCACGCAGAGCCTGCACACCAACGCACTGGACGAAGCCATCGCGCTGCCCACCGAGTTCAGCTCACGCATCGCGCGCAACACGCAGCTCATCATCCAGGAAGAGACGCACATCACCAACGTGGTCGACCCCTGGGCCGGCAGCTACATGATGGAGAAGCTGACCCAGGACATGATGGACGCCGCCTGGAAGATCATTGAAGAGGTGGAAGCCATGGGCGGCATGACCCAGGCCGTGGACAGCGGCTGGGCCAAGCTGAAGATCGAAGCTGCCGCCGCCGAAAAGCAGGCACGCATCGACTCTGGCAAGGACGTGATCGTTGGCGTGAACAAGTACAAGCTGGCCAAGGAAGACCCCGTGGACATCCTGGAGGTGGACAACCTCAAGGTGCGCGACGGCCAGATCGAACGTCTGAAGAATATCCGGGCAAAACGCGATACAGCCCAGGTGGAGCAAGCGCTGGCTGCTCTCACTTCTGCAGCAGAAAGCGGCGAAGGCAATCTGCTGGACCTGGCCATCAAGGCCGTGCGTCTGCGCGCCACGGTGGGTGAAGTCTCCGACGCGCTGGAGAAGGCCTTCGGCCGCCACCGCGCCGATACGCAAAAGGTGACCGGTGTGTACGCAGCTGCCTACGATTCCGCCGAAGGCTGGGACAGACTCAAGGCCGAGATCGACGCCTTCGCCACGCTGGAGGGCCGCCGCCCCCGCGTGATGATCGCCAAGCTGGGCCAGGATGGCCACGACCGGGGCGCCAAGGTGGTGTCCACTGCTTTCGCCGACCTCGGCTTCGACGTGGACATCGGCCCGCTGTTCCAGACCCCCGAGGAATGTGCGCGCCAGGCCATCGAGAACGACGTGCACGCCGTGGGCATCTCCACGCTGGCCGCCGGCCACAAGACGCTGGTGCCGGCCATCATCAAGGCGCTGAAAGAGCAGGGCGCGGACGACATCATCGTCTTCGTCGGCGGCGTGATCCCGGCGCAGGACTACGGCTACCTCTACGAAGCCGGCGTGAAGGGCATCTACGGCCCCGGCACGCCGATCCCGGCCAGCGCCAAAGACGTGCTGGAGCAGATCCGCAAGGCCCAGGCCCACTGAGCATGAAAAAGCGCGATCGCGCCAGCCGCGGCATTTCCGCCGGGTTCGAGCTCTTGGCGGGACTCGGATGGGGCGGGCACCTGATTTCCTCGGGTTCGCCGCTGGCGGGAGTGATCGTCGCTTTTTGCGTGGTGGCCCTGGCCATGTATATCCTGCTGGCTTCCGATTGAAATGCTCGATGGATCGCTTCTAAGAATGTGGATGTCCTGGTGACGGCAAACGGAACTATCGATGGGGTCGCGGATGTTTTGCACGGCACGCCGGCGAAGCAGCGCCGCGCCATGGCCAAGGCCATCACGCTGCTCGAATCCACCCGCGCCGACCACCGCGCGCAGGGCGACGCGCTGCTCACGCAGTTGCTGCCGCACACGGGCAAGGCGTTCCGCCTGGGCATCAGCGGCGTGCCGGGCGTGGGCAAATCGACTTTCATCGAGGCGCTGGGCCTGTACCTCATCGCGCAAGGCCTGCGCGTGGCGGTGCTGGCGGTGGACCCGTCCAGCAGCGTCTCGGGTGGCTCCATCCTGGGCGACAAGACGCGCATGGAGCACCTGTCGATGGACGAGCGCGCCTACATCCGCCCCAGCCCGAGCAGCGGCACGCTGGGCGGCGTGGCCGAGAAGACGCGCGAGAGCATGCTGGTCTGCGAAGCCGCGGGCTACGACGTGGTCATCGTCGAGACCGTGGGCGTGGGCCAGAGCGAAACCGCCGTGGCCAACATGACCGACATGTTCGCGCTGCTGCAGTTGCCCAACGCGGGCGACGACCTGCAGGCCATCAAGAAGGGCGTGATGGAGATCGCCGACCTCGTGGCCATCAACAAGGCCGACATCGACAAGGCCGCCGCCACGCGGGCCGAGGCGCAGATCGCGTCCAGCCTGCGCCTGCTGAGCCAGCACGGCAACCCCGAGCACGCCCACCACGACACCACGCTGTGGCACCCCAAGGTACTGCAGATCAGCGCGCTGCAGGGGCAGGGCATCGACGGCTTCTGGGCCGCCGTCACGCAGTACCGCCAGCTCCAGACCGCCAACGGCCGCCTGGCCGCGCGGCGTGAAAAGCAGGCCCTGGCCTGGATGTGGGAGCGCATCGACGCCGGCCTCAAGCAGGCCTTCCGCCAGCACCCGCAGGTGCGCGAGCTGTTGCCGCGCCTGCAGCAGGATGTGGCGGCGGGGCGCGTGGCGGCCTCGACTGCAGCAAGAAATCTGCTCTCGGCGCAATATGGACAAGCGCCAGCAGTTATTAATTAAGTAGCAAACAACACCCCCAAAAGTTCACACAAAGGACGAACCATGCAAGACATCCTGGACCAACTGGAGAAAAAGCGCGAGCTGGCCCGCTTGGGCGGCGGGCAAAAGCGCATCGACGCGCAGCACGCCAAGGGCAAGCTGACGGCGCGCGAGCGCATCGAGCTGCTGCTCGATGACGGCACGTTCGAGGAATGGGACATGTTCGTCGAGCACCGCTGCACCGACTTCGGCATGGAAGGCAACAAGATCCCCGGCGACGGCGTGGTCACCGGCTACGGCATGATCAACGGCCGCCTGGTGTTCGTGTTCAGCCAGGACTTCACGGTGTTCGGCGGCGCATTGAGCGAAACGCACGCCGAGAAGATCTGCAAGGTCATGGACCAGGCCATGAAGGTGGGCGCCCCGGTGATCGGCCTGAACGACTCGGGCGGCGCGCGCATCCAGGAAGGCGTGGCTTCGCTGGGCGGCTATGCCGACGTGTTCCAGAAGAACGTGCTGGCCTCCGGCGTCGTGCCGCAGATCAGCATGATCATGGGCCCTTGCGCCGGCGGCGCGGTGTACAGCCCGGCCATGACCGACTTCATCTTCATGGTGAAGGACAGCAGCTACATGTTCGTGACCGGCCCCGAAGTGGTCAAGACCGTGACGCACGAAGAAGTGACCGCCGAGGAGCTGGGCGGTGCCGTGACGCACACCAGCAAGAGCGGCGTGGCCGACATGGCGTTCGAGAACGACGTCGAGGCGCTGATGATGCTGCGCCGCCTGTACAACTACCTGCCGCTGAACAACCGCGAAAAGGCCCCGGTGCGCCCGAGCAAAGACCCGCCGACCTGTCGCTCGACACGCTGGTGCCCGACAACCCGAACAAGCCGTATGACATGAAGGAACTCATCGTCAAGACGGTGGACGACGGCGACTTCTTCGAGCTGCAGCCCGAATACGCCAAGAACATCCTCATCGGCTTCGCCCGCATGGAAGGCCAGACGGTGGGTATCGTGGCCAACCAGCCCCTGGTGCTGGCCGGCTGCCTGGACATCAAGAGCTCCATCAAGGCCGCGCGCTTCGTGCGCTTCTGCGATGCCTTCAACATCCCCGTGGTCACCTTCGTGGACGTGCCCGGCTTCATGCCCGGCACCAGCCAGGAATACGGCGGCATCATCAAGCACGGCGCCAAGCTGCTGTACGCGTATGCCGAGTGCACCGTGCCCAAGATCACCGTCATCACGCGCAAGGCCTACGGCGGCGCCTATGACGTGATGAGCTCCAAGCACCTGCGCGGCGACGTCAACTTCGCCTGGCCCAACGCCGAGATCGCCGTGATGGGCGCCAAAGGCGCCGTGGAAATCATCTTCCGCGAGGACAAGAACGACCCCGTCAAGCTCGCCGCCCGCGAGGCCGAGTACAAGCAGCGCTTCGCCAACCCCTTCGTGGCCGGCGCGCGCGGCTTCATCGACGACGTAATCCTGCCGCACGAGACGCGCAAGCGCATCTGCCGCTCGCTGGTCATGCTGCGCGACAAGAAGCTCGACAACCCGTGGCGCAAGCACGGGAACATTCCGCTCTAAGAAGAACAAGAACCCAGGAGATCACACATGTTCACCAAGATCCTGATCGCAAATCGCGGAGAGATTGCCTGCCGCGTCATCGCCACCGCCCGCAAGATGGGCATCAAGACCGTCGCCGTCTATTCGGACGCCGACAAGGAAGCCCGCCACGTCAAGCTGGCCGACGAGGCCGTGCACATCGGCGCGGCGCCTTCGCGCGAGTCGTACCTGCTGGCCGACAAGATCATTGCCGCGTGCAAGCAGACGGGCGCACAGGCCGTGCACCCGGGTTACGGCTTCCTCTCGGAGAACGAAGCCTTCGCCAAGCGCTGCGAGGACGAGGGCATCGCCTTCATCGGTCCCAAGGCGCATTCGATTGCAGCCATGGGCGACAAGATCGCCTCCAAGAAGCTCGCGAACGAAGCCAAGGTCAACACCATTCCGGGCTACAACGATGCCATCGCCGGGCCCGAACAGGCGGTGGAGATCGCCAAGGGCATCGGCTACCCGGTGATGATCAAGGCCTCGGCCGGCGGCGGCGGCAAGGGTCTGCGCGTAGCCTTCAACGACAAGGAAGCGTTCGAGGGCTTTGCGTCGTGCCAGAACGAGGCCCGCAACAGCTTTGGCGACGACCGCATCTTCATCGAGAAGTTCGTGCAGGAGCCGCGCCACATCGAGATCCAGGTGCTGGGCGACAGCCACGGCAACGTGATCTACCTGAACGAGCGCGAATGCTCCATCCAGCGCCGCCACCAGAAGGTGATCGAAGAGGCGCCGTCGCCCTTTATCTCTGACGCCACCCGCAAGGCCATGGGCGAGCAGGCCGTGCAGCTGGCCAAGGCGGTGAAGTACCAGTCGGCCGGCACGGTGGAGTTCGTCGTCGGCAAGGACCAGGACTTCTACTTCCTGGAAATGAACACCCGCCTGCAGGTGGAGCACCCGGTGACGGAATGCATCACGGGCCTGGACCTGGTGGAGCTGATGATCCGCGTGGCGGCCGGCGAGAAGCTGCCGCTCACGCAAGCCGACGTGAAGCGCGACGGCTGGGCCATCGAGTGCCGCATCAACGCCGAAGACCCGTTCCGCAACTTCCTGCCCTCCACCGGCCGCCTGGTGCGCTTCGCGCCGCCGCAAGAGAGCATGTTCCAGGGCGAAACCGACAAGAAGTACGGCGTGCGCGTGGACACCGGCGTGTACGAAGGCGGCGAGATCCCGATGTACTACGACTCGATGATCGCCAAGCTCATCGTGCACGGTACGGACCGCAACGACGCCATCGCCAAGATGCGCGCCGCGCTCAACGGCTTCGTCATCCGTGGCATCAGCAGCAACATCCCGTTCCAGGCCGCGCTGCTGGCGCACCCCCGGTTCGTGACCGGCGAGTTCAACACCGGTTTCATCGCCGAGCACTACGGCAAGGGCTTCTCGGCCGAAGACGTGCCGCACGACGACCCGGATTTCCTCGT
>Ga0208516_100753_pt1 | contig 11111 bp, 9 predicted proteins | sample LakWasM117_HOW13_2_FD_183931 | JGI IMG/M metagenome (GOLD analysis project Ga0208516, IMG submission 183931) | Freshwater sediment methanotrophic microbial communities from Lake Washington under simulated oxygen tension - Sediment Metagenome... | ecosystem: Environmental > Aquatic > Freshwater >...
CGCAGATTCCATGTCGGCACGGGACATTCACGATCCCACTACAGATGCCGGATATACGACTGCAGGTGTTTTACCCCCTGGTCCCCAATCGGTCAGGCTCTTGCTGTTGTGGGGGAGTCCATATACGCCATGTTAGAGATTGTTGTCAACGTAGGCGTCAGTGGCTTTTACGAGTTCTTTTACAAAGCGAATTACTTTTTCCAGCTCGTCTCGCTTGATTAGATGCGCGACAGGTGAGCCGTTATTTATTGGCTTTGATCGGTGCACGGCATCGCCGCGCTTACCGATCCAACTGTTCAAAGTGGTCCTGGCTTTTTCAGGCTCGTAGTTGGCCCATGACCATCCTTCGGTGACGTCAAGGCCAAGGTATTCTTGAAATATGCGTTTCGTTTTATCCGAACTTGGGTTATGGAATTGTTTTAGGTCGGTGTACAGTTTTTTCAGAACAAAATCTCCGACATAACTACCGGCGACCACACCAAGTTTCTTATTCATTTCTTCGAGAAGTCGATCCTCAACGTAGGTTTCCCAAGCGGTTAACGCCATGACAAGGCCGGCCCGTTTTAGTACTTCGGCGTTCGCGGGCGGAGGATTGGCATTGATAGAGTCGAAGTGCGCGAGCAGCTCTTCTGCGTCTTTGATACCGTATTCAAAACTTTGGTATGCGCGGGACATATGAATCTCTAACGTAATGCAGACCGCGCCAGTTCGCAGGCCATATCTGGTGCTTGCGGTCTAAGTTGGATCGGAAAAAATGCTGCGAGTGGCCTGCGGCACACGCTTTGTATATAAATTCAGTGCTAAATTCAGCAATGAAAATCGCCCCCTCTGTGCTGCACGCAACACGGAAACCTGATCAGTCCCGCGAGCGCATTCGTTCCAAGCACTATAGCTTGCGTACTACGCTGGACCATTCCATAGCTCCGCACATCATCAGATGACGGCTTTGCGGGTTTTGGTTGAATCCGCCGTCGATAGCGATCCAATCGGATTGCCGAGCCATCCACAGATGATTATCAACGGCCGCACAAGCCAGCAGCCCCTCCCCCGCCGCTGGCTCGCTCACATCACGACGGCATTACGCGTCAGAATGCCACCCTCACCCCCACCGTCACATTGCGCCCCATCAAAGGCGCGGCGTTCTTGATGAAGGAGGTGTGCGCATAAGCCAGCCGGTCCGTCAGGTTGCTTCCCTTCAGGTACACCTGCCAGGGCGTGCCATTCGTTTGCCCGCTGTAGCTCACGCCCAGGTTCAGCATGCCGTAGCCGGGCGTGGGCTGCTCGAAGGCGGCCACGCGGGTCTGGCGGGCCACTTGCAGCCATTCCACCTGGCCTTGCCAGGCGTTCCAAGTGGCGTCCAGGCGCAGGCCGGCGCGGGCCGGGGGGATGCGGGGGAGCAGGCTGCCATCTGCCAGGCGAGCGCGCACGGTGTCGCCGAACAGGGTGAGGCCTAAGTGACGGTTCAGGCGCTGGCGCACCTGGGCCTCGATGCCGGTGAAGGTGGCGTTTTGCTGGGCGTATTGCAGCAGTTGCAGGCCGTCCAATTCGTCGAGCGTGGTGCCGTGGATGTAGCCCTGGATGCGGTTGCGGAACACGCTCACGCCAAAGGTGGTGTCGCCGCTGGTCTTGCGCAGGCTCAGGTCGATGTTGTTCGATGTTTCGGCGCGCAGGCTGGCGTCGCCGCGCTCGTAGGTGGCGGTGGCCATGTGCAGGCCGCGTGCGTACAGCTCTTCGGCCGTGGGGGCGCGGCTGGCGCGGGTGAGGCTGGCGCCGAGTTGGTAGCCGGGGCGGAACTTCCACACCGCGCCGATGGATGCAGAGGTGCCGTTGTGGCTGCGCTCGGTGCCGCTGGTTTCTGCCTCGGCCGTCTGGCGGTCGTGGCGCAGGGCGGCTTCCAGGCGCCAGTCGCCCCAGCGGTATTCCTCCAGCGCGAACAGGCCGGCGCGGCGCGTGGTGGTGGGCTGGATGTAGGCCTCCTCGCCCTCGGCGCTGAAGCGCCGTTGTGATGCCTGCACGCCGAACATGCCGCGCCAGCCGGCCAGGAGCTCGTGCTGCAGCTCCACGCGGGCGCTGTGGGCCTTGTTCTTGAAGGTGGTGAGGGCGGTGCCGTCTTCCACTTCGTCGTGGGTGTAGTCGGTGGTGCCGGCGCGCAGACGCAGGGCGGTGAAGCCGGGGATGGGGTTGCGCAGCTCGCCACGGATGTCCAGGCGCTCGCTGCGCAGGTCGACCACGGGCACGTCGCCGTGTTCGCCTTCATGGCCGTGGTCGTGGCCGTCGTCTTCGCCATGGCTGCCGCAGTGCAGGTGGTTGCCGTGGGTGTGGCAGCCTTCAAAGCCGTGGTTGTGGCCCGGCAGGCCGTATTTGGCGGTCTGGCGCGTGATGGCGGCGCCCAGGTAGCCGCGTTCGCCCACCCAGGAGATGCCCACGCTGCCGGTGTCGGTGCGGTTGAAGCTGCCGGGCACCTTTCGGTCCACATGGCCGTCGTGCAGCCAGCCGGGGCCTACGCGGTAGTCGGCCGCGTCGCGCGCCACGCCTTCCACATGCACGGCCAGGTTGCCCGCGCCGCCGGTGAGTGAGAAAACGCCGGCCTTTTCCTGGGCGCCGCTGTTGGCGCGCAGTTCCAGGCTGCCTTCGTAACCCTTGGGGGGAACAGCGGTGGGCACCTTGCCGTCGAGCACGTTGACCACGCCGCCCACGGCGCCGTCGCCATGCACCAGGGCCGAGGGGCCGCGCAGCACCTCGATCTGGGTGGCGAGCAGGGGCTCGGAGACGACGGCGTGGTCTGGGCTGAGGGTGGAGGCGTCGTGCAGCTCGGCGCCGTCGCTCAGCACCTTGACGCGCGGGCCGTCCATGCCCCGGATGATGGGGCGGCTGGCCCCGGCGCCAAAGTGGCTGCTGGAGATGCCGGGCTCGCCGGCCAGGGTTTCGCCGAGCGTGGCCTCGCGGCGCAGCACGAGTTCGTCGCCTTCGAGCACGCTGGCGGGGGTGGCCATGTCGCTGCTCCCCAGTTGCAGGCCGCTGGCCGAGACGGTGACGGGCGGCAGGCTGGGGGCCGGGGTTGCATTCTGGGCCTGGGCGATGCTGGAGGCGGCCAGCACGGCGGCCAGGGCCACGGGGCGCAGGGTGGGGGCGAACGGGATGGCGGTGTGTTTTTGCATGGAAAGTGGTCTTGCGGGTGCGGCACGGCCGGCGCCGCGCCGGCCCGTCTCATGCGGGCGCGCGGTCGCCATGGGCATGCCACGGTTTCAAGCGAAATTTGCCTCCAGCGCTTGTGTATCAAGCGCTGTAAGCTATGAATTCAGGAGTGAATGCGCCGGAGCGCGCCGGGCCGGAATCAGCCCAGCACCCGTGGGGGCGGCCCCCGGGCGTGGAACAGCGCCACATGGCGTGGCGCCGTGCCCGTGGCCTGCCAGGGCGCGGGCAGCGCAGCGGGCAGCGCGGGCGGGAGGGCCTGGGGCGCGCCCAGGGCGGCGTCGGCCAGCGCGAGCTGGTCGAGCAAGAGGCAGTCCACCAGCGAGTGGTCCGCCAGCAAGGGGGGCAGCAAGGCGCTGGCACCCGGCGCGGGCGCATCGCCATGCGCCAGATCGGCCGCGTGCCCGGCATGCACCCCGGCCAGCGGCAGGGCGTGCGCCACCTGGTGCAGGCGCCCGAGCGATGGCACCCACGCGAGGGCCAGCACCAGCCACAGCAGTGCGGCTGAATGCAGGCGGCGGGCGCGGGTGGCTTGCATGAAATCAGTGCGCGTGCTTCATGCCGCAGTATTTGCCGATGGCGATGTTCTTGCAGGCAGTCTGCAGTTCCTTCATGCAGGCGTCCTGGCCCTTGCCCGCGGCGAGGCATTTGGCGGCGGCCTCGTGCGCGGCGGCCATGGCGCGGTGGCGCTCGATGTCGGCCTTGGTGTCCTGGTCGGAATGGTTCTGGGCATGGGCCAGGGTGGCGGCCAGCAGCAGGGACGCCAGGGTGAGAGCGGTGCGAGTCTTTGTCATGTGGGTGGTTTCTTCCGGGGGGCAAGTATGCCGGTTTCCGCCCAGCATGCCGGCATCGATCAGGACTTGAGGTAGCGCGCGAAGGTCTTGCGGAATTTCTCGACCTTGGGGCCGACCACGTAGGCGCAGTAGCCCTGCTCGGGGTTGTGCGCGTAGTAGTCCTGGTGGTAGTCCTCGGCGGGCCAGTAGTTGGCCAGGGGCCGCACCTCGGTGGTGATGGGGCCGCCGAACAACTGGTCCTGCTCCAGGCGGCGGACCATGTCCTCGGCCACCGCCTGGTGCTCCGGGTGTTCCCAGTAGATGCCGCTGCGGTACTGCGTGCCCACGTCGTTGCCCTGGCGGTTGAGGGTGGTGGGGTCGTGCGTGGCGAAAAAGATCTCCAGGATTTCCTCCACGCCAATGACGGCGGGGTCGAAACGCAGGCGCACCACCTCGGCGTGGCCGGTGTCGCCGTTGCAGACCTGCTCGTAGCTGGGGCGCAGCACCTTGCCGTTGCTGTAGCCGCTTTCCACGTCGAGGATGCCGCGCACGCGGTCGAACACGGCTTCGGTGCACCAGAAGCAGCCGCCGCCAAGGGTGATGCCCTGCGTGGCGGGTTGCGTGGTGCCGGACGGGTCGTTAGAGCTTGCCATGGCCGTGTTCTCCTTTGCTGATCGAGGTCAGGCCGCCGGGGTCCAGTCGCTCACCTGGACCAGGCGGGGGTCGTCAGCGTGGTCGAGCAGGATGCGGCGCACCCGATCCTGCCAGAGCTGGCCAAAGCGCGCCAGGTCTTCATCGCCCGCGCGGCCCGCCACGGCCTGGGGCATGAGCGCCTTCATCTCGTCGGCCCAGGGCACGATGGCACTGTTCCAGTCCACCTGCACGGCGCGGCCGGTGTCCTGGCGGCGCAGCGCGAGGATGCCGTCCATGGCGACGCCGAACACCATGAGGTTCTTGCGCGCGAAGCGGTGCGCCGGGCCGATGCCCTGGAAGCCGGTTTCCGGCGCGGCGCCGGTGAGCAGTTGCAGCACCGAGGCCATGACGCCGGTCACGCCGCTGTCGCGCGCGTCGCGCATGAACACGTCCACGCCGCCGCGCTCGGGCAGTTCGTTGCCGTAGAGCGCGCGCAGGCCATGGAGGGCCATGAGGTAGCTGCCCGCCACCGTGGGGCAGGAATGGCCCGCGAGCCGCACGGCGTCGGCGAAGCCATATTCCATTTCGCCCTGCCCGGCGGCGCCGAGGAACTGGGCCAGGGGGTCGCGCACCGTCAGCCGGGGGGCTGCGTCGAAAAATGCCGGGAAGCCCCGGTTCTGTGTGCCTTGGGTCATTGCTGCCTTGCTTCTGGGATGTGCCGGGCGGTTCGCCCCTGCCACGGCGCTGTTGGAATGGTTGGGCCAAATCCTACCCCTGGCCGCCTTGCATGGGCTCCATGCATTGACCGCCCGTAAGGGCTTTGCTACATTACTAACCAGTCAGTCAGTAATTTGATCCGTGCCCTCCATGCCCTCCCCCGCCAGCACCACGCCCAAACGCGAGCGCCGCAAGGAAGCCCGCCCCGGCGAGCTGCTCGATGCCGCGCTCGACCTGTTCGTCGAAAAGGGCTATGCCGCCACCAAGGTGGACGAGGTGGCCGCGCGCGCCGGGGTGTCCAAGGGCACGCTGTTCCTCTACTTTCCCAGCAAGGAAGAGCTGTTCAAGGCCGTGGTGCGCGAGAGCATCGTGGGCCGCTTCAGCGAATGGAGCAAGGAGCTGGAGACCTACCAGGGCAGCTCGGCCGACATGCTGCGCTACAGCTACAGCGTCTGGTGGGAGAACATCGGCTCCACGCGCGCCTCGGGCATCACCAAGCTCATGCTCAGCGAGGCGGGCAACTTCCCCGAGATCACGCAGTTCTACCAGCGCGAAGTGATCGAGCCGGGGCAGCAGATGATCCGCCGCATCCTGCAGCGCGGCATCGCGCGCGGCGAGTTCCGCCCGGTCGATCTCGACTACGCGGTTTACACGGTGCTCGCGCCCATGATTTTCCTGATGCTCTGGAAGCACTCCATCGGCGCCTGCGTGCCCGATGCCGTGGCATTCAGACCCGAGACCTACATCGCCAGCCAGGTCGATACCCTGCTCCACGGCCTGCTGCAAGCCGCCCCCTCCTCCCCTTCCTCCTGACCACCCCATGAAACGCTGGATCCCCTGGATGGCCGCCGCCATCATCGTCGTGCTCGTCGCGGGCGGCGTGCTGCGCGCCATCACCACCCGGCAGGCCCAGCAGAAGGCGCTGGCCACGGCCACGGCGGCCAAGGCCGACAAGGTCGTCATGGAGATCGCCGCCGGCGAGGCCACGCCCGTGCGCCGCATGGACTTGGCGCTGGGCGTGCCCGTCTCCGGCTCGCTGCGCGCGCTACAGTCGGCCGGCATCAAGGCGCGCGTGGCCGGCGAGCTGCAGGGCCTGCAGCTGCGCGAGGGCGACAGCGTGCGCGCCGGCCAGGTGGTGGCCCACATCGACCCCACGGACTCCGAGGCCCGCCTGCGCCAGGCGCAGCAGCAGGCCGACGCGGCCAAGGCACAGGTGGACATCAGCCAGCGCCAGTTCAACAACAACCGCGCGCTGGTGGACCAGGGCTTCATCTCGCGCACCGCGCTCGACACCTCGCAGGCCAGCCTGAACTCGGCCCTGGCCAGCCACCAGGCGGCGCTGGCCGCCACCGACGTGGCGCGCAAGGCCCTGGCCGACACGGTGCTGCGCAGCCCCATCAGCGGCCAGGTGGCCCAGCGCCTAGCGCAAAACGGTGAGCGCGTGGCGGTGGAGGCACGCATCCTGGAGGTGGTGGACCTCTCGCGCCTGGAACTCGAAGCCCTGCTCGGCCCGGCCGATTCGGTGGCGGTGCGCGTGGGCCAGAAAGCGCGGCTGGTCGTCGAAGGCGGCCGCCAGGCGCTGCAGGCCACGGTGGCGCGCATCGGCCCCAGCGCGCAGGCGGGCAACCGCGCGGTGCCGGTGTACCTGGCCATCGACCCCGGGCAGGACATGGCCGCGCTGCGCCAGGGTCTGTTCATGCAGGGCACGCTCGACGTGGGGCGGGCCGAGCAGCTGGCCGTGCCGCTGGACGCGGTGCGCACCGACAAGCCCCTGCCCTACGTGCAGGTGGCCGACAACGGCCGCGTGGCGCACCGCGCCGTGCGCACGGGCGCCCGCTCGCAGGTGGATGACCGGACGCTGGTGGCCGTCGAGGGTGTGCCCGAGGGCACCCTGGTCCTGGCCGGGCGCGTGGGCGCCCTGCCCGAGGGCACGGTGCTGCGCCTGCCTGAACCTGCCCCGACCCCGGTGGCCAGCGCCACCGCCGCCAAACCCTGACCGCCGGAACGCACCATGTGGTTTACCCAGGTCAGTCTGAAAAATCCGGTGTTCGCCACCATGGTCATGCTGGCCTTCGTGGTGCTGGGCGTGTTCTCGTACCAGCGCCTGAAGGTCGACCAGTTCCCTGAAATCGACTTCCCGGTAGTGGTGGTCACGGCCGACTACCCCGGCGCCTCGCCCGAAATCGTGGAGAGCGAGGTCACGAAGAAGATTGAGGAAGGCGTCAACTCCATCGCCGGCATCAACGCCCTGACCTCGCGCAGCTACGAGGGCACGGCGGTCGTCATCATCGAGTTCCAGCTCCACGTGGACGGGCGCAAGGCCGCCGAGGACGTGCGCGAGAAGGTGGCCACCGTGCGCACGCAGCTGCGCACCGAGGTGAAGGAGCCGCGCGTGCTGCGCTTCGACCCGGCGAGCCGCCCGGTCTGGTCGCTGGCCGTGCTGCCCGATGGCGACGAAAAAGTCCGCCAGAGCGCCGTGGAGCTGACCACCTGGGCCGACCAGTCGCTGAAGAAGCGCCTGGAGAACGTGCGCGGCGTGGGCGCCGTGACGCTGGTGGGCGCCACGCGGCGCGAGGTGAACATCTACCTCGACCCCAAGGCGCTCGAAGCCTTCGGCATCACGCCCGAGCAGGTGGCGCAGGCCGTGCGCAGTGAAAACCAGGACCTGCCGCTGGGCGCCGTGCGCTCGGTGGACCAGGACCGCGTGGTGCAGATCGACGCGCGCATGCAGCGCCCGGAGGACTTCGGCCGCATCATCGTGGCGCGCAAGAATGGCGCCCCGGTACGCGTGGAGCAGCTCGCCCGCGTGCAGGACGGCCCGCAGGAGGTGGAGAGCCTGGCGCTCTACAACGGCCAGCGCACACTGCTGATGTCGGTGCAAAAGGCCCAGGGCGAGAACACCATCGAGGTGGTGGACGGCCTGAACCAGGCCGTGCAGGCGCTGCGCAAGGAGCTGCCCCCGGGCGTGCGCCTGGAGACCATCGGCGACAGCTCGCGCCCCATCCGCGTGGCCGTGGACAACGTGCGCCAGACACTCATCGAGGGCGCGCTGCTCACCGTGCTCATCGTTTTCCTGTTCCTGAACTCGTGGCGCTCGACCGTCATCACAGGGCTGACGCTGCCGATCGCGCTCATTGGCACCTTCCTGTTCATGAACATGTTCGGCTTCACCATCAACATGATCACGCTGATGGCGCTGAGCCTGTGCGTGGGCCTGCTGATCGACGACGCCATCGTGGTGCGCGAGAACATCGTGCGCCATGTGCAGATGGGCAAGGGGGCGTACCAGGCGGCCATGGACGGCACGCAGGAGATCGGCCTGGCCGTGCTGGCGACCACGCTGTCCATCGTGGCGGTGTTCCTGCCGATTGGCTTCATGGGTGGCATCATCGGCAAGTTCTTCCACGAGTTCGGCATCACCATCGTCGCGGCGGTGCTGATCTCGATGTTCGTGAGCTTCACGCTCGACCCCATGCTCTCAAGCGTGTGGCACGACCCGAGCATCCACGCCCACGGCGAGCATGTGCGCCCCGTGACTTTCTATGACAAGACCATCGGCCGGGTGACCGGCTGGTTCGACCACGCCACCGATGCGCTGGCCGAGGCCTACCAGCACATCCTGCGCTGGTCGCTCGGGCACAAGCTGGCCACGCTGGCCATGGCGGCGGGCATTTTCGTGCTCAGCGTGGTCATGGTGCCGCTGCTGGGCACCGAGTTCGTGCCCAAGGCCGACTTCTCCGAAACCTCCATCAACTTCTACGTGCCCGTGGGCGCCTCGATCGAGGCCACCGAGGCCAAGGCCCAACAGGTCGAGGCCGTGGTGCGCGAGATGCCCGAGGTGCGCTACACGCTCTCGACCATCAACACCGGCAGCACGCAGGGCAAGATCTACGCCAGCGTCTACGTGCGCCTGGTGGACCGCAAGCAGCGCAGCCGCAGCGTGGACGACATGTCGGGCGTGCTGCGCGAACGCCTGCGGCAGATTCCGGGCATCACGGTCACGCACGTGGGCCTGCTCGACCCGGTGGGCGGGCAAAAGCAGATCGAATTCTCGCTGCAGGGCCCGGATCTGCAGGAGCTGGCGCGCCTGACGCGCGCGGTGAACGCGCAGATCCGCGACATCCCGGGCCTGGTCGACCTCGATTCCAGCGTCAAGCCCGACAAGCCGGTCATCGCCGTCGATGTGCGCCGCGACGCGGCCTCGGACCTGGGCCTGTCGGTGGCGCAGATGGCCACCTCGCTGCGCACCCTGATCGCTGGCCAGACCGTGGGCAACTGGCGCGCCCCGGACGACCAGACCTACGACGTCAACGTGCGCCTCGCCCCCGAGGCGCGCAACACGCCGCAGGACCTGGAGCGCCTGCCCTTCGCCCTCACGGGTGCCGACGGCGCCAGCCGCATCGTGCGCCTGAACCAGGTGGCCAGCGTGCGCGAATCGACCGGCCCGAACCAGATCAACCGGCGCGACCTGACGCGCGAGGTGGCCGTGAACGCCAACGTGCACCACCGCTCGGCGGGCGAGGTGTCGGCCGACATCCGCAAGGTGCTCGACGGCATGGCCTTCCCGCCCGGCTACCGCTACCAGTTCGGCGGCTCGACCAAGAACATGCAGGAATCCTTTGGCTACGCCATCTCGGCGCTGATGCTGGCCGTGGTGTTCATCTACATGATCCTGGCCAGCCAGTTCAAGAGCTTCGTGCAGCCGCTGGCGCTGATGACGGCGCTGCCGCTCACGCTCATCGGCGTGGTGCTGGCGCTGCTGATGTTCGGCTCGTCGCTGTCGATGTTCTCCATCATCGGCGTCATCATGCTCATGGGGCTGGTGACCAAGAATGCCATCCTGCTGGTGGACTTTGCCATCCGCGCCCGCGAGGACCACACCGGCGAGGACGGCCAGCCCGTGGCCGGCATGTCGCGCCACGACGCCCTGCTCATGGCCGCGCGCGTGCGGCTGCGCCCCATCCTCATGACCACGCTGGCCATGATCTTCGGCATGGTGCCGCTGGCCTTCGCCATCAGCGAGGGCTCGGAGCAGCGCGCCCCCATGGGCCAGGCGGTGATCGGCGGGGTCATCACCTCCTCGCTGCTGACGCTGGTGGTGGTGCCGGTGGTTTATTGCTACATGGACGATCTGGCGCAATGGGCGCGGCGGCTGCTGGGCCGCAAGGCATCCTAAAATCAAGGGTTTGTCCCGAACCGCCCCACCCCCATACCCCGGAGTTTTGCCATGAACATGCCCCTGAACACGACCGCCAACACCAGTGACCCGATCGCGCATGCCCGCTACAACCTGATCCAGCAGCAGATCCGGCCCTGGGACGTGACCGACCAAAAGGTGCTGGACACGCTGGAGCAGGTGCACCGCGAGGACTTCGTGCCGGCGGCCTACCGCAGCCTGGCCTTCGTGGACATGGAAATCCCCCTGCGCGGCAACCCGGAAACCACCGTGCAGAACGGCCAGTGCATGCTCAAGCCCAACCTGGAAGCGCGCCTGCTGCAGACCCTGAAGGTGCAAAAGCACGAGCGCGTGCTCGAAATCGGCGCCGGCTCGGGCCACATGGCCGCGCTGCTGGCCGACAACGCCGACCACGTGGTGGCGCTGGAGATCGACCCCGAGCTGGCCCAGATGGCCCGCGACAACCTGGAACGCGCCGGCGTGACCAACGTCACCGTGCGCCAGGCCGACGGCGCGCGGGACAGCGTGACCGATGGCCCGTTCGACGCCATCGTGCTGAGCGGTTCGGTGGCCGAGGTGCCCGCGCAACTGCTGGCCCTGCTGAACGACGGCGGCCGACT
>Ga0208516_100769_pt1 | contig 10957 bp, 8 predicted proteins | sample LakWasM117_HOW13_2_FD_183931 | JGI IMG/M metagenome (GOLD analysis project Ga0208516, IMG submission 183931) | Freshwater sediment methanotrophic microbial communities from Lake Washington under simulated oxygen tension - Sediment Metagenome... | ecosystem: Environmental > Aquatic > Freshwater >...
GATTGAAGACGACACGGCCTGGCAACCGGCGGCGCGCAAGTTCAAGAATCCCGATGATTTTTTCATTTCCGCACTGCGCGCCTGTGGCTTGGACGGGGAGGACGACGTGGCGCTGGCCGTGCGTTTGCAAGCCCAACTCGGGCAACCACTCTTCCAGCCGCGCTCACCGGCCGGGTTTGGCGATGAGGCTGCAGATTGGGGTGGGCCGGATGCCCTGTACAAACGCGTACAAGCCGCGCAGGCGCTGGCCAATCGCCTGCCAGAGATGCACGGAAATACGCCGCTGAATCTGGGCGAAGCGGCGCTGGGTGCCCGCCTGGATACGCAAACGGCGACCGCCTTGCGTCGCGCTGAATCGGTACAACAAGGTGTGGCCCTGCTGCTGGCCAGCCCCGCCTTCCAGTGGAGAACCTGACATGCATTCCATCCATCTCGATCGTCGTGGATTCTTGGGTATGGGCGCGGCCAGCTTGGCGGTAGCGGTCTTGCCGAAATTCGCCTTGGCGGCTGCCGGGCGCGGTGACACCCGTTTCCTGTTGGTCCTGCTGCGCGGTGGCCTGGATGGCGTGCATGCGCTGCAAGCACCGGGTGATGCCGGTTATATGGCCTTGCGCGGTGATTTCATCCACAGCAAAGGGCAAGCCGACAGCCTGAAGCTGGACGGCAATTTTGCCCTGCACGGCGCACTGGGCTTCATGGCCGGGCTGTATGCGCAACAGCAATTGTTGCCGATGGTGGCGGTGGCCCCGCCGTACCGGCAGCGCTCGCATTTTGAGGCGCAGGATTGCGTGGAAAACGGCACCGCCGGCACCAGTGGCAGCACCGGCTGGCTCAACCGCTGCGTGGCAGCGATGCCGGGCGGCAAGGGCTTGGCGGTCTCGGCAGTGATGCCGTTGGCGATGCGTGGCAATGGCGATGTCAGTACCTGGTCGCCACCGCTGGCCAAGGGGGTGGATCCCGTTTTGTGGCAGCAACTGCAACTGCTGTATGCCGCCGACCCCGCCTTGGCCCCCACGTTTGCCAGCATCGACGCCAAGATGGAAGCGATGGGCGCAGGCAAAGGCCAGAACGGCTTGAAACTGCCACAGGCGATGGCAGCGGCGGCCAAATTCATGGCAGCCGCCAATGGTCCGCGTATTGGCTTTGTGGAAGACACCGGCTGGGACAGTCACGGTGGCGAGTTGGCCTTGCTGGATCGCAAGCTGGCCGAACTCGATGCCGGTGTCAAAGCCTTCCACGACGGCGCGCAGCCAATCTGGAACAACACCGTGGTGGTCATCGTCACCGAATTCGGCCGCACCGCCGCCATCAACGGCACCGGTGGTACCGATCACGGCACCGGCGGCGTGGCGTTCCTGGCCGGCGGTGCAGTCAAGGGCGGGCGGGTGGCCGGCAGTTGGCCGGGGATGGGCAAGGCCCAGCTCAACGAAGGTCGTGACCTGCTGGCCACCACCGACATGCGCGCGCTGTTCAAAGGCGTGCTGCGCGAGCACTTGGAAGTGGGCAGCGACGCACTGGCGCGCAGCGTGTTCCCCGACAGTGCGGCCTTGGCACCCCTCTCGGGATTGGTGCGTGCCGGATGACCTGTATTGACCCCAATTGGCGTTATGCTGGAAGAAGGCGAACATGCGCCGCAACCTGGGGAACCCTACGCAAATGAATGATGTCACCGCTTCTTCCGAAGACCGCAACCTTGCCATGCTCACCCACCTGTCCGGCATCTTGCTGGGCTTCATCGTGCCGTTGATCATCTGGCTCACCAACAAGGACAAGACCGATAAGGCCTGGTTGAACTCGCAAGCAATGGAGGCGTTGAACTTCCAGATCACAATTGCCATCGCCTATGTCGCAGGTTCGGTGCTGATGGCTGTTTTGATCGGCTTCCTGATCATTCCAGTGGTCATCTTGGTCAATCTGGTTTTCTGCATCCTTGCCGGCATGGCGGTCAACAAGGGCGAAAGCTACCGCTATCCGTTCGCACTGCGCCTGATCAAGTAATTCCAGACAATTGGGCAGACAAAAGGCCGGGGCAACCCGGCCTTTTGTTCATCCGGGCTGGTGCAAACAAGCCGCATGGGCTGGTTTGACACCGGCGCCTACAACTTCAATTCGCCGCGGAGATCGGACATGGCCGATGCCATTGCGAAGGAACCGAAGCTGCTTCAATGAGGCCGCGGCGAATTCGCCGCGGAGATTCGGGGTCTATTTGTTGTTAGGCCGCCTCGATGGCGCTAGCGCTGAGGTCGTTTCCACTCGTCTCTCGGACCGTCCGCGTACCACGGCACGACGTCGCTAGCGCGCCGGCGCCGGCTCGAGGTGGTGTTCTCGAGTAAGGGCCAGCTGTTGTACGCCGGAGGCGCTTCGTATTGCAGCCGATACTCGGTGCCCTACACGCTGATCGCTAAGCGCGTGAGTGCGCGAGTCACGACGACGACCGTCGAATTTTTTCATCAACGTCAGCGCGTGGCCAGCCATGTTCGGAACGACGAACCGGGCGGATTGTCAACGCTGCCCGGACACCAGCCCGAGGCACATCGGGCCTATGCCGAGCGGACGCCGGAGCACTTTCAGGCGTGGGCCGAACAGATGGGGCCTAACACGGCCACTGTGGTGAGCGCGCAGTTCAATCGCAAATTGCCTGCGCTTGGTCTGTCGGCCTGCGATGGCTTGCGCAAGCTCGCCAAGCAATATGGGCCTGAAGAGCTGGAGGCCGCCGCCACGCGTGCTGTGGAAATCCGCTCGTTGACCCTGACGAGTGTGCGCTCCCTGCTGCAGACCCGTCGCCACAGGGTTGAACGCGATCAGCGGCAACCGCAAGGGCAGCTACCGATGCACCACAACGTGCGCGGTGCGGAGTACTACGCGCAGGGAGATGCGGCATGCTGATTCAGCAGACGATGCAGCAGTTGCGCGCACTCCGGCTCAATGCCATGGCCGAGGCGTTGGAACGGCAAGGTGACCGCCCCTCCACGGACGAATTGCCCTTCGTGGATCGGCTGTCCATGCTGGTCGAGATCGAACTGCAGTCCCGCGACACGCGCCGGATGCAGCGGCACTTGAAGCTTGCCAAGCTCAAGGTCGCCGCCAGCCCTGAGGACATCGATTATGGTCCCAGTCGCGGTGTCGACAAGCGCCAAGTGGCGTCCTTGCTCAGCTGCGACTGGATCGCCCGCAATCAGAACCTGATCATTACCGGCCCTACGGGGGCCGGTAAGACGTGGCTGGCCTGCGCGTTCGGGCACCAGGCGATCCGGCAAGGGATGACGGTCTGTTACCGGCGTTTGCCCCGGCTGATGGAAGAGATCGAGATCGGGCGGGAGGATGGCAGTTTGCCCAAGCTCCGTGCCACGCTCGCCAAGGCCAAGGTCCTCGTCCTCGACGACTGGGGTGTGGTGAAGTTGACCACGCGCCAGCGGGAGGATCTTCTGGAAGTGATCGACGATCGCATCGGGACGTCGTCGCTGATCGTGACTGCACAGATTCCGGTCAGCGAGTGGTATGGCTATCTGGGGGATCCGACGCTCGCCGACGCGATTCTTGACCGGATCGTGCACAACGCGCATCGCATTGAGTTGAAAGGCGAGTCGATGAGGAAGCGGAAGGCTGACACCTCGGTGTAGTACTCCTGCGGAAGGGGCTTTTAAGCCCCTTCCGCACTTCAAGCTCCGACACCTCGCGTCGCATGCTGAACAGGCCACGCCAATGCTCTGCGTGGACTGAACGCATTCGCAGTGTGAAATATTTCCATTGCGCCGCATCCCATGGCCCAACCACACTGACTGCGACTCGGCGCACAAACCGCTCTACCCGCATGCGGGATGATGGGGTGCGGATTGACACGGACCAACCAGTGAAGGGGATGACGGGGATGCGGTATGAATTCGGATGCTTGGGTGCCGTGCTGTTACTGGCGCTGGCATCGCCCGCGCGGGCGCAAGTCACGATTCCTCAGGAATACGACAAGGTGATCCAGCCACGGGGCGCGATCGCCGCCTTCGGCAATGAGGGCTTCGGCGACAAGATCGATATGAACAGCGGGGCACTGGAAATCGTCCACACCGACGTGGACCTGCCCGGCAACAATGCACTGCCGGTACGGGTCGCGCGTCGCTTCATTACGGGCGACAGATTCGCGTCGGGCCTGTTCGGGATTTTCGATCTGGATGTGCCCTATGCGCATGGCGTATTCGGCAACCACCTCAACAACCCAAAGGGATGGACGGTCAGTGCGGCGCTTGCAGCCGATGTGTACAAGCGCTGCTCCCAGTACGGGGCACCCTTGACGCTCTGGTTCCAGAACGGGGAATTCCAACCCGACGAATACTGGCATGGCAATTTCCTGCATGTCCCGGGCGCGGGTGATGACGAGATGTTGGGTGTGAGTACCTTGGGTGCGCACGTTCCCAGCGACGGAAACACCTACACCGTGGTGACCAAGAATGGCGCGGCCATGCGCTGTGTTCCGCTGGCGGCGACCAGCCAGGCCGGAAGTCAGGGTGAAGGCTTCGAAGTGGTCTTTCCAGATGGCACGGTCTACACACTGAATCAGATGGTCAGCCGGATCAATGAACAAATCGCCAAGCCAATCGATCAATACGCCTTGCGTGCGGGGTCCGGCAGGAAGGGGATCGTCGTCACGCCTATGGCGGCAACCACCTTCACCCTGCCCAGGGTCGAGGTCCGGTTGTACCCCACCAAGGCGACGGATCGATTCGGGAACACGGTGACCTATACCTGGAGCGCCACCAATCCCGAACAACTGCTGCAGATCACCGCCAGCGATGGGCGCCAACTCACCTTTGGATATACCGCCGGAGCCGTCAGCAGCGTGACGGATGGCACTCACACGTGGACGTTCACCAACACAGCGACCACTTACACGGTCACCAACCCGGACGGCGGCCAATGGATCTACACGCTTGGTGACTTGTTCAGCTTGAAGATGAGTACGACGAGTGGCTGTGGTGGCCAAGCCTATTTCGGAACGCCACCGGTGCTCACCGGTACCGTGCAGGCGCCGACGGGCGCACTGGCCACCTTCACCATGCAGCCCATCCGGTTGGGGCGCTCGTGGGTCGGGCAGAGCTGTGTCTATTACGGGTCCGAACCGCTCTACGATATTGAGCCGGTTAACTTCTACACCTTGGCGATGCTTACGAAGAAGATCACCGGCCCCGGATTACCGACGACAGGGCTGTCCTGGACATATGTCCATGGCCCGGAAAATGCGTGTTCAAGCGATTGCACGGCGTCATCGCCGATCAGCCGAATGGTGTCCGTCACGAACCCGGATGGCGAGGTGACCCGCTACACCTTCGGCAATATGCTCATGACCAACGAAGGGCAATTGCTGAAGGTTGAGTCTGGTTGGAATGGCACGACGGCCTTGCGCACGGTCGACACCACGTATGCGGCTTGGAATGCCGCCCCGTATTCGAATTTCTACGGAGGTAGCCCGCGTGGACGCGGCGATTACGTGACCTCCAACTACCCCTTCCCGAAACGCAAGGAGGTCACCACCCAGCAGGGCCGCACCTTCACCTGGGAAGTGGCTACAGGATGCTCCGGAGTGCCGTATTGCTTTGACACATTCGCGCGACCGACCAAGGTCGTGAAGTCGAGCTCGCCATGAGGGCCGCGATTATGACAAAGACCCCTCGCTTCACGCGCACGCTGCTTGCCACCGGCTTGCTGCTGGCTGGCGCTTCCAACGCAGCAACAACCAAGACGGAGACGATCACCTACTCCGACAACACGACGAAGTGGGTGATCGGGCAAGTCGCCACGGTGACCGATGTCGGCACCGGGCTGGTGCAGTCGTCCACGACCTATGATCCGGCCACTGCCATGCCGCTGACGACCTCGGCGTTTGGCAAGCTGCAGTTGACGGCCACCTACAACGCCGACGGCACCCTAGCCACGATCAAGGACGGCCTGAACCACACGACTACATTCAGCAGCTGGATGCGGGGTATCCCGCAAGCCATCCAGTATGCGGATGCCACCACGCAGTCGGCGGTGGTGGACAACTTCGGCTGGATCAGTTCGGTCACCAACGAGGTCGGTGCGAAGACCTGCTACACCTATGACGCGATGGGCCGGATGGCCAGCATCACCTATCCGTCGGAAACCCAGACGAATGTCTGCAATACCAGCAAGTGGGCCGCGACCAGCCGTAGCTTCGTGCCGGTGGCCAGCACTGAGTACGGCATTCCTGCCGGCCACTGGCGCGAGACCACCACCACCGGCAATGCGACCAAGATCAGCTATTACGATGCCCTGTGGCGCCCGTTGCTCACCCGTGAGTACGACGCCTCCAATGTGGCCGGCACCGAGCGCTTCAGCAAGCTGGCCTATGACGCCGAAGGCCGGACGGTGTTTGCTTCCTATCCCTCGACTACCAGCACGCCCACCACCGGCGTGTGGACCCTGTACGACGCCTTGGGCCGGGTGACCTCCACTAGCCAGGACAGCGAACAGGGCCTGCTGACCACCACGACCACCTACAACAGTGGCTTCACAACGACGATCAAAAGTCCTCGGTTTCAAGGCACGAGCACCAGCACAACGATCTCGTATCTGACCTATGACCAGCCGAGCACCGACTGGCCGCTGATCATCACGGCGCCCGAGAGCGCGACGACCACCATCACCCGCGATCCGTTCGGCAAGCCAACCGCGCTGGTGCGCAGTGGCGGCGCAACTGCGACTCGCAGCTATGCCTACAACACCTATCAGGAACTGTGCCGGACGGTGGAACCGGAGACCGGGGCCACCTTGTTCGGCTATGACGCGGCCGGCAACCTCACCTGGTCAGCGGCGGGCGTCGCCAGCAGTCAGGCGTGCAGCGCCTCGGGTACGGAAGGCGTGATCGTGGCGCGCAAGGCCAGCCGCACCTACGACCTGCGCAACCGCCTCACGAATCTGAGCTTCCCGGATGGCAATGGCAACCAGGTCCTGACCTACTACGCCGACGGCCAGACCAACCAAGTCACCACCGCCAACAGCGGCAATACCGTCACCAACGCTTACACCTACAACAATCGGCGCCTGCTGTCGGGTGAGAGCATGGTGCCGGACACGCTGCAGCCCGGTTGGGGAATGGGCTATGGCTACAACAGCCTGGGTCAAGTGACCTCGGAGGCGTATCCCGCCGCTGTCGTTGTGAACTACACCGTCAATGCACTGGGCCAGACCACGCAGGTCACGGCCAGTGCTGAAGGCGGCGCGGCCGCCACGGTGGCCAGTAGCGCCAGCTACTACCCCAATGGCGGACTCAAGCAGTTCACCTACGGCAACGGCATCGTCCACACGATGATCCAGAACACCCGCCAGCTGCCTAGCCGCAGCACGGACGGGACGGTGCTGGACCTGGGCACAGCGTTCGATGCGAACGGCAACGTGGCTGCGGTGACTGACTACATCGGCACGGGACGCCAGACCAAGTCGATGGGGTACGACAACCTGGACCGCCTCACCAGCGTCACCTCGCCGATGTTTGGCACTGCCAACTACACCTATGACACACTCGACAATCTGAAGCGTGTCCAAGTGACCGGCGGACCCCAGATCCGGGACCATACCTACGTCTACAACACCACCACGAATCAGCTGACCAATGTCACCAACACGGTCGGCGGGGTCAGCGTGATCGGCCTGACGTACGACGTACAGGGCAACTTGGCCAACAAGAATGGCGTGACCACGGTGTTCGACTACGGCAATCGCCTGCGCAGCACGGTGGGGCTGACCTATCGCTACGACGCACAGGGAAGGCGGGTTCGGCTGGATAACGCAAGTGCGAGCCTCAAGTACAGCTTCTATGCCCTCGACGGCCGCCTGACCTGGCAGCGCGACGAGCCCAATAGCAAGCGCATCAGCAATATCTACTTCAACGGCAGCCTGCTGGCCGAATTGAGCCGCCCGATCGGTCTAAACACGGTCACCCTGAGCTACTACCACACCGATGCGCTGGGCAGTCCGATCGCCAAGACCAGCAGCACCGGCAGCGTGCTTGAGACGAGTGAATACGAGCCGTACGGCAAGCTGCTGAACCGTGCAAATGATGACCGTGCGGGGTTTACAGGACATGTGATGGATGCGGCCTCGGGCCTCACCTACATGCAGCAGCGCTATTACGATCCGCAGATTGGACGGTTCTTGTCTGTGGATCCGGTGACTGCTGACTCCGCGACGGGGAGCAACTTCAATCGGTATTGGTACGCCGATAACAATCCGTACAAGTTCACGGATCCGGATGGGCGAAGGGGTAAATTCCAATATCTGCATGTGGAGCCGCAGCGGCTTTCGCAGGCTGAATTCGAGCGTCAGATGAATTATCTGATTAGCACTACCGAAGGAGCTCAAGAAGGCATTGATTACATACTAGACAAAGATATTGATGTAGAAATTGCCGCCAGCCCTAAGCGTGAGTGGGCTGCATCACGGGATGAGTCAAAAAAGGTGTTTTTGATACTTGCCGACCCAGAAAGAACAATTCAGTATCTTAGAGGCGGAGTGATGTACATTCTTCCCAGAGAGTTGGCGCTAAAACACGAGATAAACCATGGCATCAAGTTTGCGAAGCGCGGAGGCAAAAATAATCGCAAGAATGACAAGCGCGCCAACGATATGGAGGAAGAAGAAGTGACGGATCAGGAAGAAGAGGCGGCCAAACAATATGGCCAGCCTGGTCGTCGGAATGAAAATGAAGGGACATACATAGATGTCCCTTTGCCGCTATGTAGGGAATGCTACAAATGAAACGAATAGTCACGATGCTTATCGTAAGCGCGCTATCAATTTTTAACGTTAATATTTGCCGCGCTGCCGATCAGATAAGCAATCCATTTGTCAAAAGCCCAGACGGGGTTCTTGAAATAATGATGCTGGACCCCAGTATAGAATACATTGACGTTAGGGTTGATGAGGACTTTATTCTTAACAATCACTCACTTTACTATAAAGTATCTACTCCCAGTATTGTTAATCGTTTCAATTCCGAAATACCGAAAGTAGGATCAAAAGAAGAAAATTTGCCGGAATGGTATCGGTTTGTGCCGGAGGCGGTTCTTAAATTCTCGAATGCGAAACGATATTTGTATGACGGTTGTTACATCCAAATATTGCCGGGTAAGAATTACTATCTGGCCTCCGAAAAAATGCGCGGTATGCTTGATCAATTGTCTTTTTCTAAGCACCAAGACTGCGAAAATCCGGAAACTGGAAGAAATAACCAGCGAGGAACAAAGGAGGCGGAGGGAATTAATCCTCGCCCATAACGCACAAGGCCCGCGAATGCGGGCCTTGTTGTTTGCGGTGCGGGTGGTTGGCCTAGCGCGTTGCTTGCGCGATCACGGCATCGATCATCTGCACGACCAAGCGCTGCTTGGTGACGGGCAGCGCTTCGATCTGTTGCAGCTGCTGCTGAATCTTCTTCTGCGGCCCGCGCTTCTTTGGTGCTGCGATGGCCGGTGTGCTGTCGTGGTCGACCAGCGCATCCAGCGTGGTCTGCAACGTTTGTGCGATGACCGGAAGCAACGACACCGGCACGCGCCGTCGGCCCTTCTCGAACGAGTTCATGGCCTGCTGGGAAATCCCCAGCCCTTCGGCCAATTCCACCTGGGTAATGCCCTGCGCCTTGCGCTGGATGGCGATGCGGCCACCCAGGGCAATGAAGAACGTGCGTTCGTCGTCGGAAATCGTCATGCCGTGAGGGGCGTCAGAACCAAGCCCCGTTAAACTCCCGCCGTGTGGACGATCAGACATCACCCGAAGGGGCGTATCTCAGTCCAAGAAGGCCATTGGCTCGCAGGACTGGCGACAGTGCTCCTGCACGGCTTGTTGCTGGCTTGGATTATCCAGGACAGCGTCATCCCCATGGGTGACGCTCACATGGATGGCTCGGGAACTGGCGATGCGCTGGTAGTCGATTTCGTCGCTGTGTCGCGCCCAAAACCAACACCGACGGCTGCCGCAGTCACCGAAGCGGTAAAGCCAACATCTGCCAATAAACCCGCCGATGAGGCCGGCGGGAAAGAATCCTCCCTCTCTCTGGACCCAGCACACGTCCCCGAGCAAGTCATCAGCAAATCCGGTGAGCTGGTCCCAAGCTCGATAACTCCAACCGCGGCAAGCGCGTCGGGCGCCACTGCGTCCGCTGCAGCATCCGGAGCCGGTAGCCCCACCGACGATTTGCATACCCGTTACCACGCAGCATTGCGAATGGCGATTGCCAAGACCTGGCATGACCTCACCGAGCGACCGTTCCCATCCGGTTGTACGCTGGATCTCAGCCAAGGCGTAGGGGGCACGGTGACGGCGAGCTCGGCAGCACACTGTTCGCTGTCCCGCGAGGATCGACTGCAATTGGAAGCGGCTGCATTGATGGCTCAGCCTTTGCCTTACTCGGGCTATGAGGCGGTATTTGCCCCAGTGCTGCAGTTACACCTCTAGTCTAATGATCCCGTAGCAGCACGGCTGTCAGGCAGTTAGCAGCACAAGCGGTCAGTTAAACCAGAATACGCAGCCGTGACGCGAAGCGGCATCGGCTGCAACGCGTTGTTAGCTTCAATGAGGCCGCGGCGAATTCGCCGCGGAGATTCCGCGCTGAAGCGCCTCATCCACCGGCAGGGTATCGCTTCAATGAGGCCGCGGCGAATTCGCCGCGGAGATCCGTCCGCGCTTCCGTTACCTGTGGGTCGGTGAGCTTACGCTTCAATGAGGCCGCGGCGAATTCGCCGCGGAGATATAGACCACGCCCGCAATGGTCTTCACCGCAGCGTTGCTTCAATGAGGCCGCGGCGAATTCGCCGCGGAGATTTTTGGTTGCAGGGTGGCGATATCCACACCATGCGGCAGCTTCAATGAGGCCGCGGCGAATTCGCCGCGGAGATTCCGCGCTGAAGCGCCTCATCCACCGGCAGGGTATCGCTTCAATGAGGCCGCGGCGAATTCG
>Ga0208516_100778_pt1 | contig 10816 bp, 9 predicted proteins | sample LakWasM117_HOW13_2_FD_183931 | JGI IMG/M metagenome (GOLD analysis project Ga0208516, IMG submission 183931) | Freshwater sediment methanotrophic microbial communities from Lake Washington under simulated oxygen tension - Sediment Metagenome... | ecosystem: Environmental > Aquatic > Freshwater >...
GGCGCTCAACGACGTGGTGGCGCTCAAGGCCCTGGCGGGCGAGAGCGGGCTGGATGCCGCTGCCGCCGAGGCGGCCTGGGGCGATGAGCGCTGGAAGCAGCGGCTCAAGGCCGAGAACGAGGCCGCGCTGGCGGCCGGCGTGTTCGGCGCACCCTACTTCATCGTCGACGGCGAGCCCTTCTGGGGCCAGGACCGCCAGGCGCAGATCGAGCGCTGGCTGGCCAGCGGGCCGTTCAAACGCGTCTGAGACGTGCCTTTGTCAGGTCCAGGGTCAGGTCTTGCCGCCGTTGCAGCCACAGCGCGCTGCCCGCGGCCAGGGCCAGCAGGGGCCAGATCAGGCCGTTGACGTGCCCCCAGCCCCAGCCGTCGAAGACCCAGCCCGAGGCCATTGCAGCGACGGCGACGATGGCGGCGACCAGGAACTCGTTGGCGGCCTGGGCGCGTGCGCGGTCGGCCAGGCTGTCGTGTGCAAAGGTCTCGGCCAGCAGCGCACTGCCACCCACGAACATGAAGTTCCAGCCGGCGCCATTGAGCATCAGGGCCAGGCCGAACTGCCAGGCGCTCTGGCCGCTCAACGCCACCAGGCTGCCGCCGACCATGGCCGCGCTGCCCAGCCACAGCACCCGCGTCACACCCCAGCGGGCGATCAATCGGCCGCTGAAGAAGCCGGGCGCGTACATGCTCATCAAATGCCACTGGATCACGCCGGCGGCCACCGTCACCGGCAGCCCACAGCCCACCACCGCCAATGGGGTCGCCGTCATCACGAACATCATGCTGGCGGCACCTCCGGCGCAGCCGCATGCCGCCACCAGAAAGGCCGGGCGGCGCAGCAGTTGCAGCAGCGGTGTGGGCGCGCCCGCGGCGAGCACCGGGGCCGCCGTGCCGCCGCGCAGCCGGCTCAGCACCAGGATGGAGAGCAAGGCCAGCGCCACCACCGCGAGATACGAGCCGGCAAAGCTGTGGCCCGGCACCGCCTCGCGTGCCAGCGCCGCCAGGGTGGGGCCCAGCACGGCCGCCAGCACGCCGCCGCCGGTCACCCAGCCGATGGCCTGGGCCTTGAAGGTGGCGCTTGCCGCCTCGGTGGCCGCGAAACGGTAGAACTGCGCGCTGGCCGCAAAAGCACCGAGCGCCAGATTCGCGGCACAGAACAGCAGGAAGTCATTGCGCACGATGGCCCAGCTGGCCAGGGCACCGCCGTAGGCGCCGGCCAAGGCACCCAGCTGGAACACGCGCGGCCGGCCCCAGCGCCGGGCCAGCAGCGAGACCGGGACGGTGCTCAGCGCCGTGGCCACCGTCACCAGCGCATAGGGCTGGGTGGCCAGCGCGCGGCTCGGTGCCAGCATGCTGCCCACCAGGCCGGTGAGCGTGAGGCCGATGGCCGAGGCGCAGACAAACAGCGCCTGGCACAGCACCAGCAGGGCGACACGGCGTTCGCTGGCTTGCAACAGGGTGAAGCGGAAGGCGTTGGGGGTTTTCATGCGCCCAGCTTAGTTGGGGCTATGCTGGCAGAACTGACGCAATGACCGCAAAAACTGCCATGCCGGAGAAAACCAAGACGGTGCTGCTGGTGGCCTACGAGGGTTGCCAGTCGCTGGACGTGACCGGGCCCTGGGAGGTCTTCAGCAAGGCCAATCAGTTCGCCCAGGCGGCCGGGCAGGCAGCGCCGCCCTATCGCGTCGTGCTGGCCTCGCCCGACGGTGGCATGGTGCGCTGCAATTCCGGCCTGCAGCTGGGCCCCAGCACCGCGCTGGCGGCGCTACGCGGCCCGCTCGACACCGTGCTGGTGGTGGGCGGCAACGATGGTGATCTGGAGGGGCGCGATTGGGCCGCCAGCCTGCTGCCCTGGCTGCGCAGAAAGGCGCCGCAGGTAAGGCGCATGGGCAGTGTCTGCACGGGGGCGTTTGCGCTCGCGGCGGCGGGGCTCTTCGACGAGCGCCGCGTCACCACGCACTGGCGGTTCTGCGAGCAGCTGGCGCGCATGTACCCGCGCCTGCGCCTGGAGCCCGACGCGATCTTCGTGGCCGACCCGCCCTTCTACAGCTCGGCCGGCATCTCGGCCGGCATCGACCTGGCCCTGGCCCTGGTGGAGGCCGATCTGGGCCAGCCGATTGCGCTCGCGGTGGCACGCCATCTGGTGCTCTATCTGCGCCGCCCGGGCGGCCAGTCGCAGTACTCGGCCGGCCTGCAGGCCCAGGCGCAGGCCGGCGGTGACCGCCTGGCCGAGCTGCTGCTGTGGATGGTGGAGCACCCCGAGCGCGACCTCAGCGTGGCGGCCCTGGCCGAACGCGCCAGCATGAGCGAGCGCCACTTTGCCCGCCTGTTCCTGGCCGAGACCGGCCAGACCCCGGCGCGCTTTGTCGAGGCCCTGCGCCTGGAGCGCGCCAAGACCCATCTGGAGCGCAGCGTCTGGCCGCTCGAGCGCGTCGCGCAAAAAGCCGGCTTCGGCTCGGTGGACAGCCTGCAGCGCAGCCTGCGCCGGCATGCGGGCATCACGCCGGAGCAGTATCGGCAGCGGTTCTCGAGGCAGGGGGCTTAGAGTTCCGCCACGCCCTTCACGCGCTGCGGCATCGCCACCACCTGCGCCACCGGTTCGGCCGCGCGGCCATGGAAGCGATCCAGCAGGTCCTTCCACTGCGCGCGCACCGTTACCACATTGGCCAGCTTGACATGGCCGTAGCCGCGGATGGTCTCGGGCAGGCGGGCGAGCTTGACGGCCAGCTCCAGCTTGTCCGCACTCAGGTGCTTGAGCAGGTCGTCGACCAGGGCCTCGTAGTCGGCGATCAGCTGGCGCTCCAAGCGGCGCTCCTCGGTCTTGCCGAAGAGGTCCAGCATGCCGCCGCGCAAGCCCTTCAGCTTGGCCAGCACCTGGAAGGCCTTGAAGGTCCAGCTGCCCAGCTCCAGCTTCTTGGCGCGGCCATCGGGGCCAGGTTTTGACAGCAGGGGCGGGGCCATGTGGAAGGACAGCGAATCCCAGTTCTCGAACTGTTCCTTCATCGCCTTCTCGAACTTGCCATCGGTGTAGAGGCGCGCCACCTCGTACTCGTCCTTGATGGCCAGCAGCTTGGCGTAGTAGCGTGCCACCGCCTTGCTGAGGCGTTCGGCCTTGCCGGCTTCGCCCAGTTCGGCTTCGGCCTTGCGCACGCGTTCCACCAGGCGCAGGTAGCGCTCGGCATAGGCGCGGTCCTGGTAGTCGCTGAGGAAGGCGGCGCGGCGCGCAATCAGGCCGTCCTCGCCGTCGAGCTTGTCGAAGTTCAGCACCTGCACCAGGCCCTGCGGGGTGCCGGCCAGGCGACGCAAGGCCTCGGGCGCGGCGATGGCCAGGCGGCCCAGCGCGAAGGCGGTCTTGTTGCCCTCGACGGCCACGCCATTGAGCTCGATGGCGCGCATCAGCGCGGCCTCGCTCAGGGGGATCAGGCCACGTTGCCAGCAGGCGCCCAGCATGATGATGTTGCTGGGCATGGTGTCGCCCATCAGCTGCTGGGCAATCGCCTGGGCATCCACGGTGGCGAGCAGCTCGGCCTGGCCGCCCACCGCATGCTGCATCTTGGCCAAGAGGCCGCCGGCATGCAGGCTGGCATCGGGGTTGCGCACAAAGCCGGCCGTGGGCAGCTCATGCGTGTTGGCCAGGATCACGGTGCGGCCGGGCTTGACGGTGCCCAGCGCGTCGGGTGAGGCGCCCACCACCATGTCACAGGCCAAGAGCACGTCGGCCTGCTGGGTGTCGATGCGCACCTGATTCAAGAGGTCCTGCGTCGGCGCCACGCGCACGAAGGACAGCACCGAGCCGCCCTTTTGCGCAAAGCCCATGAAGTCCAGCACCGAGGCCTGCTTGCCTTCCAGATGCGCGGCCATCGAGACCAGGGCGCCCACCGTCACCACGCCGGTGCCGCCCACGCCGGTCACCAGCAGGTCGAAGGGGCCGGTCCAGTCCCAGGCGGCGGGGCTGCCGATGGCGGCGAGCTCACGTGCCAGGTCTTGCGGGCTGTAGCTGGCGCCGGCGCGCTTCTTCAGCTGGGCGCCATGCACCGAGACGAAGCTGGGGCAGAAGCCGTTGACGCAGGAGAAATCCTTGTTGCACGAGCTCTGCTCGATGGCGCGCTTGCGGCCCCAGTCGGTCTCCACCGGCACCACCGAGAGGCAGTTGCTGGCTTGGCCGCAGTCGCCGCAGCCCTCGCACACCGCCTCGTTGATGAAGATGCGCTTGGGCGGGTCGTAGAACTCCTTCTTCTTCCGCCGGCGGCGCTTTTCGGCGGCGCAGGTCTGGTCGTAGATCAGTACCGTCACGCCCTCGATCTCGCGCAGCTCGCGCTGCACCTGGTCAAGCTCGCTGCGGTCGTGGAAGGTGGTGCCGGCGGGGAAGAGGCCGTGGTGGCCGTCGTATTTGCCGATCTCGTCGGAGAGCACCACCAGGCGCTTGACGCCCTCGGCCTCCACCTGGCGCGCGATCTGCGGCACGCTGGTCGAGCCGTCCACCGGCTGGCCACCGGTCATCGCCACGGCGTCGTTGTAGAGGATCTTGTAGGTGATATTGGTCTTGGCGGCGATGGCCTGGCGGATCGCCAGATAACCGCTGTGGTAGTAGGTGCCGTCGCCGAGGTTCTGGAACACATGCTTCTCGGTGGTGAAGCGGCTGTGCGCGGCCCAGTCCACGCCCTCGGCGCCCATCTGGATCAGGCCCGAGGTGCCGCGCTCCATCCAGCTGGCCATGAAGTGGCAGCCGATGCCGGCCAGGGCGCGCGAGCCCTCGGGCAGCTTGGTGCTGGTGTTGTGCGGGCAGCCCGAGCAGAAATAGGGTTGGCGGCGCACGCCATCGGCCTCGTTGCTGAGCAGGCAGGGGGTGAGGAAGTCCACCACCAGATGGCGGCGGTCCAGCGCCGGATTGAGGCGGGCCAGCCAGTCGGCCACCGTGTTCATGATGCGCGAGGGGCGCAGCTCGCCAAGTGCCGAGAGCACCGCGGCGCCATGTTCATCGGTCTTGCCGATCACGCGCGGGCGCTGGGCGTCGGGCAGGTGGTAGAGCAGCTCCTTGATCTGGCGCTCCACCACCGGGCCTTTCTCCTCGATCACCAGCATGTCGGTGAGCCCCTGGGCGAACTCGGCCATGCGGCTGGTCTCCAGCGGAAACACCAGGCCCACCTTGTAGACGCGCACGCCGGCGGCGGCCAGCGCATTCGGGTCCAGGTCGAGGCGGCGCAGCACTTCCATGAAGTCGTAATGTGCCTTGCCGACGGTGACGATGCCCAGGGTGGCGCGTGGGCTCACCACGATGTGCTTGTCGATACTGTTGAGCTTGGCGAAGGCGCGCACCGCGTCGAGCTTGTGCGCCAGCCGGGTCTCCAGCTCCAGCGAGGGCAGGTCCACCGTGCGGATATGCAGGTTGGTGGGCGCCACATGATCGACCGGCAGCTCGAAGTCCAGCGGCACGCTGTCCAGGTCCACCGTCATGCCCGACTCCACCACCTCTGAGATGGCCTTGAAGCCGACCCAGGCGCCGGAGAAGCGGCTCAGCGCCCAGCCGTAGAGGCCGAACTCCAAGTACTCGGCCACATTGGCCGGATGCACGATGGGCATGCTCCAGGCCTGCAGCGCCTGGTCGCTCTGGTGCGGGGTGGAGGAGGAGACGCAGCCATGGTCGTCGCCGCACACCACCAGCACGCCGCCCTGGGTGGACGTGCCATAGACATTGCCATGCTTGAGCGCATCGCCAGAGCGGTCCACGCCCGGGCCCTTGCCGTACCACATGGCAAACACACCGTCGACGGTGCGCTTGGGGTCCAGCGCCACGCGCTGCACGCCCAGGCAGGCGGTGGCGGCCAGGTCTTCGTTGATGGCGGGCAGGAAGTTGATCTGCGCCGCGTCCAGGAACTTCTTGGCCTTCCAGAGTTGCTGGTCCACCATGCCCAGCGGCGAGCCGCGGTAGCCGGAGACGAAACCGGCCGTCTTCAGCCCGGCACGCTCGTCCAGCGCCTTTTGCGCCAGCAGCAGGCGCACCAGGGCCTGGGTGCCGGTGAGGAAGACCTGGCCCGAGCGCGCGCCCAGGTTGTCGGAGAGCTTGTAGTCGCGCAGCGCGGGGCTGGCTTGCTCGAGGGTGGACATGGGCCGGTCTCCTGATGTTCTGTTCAGGGGGCAGATTCTTGGTCAGGCAGCCGAGAGTTTGTTACTTGCATCGCTACTGTCAAGGCTGCTAATGAGAGAATTAATCTCAAAGGTGGTTGAAATGGAAAATGAACGTTTTGATCGAGCCACGCGCCTCATCCTCGAGGCCCTGCAGGCCGACGGGCGCCAGAGCACCCAGCAGCTGGCCGACAAGGTCGGCCTCTCGGCCACGCCGGTGTGGCGGCGCATCAAGGAGCTGGAAGAGAGCGGGGTGATACGTCGCCATGTGGCCCTGGTGGACCGCGAGAAGCTGGGCCTGTCGATCTGCGTGCTGGCGAACGTGAGCCTGGTGCGGCACAGCGAGGGCGCGGTGGAGCAGTTCGAGCAGCTGGTGCAGAGCAGCCGTGAAATCATCGAATGCCACGGCATCACCGGCGAGGCCGACTATGTCATCAAGGTGGTGGTGCCCGATATGAAGGCCTACGACCAGTTTCTGCAGAGCCGTATCTTCAAGGTGCCGGGCGTGGCCAGCGTGCGCAGCAACGTGGTGTTGCGCGAGGTGAAGTACGAGACCGCCCTGCCGGTTGATTGATAAAGGCGCATAGCGGTTAAAGTCCGCTCCGGTCTTGCCGAAAACCTGCGTATGGGCGGGGCCTCAATACCGCTGGTGCCTGTATCGCACCCCGGACTTCCCGCCCCGCAGCCTCCTATTTGAGGAGCTCATCATGGTCACTTCCATTCCGAGTACCAGCGCCGCGAACCCAGCCGCCGCCGCCGCCAGCGCACCGACCCAGCGTCCTCATGCCGACGAGGCCCTGAAGCGTCAGGAAGCCGCGACCCACAACAAGCCCGCCACCGAGGATGACACCACGGTGGTGCAGATCTCCCAGCAGGGTGCCAAGCTGGCCGAGCAGGCCGTGGCCGGCCAGCCCGCCAAGACCGCCCCGGCCCAGCCCGCCGCCGAAACCGGCGCGACCGGCGCCACCGGCGTGAACGGCACGGCCGCGCAGGCCAGCAGCAGCAAGCCCGAGGCCGCCTTCGAGCCCGCCGATGGCAACAAGGATGGCCGCGTTACCGAGTTCGAGCAGCAGGCCTACGACTTCAAGCATCCCAAGTCCCTGGCCGAGCTGATCGCCGAGGAAAAGGCCGCCGCCGCGAATGGCCTCAGCGCCGGCCTCAAGGCCTACGAGGAAGTGGCGCGTTCGGGCCGCAGCGCCTGAGAGCGTAAACACGCGCTGAGCGCGCCGACACCGGCGCCGATGGCGCCCATGCCGTGACATGAGCCGCCGATGTCACGTGCATAGAATGGGTCATGCCCTTGGACATGCCGACCCTCTTCCTGGTGGTGACCGTCGTGGCCTTCGTGATGGCGGGGTGGGTAGGCGTCATGGCCTGGGGGCAACGCCGCAGCGAGGCGCTGTGGTCCTGGGCCGCCGTTATGTGCGCCTTTGCCGTCAGCAATGTGCTCTACGGCTTTCGCGGCGTGATCGGTGACTTCTGGTCGGTGGTGCTGGGCAACGGCGTACTCTCGCTGGCCTTCGCGCTCATGCTGCTGTCGCTGTGGCGCTTCCAGGGCATCCGGCCCAGGCCGCTGCTGATGGGTTTGCCGGTGCTGCTGGCGCTGGGCCTGTATGCCCTGTTCATCGATGCCTACCGGATCCGCGTGATCGTGGGCGGCACGCTGTTCCCCGCGCAGCTGGGTCTGGTGCTGCAGGTCTTGCTGAGTCGTCGCCGGCCCGTGCTGGGGCGCGGGCGCTGGATGCTGGTGACGGGTGCGGCGGTGCTGGGCACCATCCTGCTGTTGCGCGCCCTGGGCATGCTGCTGGGCTGGCTGGATGCCGGCGATGCGCTGGCCAACTACCGCTGGCAGGCCATGCTGGTGCTGGTGGCGATGGTGGCGGTGCTGAGCTTCGGCCTGGGCTTTGTCTACATGAATCTCGAGCGTGCCGAGCGGCGCAGCTTCGAACTCGCGATGCGCGATGTGCTCACCGGGCTGGCGAACCGGCGCGCCATCCTGGACCTGCTGCGCAGCAGCGTGGCGCGGGCGCGGCGCCAGGGGCAATGGCTCTCGGTGCTGATGGTGGACATCGATCACTTCAAGGCCGTCAACGACAACCACGGCCACCAGGCTGGCGACGCGGTGCTGCGCCAGGTGGCGCAGACCCTGGCCGGCCGGCTGCGCGCGCAGGACCAGATGGGCCGCTTCGGCGGCGAGGAATTCCTCGTGCTGCTGCCCGACACGCAGGCCGAGGGCGCCCGCGTGCTGGCCGATGCGCTGCGTCAGGCGGTGCAGCAGACCTTCACCCGATGGGGCGGCCGGCAGATCGCCGTCACCATCAGCATCGGCGTATGCGGCCACCCATTGAGCGAGCATGACGGCCCCGAGTCGCTCATCGCTGCGGCCGACCGCGCCATGTACCAGGCCAAGCGCCTGGGTCGCAACCGCGTGGAACTGGCGGGCGAAGAAAGCGGGGCGAGCTGATGTTCACGGTCTACGGCCTCAACGGACGCGTCTATAGCGGCAGCCTGGATGGCGTGCGCGAGCTGGCACCGGTACAGGCGGTGGCGCGGGTGCGCGCGGCGGCGGCGATCGGGCGCAACGAGCAGGCCTTGCTGCCCTCCATCGTGCGCGGCCTGCCGGTGCCCGGCAACGACTACGGCCGGCTTGGTCGCGGCGGCGAGCGCGCGCCGCGCCAGGCCCTGGCCGCCTATGCCCAGACCCAGCAGGGGCAGGCCGAGCGCCAGGCCCTCAGCCTGGTGCAGGAATTGATGAGCCGCGAGGTGCTGTCGGTGCCGGTGGGGGCGAGCGTGGCCGAGGCCTGGAGCCTGCTGGCCCAGCGCGGCTATGGGCAGGCGCCGGTGCTGGATGCGCGCCAGCGTCTGGTGGGGCTGATTTCGCGCGCCGATCTGCTGCCGCTGCGCGCCTTCGACACCCCCGAGGTGTTCGAGCCGCAGCTGTGGAAGGATCGCCTCGCGCTGCCGGTGGCGGCGCTGATGTGGACGCCCATCCCCAGCGCCCATCTCGACACGCCCTTGCGCGAGGTGGCGCAGCTGCTGCTGGACCTGCGCCTGCCGGGCCTGCCGGTGGTGGGCGAGGGCGGCGGCGTGGAGGGCTTTCTGTCGCGCAGCGATCTGCTGCGCGCCATCACCCGCCAGCCGCCGCTGGACCTGTGGAGCTGAGCCGGTCGCCCGCCATATAAGGCATAAACCTTGCTTTCAAGCGCGATTTCCCTTACATTAGGGCGCTGCCGCTGCGGACATTCTGTGTTGCAGCGGTTTTGTTTTGCGCGCTTCACTCTGGTTGTGCCCGGATGGACAGCGTCTTATCACCCAGCCCAGCCTGCAGATCGCGGGTACAGGGCGATACCGGAGTTACACCATGGCCAAAGAAGAACTGATTGAAATGCAAGGCATGGTGGACGAGGTCCTGCCGGACACGCGTTTCCGCGTCACCCTGGACAACGGCCACCAACTGGTTGCCTACACCGCCGGCAAGATGAAGAAGCACCACATCCGCATCCTCGCGGGTGACAAGGTGTCGCTGGAACTCTCGCCCTACGACCTCAGCAAGGGCCGCATCACCTTCCGTCACATCGAGCGTTCGGGTGGCGGCGGTGTGCCGCGTCCGCAGCGTCGCTGATCGCTTTGATCGTTACTGCCAGCTGAGCGGATTGAGCCGGTAATAGCGGCTCAGCTCGGCGTAAAGCGCGGGATGCCAGCCGGCCAGCTCGGCCGGCCGCTCGAAGAAGACCTCGCTGGCCACAGCGAAGAACTCGGCCGGATCGGTGGCGCCATAGTCGCTCATCAGGCTGGGGATCCCGGCCTCGGCGCGTGCGCGCAAGGCGTCAAACTCCCCCTGCATCACTGCCGACCAGCGCGCATAGGCCGCCTTGCTGGCCAGCAGGGGTGCGCCATTGGCATGGCCCTTTTCCTGGTCCAGCTGGTGGGCAAATTCGTGGATCACCACGTTCTGCCCATCGCCCGGCTCGGCCGCGCCGGCCACCACATCCTGCCAGGACAGCACCACCTGCCCCTGGCTCCATGATTCCCCCGACAGCACCTGGCGCTGCTCCATCTGCACGCCCGCGGCACCGGTGTGCACCCGCTGCACCGCAAAGGCGCCCGGATAGACCAGGATCTGCGAGAGCCGCGGGTAAAAGCCGCGCTCCGCCCCCAGCAGCGGCAGGCAGGCCTGGGCCGCGATGGTGACGCGCACCTCGTCGCTGATGACGAAGCCGGCGCAGCCGATGAACTGCTTCTCGGCCAGAAAGACCTGCATCAGCCCCTTGAGCCTGAGCTGCAGATCGGCCGGCAGGCGCTGCACATAGGGCACGCGCCGGCGCAGGATGCGCCGCCAGGCGGAGGGAAAGCTCTGCCGTGCCAGGCGGGCGCGGCGGCGGGCCTGCCAGCGCGGCGCCAGCACGATGCCGGCAATCAGCAGCATGGCCAGCATGAATATCAGGAACAAGGCCATGCGCTTGCCTTTCGTTGAGGTCAGGTGGGGCAGATGTGCGCACAGCGCCGTAATTCAAGCCCAGCCCCCTCGCCCAAGGGATGCCTTTGTGCGGCCAGCAAACGCACAATCAGTTACACGGGCCATCCAGACCGCGTCGGCGTCAGCGCCGACCCGTACCACCGTGCCGGATCGTGGTGCGTCAGCGGCTCAAGACTTGCGTCGGAATCATTCGTTTGAATATCGTTCTCGTTGATGACAATC
>Ga0208516_100782_pt1 | contig 10781 bp, 9 predicted proteins | sample LakWasM117_HOW13_2_FD_183931 | JGI IMG/M metagenome (GOLD analysis project Ga0208516, IMG submission 183931) | Freshwater sediment methanotrophic microbial communities from Lake Washington under simulated oxygen tension - Sediment Metagenome... | ecosystem: Environmental > Aquatic > Freshwater >...
CTTCGCCGCCCCATTCGCCGTCGTCGGGCACCATCTCGGTGGTGCCGTCGCCGCCCCAGTCGGGCTCATCGCCCGCCCCTGGGGATTCAGCATCATTTTTGGCCTCCAGGCTTGATGTGCTTGCGCTATCAGCTCCTGAATAGATAGCAACCTCGGCCGCCGCATCGTCCGGCTGCGCCGGTGCGTCCGCCTGGGACAGGCCGAATTCCTCGCGTGGCGCCTCCTCGGCATTGCGTTCCAGGAAGGGGTTCTCGTCGAGCATCTGCTCGATTTCCTGCGACAGCTCCTGCGTGGACAGCTGCAGCAGACGGATGGACTGCTGCAGCTGCGGCGTGAGCGCCAGGTGCTGCGAGACGCGGAGCGAAAGCCCGGGCTTCATCACATCCGGAAATGCTCGCCCAGGTACACGCGGCGCACCTCGGCGTTGTCGACGATCTCGGACGGCGTGCCCTGGGCCAGCACCCGGCCGTCGCTGATGATGAAGGCGTGGTCGCAGATGCCCAGCGTTTCGCGCACGTTGTGGTCGGTGATGAGCACGCCGATGCCGCGCTCCTTGAGGAAGCCGATGATGCGCTGGATCTCGATCACGGCAATCGGGTCGATGCCCGCGAAGGGCTCGTCGAGCAGGATGAAGCGCGGCTGCGTGGCCAGGGCGCGCGCGATCTCGACGCGCCGCCGCTCGCCGCCCGACAGCGCCAGCGCTGGCGATTCCCGCAGATGGTCCACGCGCAGCTCCTGCAGCAGGGCGGTGAGGCGCTCCTCGATCACGGCGGCCGCCAGCGGCTGGCCGTTTTCGTCGCGCTGCAGCTCCAGCACGGCGCGCACGTTTTCCTGCACCGAGAGCTTGCGGAAGATGGAGGCTTCCTGCGGCAGGTAGGACAGCCCCAGGCGCGAGCGCCGGTGGATGGGCATGTGGGCCACGGACTGGCCGTCGATGCGGATGTCGCCGGCATCGCTGCGCACCAGGCCGACGATCATGTAGAACGAGGTGGTCTTGCCAGCGCCGTTGGGGCCGAGCAGGCCCACCACTTCGCCCTTCTGCACGACCAGCGAGACATCCTTGACGACCTTGCGGCTGCCATAGGACTTGGCCAGGTGCTGCACTTCGAGGCGGCTGGGCGCCGGGGTCCCCATGGGCTGAGCACTCACTTGGCGCCGCCTCCGAGGGTGCTGCTCGGCCGCAGGGACGGAGCGGAGGCCGGGGCCGCCTGTGGCGCGGCCGCCTGTGGCGCGGCCGCGCCCGACGCTGGCGCCTTGGGCGACAGCACGGCGCGCACGCGCCCGCCCGGGGCCGGCGCATCGCCGGCCGCATTGGTGGCGGCCTTCTGGCCGTCGACCGTGAACACGTCGGTCAGGTTGTTGTAGACGATGACCGCACCCGTGATCTCGTCGCTCACCACGGCGCCGCGCAGGCGCCGCAGCTCGGCCCGGCGCACGAAGCGCACGCTGTCGGCACGGCCGTCGTACTCGATGACCTCGCCCTCGCCTTCGATGAACTCCTCGGGTACGCCCGCCACAGGGTCGCGGCGCTGGCGGAAGAAGGCGCGCTGGCCGGCATCGGCCGTGACCACGCCGGACTGGTAGCCATCGGCATCCTGGCGCACTTCCAGCCGCCCGCCGCGCAGCACGATGGTGCCCTTGGTCATGACGACGCGGCCCGTGAACACGCTGGTCTGCTTGAGGTCATCGTGGCGCAGGGCGTCGGCCTCGATGTTCATGGGCTTGTTGCGGTCGGCTTTTTCAGCGTGCGCGGTGCCCGCCATGCCCCACGCCAGGGAAACCAGCAGCGCCAGCGCCAGCCCATGGCGCACCCCGCCTGCGCCATGCCGGCGCGGGCCCTGGGGAATCGGGAAAAGTTTGTCCATGCGGCGTTCCAGAGGGTGCAGGCTGCCCGGGGCGGCCCGCGAAATGTGCAGGGCACGAATCTTGCTGGAATTGTAGCCCCGCACGGCCGTAAAAAAGCCCGCCAAGGCGGGCTTTCGGGGAATGGACAGAGCCCTGCTCAGCCCTTGCGGGCCACGCCCACCAGGTGCTCGACCACCTGCAGCACCGCCGGCATGCTGCCGGCCATGGTGCCATCGGTATAGAAGCGGCCGGCCACGCCCATGGAAGGCACGCCCTCGACGCCATAGGCCTGCTGCAACTGGGAAGCGCGGCGCACCTGGCTGGCCACGTTGAAGGAGCTGTACATCTCCTTGAACTTGGCCATGTCGATGCCGGGCTGCTTGCCCATCCAGGCCATGATGCCGTCTTCCTTGGAGAGGTTGATCTTTTCCACATGGACGGCGCGGAAGATGCGCGCATGCAGTTCTTCGACCTTGCCCAGGCCTTCGAGCGCGTAATAGAGCTTCTGCTGCGCCTCGAAGCTGGCATTGAACGCCACGGGCACGCGGCGCACGGCGATGTTCTTGGCTGCCGCCGCCTTGGCCCAGGCGTCGAACGTGGGTTCGAAGGCGTTGCAGTGGTTGCAGTTGTACCAGAAGAACTCGATCACCTCGACCTTGCCGGCGGGCGCGTCGGTGGCCACGGGCTTGCCCAGCTTGGCGTAGTCCTTGCCCTCCTTGGGCTGGTTCTGCGCCAGCGCCGGCAGGGACAGGGTGGACGCCGCCAGGGCAGCGGCGGACAGGGAAAACGCGCGTCGTTTCATCAAAATCACTCCTTGTTCGGGTCCGGTATCTGAGCGGCCATGTGTCGGAAAGTTCAGCGCTGCACGCGCACCAGGGCCGATTCGACCCCCGCGCCCGCCAGCTTTTCCTTGAGTTGCTCGGCATCATCGCGCTTGGCGAAGGGCCCGATGCGCACGCGGAACACGGTGCGGCCGTTCTGTTCGCGCTCGCTCACGCGGGCCTCCCAGCCCACCATGGCGAGCTTGGCGCGCTGCGCATCGGCGTCGCCCTGGGTGCGGAAGGCGCCGGCCTGGACGAAGTAGTCGAACGGGTCCACGCTGCCGGCCGCTGCGGCCTTGGCGACGGCGAGGTCGCCCAGCGGATCGGCACCCGGCTTGCCCTCGGGCTTGCTGGCCGCCGCCTTGGCGGCGGAAGCCGGCGCGCGGGCATCGGCCACGGCCGGCGCATCGGGCGCGGAGGCCGCCGACGCGGGGGCCGCCACGCGCGCGGGGTTCTTGCCCGACAGCGGTGCGTTCGGGTCCCAGTTCTTGTTCTTCTGGGTCTCCGCCGCGTCTTGGTCAACGCTGCGCGTCGCGCCCTTGTTCAGGAAGGGCACGGGCACCTTGGTCACGTACACGGCCACGCCCAGGGCCACGCCCAGGCCCACGACCAGGCCAAGAATGAATCCGACGATGGTTCCGCCCCGTTGCTGCTTGTTCATATGCCGCTCCCCCTCACATTCTGCGGGGAGCCGAAACACCCAGCACCGCCAGGCCATTGTGCAATACCTGGGCGGTCGCGGCGACCAGCGCCAGGCGCGCGCGCTTGACGGTTTCGTCGTCCACCAGGATGCGCTCGGCGTCGTAATAGCTGTGGTAGCTGGCCGCCAGGTCGCGCAGGTAGAAGGTGACGTCGTGCGGCGCCTCGCCATCGGCGGCGGCGGTGAGCATCTCGGGGTACTTGGCCAGTTGCAGCATCAGTGCCTGGGCCTGCGGGCCGTCGAGCGCCGAGAGGTCGGCACCGGCCAGGCCGGCCACGTCGCCGCCCCAGGCCGTGAGCACCGAGCAGATGCGCGCATGCGCGTACTGCACGTAGTACACCGGGTTGTCGTTGTTCTGCGCCACGGCCAGATCGACGTCGAAGGTGTATTCGGTGTCGGGCTTGCGCGAGAGCAGGAAGAAGCGCACGGCGTCCTTGCTGGTCCACTCGATCAGGTCGCGCAGCGTGACGTAGCTGCCGGCGCGCTTGCTGATCTTGACCTCCTCGCCGCCCTTGACCACGCGCACCATGGTGTGCAGCACGTAGTCGGGGTAGCCCTGGGGAATGCCCACGTCGGCCGCCTGCAGGCCGGCGCGCACGCGCGCGATGGTGCCGTGGTGGTCCGTGCCCTGGATGTTCACGACCTTGGAGTAGCCGCGCTCCCACTTGGCGATGTGGTAGGCCACATCGGGGACGAAGTAGGTGTAGCTGCCGTCGCCCTTGCGCATGACGCGGTCCTTGTCATCACCGTAGTCGGTGGACTTGAGCCACAACGCGCCGTCCTGCTCGTAGGTCTTGCCGTTGGCCACCAGCTTGCCCACCGTGGCCTCGACACGGCCGCTGGTGTACAGGCTCGATTCGAGGTAGTACTCGTCGAAATGCAGATTGAAGGCCTGCAGGTCCTTGTCCTGCTCGTTGCGCAGGTAGGCCACCGCAAACTGGCGGATGTTGTCGTAATCCTCCACATCGCCGTTGGCCGTGAACTCACGGTCGTCGGCCTTGACGGTGGCCTTGGCCTTGAAGGCGTCAGCAATGTCGGCGATGTAGTCGCCGTTGTAGAAGTTCTTGGCCAGCGGGTTGTCGCTGTCGGTGGGCCAGCAAGCGTCGCCGGGCTTGAAGCCCTTGGCGCGCAGTTGCGTGCTCTTGGTGAGGGTGTCGATCTGCACGCCCGCATCGTTGTAATAGAACTCGCGGTGCACGCTCCAGCCCTGCGTGGCGAACAGGTTGCTGATGGCATCGCCAATGGCGGCCTGGCGGCCATGGCCCACGTGCAGCGGCCCCGTGGGGTTGGCGGAGACGAACTCGACCAGCACGCGCGCATGGCGTGGGTTCTGGAAACCGAAGCGCTCGCCGGCGGCCAGCACCTCGCGCACCACTTCCTGCTTGGCAGCGGGCTGCAGGCGGATATTGAGGAAGCCTGGCCCGGCGATTTCAATGCCGGCCACCCAGCGCGCAAAGGCGGGCGTGGCCTCCAGCGCGGCCTTGAGCTGTTCGCCCAGGGCGCGCGGGTTGAGCTTGAGCGGCTTGGCCAGTTGCATGGCAGCAGTGCAGGCGAAATCGCCGTGCGCGGCCACCTTGGGGGATTCAAAAGCCGCCTTGGCGCCAGCGCCAGGGGAGAGGATGTCCAGCTCGGCCGCAAGCGCAGCCAGCAGATCGTTTTTGACAGAGAGCATGGGGGGATTTTACGGGCCGTGCCGGACCTGCCCCGGCAGGCGGGCATGCTGCGGCCCCACCGCATGCCAGGCGCGGCCAAGACGCAACAGATTGTCAGCAATTCTGTCGGCCAGCGACGCCGTGTCAGCCTTGCCCGGTGTCTATACGTTGTAATCGGGCAATCCGACGCGGGTTGCGTCTGATACCACCTTCTACCGGAGCCCCTATGAAAAAGCTTCTCTCCCTGTCTGCCCTGAGCCTGGTTCTTTCGTTCGGTGCAGCGCACGCTGCCGATGCGCCCGCCAAAGCGGCCGCCGCGCCGGCCGCAGCCGCCGCCCCCGCAGCCCCTGCCGCATCGGCGGCGGCGCCGACCAAGCAGCAAACCAAGATGGGCACCTGCAACAAGGAGGCTGGCGCGATGAAGGGCGACGAACGCAAGGCCTTCATGAAGACCTGCCTGAGCAACAAGCCCGCCACCCAGCAGGACAAGATGAAGACCTGCAACGCCGACGCCGCCGGCAAGAAGGGTGACGAGCGCAAGGCCTTCATGAGCGAGTGCCTGAAGAAGTAAGACTCCGCTCCCTTGGTAACCCAAAGCCCCGCCGGCTCCGCCGCGGGGCTTTTTGCTTGGGTTCAGCGCGTGCCCACGCCGCGCGCCAGGAACACGGCCGCCAGCAGCAGCGCGCCGAGCAGGTGCGTCTCGATCATGATCCAGCGGCGCGCGGCGCGCACCTCGGCCTCGGGCGGCAGCGCGCCGGTGGCCAGCAGGTTGCGACGCCAGCGCAGGAAAGCGCGCGTGGGCAGCAGCGACATGAGCCAGATCGCCACGAACAGCGCCAGCTTGAAGTGCAGCAGCGGCTGCGCCCAGTACCAGCCCGCGCCCTTCATGCCCCACCCGATGCGCGCCAGCCCGGCCAGCAGCACGCAGGCGGCGGACACCATGTAGATCAGGTCCAGCCGCACGAGGCGGTGCACGATGGCGGGCGACATCCATTCCGTGCGGCACAGCGCCGTCTCGCTGGCCATGAAGACCACCATGGTCATGATGGCCACGAGGTGAAAAAAGGCGAGCAGGGCTTCCAGGGTCATGCGGGGGCTCCGGTTTTCCAGAATTGCGGTTGTTCGTAATGGTGCCTGAGGTGCTCGATCCACAGGCGCACGCGCAGCGGCAGGTGCTTGCGCTGCGGAAACAGCACGTAGATGCCGTTGGGCGGCGCGGCAAAGTCCTCCAGCACCGCCACAAGCTGGCCGGAGGCGACCTCGCCCTCCACCTCCCAGGTGCTGCGCCAGGCGATGCCATGGCCAGCCAGGCACCAGTCGTGCAGCACCTGGCCGTCTGAGCAGTCCAGCGGGCCGCCGGGCTTGAGGTACACCACCTCGGTGCCGCCGCCCTCGGCGGGCATGCGGAACGCCCAGCCGCGCGTCTGCGAGGCTTCGCTCGACAGCGTAAGACAGTCGTGCTGCGCCAGCTCGCTCGGGTGGCGCGGCGTGCCGTGGCGGCGCAGGTAATCGGGCGTGGCCACGCACAGGCGCCGGTTGTCGGCGATGCGCACGCTCACCAGCGAGGAATCGGGCAGGTCGCCCACACGCACGGCGCAGTCGAAGCCCTCGCCCGCCAGGTCCACCACGCGGTCGCTGAGGTTGAGCGAAATCGTCACGTCGGGGTGCTGGGCCAGGAAGCGCGGCACCAACGGCGCCACATGCCGGCGGCCAAAACCGGCCGGCGCCGTGATGCGCAGATGCCCGCTGGCCTTGACGCCACCGGCCGACACGCTGGCCTCGGCGTTGGCCACGTCGGACAGCAGGCGCTGGCAGTCTTCCAGGAAGGCGCTGCCCTCGTGCGTGAGGCTGATGCGCCGCGTGGTGCGCACCAGCAGCTTGACGCCCAGGTGCTCCTCCAGCGCGTCCAGCCGCCGGCCCATGATGGCGGGCGCCACGCCCTCGGCCCGGGCGGCGGCGGTCAGGCTGCCGCGCGTTGCCACCGATACGAAAGACTCGAAGGCCTTGAGTTTGTCCATGGGCGCTGATTATGGAGACGGATGCCGGAAGGCGTCGCCTCCCGCGGCCCTGAAGGATACAGATAAAAATAGCCTCTCGCGCTTACCCATCAAGCGCCAATAGCTATTTATTTCATAGCATTCTGCAGGCGCGACTTCAGGAAACCGCCCGTGCCGTAGCGCTTGACCTCGGTGTAGTGGTCGTGCGTGAGCCCGCGCACCATGGCGGCATAGGCCTCGGCCAGCTCGGGGGCGATGGTGAAATGGTCGTAGTTCACCACCACGGCCACGCGCGCCCCCAGCCCCGCCAGCAGGCGGCGCACCTCGTGCTCGATGGCGGCCACGGTGGCGGCATCGCGCACCTGCAGCCCGGAAAAGTCGATGTGCAGCAGCCTGCGCCCGGCATCGAGCGCGAAGCGCTGCGCCAGCGGGCGGCTTTGCAGGTGGTCGCGCAGGCCCAGCGGCTCCTCGCGGAACAGGGCGGGGTCCATGCACCGCAGGTCGGCGGCGATGCGCGGCCGGAAGTCCATGTGGGCCAGCACGTCGCGCTCCAGGTCCACGCCCGGCGCCAGTTCGATGAGTTCCAGCTCCCCGCCCTGCGCGGGCGCCTGCGCCGCCACCAGCTGGAACACGCAGCGCTCGGTGACGTAGAGCACGCGCTGGCCGCGCTTGAGCGCCTCGGCGCCGCTGAAGGTGCGGTGCTCGACCGCGTGCACGAACTTGCGCGCGCCGCCTTCGCGCACGATGCGCAGTTGCCCGTCCGCCGCCGCCACCTGCAGCGCGCCGGCCGTGAAGGTGCCGACGAAGACCACGGCCTTGGCGTTCTGGCTGATGTTGATGAAGCCGCCCGCGCCCGCCAGGCGCGGGCCGAACTGGCTCACGTTGAGGTTGCCGTGCCGGTCGGCCTGGGCCAGGCCCAGGATGGCGAGGTCCAGCCCGCCGCCGTCGTAGAAATCGAACTGGCTGGGCTGGTCGATGACGGCCTGCGGGTTCACCGCCGCGCCGAAGTTCAGCCCACCGGCCGGGATGCCGCCGATCACGCCGGGCTCGGCCGTGAGCGTGACGAGGTCGATGATGCGCTCCTCGGCCGCCACGCTGGCCACGCCCTCGGGCATGCCGATGCCCAGGTTCACCACCTGGTGCGGGCGCAGCTCCTGCGCGGCGCGGCGCGCGATGACCTTGCGCTCGCCAAGCGCCATGGCGGGCACGCTGTCCAGGGGCACGCGCAGCTCGCCCGAGAACGCGGGGCTGTAGGGCTCGGCGAAGGTCTGCTGGTGGTGCGCAGGATCGGTGGCCAGCACCACGGCATCGACCAGCACGCCGGGCACCTTGACCTGGCGCGGGTTGAGCGAGCCGCGCTCGGCGATGCGCTCGACCTGCGCGATGACCACGCCGCCCGAGTTGCGCGCCGCCATGGCGATGGCCAGGGCTTCGAGCGTGAGCGCCTCGCGCTCCATGGTGAGGTTGCCGTCCGGGTCGGCCGTGGTGGCGCGGATGATGCCCACGTGGATGGGGAAGGATTGGTAGAACAGGTAATCCTGCCCGTCGATGGGCAGCAGGCGCACCAGGTCCTCGGTGGTGCGGGCATTGAGCTTGCCGCCGCCGTGGCGCGGATCGACGAAGGTGTCCAGCCCCACGCGGGTGATCGTGCCGGGCCGGCCGGCCGCGATGTCGCGGAACAGGTGCGAAATCACGCCCTGCGGCAGGTTCCAGGCCTCGATCTGGTTCTCCACCGCCAGTTTCTGGATGCGCGGCACCAGGCCCCAGTGCCCGCCGATCACGCGCCGCAGCAGGCCGGGCTCGCCCAGGTGGTTGAGCCCGCGCTGCTGGCCGTCGCCCTGGCCTGCGGCGTAGACCAGGGTCAGGTCGCGCGGTTGCTGCGTGGCCGCGAAGCGCTGGGCCAGCGCCACGGCCACGCCCTCGGCGAAGCCGATGCCGACGAAACCGCCCGTGGCCACCGTGTCGCCGTCGTGGATGAGCTGCACCGCATCGGCGGCGCTCACGCGCTTGTCCTTGTGCGTGGCGCGTGCCGCCTGGGCCAGGGGGGCGAGCATGGGGTCGGCGGGGCGTGTCATGGTCTTGCGGCGCCTGGGCGCGGGATTCCGGGGTGCCACCAGCCTAGCGCGGGGGATGGGCTTGCCCATCGGGACAATTACCATCTGTGCAAAAAAGTCACTGGTTTTGAGATTTTCCGGTTATTTATAAGCATCATTCTTTGCAATAAAGTGCTGACATGGCCCTCCTCCCCCGGGCGGGCCGCCGTTTTCATCCATTGACCCGAAGGCATTTCCCCATGACCGACCGCACCACCGCCCACGGCCTGCAAGTGGCCACCCCGCTGCTCCGCTTCATCGAAGACCAGGTGCTGCCCGGCACCGGCATCGACGCTGCCACGTTCTGGAAGGGTTTCGACGCCATCGTCTCCGACCTGGCGCCGCGCAACATCGCCCTGCTGGCCGAGCGCGACCGCCTGCAGACCGAGCTGGACACCTGGCACAAGGCCAACCCCGGCCCGATCAAGGACATGGTGGCCTACCGCGGCTTCCTGGAAAAGATCGGTTACCTGGTGCCCCAGCCCGCCAACGTGCAAACCACCACGGCCAACGTGGACGACGAGCTGGCCACGCAGGCCGGCCCGCAGCTGGTGGTGCCGATCCTGAACGCCCGCTACGCCCTGAACGCCGCCAACGCGCGCTGGGGCAGCCTGTACGACGCGCTGTACGGCACCGACGCCATTCCCGAGACCGATGGCGCCGAAAAGGGCAAGGGCTACAACCCGGTGCGCGGCGCCAAGGTGATCGCCTTCGCACGCGGCGTGCTCGACCAGGCCGCCCCGCTGGCCAGCGGCTCGCACAAGGACGCCACGGGCTACCGCGTCGAGGGCGGCGAGCTCATGGTGTCGCTGCCCACCGGCAGCACCGGCCTCAAGGACCCCAGCCAGTTCCAGGGCTACCAGGGCGATGCCGCCGCGCCGTCGTCGGTGCTGTTGCAGCACCACGGCCTGCACCTGGACATCCAGATCAACCGCGCCACGCCCATCGGCCAGACCGATGCCGCCGGCGTGAGCGACGTGGTGCTCGAAGCCGCGCTCTCCACCATCCTCGACCTGGAAGACTCCGTGGCCGCCGTGGATGCCGAGGACAAGCTGCTGGGCTACAGCAACTGGCTGGGCATTCTCAAGGGCACGCTGACCGAATCGTTCGACAAGGGCGGCAAGACGCTCACGCGCGGCCTCAACCCCGACCGCGTCTACACCGCGCCCCAGGGCGGCGAGGTGCGCCTGCACGGCCGCAGCCTGATGTTCGTGCGCAACGTGGGCCACCTCATGACCAACCCGGCCATCCTCTGGAAGGATGCCCAGGGCCAGGTGCGCGAGATCCCCGAGGGCATCATGGACGCCGTGGTCACCACCACCATCGCGCTGCACGACCTGCAGGGCCATGGCGCCAACGGCCTGCGCAACTCGCGCAAGGGCTCGGTCTACATCGTCAAGCCCAAGATGCACGGCCCCACCGAGGTGGGCTTCGCCGCCGAGCTGTTCGGCCGTGTCGAAAAGCTGCTGGGGCTGGCCGACAGCACGGTCAAGCTCGGCATCATGGACGAGGAGCGCCGCACCTCCGTCAACCTCCAGGCCTGTATCGCCGCCGCGGGCAGCCGCGTGGCCTTCATCAACACCGGCTTCCTCGACCGCACGGGCGACGAGATGCACACCGCCATGCACGCCGGCCCGATGATCCGCAAGGGCGACATGAAGACCAGCGCCTGG
>Ga0208516_100786_pt1 | contig 10751 bp, 10 predicted proteins | sample LakWasM117_HOW13_2_FD_183931 | JGI IMG/M metagenome (GOLD analysis project Ga0208516, IMG submission 183931) | Freshwater sediment methanotrophic microbial communities from Lake Washington under simulated oxygen tension - Sediment Metagenome... | ecosystem: Environmental > Aquatic > Freshwater >...
CGGCCCTGCACCACGCGGACGATGAGCACCACCACCGCCACGACCAGCAACAGGTGGATCATGCCACCCATGGTGTAGGAGCTGACCAGGCCCAGCAGCCACAGCACCACCAGAATGACGATCAGTGATTCAAGCATGTCGTTCTCCTCGAATTGGGATCCTGCCGCACCACCCAGGTGTGGCAGCCAGCCAAGCCCAATCTACGCATGCGGGCCGCGCTTTTCCGTGCGCTATCGAACACAGCGGCCGGCCCCGGCCCGCAGCTGATGGGCGCCAACACCCTGCGGGGCAAAGACGTCTACAACAAGGACGACGAGGACCTGGGCGAGCGGCATCCACAAGTTCTACGGCACGCCGTACAGCGCCGACTGACGCGCCGGTTCAGCGCGGCAGCAGATGCCGCGCAAAGAAGTCCACGATACGCCGATCGACCTCGGCCATCTCGGCGCGGTCGAAGCCGGGCGGATCGTTGAGCAGCTCGCCCAACAGCCCATCCAGGCCGGCCGGCAGCGGCGACAGCAGGGCGCCGTGCCCGGCCTGCGGCAGCTCGGCCAGGCGCTCGCAGGAGCCACAGGCGGCAAGCACTCGATCGCTGTGGAAGCGCGGAATCAGCCAGCGATCCTGGCCGGCCGTGATGAGCGCCAGCGGCACGCGCGGATGGACCAGCGATGCCGGCTCGAAGTCGGCGGCGGCCGGCACGCCCGCCACCACCGCGGCCACGCGCGGGTCCTCATGGCTGCGCGGGCGCTCATCGTCGAAGCGCAGCCCTATCACCAGCAGCGCCAGCGCCTTCTTGAGGCCGTCCAGGAAGTTGCCGCGCAGCTGCGTGATCAGACCCACGCAGCTCTGGAAGTCCTCGGCCAGATGCGCCTCGCAGTGGCGCTTGAAACCCGCCGGCGACCAGCGCCCGCCCGCCATGGTGAGCGCCGTGTGGCCACCGGCCGACATGCCGTACACGCCCACCTTGTCCAGCCGCAGCAGGGGCGCAAAACGGGCGTCGGCGGCCACCGCGTCGATGGCGCGCGAGACCTCGGCGGGGCGCTGGCTCCAGCTCTCGGGGCCGGGCCGGCTGGGGTCCTTGTAGTTGTCGGCCTGGTGCTCGGGCAGGGCCACCACGAAGCCGGCCTCCACCAGGGCGCTGGCCAGGTCCGCATGCACCCAGGGCGAGCCGCCCGAGCCATGCGAGATCAGCACCAGCCGCCCGTTGCCGGCCACCGGCGCGGCATCCGGCGCCACCTGCAAGCGCATCTGCCGGCCCTTGTCGAGGCGCTGCGGCGCGGCCGCGCTGGGGTAGTAAAGAGTCACCGGGCCGTCCTGGCCGGAGGCCGGGATCTGGCTCAGGCCCACCGAGGCGCAGGCCAGGCCGTGCAATAGCGCGCACAGCGGCGCGCCCATCCATCTCTGCCATCGCATCGTTTCCTCCACATCGAGGGCCCCTGCCCTCGGTGCGCGCACGATGCCGGCGCCGCGCCGCGGCGTCTCGCCGAAAGCCGCCATGCGCGCTTTCGGCTGGCCGATTGCAGGAATCGGCCAGCGCCTGCCGGCCATCAGCTCACCAGCAAGCCCTGCTGGCCCGCGCGCAGCCGCAACAGCTCCGCCGCCACGGCCCCAAAACATTCGCAGGCCCGGGACTCCAGGCCGATGCGGTCGAGCACGCAGAGGTGGCCGCGCCGGTAGCGGATATAGCCCTGCTCCTGCAGCCGGCAGGCCGCCTCGCTGATGCTCTCGCGGCGCACGCCCAGCAGGCCGGCCACCAGCGACTGCGTCATCACCATGTCGCCCGCGGGCACGCGGTCGAAGGTGGCCAGCAGCCAGCGGCTGAGCTGTTGCTCGACCGTGTGGTGGCGGTAGCAGACGGCGGTCTGGCAGATCTGCGTGATGAGGGCCTGCGTGTATTGAAGCAGCACCTGCCGCAACGGGCCGTCGCGCTCGAAGGCCTGCAGCAAGCGCTGCGGCTCCAGGCGGTAGCCATGGCCGCCGGACTGCACGATGGCCGAGCTGGGCATGCTGAGCCCGCCCATGAACGCCGACACGCCGACCATGCCCTCGTTGCCCACGCCGCAGGTCTCGGCGCAGTCGCCCGAGGCCAGCGCGCCGTAGAGCGACACCACCGCGGTGGTCGGAAAGTAGACGTGGCGCAGCGGCTGGCCCGCCTCGTAGATGGGCTCGCCCACCAGCATGGGCACCAGCCTCAGGTGCACGCCCAGCGCCTGGCGCTCGGGCTCGGGCAGTGCGGCCAGCAGCTGGTTCTGCAGGAGGCTGTGGGCGGCATGCATGAGCGGCTGCTGGAGGGTCTTGCCCGCGCCTACTTGCCGGCCGTCACTTCGACGCCGATGCCGCGGTAGCCGATGAGCCGGCAGCCCTGGTCGAACATGGGTTCGCCGCTGACGCGGAACTGGCGCCTCGTGCCGGTCGCCGCGTCGACATGGTGAAACAGCATGTCGATGAAGGGCCGGCGTGCCGCGATATTGCCCTGCAGGGCCAGGCGCTCGCCCTCGTCCCAGCCCTCCGCGAGCGCATGGCCGCCCTGGCCGTCCAGACCCGCGACGCGCAGCCCCAGCATCTCCAGCACCGGGCCACAGACCTTGGTGAACTCGCCCGCCTCGTCCTGCTCCCAGTACCAGTCGGAGGCCAGCTCGGTGAGGCTGCGGTAGCGCGCCTCGCTCTCGCGCAGCTCGGCCGTGCGCTCGTGCACCGCCTGCTCCAGGGCCTTGTTGTAGCTTTCCAGCTTGCGATACAGCAGGCGCACCTCGAGCATGTTGTGGATGCGCGTCTTCACCTCCACCAGGTCGAAGGGCTTGCTGATGAAGTCCTTGGCGCCGGCCTGCAGGGCGCGCAGCTTGTGCCCCGGCTGGGCGGTCAGCACGATGACGGGCAGGTAGCCGTCGTCGTCATTCGTCTTGAGCCCCTCCATCACGGCGAAGCCGTCCATCAGCGGCATCTGCAGGTCGAGCAGGATCAGGTCGAAGGCCTGGTCGCGATGGAGGGCGCACACCTCGGCCGGGTTCATGGTCGACGCAACCCGGGTGTAGCCCGCATCGGCCAGCAGGCGGCTGAGCAGGTGCACATTGGCAAGCTGGTCGTCCACGATCAGGATGCTGGCCTGAAGAATGTCGCGCTTGTCGAGCATCACACGATCTCCTGCAGCAAGGCTTCGCCGGCGCCGTCGCGCGCGCACGCCAGCGCCAGGTCCAGCGTGTCCATGAATTCCTTCACCTTGATCGGCTTGGTGAGATAGCGGAAGAACCCGGCTTCCAGGCCCTTGGCAATATCGCGCGGCATGGCATTGGCGCTCATCGCGATGACCGGGATATGCGCGGTGGCGGGGTTGTCCAGCAGGATCTTCAGCGCGGTGAGCCCGCTGATGCCGGGCAGGTTGATGTCCATCAGGATGACATCGGGCTGCGCGGAATGCGCAAGCTCGACGCCGCGGCGCCCATCCCTGGCGCTGAGCAGGCGCAGGTCGGAGCGGCGCGCCAGCAGGCGTGCCACCAGGGTGAGATTGGCGGGGTTGTCCTCCACGCACAGCACGCTGCGCTGCGGCACGCCCGGCAGTGCCTCGGCGCTGGCATGGGCCGTCGGCGTCGGCAGGGCCTCGACCAACTGCGGCGCTGCGGCGGCCTGCAGCTCGACCCAGAACAGGCTTCCCGCGCCCTCGGTGCTTTCGACGCCGATGACCCCGCCCATCAATTCAACCAGTTGCTTGCTCACCGCCAGGCCGATGCCGGTGCCCTCCTCGACGCCGCCCTCCTGGCCGAGCCGGTTGAAGGGCTGGAACAGCTGCGCCAGCTTCTCGGCGGAAAGTCCCCCGCCGGTGTCCTGGAACGCGATGCGCACCCGCCCACCGGCGCGGACGCTGCAACGCACCTCCACGCTGCCGCCGACGCGGTTGTACTTGATGGCGTTGGACAGCAGGTTCACGAACACCTGCTTGACCCGGGTGCGGTCGGCCCTGACGAAGATCGGCGCCTCGGCCGCGATGAAGTTCAGACGGATGCCGCTCTGGCGCGCCTGCGGCTCGATCATGGCCTGGCAATCGGCGAGCACCTCGTCCAGCAACATCGGCTCCGGCGACAGCGAGAGCTTGCCGGACTCGATCAGCGCGAGGTCCAGGATCTCGTTGATCAGTTCCAGCAGGTACCAGCCGGCCTGGAGAATCTGGTCCAGGCTGTCCTGCTGCGCCGGCGTGGGCGAAGGGCTGCCGGAATCGATCAGCTGCGCGAACCCCAGGATGGCATTGAGGGGCGAGCGCAGCTCATGGCTCATATTGGAGAGGAACTCCGACTTGGCCAGGTTGGCGCGGTCCGCCGCGGTCTTGGCCTCCTGCAGCGCCAGGTTGGTGTCGCGCAGCGACTGGTCCAGGCGTTCCTGCTCGGCCTCGACGCGCTTGCGCGCCCGGTTGTCCGTGCCGATCAGCAGGTAGCCGATGATGTCGTGCTGCAGGTTACGCAGCGCCGTGACCGACACCACCGCCGGCAGGCGGGTGCCGTCCTTGCACACATAGGTGAGCTCGTAGATGTCCTCGATGCCGCGCCGGGCCTTGAACACCAGGGCCTCGAAGCCCGGGGCGATGGTGGTGGCGAACTCCGCGCTCAGGGCGCGGGCGCGCTCGACGATTTCCTGGGGATCCGAAATATCGGCCGGCGTGACGCAGTTCAGCACATCAGCCGGCGCATAACCCAGCATGTGCTGGGCACCGATATTGAAGACCTGGATCACCCCCTGCTCGTCGGTGGCGATGCTGGAGAACTTGGCGCTGTTCAGGATCGCATCCTGCAAGGCGCCGGTCTTCAGCAAGGCCTTGCGGCGGCGCGCTTCGAGCGTGCTGCGTGCGCGCCCCGCGTTCAAGAGCTGAGGCTGGAGCTTTTGCATGTGCGGACCTTCGCTTGGGTCGGTCGGATCCGAACCGCGGACTGCGGGTTTCGGCTGCGCGGCGCCCGGCAAGACCGAGCCGCGACACCAGCCGAGGCAAGCTATGTTCGCTGGGTCACACAGCCGCAGTCTGTGCGGCAGCGTACGAAACCGCGGTACCGGGGGGCGCTAGCGGGCCCCGCGTATCGCCTTGCCGTCCACGGAACGCGTGATCGGGCAGTTGACGACGATGTTGGTGATCGCCATCGACAGTTCGCCGGAGTCCACGGCACTCAGGATCTGCTCCTCGGATTTCAGCTCGCGGGCCAGCGACGGCTTGCGCCAGCGCAGCAGCACCATGCGCCAGAGCGGGCTGTAGGACGCGTCCGCGTTGCCCGGCCCCGTCGGCGCAGGCGCCGACTGGAACACGGTGATCTGTGAATCGTCCACGAACTTGTAGACCCGCTCGACCAGCGACGGCCGGCCCGGCGCCGCGACGGCCTCGGCCAGCCGAGGCACGAGATTGACGCCAAGCGCCTGAGCCATGGTCGGGTCGGAAATGTCGGTGGTGACGTATTCGACCTTGCGCCCGTCCACCCAGGCGAAGTTCAGCGGCAAGGTGACGAGCGGCGTCCGCCCCGGATCGGGCAGGGCCGCACAGGCGCACAGTAGCGGCGCTGCAAGGGCGGCGATCAAGAAGCGAAGCTGGCGCATGGTTCGATGCTCCCCGAAGTCTTGGACGGCCGGCGAATTCCCGGTTCTCGCTGCACTAGCGCTGGCGCAAGCCATCCAGCTGGGCCACCGCGGCATGCAGCAGGTCTTCGACCATGCCGAGCACGCGACGCCGCTCGGCCGCGATGGGCGCGCGCTGCGCATCGGGCTGGCCCGGGTCGGACAGCTCGGCGCTCAGCAGCAGATGGAACGGCAGCGTCAGCGGCAAGCCGTCCATCAGGCCGCGCGGCCCGTCTGGCAAGCCTCCGGCGGGCGTCGCCGGGCGGCCGGTCAGGTCGATCATGGTGCCGACCATGCGCTGCACACGCCCCTCGGCGCTGCGCTCGATGGCGCGGCCGCGGGAATGCATCACGCGGTAGCCCGAGCCATTGCTGCGCAGGCGGAACGTGGCCTCGTAGCCAGGCTGGGCGCCGCGCGCATGTGCGCGCATCACCGCCAGCATCATTTCAAGGTCATCGGGGTGGACGCGGCAGCGCCAGAAATGCGTGCTGTCGGCGCCATGCGGCGCCGGAAATCCCAGCCGCTGCTTCCACTGCGGCGAGTGATGGACGGTCTCGAGTTCGGGGCGCAGATCCCAGACCCCGAGCTCGCCCGCTTCGATCGCCTGGCGCCAACGAAAGTCCATCGATTGCTGCATGTCCATGGCAGCGATTGTCATCGCAGTGCCGCCAGGCGCTGCCGCCGGAACTCGCTCGGGGTCAGGCCCGTCGCCGCCTTGAAGGCACGGTTGAAGGGGCCGATGGACTGGAACCCCGCCTCCAGCGCAATGCTCAGCACCGGCTGCTCGCGGCACGCCGGGTCGGCCAGCGCGGCCGAGGCGGCCTCGAGGCGCAGGCCGTTGACGAAGGCATTGAAGTTGCGATGACCCAGCTGCTGGTTGATGAGGCGGCGCAGGCGGTATTCGGGCAGGCCCAGGCGCGCGGCCAGGCTGGCCAGGCTCAAGTCCTCGGCCTGGTAGAGGCGCTCGGCGCGCACGCGGGCCTGCAGCGCCAGGGCCTGGGCGCGCTCGGCCATGTCGACCTCGGCGACCTCGGCGGGCGCAGCGGCCGCGTCGGGTGGGCCGCCCGGCGGCGCGGCCGGCAGCGGCAACAGCTCGAGCGGGCGCAGGCCCAGCAGCGCGCTGGCCAGGGCCGCCAGTATCAGCAGCAGCCAGGCTGCATCCAGCAACGCCGCCGCGCCCGACAGCCGGCCCTGCGGCGAGGCCAGGCGCAGCGCCAGCATCGTTAGGGCATACAAGCCGCCCGCCACCACCACGAAGACGCGCAAGCGGCGTCGGCGCTCGACCAGATCGCCACGCCAATGCGCGGCCGCGGCGGCGGCCGACAGCGCGGTGAACACCAGCGGCATGGCGCGCTGCAGGCCATGGGTATAGGGCAGCAGGGGCGAGGCGGCCCCGCTGGCGGCGAGCAGGCAGTTCAGCAGGCTCACGCCCACGGCGCCGCACCAGAGCAGCACATGCAGGGGCCGCAGCCGGAATTCGTCGTTGAAGAGGGTCTGCACAAACACCCAGAACAGCACCGCATTGCCCACCGAGACGGCGATCAGCGGCGCCTGCCAGCGCAGGCTCACCTCGGCCTCGAACAGCGGCGTGGAGCTGATGAGCTGCACGCCCAGGCCCAGGCACAGCAGGGCGGCCGCGCGCGCCGCCGCCAGGTCGGGGCGGGCGTGCAGCAGGCGCGCGCCCAGCAGGGTGAGCAGGGCCAGCGCCGCGCCGCGCAGGGCGGCATCGATGAGGGCAAGCGGGAGGGCGTCGGCGGGCATGGCGGCCGCAAGATAGCATGCGGGCCATGCCTCACCACACCACCACCCAACGCCTCGTCCTCGGCTGCATGGGCCTGGGCGGCGGCTGGGACGCCAATCCCATCGGCGAAGCCGACATCGCGCGCGCCCACGCCGCCGTGGAAGCGGCGCTCGATGCCGGCATCCGCCGCTTCGACCATGCCGACATCTACACCCTGGGCAAGGCCGAGCAATGCTTTGGCGAGCTGTTCCGCCGCCAGCCGGCGCTGCGCGGGCGCCTGCAGCTGCAGAGCAAGTGCGGCATCCGCTTTGCCGATGCCGGCGCGCCCAAGCACTATGACCTGAGTGCGGCCCATATCCTTGCCAGCGTGGACGCCAGCCTGGCGCGGCTGCACACCGATCATCTCGAGCTGCTGATGCTGCACCGGCCCGATCCGCTGCTGGAGGCCGACGAGCTGGCCGAGGCCTGGCAGCGCCTCAAGGCCAGCGGCAAGGTGGGCCGGCTGGGGGTGTCGAACATGCATGGGGCGCAGATGCGCGCGATCGAGCGCGCCATCGGCACGCCGCTGGCGACCAACCAGCTCGAGATGAGCCTGCTCAAGCGCGACTGGCTGGACAGCGGCACCTGCTTCAACGACGCCCAGGCCCCTTCACTTGCGCCGGCTGCCTCCGCCTGGGGCGACACCCTGGCGCATTGCCAGCTGCAGGGCGTGGAGCTGCAGGCCTGGGGGGCACTGGCGCGCGGCTGGTACAGCGGCGCCGCGCCGGGCCATGCGCCGGCCGCCGTGCATGCCACCGCCGGCCTGGTGCGCAAGCTTGCCGAAGAGCTTGCCACCAGCCCCGAGGCGGTGGTGCTGGCCTGGCTGCTGCGCCACCCGGCGCGCATCAGCGCGGTGATCGGCAGCAGCGACCCGGCGCGCATCCGCGCCTGCGCCCAGGCGCAAGACCTGACCCTGAGCCGCGAACATTGGTACCGGCTTTACGAAAGTGCCCGCGGGCAGGAACTGCCCTGAACCCTGAGCCCCCACCCATGAACTTGTTGAACAAGACAGTGCCGGCCCGCTTGGCCGCCGTAATGGCCGCCGTAATGGCCGCCTTCCTGGCCGCCTGCGCCCAGCTCCCGCTTCAAACCATTGACGACCAGGCCTGGGTGCAGGCCGCCGCCGGCGGCGCCTGGATGGTGCGCGCCAACACCGCCGCGGCCAGCTGCCCCACCCTCAGCTGGGAGGGCGGCGCGCTGCCGATGCGCCTGCGCGCCGGGCCCGCCAGCGTGCCGGCCAGCCAGGCGGGCGCCAAGCCCGCGGTGTTCACGCAGCGCAGCTGCGAACTCGAGCTGCCCGCGGGCGCGCGCCAGCTGCGCGTGGGTAGCCTGGAGCTGGCCGCGCCGGTGGCCGAGCCGCGCCGCCTGCTGCTGCTGGGCGACACCGGCTGCCGCATGAAGGCCTCCGAAAAAGCTTTTCAGGACTGCAACGACCCCGCCGCCTGGCCCTATGCGGCGGTGGTGCGCCGGGCCGCCGCGATGCAGCCCGATCTGGTGATCCATGTGGGCGATATGCATTACCGCGAAAGCCCCTGCCCCGCCGACCGCGCCGGCTGTGCCGGCAGCCCCTGGGGCTATGGCGACGATACCTGGCAGGCCGATTTCTTTGCGCCCTCGGCGCCCTTGCTGAAGGCCGCCCCCTGGGTGATGGTGCGGGGCAATCACGAGAGCTGCGCGCGCGCCGGCCTGGGCTGGTTCCGCTATCTCGATGCCCATGCCTGGCAGGGTCCGGAGGCCTGCGAGGACTTCACCGCGCCGTTCGCGCTGCCGCTGGATTCCCAGACCCAGCTGATCGTGTTCGACTCCTCGGCGGTCGTGAACCGCGCCTACCCGGCAGGTGACGCGGCCCTGCAGCGCTACCAGGCACAGCTGCGCCAGGTCGAGCAGCTGAGCGGCGCGCGCCCACACAACTTCCTGCTGCACCACCACCCGGTGCTGGGCTTCAGCAGCAGCGCCGATGGCACCCCCCGGCCGGGCTCGGCGGGCCTGCGCTCGGCCATGGCCGGGCTGCATCCGCAGCGCTATTACCCGCCCGGCGTGAACCTGGTGATGAACGGGCACGAGCACCTGTTCGAGGCCATCGGCTTTGCCAGCGATCATCCCGGCACCCTGGTGCTGGGCAACTCCGGCTCGGCGAATGGCTGGACGGTGGACGAGGCCAAGGCCTTGAAGGCGCAGCCCGCGCCAGGCGCGGTGGTGCAGAGCGTGGCCACCTATGGCGGCTATGGCTTTGCCACCCTGGACCGGCAGGGCGAGGGCTGGCTGCTGACCGAATGGAGCGTGGACGGCAAGGCGCTGAAGCGCTGCGACATCGTGGGGAGCAAGGTGAGTTGCCAGGATTCACCTTGAGAGGTGGGCAGGATTTCGGCCTGCGCGAGTGGTGAGAGCTGAGTCCTCGTTTTTTTTAGATCCCCGTAAGCGACGTGGGACGACAGGCGGCTTGGCAGCGATTGCAGTCGGTCACATTGCCGAGTTCGCAGCCCAAATGCCGACACTCAACGTTGAAGCTGAGCCGCGTGCGGCGGCTTGCCGACGCGAGTCGGCTCGAGCGACTAGTTAGGTGCGCTCTGCTCAATGTGCCTACTTGTAGGACATAAGTACGGCGAGCACATAAAGCGCAAAGGCAATAGGAAGTAGAAACTCAAACGCCGCCCTACCCCGCGCGGCCCAGAACGCAAGCCAATAAGACGCGAAGCCAGAGAAGACTGGATTGCCCTCCGGTGCGCGCTTACTCTGCTGGGGCGCCTCAACTGGATGCGGGAACAAATCGAGGTCGACCTTCGCTGAAGCGCTTCGCTCCTTCCTTTGGTTGTCGTACTCGGACAGAGTAATGACTTCCTGCCGTCGCCAAGCAACGTAGTCTGTGAAGGCATAGATGCAGAACGCGATTAAGTAGTACGCGATGACGAGCGCGTAGAGCTTTACAAATGTTCCCTGCTGGACCTTCGCAAACTCAATACCCAGGACTGCAAGCTTCTCCGGCACTAGCGGAACCTTGACGAGCGCGACGCCAAGCATGCTCAGCCCAAGCAGTGCAGTTCGTTCCTTCCGCGTCGTCTCGCTTAGTGGGTCGTAAGTAATTAGGTCTTTGGTTAGCAGATCACCGGCCATGGTTTCCTTCCAACTTCACATAAGCGCAACAAGGGCTAGAACAGGAGCGACTCAGTGCTACATAGTTTCGTCAGCGCGGAACAGGGTTGGCGCACCTAACGTTGAAGCTGAGCCGCGAGCGGCGGCTTGCCGACGCGAGTCGGCTCGAGCGAATACGAAGGGACTTCCCACCTTCGGGCGAACGGCGTCAATGCGCCAAGATTGGTGGTTCTCGAAGTCATCAATCTGCAGCCAGTTGAAAGGGGAAGTCCATGGACAAGATTACCCGAGTCGGGGT
>Ga0208516_100787_pt1 | contig 10749 bp, 9 predicted proteins | sample LakWasM117_HOW13_2_FD_183931 | JGI IMG/M metagenome (GOLD analysis project Ga0208516, IMG submission 183931) | Freshwater sediment methanotrophic microbial communities from Lake Washington under simulated oxygen tension - Sediment Metagenome... | ecosystem: Environmental > Aquatic > Freshwater >...
GCCCTCGAACACGTGGGTGGTGAAGCGGCCGCCGGGGATCAGGCGCACGTGCAGTTCGATCTGGTCGCGCGTGTGCGGCGCGTTGGCGAACGAGAAGGCGCGGCGCTGGCCGTCGTCGAGCAGGATGTCGATGTACTGGCCGGCCTCGAAATCCGGGGCCTTGCCTTCGGGCAGGTCCACCAGCACGCGCATCACGTCCTCGGCCAGGCGCTCCATGCGGGCCACCGTGCCGCTGTGCACCGTGGCGATGGTGGCGGTTTCGCTGGGGACGAAGCCGTCCACTTCGATGACCACGTCGCCGCGTGGCACGGCGCAGCACATCAGGGCCTTGCCCTGGGCCTTCAGGGCGTCGGGCAGGGCGCTGCGCTGGTAGGGGCGGTGCTCGACGCTGCCATGCTCCACGCTGCACAGGCACAGGCCGCAGCCGCCGTTGCGGCATTCATAGGGCAGGGCCAGGCCTTCGCGCAGGCCCGCGTCGAGGATGGTCTCGTCGTCGCGCACCTTGAATTCGGTGCTGGCGCCCTGGGCGCCGTGTGCCACGATCAGGTGCGTACGCTTCTCGCCACGGCGGAAACGCGGTGGCCACCAGGGCAGCAGGGTCAGCACCACGCTGCCACCCACCACGAGCGCCCAGACCTGGCCCATGGACCATTCGGTGAGCAGCGGCAGCACGGCGAGGTAGAACCAGTCGAGCTTCACATTGGTGACGGCCACGGCCAGGTTGGCCGCGCCGCCCTGGCTGTCCACGGGCAGCACCAGCGACAGCACCAGCATGGACACCAGCAGGCCGACCACGATGGGCTGGGGCGGCGTGGTGCGCGCCTTGGGAACGCGCTGCACGTGGATCCACATCACCATCAGCAGCACCAGCGGGATGCCCAGGTGCATGAACGACAGCAGGGTGAAGAAGCGGTCGCCCACGTGGTCGGAGTAGACGAAGTTGCGCATCAGCGTGCCGTTGAAGCTCGGCAGCCAGTCGAGCCACTCGAAACTGGCCACGGTGACGTACTGCGCGAGCTGGTCCCAGGGCAGCATGTAGCCGTTGATGCCGGAGGCATAGACCATCCAGATCAGCATCACGCCGGTCACCCACGAGAACCAGCGGAAGCCGTGGTACAGGTTGAACGCGAAGTAGCGCAGCATGTGCAGCATCATGGTCAGCACCATGGCGTCGGAGGCGTAGCGGTGGATGCTGCGCATGATGCCGCCGGCGAACCACTGGTCATGGGTCAGCGCCATCACCGAGGGGTAGGCCACGGACACGCCGGTCTCGAAGAAGACGTAGACATACAGACCGCTCGCACCGACCACCCAGAACAGGAAGAAGGTGATGGCGCCCAGATGGTAGAAGGGGTTGATGCGGTCGCCGAACGCCGAGTTGAACAGTCCCTCGGCACGCAGGAACAGCCACTGCAGCAATGCCTGGAGTTGTTTCATCGTTGTATCGTCCGTGATTGGCCCGCGGATGCGGGTGTGTTGCGAATGGCCTTGATCACCACGACGACGAACAGCAGTCCGCCGATGATGGCAATCAGGCCGCCCAGGCCCATGAGGCCCATGCCGGCCACTTCGGCGGTGCTGCGCAGCACCTGCTCGGCGCCGGCCACCTTGCGTTGCACGCCGTAGCCGCCCGACCAGACCAGGCCGATGATGTGCATCAGCTGGCCTGCGCCGTAGAGCCAGGGTTGCCAGGTGGCCAGGCGCCCCTGCGGCGCGCTGTAGCCCAGTGCCGGAAGCACCTTGTAGACCACGCCCATGAGCGCCAGCGTGACGCCGACGATACAGCCGTGGTAATGCGCGGGAATGCGCACGTTGCTGCCGTTGATGAAGACGCCGATCACGCCGCCCGCGGCGAACAGCAGCACCGAGGACAGCAGCGCGGCGCGCAGCGGGTGCATGGTTTCGTCCGCCAGGCGGTGGCGCAGCAGGGCGAAGACCACGGCCAGGCCCACCGGCACGATGGCCGGGCCGCCGCCCACGCGCATGGCCCAGGTCAGCAGGTTGCGGTGCTCCACCGAGGCCACGTCATGCGCCAGGTAGGCGTAGGGGGTGACGAAGACACCCACCAGCGCCAGGCCGAACATCATCAGCGTGACACGCGGGCTCAGCGGCACGCGGGCGCCGCAGGCATGCGCCAGCCAGAGCCAGCCCACCAGCATGAGCAGCGTCCAGGTGAACTGCAGCGCGTGGCCACCGCCCCAGAACAGGATTTCGTAATAGGCCTTGCCGTCGAGCGACGGGGACACCACGGCATAGGACCAGCCGAAGGACAGCAGGGCCACGGCCGTGGCCACGGCCGCGGCGTTGAGGCCGAAGCTCAGGGCGCCCTGGCCACCGAAGCCGAAGCCCAGGCGCGGGGCCGCCAGCAGGCCGCGCAGCACCAGCAGCCCCACGCCCAGCGCGAACACCACCAGGCCCCCGAGGAACAGGGGCGAGGACAGCACCGGGATGTAGTTGGCCATGATGGGTTCGCCCGGGTTGAGGAAGGGCGCGAGCGACATGGCCGCCGTGCCGGCGGCCGTGATCCACAGGGCCATCCAGCCCCAGCCGACGGCACGTTCCGTGCCGTTGAGGCTCCAGAGCAGGCCGCCGAGGGCGACGAACCAGACCAGCACCGACAGGTCCACGTGCAGCACGAGCGAGATGTGGAAGAAGTCGGCGGCCGGCAGCAGCTGGTTGATGCCCGGCGTGCGCGAGAACACCAGCAGGATGGAGAACAGGCCGGAGCCGATCAGCGCCAGCAGGCCGAGCCAGAGCCAGCCGCGCGCGAGGGCGCGGCGGGCATCCTGGGGCACTGCGAGGTCGTATTCGGCCTGCGCCTGCGTGGCCGGCAGCGGCCGGTGGGCGGGGCCGTGGCCGAGGGAATGGCTGGACAGGGTGCTCATGACAGGATGATCCCGCCCTGCCCGGCGTCGAAGTCGATCACCAGCACCTGGGCGGGCTTGAGCGTGATGGTGGATTCATGCTGGTGCGTGAAGCCTTCGGCGGTCTTGTCGTCCTTCATGCGCACGCTGATGCGGTGCGCGCCCGCGGGCACGTCGACGCTGTGGTAGACCGTGGAGGCGCCGTCACGCGACAGGCCCGAGGGCATGGCGGTGCGCTGGAAGACGGTCTTGCCGTCGATGTCCAGCTCGATCTGCACGGGGGAGCGCTCGCGTTCGCACTTCATGGGCGCGCGCATGTTGGGTGCCAGCTTGGCCAGCTCTTCCTTGGTGTAGGGGCGGCAGTCGGCGACGCGCACGCCGTGGTGGATGAAGCTGACCTTGACCAGGGCGTGGTCGGGCTGCAGCGGGTGGTACGCCGGCCAGCGCGAAAAAACGCCGATCGCCAGCGCGAAGCAGCCGTACAAAAGGGCCTGGCCGGTCCAGGTGAAAGCTCGGTTCATGGGGTGCTCTCCAGGGGCAATGGTTGTGGGGTGGCGCTGGTGTGCGCGCGCAGCTGGTCCAGGGCACGGGACAGGGCGGTTTCATCGCCCCGGTCGGCCCAGACGGTCGTCCAGCGGTCGGGCGGCACCGAGGTGCGCAAGTGGGGTTCCCGCATGCCGTGCAGGCGCTGTTCGGTCCAGCGCTGGCCCAGGCGGAATTCGCATCCGCCCTCGCGGCAGCCGCTGACCACGACGCCATCGGCGCCGCCGCGCAGGGCGTATTCGATGAAGGACGGTGGCAGCATGCCGGCGCAGACCAGGCTGAAATGCAGCACATCCGGGGCCGCGGTGGCGCCGGCGCGGGCGCCATGGTCGCAGCCGAAGACCACGTAGCGGCGCGGTCCCGGCATCGCGGCCAGGCCCTGCAGCAGGCGCTCGCGCAGGTCATGGATCGGCCATTGCGGCATGTCGATGCCGGTCAGCAGTTTCTCTGCCCGGCGGAACGGCGTGGACGAGGGGCAGGACCCCACGCAGATGCCGCAACTGGCGCACAGGTCGGCATCGACGACGGCCAGCTGCATGCCGCGGCGGCCATTCGTGTGCGGCACCATGGTGATGGCCGAGTAGGGGCAGTCATCGAAGCAGCGGCGGCAGCCACTGCAGTTGTCGGGGTCGACCTGGGCCACGGGCGGCTGGCGCGCCGGCAGCAGGGGCAGCGCCAGCAGGCCGGCGAAGGCGGCGGTGAGCAGCAGCCAAACGGTCAGCGCCGAGGTCGATGCCGTCAGGGGGTGGATGAACAGCAGGATCCAGTCGAGTTGCAGGCTGTCGGGCACGGTGGCCAGGTGGGCCGGCCCCTGGCTTTGCACCGGCAGCACGAGCGTGAGCAGCAGCAGTGTGGCCGTGGTGGCCAGCGCCATGGCCCGGGGCGGGAAGACGCGGGCGTAGCTGATGCGTTGGACATGGAACCACAGCCCGAACACCATCAGCAGGGGCATGCCCAGGTGCACGAAGACGAACAGCGTGAACAGGCGGTTGAGGTTGCCGTCGCTGAGGAAATTGCGTGCCAGGGGCGATGCGAGAAAGGGCAGCGTATCGAGCCATTCCGCCGTGGCCACGGCGGAGAACTGGCCCAGGCGGTCCCAGTTGAGCCAGAAGCCGCCGATGCCGCAGACGAAGGCCAGCGCGATCAGGGGCACGCCGGTGAGCCAGGGCACGGCGCGGAAGCCCTTGTAGCGGCCCAGCACCCATTCACGCGCCAGGTGCGCCAGCATGACGATGACGAAACCGTCGGCCGCGTAGCGGTGCAGGCCGCGCAGCGCCGTGCCCAGCATCCAGGGCACCTGCGCGAGGTCGTTGATGGAGGCGTAGGCGCCCGCCGCCGAGGTGTCCAGGAGGACGTAGAGCACGACACCGCTGACCACCAGCAACCAGAACAGCAGGAAGCCCAGCGCGCCCAGGTGCTTGAGCGGATTGAGCGCACCGCCGAAGGGCGCATCAAAGGCATGCTCCAGGGCACGGTAGGCCTCTGCGATGCGGGGAGCCGGGGAGGGGGACGACTGAGCGGGAAGGTCTTCGCGGACGAAGACTGAACCAGAAGGCATTGAACGGCGGGCGACTCAGACGCTGCGCGCCCCTTTCGAGCGGGCGGCGGCACGCATGGAGCGCCACTCATTGAGCATGAAAATGAGCATAAGGACAAAGAAGGTCACTCCGCCCGCGATCTGGATGGGCAGGGTGTAGTCGACCCGGTAGGAACCGGTCTTGGGATCGTACACGGTGCACAGGATGCGGACACGGTCCATCACGTTGTCCAGCATCGTGGCGGGCTCCACCGGAGCGCCGCTGAGCAGCAGCTTGATCGGTTCGCCGATTTCGGCTGGCTTGATGCCTTCGCCATAGATCTGCCGCACGATGCGGCCTTCGGCGTCGAGCAGGGAAACCTGCAGCACATGGTCGAAGCCGGCCGGCGTGGCGGCATAGACAAAGCCGAAATCCTTGGCGATGTCCGCGACGGTCTTCATGGACGGGCTCAGGAATTCCCAGCTGGGCTGGTTGATCTGGTACTGGGCGGCAAACGCCTTGAGCGCCTGGGGGGAGTCGTCCGGCTGGTTGAAGCCGATGCTCACCACGTTGAACTGGTTCGGGCCGAACACCTTTTGCAGGCCCTGCACGGTTTCCTGCAGGGAGCGCGTGGTGGTGGGGCAGACCTGGAAGCAGCCGGTGTAGATGAAGCTCACCAGGAGGGGCTTGCCCCGGTAGGAGGACAGGCGCACGGGCCGGCCTTCGCGGTCCAGCAGGGTGTGGTCGCCGATGGTCCGGCCGACCACGGCCTGGCTGGTGCGCAGGGCCTGGTCGCGGTCCAGGCCCATGTCGCTGGACGACGAGGCCTGGGAGGAATAGGGCAGCAGCAGGCCCAGGGCGAGGCACAGCACCGCCGCGAGGCGTCCGGAGAGGAAGGCTGTGGTACGCATGGGGAAATCCTGCCGCTGGGGGGGTCAGCGCATGAAACCATCGATGCAGGCGGCGACCAGCAGGACGCTCAGCTGCACCAACGATGCGAAGAAGGAACCCATGGCGGTGGCACGGTTTGGATTGCGTGCCAGCAGCCAGGATTTGTGGACGAAATGCAGTCCGCCAGCGAGAGCGCCGACGGCGTAGACCGGGCCTGCGCCGAAGCCGATGGGCAGCAGCGAGGCCACGAACAGCGCCACCGTGCTGGCCAGGACCGTGCGCGCGGCACGCTCCGGGCCCACGACGACGGGCAGCATGGGAACACCTGCCTGGGCGTAGTCGGCGCGGTTGGCAATGGCCAGGCTCCAGAAGTGGGGCGGAGTCCAGAGGAACAGCACGAGCGCGAGCAGCATGGGCAGCGGGCCTGGCATGGGATCGATGGCGGCAGCCCCCGCGAGCACCGCGAAGCTGCCGGCAAGGCCGCCAATCACGATGTTCATGGCGCTGCGCCGCTTGAGCCACAGGGTGTAGACCACACCGTAGAAGAAAGCGCCGAGGAAGACATACAGCGCCGCCATGCCGTTCAGCACCAGCCACGCAGCCACCACCGCACCCGTCAGCAGCATGGCCATGAGGGCCAGCCAAGCGGGGTGGTGGGGCAGCGCGCCGGTGGCGAACGCGCGGGTGCGCGTGCGGGCCATCAGACGGTCGCTTTCATGCTCGACATACTGGTTGAATGCACCTGCGCTCGCCGACGCGATGAGCACCGACAGCGCCAGCACGAGCACCTGCGCAAGGCTGGGTGCCGGGCCTGGCGAAACTGCCATGCCCACGAGCGCGGTAATCATGATCAGCACGCCGATGCGCAGCTTGAACAGCGAGATGACGTCACGCGTCAACTGCGCTGTGCTGCGCCCTGCGGGCTTGAGCGTGGTGGTGTGCATGGCGCAGTATCCGCTTAGCTGAGGCCCCAGAGCTGGCCGAGGTACTTCCAGTTGATGAAGTAGTACAGCACGAAGGTCACGAGGAAGAACACGGCCAGCACGAAGGTGCCAGGGGCCACGAAACCTGCGGAACCGTACGTCTGCGCTGCCGCCGTGGGGGCTGCGCGCATCAGCGGGGTGAACTTGGCGCTCACGGTGCCGGTGTCGAGCTTCTTGCCCCAGAGGAGGGAACCGACGGTGATGTAGATGTAGATCGCGCCGCCAGCGATGGCCACCAGGCCGCCGATGCCGACCAGGCCCATCATCAGGTAGGCAGCGCCGGGCCATTCATAGGCCAGGGCCGCGCCACTGAAGGCCATGTCCCAGTGACGGCGGGAAACGCCCAGCGTGCCGGCGCCCATCATCACGAGGCAGAAGAAGTACATCGAGAAACCGAAGAGGTACGGCTGGATGCGGGCCAGGCCCGGGTTGATCATCTCGCGGCGGAACAGCACGGGGATCAGGAAGTACGTCAGCGACATGAAGGTCAGCGTCGTACCCACCACCACGGTGGCGTGGAAGTGGCCAGGCACGTAGATGGTGTTGTGGATCAGCAGGTTCAGCTGTTCGGTACCCATCATCACGCCAGTGATGCCGCCCAGGAAGCCGAAGCCCACCAGGGAGATGAACACGCCGGAGAACACGGGGTTGCTCCAGGGTGCCTTGCGCAGCCACTCGAACAGGCCCTTGTCGTAGCCACGGGCGCGCTGGGCCACTTCCATGGCGCCAGGGATCGACAGGGCGTGGATCATCGAGGCCAGCACGGCGAAGTACATGAAGTAGCTGGTGTTCACCACTTTCCACTCGGTACTGATGCCGGGGTCGGCAAGCAGGTGGTGGGCGCTGGCGAGTTGCAGGAACAGGATGTACAGCAGGAAGGCGCCACGGCTGACGCGCTCGGACATGGGCTTGGCACCGAAGGCGATAGCGGCCACGGCATACCAGATCGAGATGTGCGCAGCTACGTTGATCTGCTGCGACGAGTGGCCGAAGGCCCACCAGATGGTACGGTACACCAGCGGATCGACTTCGTTGATGATGCCGATGGCCATCAGGAAGGTCGGGATCAGGATGATGGCGCCCGACGAAATGGTGAACACGGCGATGATGGCTGCCGTGGTGGCACCGAAGGTCACCAGCGGAACCGAGCCTTCAAAGGTCTTCTCGCGCTTGGCCACGACCAGCGTGCCGAAGAACACGAAGCAGGCCACCAGTGCGCCGACGGCGAACAGGATCAGGCCCAGGTAGAACGACCAATGCGCCATCATGGGCACATACGAGGTCATCATCACGCTGGAGCCACCCTGGAACACCGAGACGTTGTTCATCACGGCGCCGATGACCATCAGTGCGAAGGCCAGCCAGGCGATCTTGGGTGTCGCGATCCGGCAGCGCAAGAGCGTTGACGAGGCGAAGTACAGCACGGCGACTTCGAAGAAGATGATCCAGAAGATCAGCATGTCGATGCCGTGGGCCGTGAGCACCATGTAGAAGGTGTCGGCGGCGAGCCAGTGGACGGCGGGCCAGCGCGTGAGCACCACGCCGATGGCCAGGAGACCGCCGACCAGCAGCGCCACGACGGCGACGAAGGCATTGGCGATCATCAGTTTCTCGGCCTGGGCCTCGAATTGCAGGCCCGAGCGCGGGCAGGTGCGGTAAGTTGTAGCAGTAGTCATGTCAGTTCCTCTGCCCTATCACTTCACGTACATACGACCCACCATGGCATGGTGGTTGATGCCGCAGTACTCGTTGCAGACGATGGAGAAGGTGCCCGATTCATTCGGCGTGAGTTTGATCACGTGCTCGTAGCCCGGCACCACTTGGATGTTCATGTTGGTGGGCTGCAGGGAGAAGCCATGGTTGTAGTCCATGGAGGTCAGGTGCAGCTTGTAGGTCTTGCCCTTTTCCAGTTCCAGGATGGGCCACCAGTTCCACAGACGGCCGATCACATAGACATCGCTGCCTTCGGGCGGGTGCACGACGGGGATGTTCTGGTCGGTTTCGGTGCGGACGGTGTATTTGTCCACCATGGCCTGGGTGGCGGCCGTGAACTTGTCGGGGGTGGTTTTGTAGGTCTCGGTGGACAGGTTCTGCTTACCGTAGATGTGCCACAGCACCATCATGAAGAACATGACCATGCACCAGACGAAGGCGATGCCGATCCAGACGGCTTCCAGGCGATCCAGCGGGTGTTTCCACCACAGTCGCTCTGATGGGGGGAGGATTGCGCTCATGTAAAGGCTCCTTTATTTGGCCAATGGAATGGTCAGGATGTCGATGACGCCCCACAGGTTGTACACAATCATCGGGATCATCACACCCAGGAACAGCAGCAGGAACGGGTTGTCCAGTAGCTGCTGCATGAGCGGAACTTTTTCATTCTCGTCGTCATGGTGGTTCATGTCTTCTCCTTGGTAAACCAGAAAGTACCTTACATTCTTGACCTGAAATGCCCAGAAAAGCATGATTTGAATCAATAGTTTTGGGGGGCTGCATAGGGACGGCCGCCAGAAACAAGACGTAAAAACATGCTGCAAACCGCATTTCCAGTATGCAGCGTGCATCTTTCGACAGACCTCGGACCCTGTCTATCGTCTTGGATGTCAGTGGGCTGGGGTGTATTTTTTTAACAACGAATTTTCATGAAAACCTTGCACGCGCCTGGTTCGATAGATAGCAATCCGGCTTCGATGGGGCGGCGCATGGAGCTGCTGCGCCGCATGGCCTGGCTGTGCGCCGTGATGGTGCTGGTCATCACCAGCCTGAGCGCCTTCATCCGCTTGTCCAAGGCCGGGCTGGGCTGCGAGCCCTGGCCGCAGTGCTATGGCCAGGAGTTGCGCGCGCAGCAGCAGGGCGCCCAGCCGCCGGAGGCCGACACCGCCACGGCGGTGGCGCGCCTGGCGCACCGGGTCATCGCTTCGTCCGCGCTGGTCCTGGTGCTGGTGATGGTGATGGCGGCGCTGGCCTCGCGCCCCGCGCTGTGGCCGCAGGGGCGCATGGCCTTGGGGCTGCTGCTGCTGGCCTTGTTCCTGGCCGTGCTCGGGCGCTGGACGGCCCATGCGCGCATCCCGGCGGTCACGCTCGGCAACCTGCTGGGCGGGTTCGCCATGTTCGCGTTGAGCGTGTGCATGGCCCTGGCGGCCCGCCGGCCGGCACACGGCGCGGCGCCGGCCGCCCCTGCCGGGCTGGCGCGCTGGGCCTGGCTGGGCGCCGCCGTCCTGCTGCTGAACGTGGCGCTGGGGGGCATGGTGAGTGCCGGCCACGCGGGCCTGAGCTGCCCGCAGCTGGCGGGCTGCGACCTGGGCGCGGCATCCTGGCAGGCGCTCGACCCCTGGCAGGAGCCGCAGACCGATGCCGCGCAGCCCACCCATCCCGCCGGGGCCGGGGTCCATGTGCTGCACCGCGCGGGGGCCTTGCTGGTGGCGGCCGTGCTGCTGCCGCTGGCGCTGCTCGCCTGGCGTGCGGGCCGGCGTGCCGCCGCCGTGGCCGTGCTGGGGCTGTTGCTGCTCCAGGCAGGGCTGGGCATGGCGCTGGTGCTCGGGGGGCTGCCGCTGGGCGTGGCCCTGACGCACAACGTGGTGGCGGCGCTGCTGCTGGCCGTCGTGCTGGGCCTGGCCACCGCCGGATCGAGGGCACTGTCACCTGCGTTGTGACAGCGGCCCGGCCGCTCTTCCACAATGCGGCATGGACTTCGCTCATTCTCCCCGGGCGCAGGCGTTGCGCCAGCGTCTGGATGCCTTCCTGCAGCGCTACCTGCTGCCGCACAACGCCGCCTGGCACCGCTCGGTGCAGGAGGGCGTCTACCCGCCGCCGTTCCTGGAGGACCTGAAGGCCCTGGCGCGCGAGGAGGGCTTGTGGAACCTCTTCCTGCCCGGCCTGCGCGACGATGAGCCGGGCACCCGCCTGTCCAACCTCGATTACGCGCCGCTGGCCGAATCCATGGGCCGCCTG
>Ga0208516_100790_pt1 | contig 10707 bp, 6 predicted proteins | sample LakWasM117_HOW13_2_FD_183931 | JGI IMG/M metagenome (GOLD analysis project Ga0208516, IMG submission 183931) | Freshwater sediment methanotrophic microbial communities from Lake Washington under simulated oxygen tension - Sediment Metagenome... | ecosystem: Environmental > Aquatic > Freshwater >...
AAGGCGCCCAGCGCGAACGACACACTGAACAGCGCCGCCGCACCGTAGGCGATGCCGATGGCGCAGGCCACCACCGCGAGCGTGAACAGCTCGCGCGAGCCGGTCTTGGCCACCTGCCACAGCAGCCAGGGCAAGGCGCGGCGGCCAAAAATGAGCATCAGCGCGATGAAGGCCCCCACCTGCAGCAGCGTCTGGCCGATGGTCGTCCACAGGGGCTGGCCCTGCGCGGCCGCATCCGCCCCCGGCGCGCCCAGCACCCCGGCCAGCGGCGGCAGCAGCACCAGCACCAGCACGGTGGCCAGGTCCTCGACGACCAGCCAGCCCACGGCGATGCGCCCGTTCATGCTGTCGAGCACGCCACGCGCCTCCAGCGCCTTGAGCAGCACCACTGTGCTGGCGCACGACAGCGAGAGCCCGAACACCAGCCCCTCGCCCCAGCTCCAGCCCCACCACGAGGCCAGCCCGATGCCCAGCACGGTGGCCAGGCCCATCTGCACCACGGCGCCGGGGATGGCGATGCGCTTGACGGCCATCAGGTCGCTGAGCGAGAAGTGCAGGCCCACGCCGAACATCAGCAGCATCACGCCGATCTCCGAGAGCTGCGAGGCGATGTGCACATCGGCCACGAAGCCCGGCGTGGCCGGGCCGATGAGGATGCCCGCGACCAGGTAGCCCACCAGCGCCGGGAGCCGGATGCGTTCCGCGAGAAACCCCAGCACCAGCGCGATGCCGAAGCCGGCGGCCAGGGTGGTGATGAGGGGAATGTTGTGTTCCATGGGCTTCCAATGGTGAGGCCGGGCCAGGCCCGGGATGACCGATTCAAGGGGCACCCCTCGGGGGTGCCAGGAAGTCCGCTCCGCGGCCCGTGAATGCCAGCCACTGCGCGCGGGCTGGCACGGAACATCGAGGCAGAACATGCCACGCCATTGGCGGGACATGGTTTTCAGCTATTCAAAGTGTAGCAACAGCAGAAAAAACCCGGCGCCGCGCAAGGAAAAAGCCGTGCGAACGCCCTCACGCACCGGGGCGCGCGAGCGTCAAGGCCGAGCCCTGGCTCAGCGTGGCTTCTTTTTCGGCCCGGGGCGGGCGTTGCCCGTCACGCGGGGCGGCAGCCCGGTGTGCTGCGACAGGATCTGCCCGGGGCGCGGGGCTTTCGGCGCCATCTTGGCCGCCGGCTGGCCCGCACCGCGACCGGCGGCCTGCGCCCCGGCCTGGGACTTGGCGGTGTCGGCGCGCGCCTTGTCCAGCACCATGGTCGGGATCACCAGGTACTTGCCCTTGTCGGCCTTGCTGGCGCACTGCCCCGCCATCGGCTGGTAGGTGGGAATCAGGTGGTGCTTGCCGTTGCCGATGAGGTCGGCGCGCCCCATGGCCTTGAGGGCGTCGCGCAGCAGCGGCCAGTTGTTGGGGTCGTGGTAGCGCAGGAAGGCCTTGTGCAGGCGGCGGCGCTTCTCGCCGCGCACCACATCGACCTTTTCGCCGCGCTCGTCGCGGTGCACGCCCTTGAGGGTGTTGATGCCCGTGTGGTACATGGCCGTGGCGGTGGCCATGGTGCTGGGGTAGAAGGTCTGTACCTGGTCGGCGCGAAAGCCGTTCTTCTTCAGCCAGATGGCGAGGTTCATCATGTCCTCGTCGCTGGTGCCGGGGTGGGCCGCGATGAAGTACGGGATCAGGAACTGCTTCTTGCCCGCCTCCTGGGTGTACTTCTCGAACATCACCTTGAACTTGTCGTAGTTGCCGATGCCCGGCTTCATCATCTTGGTGAGCGGGCCGGCTTCGGTGTGCTCGGGGGCGATCTTCAGGTAGCCGCCCACGTGGTGCTGCACCAGCTCCTTGACGTATTCGGGCGACTGGATGGCCAGGTCGTAGCGCAGGCCCGAGCCGATGAGAATCTTCTTCACGCCCTTGATCTCGCGGCCGCGCCGGTAGATCTTGATCAGCGGGTCGTGGTTGGTGGTGAGGTTCTGGCAGATGCCGGGGTAGACGCAGCTGGGCTTGCGGCAGGCGGCCTCGATCTCGGGCGTGCGGCAGCCCAGGCGGTACATGTTGGCCGTGGGGCCGCCGAGGTCGGAGATGGTGCCGGTGAAGCCCTGCACCTTGTCGCGCACATCCTCGATCTCGCGGATGATGGATTCTTCCGAGCGGCTCTGGATGATGCGCCCCTCGTGCTCGGTGATCGAGCAGAAGGTGCAGCCGCCGAAACAGCCGCGCATGATGTTGATGGAGAAGCGGATCATCTCCCACGCCGGGATCTTGGTCGCGCCGTCGTGGCGGCCACGCTCGTCGGCGTAGCGCGGGTGCGGGCTGCGCGCGTAGGGCAGATCGAAGATGTAGTCCATCTCGGCCGTGGTCAGCGGGATGGGCGGGGGGTTGAGCCACACGTCGCGCGCGGTGGTGCCCTCGCCGTGCGCCTGCACCATGGCGCGGGCGTTGCCGGGGTTGGTTTCCAGGTGCATCACGCGGTTGGCATGGGCATAGAGCACCGCGTCGCTGCGCACCTGCTCATAGCTGGGCAGGCGGATCACGGTGCAGTCCTGCGGCGGCAGCTTGCGCTTGCCCGCCAGGGCGGGGTTGGGCACGAAGTTGAGCTTGTGCGTGTTGCCGTCTTCCTTTTTGGCACCATTTTGGCCGCCAACGCCCGCCGGCTGGGCGCCATCAGCTATCGAAACCGTAGTGTTCGGGGCATTGCAGCTCGCGCCCTGGGCCGCGGCCTGTTCGCTCGTGGTCTGGTAGGGGTTGATGTGGTCTTCGACGCGGCCGGGCTGGTCCACGCTGCTGGAATCGATCTCGAACCAGCCCTCGGGCGTGGTGCGGCGCACGAAGGCGGTGCCGCGCACGTCGGTGATGTCCAGCACCGGCTCGCGCGCGGCCAGGCGGTGGGCGATCTCGACGATGGCGCGGTCGGCGTTGCCGTAGAGCAGCAGGTCGCACTTGGCGTCCACCACGATGGAGCGGCGCACCTTGTCGCTCCAGTAATCGTAGTGGGCGATGCGGCGCAGCGAACCCTCGATGCCGCCGAGCACGATGGGCACGTCCTTGTAGGCCTCGCGGCAGCGCTGGCTGTAGACCACGGCGGCGCGGTCGGGGCGGCGGTTGCCCTCGGCGCCGGGGGTGTAGGCGTCGTCGCTGCGGATCTTGCGGTCGGCCGTGTAGCGGTTGATCATGGAATCCATGTTCCCCGCGGTCACGGCCCAGAACAGATTGGGCTTGCCCAGCACCTTGAAGGGCTCGGCGCTCTGCCAGTCGGGCTGGGCGATGATGCCGACGCGAAAGCCCTGGGCTTCGAGCAGGCGGCCGATCACGGCCATGCCGAAACTCGGGTGGTCCACATAGGCGTCGCCGGTCACGAGGACGATGTCGCAGCTGTCCCAGCCCAGCTGCTCCATCTCGGCGCGGCTCATCGGCAGGAACGGGGCCGTGCCAAAGCGCTTGGCCCAGAAGGGGCGGTAGCTGGTCAGCGGCTTGGCGGCGCGCGGAAACAGGGAGACGTCAACGTAGGCGGTCATGGGGTTGGGCGGCCTTGGGGAAATGACGGCGGCCATGTGGGGGTAACCCTTGATTTTACGACGCGGCCCCAAAATCCGCACCTGACGGTGCTTGCCCCCACGCCGAGCAGGTGTTGGGGTCAGCTTTTCAATGAAATCAGCCTGAACAGACCACCCATCAAGCGCCAATAGCTATTCTTTCAATAGCAACCCATGGAATGGATCGGCCCCGCTCACCACTCGCCGAGTTCGCGCACGCGCTGCGCAAGGTCGGGCAACTCGTCCTCCAGCGGCTCCGGCGCGGCGGGCATGGCGCTGGTCGTGGCCGGTGCGGCAACGGCGCGGGCCGGCGGCGTGCGTGCGATCAGCCGGCCAAAAAAGTGGCTGACCAGCGACGGCTGCAGGGGTGGGGCGAGGTGGGTGGCGAACATGGCGGTTCCTTCCGTGGGGCGTGCGAAAAAGCGTAGGGGTTTGGGCTGGTTTCCAGTGTAGGAAAGCAACGCATACAGGCGTGTGACAGAACGCACATTCCCCGGCCCCCAGGGCCCCTGCGGGCGCACGCGGTGCGCCCGGCTGTGACGGAAATCACAGGTGCGATCAGCCCGGGGGCCGCGCCTGCGCCCGGTACTGCCCCGGCCCCTGGCCCTGCCACTGCTTGAAGGCATGGTGGAAGGCCGTGGGCTCCTGGTAGCCCAGCAGGTAGCCCACCTCGGCGATGGGCATGGCCGAGCTGGCGAGGTAGTGGCAGGCCAGCTCGTGCCGCGTGGCGTCGAGCAGCGCTTGGTAGGCCACGCCAGCCTCGGCCAGGCGGCGCTGCAGGGTGCGCGTGGACAGGTGCAGGTCGCGCGCCACGTCGGCCAGCTTGACGGCGCCCTGCCCCAGCCGGCCCGAGATGCTCTGGCGCACCAGGGCCACCGTGCCGGCCTCGCGCGGGTGGCGCGCCTGCAGCAGCTCGTCGGCATGGCGCTGCAAGAGCGGCAGCAGGGCCTTGTTGGCCTGCGGGATGGGCAGGTCGAGCAGCGCCGCCGGGAACAGAACGCGGTGCGCCGCGCAGCCCCAGCGCAGCTGCGCACCGCTGGCCTGGGCGATGGCCCGGGCCGTGGCGTCGTCCCGGCGGTGCATGAATTCCAGTTCAAAACCCGCGATCGGCTGGCCCACGAGCCACTGCGCGCAGGTCTGGATGCCCGCGAACACCGACTCGGCCAGCGCGTCGGCCGCCGGGTGGCCCGCCCAATCGTTACGCCAGGCGTATTCCACCGTGTCGCCGTGGCGTGCGAAGGTGGAGCGCCCCAGGTCGTGCACCAGCGACTCGAAACGCAGCACCTGGGCCAGCGCCTCGCCCAACGTGGGGCAGGCCAGCAGCAGGATGCCGTTGACGCCATAGGTGGTGGGCTTGACACTCTGCCCGAGGCGCCAGCCAAAGCCCGGCCCGGCGTGCGCCAGCGCCTGCTGCAGCAGCGCCAGGTAGTCGGGCACGGGCACGTCCTCCTCGCCCGGGGCCTCACGGCCCAGCACCTGCGGCACCCCCTCGGCGCGCGCGGCATCCCACAGCGTGCGCGCATAGGGGCCCACGACGCGGGGTGGCGGCGTGTTTGGCGTGATCGAACAATCAGTTGGCGGCATTGCGGAATGGCAAACGGGCGGCCCGCGCCTACAGTGGAGCAAAGACCAACAGGGAGTATGCATTCATGCGGCGATGGAACGGCTGGGGCGACGACGCCACCTCGATGAACCTGGGCGACGGCGCCCGCGCCATGCTGGCCCGGCGCCTGGGGCCAGGGCGGCCCGGGCAGGATGCCACGCGCGAAGACCTGCTGGCGCGCATTCCGGCCTCGCGCCTGCCTGGGCACCCACTGGTCCAGCGCGATGCCTCGACGCGCCTGGCCATGGCGCTGGGCGAGAGCTATGCCGACTGGATCAAGAAGCGCTTCGGCCAGCTCCCCCCGGTGCCCGATGGCGTGGCCTTTCCCGAATCGGACGAACAGGTGCGCGAACTGCTGGACCTGGCGCAGGCGAACCGCTGGACCGTGATTCCGTTCGCGGGCGGCACCAGCGTGGCCGGCCACCTCGACTGCCCGCTGGGCGAGCGGCCCATCCTGTCGGTGAACCTCACGCGCATGAACCGGCTGCTGCACCTGGACCCCACCAGCCAGCTCGCCACCTTCGGCGCGGGCACGCCGGGGCCGCAGGTCGAGGCCCAGTTGCGCGCCCAGGGCTACACACTGGGGCATTTTCCGCAGTCGTTCGAATATTCCACCGTGGGCGGCTGGGTGGTCACGCGCTCGAGCGGCCAGCAGTCGCTGCGCTACGGGCGCATCGAACAGCTCTTTGCGGGCGGCCGCATGGAAACGCCCGTGGGCCCGCTGGTGCTGCCCACCCTGCCCGCCGCCAGCGCCGGGCCGGACCTGCGCGAACTGGTGCTGGGCTCCGAGGGGCGCTTTGGCATCCTCACCGAAGCCACGGTGCGCGTCTCGCCGCTGCCGGGGCACGAGAGCTTTCACGCCCTCTTCCTGCCCGACTGGGACAGCGCCGAGGCCGCCGTGCGCGCGCTGGTGCAGCGCCGGCTGCCGCTGTCAATGCTGCGGCTGTCCAACGCGGTCGAAACCGAAACCAACCTTGCGCTGGCCGGCCACGAGCGCCTGATCGGCCTGATGGAGCGCTACCTCACCTGGCGCGGCTGCGCCGAAGGCAAATGCCTGCTGATGCTGGGCGTGACCGCCGACCCCGCCACCGCGCGCCACGCACTGCGCGAGGCCCGGCGCACGCTGGCACGCCACGGCGCCGTGTACATCGGCCCGGCCATGGGCAGCAAATGGGCGGCCAACCGCTTCAAAGGCCCCTACCTGCGCAACACACTGTGGGAGCTGGGTTACAGCGTGGACACCATCGAAACCGCCGTGGACTGGCCCCAGGTCAAGCCGCTGATGCACGCCATGGAGCAGGCCGCGCGCGACGTTTTTGCGCCGTATGGCGAGCCGGTGCACGCCTTTACCCACCTCTCGCATGTGTACCCGCAGGGCAGCAGCATCTATGCGCAGTACGTCTGGCCCACCGCGCCGGGCGGCTTCGCGCCCAATTTCGAGCGCTGGCAAAAACTCAAGGCCGCCGTGGCCGCGCAGATTGCCGCGCACGGCGGCACGGTGAGCCACCAGCACGGCGTGGGGCGCGACCACGCCACGCATTTGGTGGACGAGAAAGGCCCGCTGGGCATGGCCACGCTGGCCGGGCTGTGCCGCCATTTCGACCCGCACGGGATCATGAACCCCGGCAAGCTCCTACAAGACGGCGTGCCATGGGTGGATGCATGACCCCGCGCGCCGAGGCGCTGGCGAGGCTGCAAGCGCAGGAGTGGGACCTCGTCGTCATCGGCGGCGGCATCACCGGCGCGGGCGTGGCGCAGCAGGCGGCGCGCGCGGGCTGGCGCGTGCTGCTGGTGGAGCAGCGCGACTTCGCCTGGGGTACGTCCAGCCGCTCGTCCAAACTGGTGCACGGCGGGCTGCGCTACCTGAAGGAAGGCGACCTCAAGACCACGCTGCACTCGGTGCGCGAGCGCAACCGCCTGCTGCGCGAGGCCCCAGGCCTGGTGGAGCCGCAGAGCTTTCTGTTCGCCGACTGCCCCGGCCGCAAACCCGGGCGCTGGCTGATGCAGACCGGCCTGGCGCTGTACGACCTCATGGCCGGAAACCATCGGTCGCGGGGCGGTCATTTCCATGCCAACCTCGCCGCCACGCAGATGCTGGCGCCCGGCCTGGCGCCGCCCGGCCTGCGCGGCGCGCTGGTGTTCCAGGACGCCAAGACCGACGACGCCCGCCTGGTGCTGCGCGTGCTGCAGGAGGCCCGGCTGCTGGGCGCCACCACGCTCAACTACGTGGCGGCCAGCGGGCTGCGGCTGGAGCACGGCCGCACCACCGGACTGGACCTGCAGGACGCCCTGGACGGGCGCAGCTACGCGGTGCGCACACGCTGCGTGGTCAACGCCACCGGCGCCTGGGCCGACCGGCTGCGCGCCGGCGCGGGCGGCCAGCCGCTGCTGCGCCCGCTGCGCGGCAGCCACCTCATCGTGCCCTTCTGGCGCCTGCCGGTGGCCCAAAGCATCAGCCTCATGCACCCGCGCGACGGCCGCCCGGTCTTCCTCTACCCGTGGGAAGGCGCCACGCTGATTGGCACCACCGACCTGGACCACCGCGAACCGCTCGACCAGGAGGCCCGCATCACCCCGGCCGAGGTGGACTATCTGGTGGAAGCCGTGAACGACCAGTTCCCCGCCGCCCGCCTGACCCCGGCGGACGCCACCGCCTGCTACGCCGGCGTGCGCCCGGTGCTGGACGATGGCCAAAAAGATGCCTCCAAGGCCACACGCGACCATGTGGTGCGCGACGAGTCGGGCCTCATCACGCTCACCGGCGGCAAGCTGACCACCTTCCGCCTCATGGCACAGGATGCGCTGGCCCTGGCCGCGCCGCATGTGGGCCAACCGTTCGCGCCCGACGATGCGCCCCTGTTCACCCCCGCCGCCCCCCTGAACCCGCGCTGGAGCCCCGCCGTGCGCCAGCGCCTGCAGGCGCGCTACGGCAGCCTGGCCGCCGACCTGTGCGCCGATGCGCGCGCGCAAGACCTGGAGAGCATCCCCGGCACGCAAACGCTGTGGATCGAGCTGGCCCTGGCCGCCCGCCACGAGGCCGTGGAGCACCTGGACGACCTGCTGCTGCGCCGCACGCGGCTGGGCCTGCTGCTGCCCCACGGCGCGCTGGGGCTGCTGCCACGCATCCGCCCGCTGTGCGCACCGCACCTGGGCTGGAGTGGTGCGCGCTGGGACGAGGAAGCCGCCCGCTACCGCGACCTGGTCGCCACGCACTACCAGCTTCCCGGCGCCACGCTGCCGGAATTTGAATAAAAACGGCATCAAACGCTTATATATCAAGCGCCAATAGCTATAAAAATAAGAGCACCGGAGACCCCATGACCCCAAGCTACCTGCTCGCCATCGACAACGGCACGCAGAGCGTGCGCGCCCTGCTGTTCGACCTGCACGGCAACCTGGTGGACAAGGCGCAGGTCGCCATCGACACCTACCGCTCGCCCGAGCCGGGCTGGATGGAGAACGACCCCGAGGCCTTCTGGCAGCAGCTTTGCCAAGCCTGCCAGCGCCTGTGGGCCAGCACCTCCGTGCCCAAGGGGTCCATCGCCGGGGTCGTGGTCACCACGCAGCGCGGCACCACCGTCTCGCTCGGTGCCGACGGGCAGCCGCTGCGCCCCTCGATGATCTGGCTGGACCAGCGCCGCGCCGCGCAGGCCCCGCGCCTGCCCTGGTGGTGGGAGGCGGCGTTCGCCGCCATCGGCATGCGCGATACCGTGCGCCACTTCCAGCGCGAGGCCGAGGCCAACTGGATCGCCCAGCACCAGCCCGAGCTGTGGGAACGTACCGACAAGTTCCTGCTGCTCTCGGGCTACCTGCACCACCGGCTCACGGGGCGTTTCGTCGATTCGGTGGCCTCGCAGGTCGGCTATGTGCCGTTCGACTACAAAAAGGGCCGCTGGGCGCCGCCGCACGACTGGAAGTGGCACGCCCTGCCCATCCGCCCCGGCATGCTGCCCGAACTGGTGCCTGCGGGCACGGTGATCGGCCAGGTCAGCGAACGGGCGGCGCAGCAGACCGGCATCCCCGCCGGATTGAGGGTGGTGGCGGGCGCGGCCGACAAGGCCTGCGAAGTCATCGGCGCGGGCTGCCTCACGCCCGAGATCGCCTGCCTCTCCTACGGCACGGCCGCCACCATCAACACCACCACGCCGCGCTACCTGGAGGCCACGCCCTTCATCCCGCCCTACCAGGCGGCCGTGCCGGGGCACTACAACACCGAAGTGCAGATCACGCGCGGCTTCTGGATGGTGAGCTGGTTCAAGGAGCAGTTCGGCCAGCACGAGCAATTGCTGGCGCAGCAGCAGGGCGTGCCGCCCGAGAGCCTGTTCGACGAACTGGTGAACGCCGTGCCACCCGGCGCCCAGGGCCTGATGCTGCAGCCCTTCTGGAACCCCGGTATCAAGGTGCCCGGCCCCGAGGCCAAGGGCGCCGTGATCGGCTTTGGCGACGTGCACACCCGCGCCCACCTGTACCGCGCCATCCTCGAAGGCCTGGCCTACGCGCTGCGCGAAGCCAAGGAGCGCATCGAAAAGCGCGGCGGCACGGCCATCGAGCGCGTGCGCGTCTCGGGGGGCGGCTCGCAAAGCGACGCGGCCATGCAGATCACCGCCAACATCTTCAACCTGCCCTGCGAGCGGCCCCACCTGTACGAAACCAGCGGCCTGGGCGCGGCCATCATCGCCAGCGTGGGCCTGGGGCTGCACCCCGACTTCGCCACCGCCGTGCGCGCCATGGCACGCATCGGCCAGGTGTTCCACCCGGAGCCTGAGCACGCCCGCACCTACGAGCAGCTCTACCGGCGCGTCTATTGCCGCATGTACGAAAGGTTGCAACCCCTGTACCGCGACATCCGCGCCATCACCGGCTACCCTTCGCAGGACTGAACCCATCGCGGAGCGCCGCCCTGCCCGCGCGCGACAAGGACGGCGGCGGCCACCACGTTGTGGCGCTGCGTGCGGGCGACCTGCTGGCCGATGGATTGGCGAGCTCCCTCTCTTTGATCTCCTGGGTGCTGGGACGGGCGCAGACCTACCCATCCCGCAATGGTCGTACGGCCTACGCAGCAGGCTGCCCTGGCACCGACAAGACCACGAAGGTTGCAAATCGCGCCACACCAAGGCAGGCTTTTGCCAGGCTTGGCAACACCGGCCAACGACAGCCCAGGCTGCACCCCCTGCCGCCGCAACTGTGACCCCGGTGCGGGCGATAAAACCCATGCCTGCGCAGCGCGTTTAGCGCCAGGCACAGACGCGCTCATAGACACAAATTGCGCCAAGCAAGCCAATGGCGGCGACGCTCAGCACCGCGCAGTCCAACCCGGGTCCGGGCACGCACCGAATGCTGCATGGCCTGCCAAAAGCAGGCACGCGTCACCGCGAACCAGATCATCTGTGCGTATTGGATATGTCCGACTCTGTAACTGTTACTCACCCCCGAAGGCACTGAGAATTCATCTCGTTCGCGCTTCCACGCCGAGCAGGTCGCAGGCCAAGGATGAGCACGCGGCTGCCGGCCGCGGGTCGCCCGTGCCAACCGGTCGTCAACAAAGCAGCCACACCTGCAAGTACACCTCTCATTGATAAC
>Ga0208516_100791_pt1 | contig 10704 bp, 8 predicted proteins | sample LakWasM117_HOW13_2_FD_183931 | JGI IMG/M metagenome (GOLD analysis project Ga0208516, IMG submission 183931) | Freshwater sediment methanotrophic microbial communities from Lake Washington under simulated oxygen tension - Sediment Metagenome... | ecosystem: Environmental > Aquatic > Freshwater >...
GGCCGGCTCGGTCGAAGCGCTCGAACAGTGCCAGATAGCGCGACAGCTGCACCGGGCCAAGGGCGGCGCGGTAGAGCGCGTCCATGGCGCTGTCGCTGGCGGCCTGCGGCCTTACATCGGGAGTTGGCATGCGGCATTCTGGCATGGGGTGCCGCTTCTGTGAATGCCTGCTTCAACAATGAAATCAGCCTGTAGCGCTTGTTGTGTATGCGCATTGCGCTATTGATTAGAGAGTATGAAGGTAGAGACGCCCAGCGCGCGAGCAGAAAGAAAAACCCCGACGGACGTGGCCCGGCGGGGTTTGCTAGCGCGCACGTGGCGCGTCAAGGAAGCAGCTTAGCTGCGGTTGCCGGTGGCGATTTCGCCAGCGCGGGCCGCAGTCACCGCTTCGGCGCGCACATCAAGACGGCTGAGCTGCGAGGACTGGCTCGCTTGCAGCACCACAAAATTCTTTTGGGCCGGGAGGGCGGCCGCGCCTTCGGCGCGGACTTCGGCGCTGGCACGGGTCGATTGCACGCTGGCGTCAAAGTTGGCGCCGTAGAGATCGCCGTAGGCGCTGCCGGCTTGGGCGGCAAAGGAGGCAAAGGAGGCAAAGGCAGCGACAGCGGCAACGGAGAAGAGGCGGGTGGCATTCATGGTCAATATCCTTCAAGAGCAACAAATAGACCGGTTCCGCATGGGTGGCAAAGTGCCTGCGAGGCCGGGTTCGATGAGGTCCTTGCGGCGTCGTCTCATCGATGGGTTGAACTGTACGCCTTCATCGTATAAAGAAAAACTACTCGGTATGAAACTGACTGTTCTGGTTTTTGATGTGAATCCAAAGGCCTGCCGCGCATCCAAAACAGATTCGTTTCAGAATAGGCCGATGTTTTTTGGAGCCACCGATGCCAACCAACCTCAAAGTCGACTTTGTTTCTGATGTGTCCTGTCCCTGGTGCGTGATCGGCCTGCGCGCGCTGAAGCAGGCTGCCGAGCGCCTGGCCGGTGAGGTGCAGCTCGATCTGCACTTCCAGCCGTTTGAACTCAATCCGCAGATGGGGCCAGACGGCCAGGACATCGGCGAACACCTGCAGCAGAAATATGGCGCGTCGGACGCGCAGCGCGAAGCCACCCGCGCCGCCATTGCTGCACGCGGTGCCGAGCTGGGCTTCACCTTCACTCCTGGTGCGCGCGGCCGCATCTACAACACCTTCGACGCGCACCGCCTGCTGCACTGGGCTGAGCTGCAGGGGCACCAAGAGGCGCTCAAAACCGCGCTGTTCAAGGCCTATTTCACCGACGGAGAAGACCCGAGCAACCACGCATTGCTGGTGCGCCTGGCTGGCGAGGTGGGGCTGGACGTGGCAGAGGCACGCGCCTTGCTGCAATCGGATCGCTACGCGGCCGAGGTGCGTGAGCGCGAGCAGTTCTACCTGCAACAAGGCATCCACTCCGTGCCGGCCATCGTCATCAACGAGCGCCACCTGATTCAGGGCGGCCAGCCGGTGGAGGTGTTCGAGCAGGCGCTGCGGCAGATTGCAGCAGAAGTTTAGAACTATCGAATTAATAGCTGCTGGCGCTTATGGGATAAGCGCTAGAGGCCTTTTTTGCCTAAAATTTCCGTGGGCAATCACTTGTCCAGCGGGATCGGCGTGGCGCGGTCCACCGGGACGGCGGTGACGCTGTTCTGTGGAGAGCCGTCAATGAGTTTGTCCGAGTAGCTCAGGTACACCAGGGTGTTGCGCGGTGCGTCCACCATGCGCACCACGCGCAGGCGCTTGAAGAGCAGCGACATGCGCTCGGAGAAAATCTCTTGCTGCTGGCGCAGCGGTTTGGCGAACGAAAGGGGTCCGGTCTGGCGGCAGGCAATGGATGCCTCGGCCCGGTCTTCGGCCAGGCCCAGCGTGCCCTTGATGCCGCCGATACGGGCGCGCGAGACGTAGCAGGTCACGCCCGAGACGCCCGGGTCGTCGTAGGCCTCGACAATGATGTCGTGGTCGCGGCCAAGCAACTGGAAAGCCGTGTCTACCGTGCCGATCTTGTCGGCCGCCTGGCCTGCTGTGGCGCCCGCCAGGCACAGGGCCGCCATGGCTGCGCGCAGCAAGTGGGCGGGAACGGAGCGTTGCTTGGATGCCATGCTGCGTCTCATGCTTCGGCGCAGCGGCGGGCCAGATGCGCCAGCGCTTCTTCCACCTGGTCCACCAGCACCAGGCACAGGTCGCCGGGCGCCAGGCGCGCCAGAGCGGTGTCGATGGCGATGAATTCGCCGCGAATTTCCTCCACATGCTGGGTGCGCCCGGCGCCAGCCAGGCCTTCGCGCAGCAGGCGCATCACCTCGCCATCGGCGCGGCCGCGCTGGGCGGCGTCCTGGTACAGCAGCACGTCGTCAAAAGCGGCGCCGAGAATCACGGTCTGCGCGCGGATGTCTTCGTCGCGCCGGTCGCCCGCACCGCTGATGACAACGCTGCGGCGCTTGGCCGGCAGGGCATTCACGGCGCTCACCAGGGCGCGCATGGCGTCGGGGTTGTGGCCATAGTCGGCAATGACCGTGGCGCCTTTGAAATCCATCAGGTTGAAGCGCCCGGGCGCGTTGTCGCTGTCGTTGACGAAACCCGAGAGGCCGCGGCGGATCGTCTCCCACGACAGGCCCGCGCCCCAGGCGGCGGCCACCGAGGCCATGACGTTTTCCACCTGAAAACCAATCTTGCCGCCGCGCGTGATGGGCACATCGCGCAGATCAATTGCCTCGCGCCAGGAGCCTTCGGCAGCCACGACCGAATCGCCATCGACATAGACCGACCGGTTGCCCTGGGCACGGTGCGTGGCCATCACGGGATGGTGGCGATCGGCGGCAAAGAAGATGATCTTGCCGGGGCAGGCCGGCGCCATGGCCGCGACGATGGGGTCGGCGGCGTTGAGCACCGCATAGCCATCGGGCGCCACGTTCTGCACGATGACGCGCTTGAGCACCGCCAGGTCTTCGACCGTGGTGATGAAGTTCAGCCCCAGGTGGTCGCCCTCACCGATGTTGGTGACCACCGCCACGGTGCAGCGGTCAAAGCCCAGGCCCTCGCGCAAGATGCCGCCACGCGCCGTTTCGAACACCGCCGCATCCACCTCGGGGTGCAGCAGCACGTTGCGCGCGCTTTTCGGGCCGCTGCAGTCGCCGCTGTCGATCTGGCGGCCGTTGACGTACACGCCATCGGTGTTGGTCATGCCGACCCGCAGGCCGTGCGCGGAAAAGAGGTGGGCAATCAGGCGCGCCGTCGTGGTCTTGCCATTGGTGCCGGTCACGGCCACCACCGGAATCCGTCCGTCGTTGCCGGGCGGGAACACCAGGTCCACCATGGCCTGGCCAATCGCGCGCGGCTTGCCGTAGGACGGCGCCAGGTGCATGCGCAGGCCGGGCGCGGCGTTGACTTCGACAATGCCGCCGTTTTGTTCCTCGATCGGGTGCAGCACGCTCTCGCACACCAGATCGACGCCGCAGATGTGCAGCCCCACCATTTGCGCGGCCGCCACAGCGCGCGCTGCTACGTCGGGGTGCACGTCGTCGGTCACATCGGTGGCCGAGCCGCCGGTAGAGAGGTTGGCGTTGTTGCGCAGGATGATGCGTTGGCCTTTGGGCGGCACCGAATCGGGCGTCATGCCCTGTGTGGTGAGGCGCGCTACGGCAATGTCGTCCAGGCGAATTTTTGTCAGTGGCGTGGAGTGGCCTTCGCCCCGCCGCGGATCAAGGTTCACCAGGTCGACCAGTTCGCGTACCGTGTGGATATCGTCGCCCAGCACCTGCGGTGGCTCGCGCCGCGCGGCGGCCACCAACTGGTTGCCGACCACCAGCAAGCGGAAGTCGTGGCCCGGCAGAAAGCGCTCGACCATGACCTCGCCGTATTCGGCGGCCACGCGAAAGGCTTCATCAAGCTGCGATCGTTCGGTGATATTGACCGTGACGCCCTTTCCCTGATTGCCGTCCTGGGGCTTGACCACCACCGGCAAGCCGACATCAAGCGCCACGGCCCAGGCGTCGTCCGTGGTGGCAGCGGGCCGCCCCATGGGCACCGGGACGCCGGCGGCGTGCAGCAGGCGTTTGGTCAGGTCTTTGTCCTGCGCGATGGACTCGGCCACGGCGCTGGTCACATCGACTTCAGCCGCCTGGATGCGCCGCTGGCGCGAACCCCAGCCAAACTGCACCAGGCTGCCTTGCGTGAGCCGGCGCCATGGGATGCCGCGTGCCGCAGCGGCTTCCACAATGGCACCCGTGCTGGGCCCCAGGCGCTCGTCTTCATCGAGTTCGCGCAAACGGGCCACCACGGCTTCGCAGTCGAATGCGCCGCCTTGCTGCGCGGCGGCTACCAACGCCTGAGCGTCTTCGAACGCCTGGCGACCTACCGCTTCTTCGGTGTATTCGACGATGACCTGGAACACACCGCGCTCTGGCGTGTGCGCGGTGCGGCTGAACGTCACGGGGCAGCCGGCCTGCGCCTGCAGCGCCAGCACCGCCGATTGCAGCACGTGGGCGAGCGAAATATCGTTCTCGCTGCCCTCGGGCAGCAGGGTGCCTATGGCCGGGAACAGAGCACGCAAGCGGGCTTCGAAACCGGCCATCTGCGCCATCGCCAATTCGTCGTCGGTGCAACGCACCACGGCCTCAATGGCGGTGTTGCGGCTCCACAGGTTGGGGCCGCGCAGGGCCCGGGTACGGGATACATCCATGGAAATCTTTCGGGATTACAGCGGCAGTACGGGAATGCGCGGCGCATTGGCGCCTGCCAATACGGGTTCGAAGGTTTTGACGCCTGCAGCAATCAGGTCGGGGGCAATGTCCAGCGCCCAGGCGGCGCCAATTGCCGCCAGCAGGGCCGGGACGGGCACCGATGCAGCTGCCTGGCCCTGAGTCAGGCGCGCCAGCTCGCCCAAGGGCTTTTCGCTGGCTCCCTGCGCCAGCACCACCTGACCACCTTGCAGAAGCACCGCACGGCCATGGTCCTTGGCGCGGTGGGCCGCCACGGTAGCGTTGAGCGCGTCGGTGGTTGTCAGCACCACGGCGCCGTCGCACAAGCGGGCCAGTTCGGCCACTTCCGGCTCGTCGGCGTTCAGCACCGCCGCGCCGCTGGCAAGGACCACATCGACCTGGGTGCGCAGCACGCGCGGCATCTGCTCGGCGGACAGCACGTCAAATTCGGCCAGCGCTTCCCATCCATCCATGTCGGTCACCACGCCGACGGTGCAGCGGTCGTAGGCCAGGCCGTCCTGCAGGATGGCGCGCGCGTCGTTTTCCATCACGGCGGCTTGCACCATCTGGCTGGTGAGCAAGCGGCGCGCGCCTTCCCAGTGGGCGCTGGGGCGGGTGTCCACGCAGCGCTCGTTCAGAAACAGACCTTCGCTGCAGGCCAGGCCTGTGTAGCGACCCCCCAGATGCAACAGCCACGCGACCAGGCGGGCAATGGTGGCGCTTGAGCGTGTGCCCGCGACCCCGACGACCGGAATGCGGCCGACAGTGTCGTCGACAGAGGCATCGTCGGCCAGCGGGAACAGGTGCTCGGCAATGGCCTGGCCCACCGGGCGCGGTGCACCGATGGCGGGCTTGAGGTGCATCAGCAAGCCGGGTCCGGCGTTGACTTCCACAATGGCGCCCCCCTGCGCGTGCAGAGGCTTTGAAATGTCTTGCGCCACCATGTCGATGCCAGCGATGTCCAGACCTACGACCTTGGCGGCCAGTGCCGCGATGTAGGCCACCTCGGGGTGAACTTCGTCGGTGCAGTCCACCGCCACATTGCCGTTGCGCTGGATCACCACCTGGCGGCCGGCGGCGGGGACGGAATCGGCGCCCAGGTCCTGGCGCATGAGTTCAAGCTGCACCTTGGCGTCCTGCGTCAGGTCGATGATCTCCAGCGGGTATTCCTCCTCGTAGCCGCGGCGCGGGTCGGAGTTGAGCTGGCTGTCGATGAGTTCCTGGACGGTGGAGCGGCCGTTGCCGGTGATGCTGACCACCTCGCCGCGCGCGGCGGCCGCCACCTTGCCGCCGACCACCAGAATGCGGTGCTCGTCGCCGGGGATGAAGCGCTCGACCATGACCTCGCTGCCTTCGGGCTCGGCCACGTGCCACGCGGCTTCGATGTCTTCGCGCTTGCGCAGGTCGAGCGTGACGCCGCGCGCATGGTTGCCGTTGGAGGGTTTGACCACCACCGGCAGGCCAATGTCCTGGGCGGCCTCCCAGGCGGCTTGCGGGCTAGCCACAACCTGGCCCTCGGGCACCGGCACGCCGCAGGCCTTGAGCAGGCTTTTGGTTAGATCCTTGTCGCTGGCAATGCCCTCGGCGATGGCGCTGGTGAATTCGGTCTCGGCCGTCCAGATGCGGCGCTGGGCGGCGCCGTAACCCAGCTGCACCAAATTACCGTCGTTCAGGCGGATGTGCGGAATGCCGCGATCGGCTGCTGCGGTGACGATGCAGGCCGTGCTTGGGCCGAGGTAGCGGTCGTCCACCACCGTACGCACGCGGGCGACGGCGGCGTTCACGTCAAAAGGCTGGTCATTGAGTGCCGCCATGAGGAGCGCGTGGCCTTCGACCAGCGCGCTGCGCGCGACCTGCTCCTCGCGGGCCCGGAACACCATGCGGTAGATGCCGTGCCGCGAGGTACTGCGCGTCTGGCCAAACCCCGTGGGCATGCCCGCCAGGTTGAGCAGTTCGATGACGATATGCTCCAGTACGTGGCCGCACCAAGTGCCCTCCTCCAGGCGCTGCAGGAAACCGCCGCGCTCGCCTACGCCGCAGTGGTGCTCGATCAGCGCCGGCAGCCAGGTGGTGAGCCGCTCGTTGAATCCCGGCAATTGGTGCGAAGGGTGATCCTCCAGCGGGCCAAGGTCCAGCCAGACCTCCAGCACCGGGCGGTAGGTCCAGATGTTTGGGCCACGAAGGTAGTGGATGCGCAGCAGGTCGATGTCTTTAAATGTGGTCATGGGTCAGCGCACCGGGTGCGTAGTCCGTTGAAGGCAGGCGCATCGGCCGGGCCGTTGCGTGCCAGATAGCATGGGCGCAAGCATACCGTTGACGGTCGCTCGCGTGTTTGGGGGAAAATTCGGCTGCTGCCACTGTGCTGGCTGTTCTGCGCAATTCGCGCGTATTCAATTCAAGATGCAACATCACCACCGTGCGGCCGAAACTGACGCCGCGTCCCGACCTTTCGAGGCAGAACTGGGTCGTCGGCTTGTGCCCAATGAAAACGTGCTCGCCACCCTGCAGGTTGACCTCAGTGACGCGCTGCAGTTCACCAGCAGCCTGCTTGCCTTGACCAGCGCCCGGTTGCTCGCCTGTACCCAGGGCGGCGAGTGGCGCGAGTGGGCGCTGGCGCCTGGCATAGGGCTGCGACTGCTGGACCATGGCGGCGTGGGCACGCTGGAGCTGCACGATGACCGCAACCGCCTGGCGCTCTGGCACTTCACGCTGGCAATCAATCCAGCGGCACAGCGCTTGGTGCGGCAGTTCGAGCTGCGCATCGTCCAGATTGCGCATGGCGGCTTGGTGCCGCATGCGGCAGTGGAGGCAGACGCCCTGTGCCCGGTCTGCCACAGCGAGCTCTCGCCAGATACCGAAGAATGCCCGGTTTGCGCCCGTGCCCAGCCGCCCCAGCCCTCCACCTGGGTGCTGCTGCGGCTCTGGCGCTTTGCGCGCCCCTACCGCAAGCAACTGGCCACCGGTTTTGGCTTGACGCTGGCCTCTACCGCCGCCACGCTGGTGCCGCCGTACCTGACCATCCCGCTGATGGACGACATCCTGATTCCGTTCCAGAACGGCAAGCAGATCGAGCCAGGCCTGGTGCTGCTGTATCTGGGCGGCCTGCTTGCCTCCGCGCTGCTCGCCTGGGGCTTGGGCTGGGCGCGCACCTATATCCTGGCGTTGGTGTCTGAGCGCATTGGCGCCGATTTGCGCACCACGACCTATGAGCATTTGCTGCGCCTGTCGCTGGACTATTTTGGAGGCAAGCGCACGGGCGACCTGATGTCGCGCATCGGCGCCGAGACCGACCGCATCAACGTGTTCCTGTCGCTGCATGCGCTCGATTTCGTCACCGACGTGCTGATGATTCTCATGACGGCGGCGATCCTGTTTTCGATCAGCCCCTGGCTGGCGCTGGTCACGCTGGTGCCACTGCCGTTCATCGGCTGGATGATTCACACCGTGCGCGACCGGCTGCGCACCGGCTTCGAGAAGATCGACAGGGTCTGGAGCGAAGTGACCAACGTGCTGGCCGACACCATCCCCGGCATCCGCGTGGTCAAGGCCTTTGCTCAGGAAAAGCGTGAGGCCCGGCGGTTTTACGACGCCAACCAGCACAACCTGCAGGTCAACGACAAGCTCAACAAGACCTGGGCGCTGTTCACGCCCACAGTCTCGCTGCTGACGGAAATCGGTCTGTTGGTGGTATGGGGCTTTGGCATCTGGCTGGTATCGAAAAGCCAGATCACGGTGGGTGTGCTGACGGCGTTCATCGCCTACATCGGGCGCTTCTATGGCCGGCTGGACTCGATGAGCCGCATCGTGTCGGTCACGCAAAAGGCCGCTGCGGGCGCCAAGCGCATCTTTGACATCCTGGACCACGTCAGCAACGTGCCCGAACCGGCCCACCCGGTGCACATGGAGCGGGTACAGGGCGCCATTGCGCTGCGCGGTGTGGGTTTCCGCTACGGCAGCCGTGCCGTCATCAAAGGACTCGATCTGGAGATCCGGCCCGGCGAAATGATTGGCCTGGTGGGCCACAGCGGCTCGGGCAAAAGCACGCTGGTGAATCTGATCTGCCGCTTTTACGACGTCACCGAAGGGGTGATTGCGCTCGACGGCACCGACATCCGGCGGTTTGCTGTGGCGGACTACCGGCGCCATATTGGCCTGGTGCTGCAGGAGCCGTTCCTGTTCTTCGGCACGATTGCCGAGAACATTGCCTATGGCAAGCCAGACGCGACGCGCGGCGAAATCATTGCGGCCGCGCGCGCCGCGCATGCGCACGAATTCATCCTGCGACTGCCGCATGGCTACGACTCACTGGTCGGTGAGCGTGGTCAAGGGCTCTCGGGCGGCGAGCGCCAGCGCATCAGCATTGCGCGCGCGCTGCTGATCGACCCGCGCATCCTCATCCTTGACGAAGCCACATCGGCGGTGGATACCGAAACGGAAAAGGAAATCCAGCGCGCGCTCGACAACCTGGTGCAGGGCCGGACCACGATCGCTATTGCCCACCGCCTGTCCACTTTGCGCAAGGCCGACCGCCTGGTGGTCATGGACCGCGGCGAGATCGTCGAAGTCGGCCCGCACGACGCGCTCATGGAGCGCCAAGGCGCTTACTGGCGCCTGTACGAAGCCCAGGCGCGCCGCGCCGAGGAAGACGCCCAAGCAGCGGGCGTGCTGCCCGAAGCACTTTCCCATTCCGCACACCCTGCAGGCCAGTCATGAGCACCTCGAACATTTCGCTGCAGCGCGACAGCCATGGCCGACTGGTGCTCACGTTGGCCGACGGGAGCGAGCACGCGGGCGTGCAGCCCGTGCGCGCGTTTCCTATCGGCGCACCGGACGAAGGAATTTCGCTGCTGGGACAAGATGGGCATGAGCGGCTGTGGGTGGACCGTCTGACCGATTTGCCCGCTGGCGTGCGTGCGCTGGTTGAGGAAGAACTCGCGGTGCGCGAGTTTTCCCCCGAAATCACGCGCATCGTCTCGGTGTCGAGCTTCTCCACGCCCAGCACCTGGCAGGTCGTCACCGACCGAGGTGACACCCAGTTCACCTTGAAGGCCGAGGAAGACATCCGCCGCCTGGCCGGCCGCACCCGGTTGATGGTGGCGAGTGCCGAGGGCGTGCAGTACCGCATCGCCGATACGCGGGCGCTCGACCGGCATTCGCTGCGCTTGCTGGAGCGATTTTTGTAGCAGGAGTGGCACTTAATAGGTGTTTACCCTTAAATTTTGGCCAATTCGGAGAAAAGGGCTCAAGTTGCCCCTCTTTTCGCCGAAATAGAGTTACGAGACGGGGGGGAATCCGGCTCGCTCCGTCTAACTGAGGACTCTGCCATGCAACTGCCACCTGTTGACCGATCGACAAGCTGGCGTCCCCAGGGCGCCGACCTTTACTCCACCGGGGCATCGGGGGCGGTTCCGGTGCGACCCATCAATGCGGCCACGCCGGTCGAGTCGATGGACCGACTGGGAGAGGGGGCCATCGTCAAGACGCCCGAAAAGTCATCCAGCCCCGATCAGGCCAATCGCGACTGGACCGAGGGGGCTGACAAAAAAAAGCTGAAGATTCCTCCCGAGCCGCCCAAGGAGCCGCCGCTCTATAAGGTGATGATTGAATTCATCCAGTCCATGTGGCGCGCCAGCGGTAGTGCCATTGAGATGGCCCAGGACGTGAACAAAACCACGCTGGCGGAGCGCCTGGCCCAGCAGGCCAAGAATGAGCCGTTGACCTACTCGGACCCCACGGTCAAGCGCACTACGGGGCTTTAAGGCGCTGCCCCCGGGAGGCTGCGCACGTGGCCGGCCGGTACATGGCGCGCCGCCGAGCGGACGTGACCGGTCTGGTCATCAAAAAAGAAATCCGGTTCGAATTCGCGTAGGAACGGGCCCTTCTCCAGCCCGCCCAAAAACATCGCCTCGTCCACCGCCAGGTTCCACTTCATGAGGGTGTTGATGGCGCGCTCATGCGCTGGCGCACTGCGGGCCGTGACGAGCGCGATGCGC
>Ga0208516_100798_pt1 | contig 10615 bp, 7 predicted proteins | sample LakWasM117_HOW13_2_FD_183931 | JGI IMG/M metagenome (GOLD analysis project Ga0208516, IMG submission 183931) | Freshwater sediment methanotrophic microbial communities from Lake Washington under simulated oxygen tension - Sediment Metagenome... | ecosystem: Environmental > Aquatic > Freshwater >...
GCCTTGTTGGCGAGTTACTTTTCTTTGCTTGCACAAAGAACAAGTAACCAAAAGAAATGCACCCCAGCTTCCGCTTTTATCCTGTGCTACTCGGTTTGCCGGGCGTCCATCGAAACTCGCCCTGACAAGCCACACAGAACGTGGCTTGTTGCGGAGCTCAGACAGTCGATGGCCGACTACCCCCGCCAACCCTGCGTTGCTCGGCGCGGCAGATGGGGACCCCGAACACCAACTGAGCGCAACCATTCTTGGTGGTTATCAGCAAAGCTGAAGAATTATGCTTCTGTTAAATTTTCACTAATGGTCGTTTGGCGAGATCAATCCCATTCATCACGCTGAGTAGCTGAGACAAAATTAAGAGTAGAGGGAGCGGCTGTCCGAATCCCGCAGCAGCTCACGTTTTGTGTGAGCTGCCAGGTTGAGTTTCGTGACCGGCTTATTTTGTTGAGCAACGCAAGGGAGCCGTCAGGCCGTGATGGCTGGGTGCCCTCTTCTTTGGTCACTTTCTGAGGGGCAAGCATCAGAAAGTGACTCGCCTAGAGGCGAAAGAGGACGATACTTAAATGTGGGCAAGATTAGGAGCGATAGTCTGCATTAATCTTCACATAATCATAAGAAAAGTCGCAGGTCCACACCGTGGCATCTGCATCGCCACGATTCAACACCACGCGTACCAGAATATCACTTTCCTTCATCACGGCTGCGCCTTGTTCTTCAGCATAGCTCGCTGCACGACCGCCTTTTTCGGCGACCAATACATCACCCAGATATAGCTGCATGGTGTTCACGTCCAGGTCATCAATGCCGGCATAGCCAATCGCGGCCAAGATGCGGCCCAGATTTGGATCTGAGGCGAAAAAGGCGGTTTTAATCAAAGGCGAGTGGGCAATCGCGTAAGCCACTTTGCGGCACTCTTCTTCATCTTTACCCGCTTCAACCTGGATAGTCATAAACTTGGTGGCGCCTTCACCGTCGCGCACAATGGCTTGTGCCAGTTCTGTTGCGACTTCGGTCAGCGCATCACACAAGACTACAAAATCAGCGCTTTGCTCGTTGATGACTGCATTGCCTGCCTGGCCGGTGGCCATCAGGATCAGGCTGTCGTTGGTGCTGGTGTCGCCATCCACTGTGATGCAGTTAAATGATTTATTCACAGCGTGCTGGATGATGCTGTCGAGTGCGGGCTGGCTAATGGCGGCATCGGTGGCGATATACCCCAGCATGGTGGCCATATTGGGGTGGATCATGCCGGAACCTTTGCTGATGCCGGTAATTGTGACTGGTTTGCCGTCAATGACTAATTGACGTGAGGTACCTTTGGCCACAATGTCGGTGGTCATAATCGCTTCTGCGGCATTTAACCAGTTGTTTTCTTGCAAGTTGTCGACAGCCGGGGCGATGCCTGCCAGCAGTCTTTCCATTGGCAGGGTTTCCAGAATCACGCCGGTGGAGAAGGGCAATACTTGTTCTGGGCTGATGTTGAGTGCCTGTGCGACGCCGATACAGCTGGCGCGGGCATCGTCAAGGCCTTGCTGGCCAGTACCTGCGTTGGCGCAGCCGGTATTCACCAACAGCGCGCGGATGCCTTTGTTATGCTGCAAATGCTGTTTGCAGACCGTCACGGGTGCCGCACAAAAGCGGTTAAGCGTAAACACGCCAGAGACACTGCTGCCCTCAGGCACGGTGATGACCAGCACATCTTTGCGATTGGGTTTGCGAATATGCGCCTGGGCAAAACCTAGTTGTACGCCTTTGACAGGCAATAACGTTTCGGCAGCAGGGGCAGATAGTTTGACGGGCATCCGTGTTCCTTCAATGTTTCAAAAGAATAATGTTTTTACGCAATCAGGCGCGACGCCAGGTCGTGCCTTGTGGGGTATCTTCCAGAATAATACCGGCATCGGCCAGCTCTTTGCGGATACGGTCAGCTTCAGCGTAGTTTTTGGCTGTTTTGGCAGCAATGCGCGCTGCGATCAGGCTTTCGACGTCGAGCGCGCCGTCGCTTTCGCCTTGCATAAAGCTTTCCGGATCGCGTTGCAACAGGCCGATAATCGCAGCCAATTGTTTCAATAATGCGGCAGTGGCGGCGGATTTGTCTTTGTTTAAGTCGTTGGCGAGTTCAAATAAGACGGCGATGGCTTCTGGTGTATTGAAGTCGTCGTCCATGGCGGCCTTGAATTTGGCGGCCTGTGGCTGATCCCAGTTGATGGCGCTGTCGGCAGTCTCTATTCCACGCAATGCGGTATACAGGCGCGTCAAAGAGGCTTTGGCGTCGTCCAGGTGTTTGTCGGAGTAGTTGAGCGGGCTGCGGTAATGTGCGCGCAGAATGAAAAAACGCACGACTTCCGGGTCGTATTTTTCCAGTACCTCACGGATGGTGAAGAAGTTGCCCAGGGATTTGGACATTTTTTCGTCATCGACGCGGATAAAGCCATTGTGCATCCAGTAATTGGCCATGGTGCAATCATGAGTGGCTTCAGACTGGGCGATTTCGTTTTCGTGGTGCGGGAACTGCAGGTCCTGGCCACCGCCATGGATATCAAAGTGTGCGCCAAGGTGTGCCGCGCTCATCACCGAGCATTCAATATGCCAGCCTGGGCGGCCATTCCCCCAGGGGGATTCCCAGTAAGGTTCGCCCGGTTTCACCGATTTCCATAATACGAAGTCCAGCGGGTCTTGCTTGAAGGTGTCGACATCGACACGCTCACCCGCGCGCAGGTCTTCGAGTGACTTGCCAGAGAGTTTGCCGTAGTCGTTAAAGCTGCGCACTTTGTAAAACACATCGCCATTGCTGGCCTGGTAGGCAAAGCCTTTTTCTATGAGCTGGCTAATCATGTCCAGCATGCCTTGCACGTGCTCGGTGGCGCGTGGCTCAATGTCGGGGCGGATAATGCCGAGTTTGGCCGAGTCTTCATCCATTGCGGTAATAAAACGCTGCGTCAGGCTTTGGATGCTTTCATTGTTTTCATTGGCACGTTTGATGATTTTGTCGTCAATATCGGTGATATTGCGCACGTAAGTCACTTTATAGCCACTGGTGCGAAACCAGCGCGCCACCATATCAAACACCACCATGACGCGTGCGTGGCCCAGGTGGCAAAAGTCATATACGGTCATGCCGCAGACGTACATGCTGACGGTTTTTTCTGTGATGGGCTGGAAGACTTGCTTGCTGCGGGAAAGGGTGTTGTGTAGTTTTAACATGCTAACGAAATGTAAAAAGGATTAATGCGTGATAAAATTAGCAGAAATATTGTAGTGTTTAATTTATGTTAACACGTGTGGTGCTTGTTGTTTTTGCGTCGGCGAGGGTTGCCATTGCTTGATTGTTTGTTGTCAGGTAAACCACGTAGGACACAAATTGGTGCTGAATCATCGTGTAATAATCACCTAAATACGCACTGTCTCTTGTACAATCCAAGTATAACATACTGCTAAAAATCAACGATTGCTCAGGTAATAAACTCATGAACGCAACATTAAAAAAATCTTTGCTGGTGTTGGCTGTCCTTTTAAGCCAGGTCGCCTTGTCTCATTCTACTTTTGCGGGCCAAACCAATGTGGAACTGCGTGAGATCAACCAGTTGTCCGAGCAGGGCAACCAGGCGGCCGCTTTGGAGCGTGTGAATAATTATCTGTCTGCCAACCCTAAAAACGCTGAAGCCATGTTTATGCGCGGCGTGATTCTGGTAGAGCTGGGTAAGCGCGATGAGGCGATCAAGTCATTTACCGAGCTCACTGAGAAATATCCTAATTTACCTGAGCCTTATAACAATCTGGCCGTGCTGTATGCGGATCAAGGTCAGTATGATAAAGCCAGAAAAGCGCTGGAATCTGCGATCAAAACGCATCCAAGCTACGCCACTGCGCATGAGAATCTGGGCGATATTTATGCGCGCCTGGCCTCAGAAGCTTATGACAAGGCGCTAAAGCTTGATACTTCCAATAGCCGTGCGCAAAGCAAGCTGGCTATGATTACTGATTTGTTTGGCGGTAAGCGTACTGTGGCGCGTACTACAGCGACTGTACCGCCAGCAGCAGCGCCTGTAGTCACGCCGCCCGCCAATACAGCGTCAGTGAATCCGCCTGCTGCGCCAGCTTCAGCAGCGCAGCCATCGACACCGCCAACGGTCACACCACCTGTCGTCGCTGAGACCAAAAAACCAGCAGTGGTTGAATCCAAGCCGGTAGAAGCGAAACCGGCAACTGACCATCAGGAGCGTATCGTGTTGGATGCTGTGAATGCCTGGGCAGATGCGTGGGCAGCACAAAATGTAGACAAGTATCTGGATAGCTACGCCAAAGACTTTAAAACACCGGCAGGCGAATCACGCAAGCAGTGGGAGTCTACCCGTCGTGATCGCGTCAGCCGCCCAAGCAAGATTTCAGTCAAGCTGAGTAATCTGGCAGTCAAAGTCGAGAGTGATAGTGCAGCCAAGGTGACCTTCCGTCAGGCCTATAAAGCCACTGGCCTGGATGCAAACTCGAACAAAACGCTGAATCTGGTGAAAGAAGGCGGTCGCTGGTTAATTCAGCAAGAGCGCGTCGGTAAGTTCTAAAGTTGTTCTAAGCTAAATTAAAGCGTGCGCTGTTCGACGGCACGCCTTTAAAATCGCTAAATAAGGGGCGAATTTGGCTGGTTAAGCGCGCAAGATTTTAATTAAACAAATGTATAATATCGGTATGAGGAGTTTAAGAAAGTACTGCTATATTGCGTTTGTCAGTGCTGCGTTATTGCCTTGGAATGCAACCGCGGTTAACCATGAAGCGTTAACTGCGCGTTTGTTCGTCCAAAACAAAAACACCAATGCGGTTGAACGCATGTTGGTGCAAACTCTGCAATCAATTAAAGAAGGCCGTTTGCAACAGGCGCTGGATTATGTTGACCAGTTGCTGACGATCTCTCCCAACTTTGCCCTTGCCCATCTGATTCATGGCGATTTGCTTTCTGCCAAAGCCAGGATTTTAAATAATTTTGGTGATGCTAATACGGCAGATCTCACCCGCATTCAGGATTTCAAAGAAGAAGCTGAAATCCGTATTCGCAATTATTTTGACCGTAACCGTGGCTTGACCCAGCCCAATATGCTGGTGGAGTTATCAGAAAAGCAAAGCCACGTCCTGTTTGTCGATACCGCGCGTTCACGCCTGTATGTCTATGAAAAAGGGCAGGGCGATGTGTTGCGCTATGTCGCTGATTATTATGTCACTATCGGTAAAAACGGTATCGGCAAAAAAGACCAGGGTGACAAGCGGACGCCAATAGGCGTTTATTTTGCCTCGCGTAAACTCAATCGCCCCTTGCCGGACTTGTATGGCGATGCAGCGTATCCGCTCAATTATCCGAATGAGATTGACAGTTACGAGCGCAAGACTGGTTCCGGTATCTGGATACATGGCACGCCCAGGGATACTTACAGCCGTCCGCCACGCGCCAGTGATGGTTGTGTGGTGTTGTCCAACCCTGACATGAAAGCCCTGCAGGAAGTGTTACAGGCGGGCAATACGCCAGTCGTGATCGGCGTCAATTTTCAGTGGGTGAATCCAGATTCTGTGCGTCATCAGGACCGCCACAAAGCCGATCTTAAGTCTGCGATCGAACAGTGGCGTAAAGACTGGGCCGCACAAAATACCGACGCTTACTTGTCTCATTACACCAGCGACTTCTTCTATTCTGAAGGTGATTTGTCCAGATGGACGAGTTACAAGCGCCAGATTCAGGCGGCCAAGCCCAAGGTGAGCGTCAACCTGTCTGAGGTGAGCATGTTCACTTATCCGAACTCCAAGCGAAATATGGTGGTCGTAGACTTTGAGCAGGAATATGTGAGCGCTGCATTACGTAATGTCATGAAAAAACGACAATACTGGGTGCAGGAGAATGGTGAATGGAAAATTTTGTACGAAGGATCAGCGTGATGCGTGTGTTGTCTTGGGTATTAGGGTGTTGCTTGTTGGCCGCCGTGGGTGTGGCGAATGCGGCAACGCAAGTGCTGTTTGAAACCAATCAGGGTAATTTTGCGGTTGAGGTGTATGCTGACAAAGCGCCTAAAACAGTGGAAAACTTTTTGCAATATGTGAAAGACGGTTTTTATACTAATACCATTTTTCACCGTGTGATTGGCCGTTTCATGATCCAGGGCGGCGGCTTTGATCGCGAGCTGACAGAAAAACCAACCCGCGCACCGGTTATCAATGAGGCGGGTAATGGTCTGGTCAATCAGACCGGCACCATCGCCATGGCGCGTACGCAAGATCCTAACTCAGCCACTGCACAATTTTTTGTCAATGTCGCTGACAACCAGTTTCTGGATTACAGCAGCCCGGAACCGGACAGAATCGGTTACTGTGTGTTTGGTAAAGTGGTGTCTGGTATGGACGTGGTGTTTAAAATCAGCAATTTGCCTACTGGCAACCAACGCGGCTTTTCAGATGTGCCGATTCGGTCGGTCATCATTAAACGTGCAACGATAGTGACTAGCAAGTAACGGTTAGCAAATAACTATCATCATCCTCAATAAACGGAGAATATTTTGGTCAAACTGACTACCAATTTTGGCGATATTACGATTGAACTCAACGCAGAAAAAGCCCCGATTACCGTGGCTAACTTTTTGAGCTACGTTGAAAAAGGTTTTTATGATGGCGTGATTTTTCATCGCGTGATTAACGACTTCATGATTCAGGGTGGCGGTTTTGACACCAACATGAAGCAAAAAGCGACCGACGCCACCATCAAAAACGAGGCTGACAATGGCTTGTCTAACGACAAATACACCTTGGCCATGGCGCGTACCATGGTGCCGGACTCAGCTTCTGCACAATTCTTTATCAACGTGAAAGATAACGACTTCCTCAACTTCACTGCGCCGACCAGCCAGGGTTGGGGTTACTGTGTCTTCGGTAAAGTGGTTGAAGGCATGGACGTGATCGACAAGATCAAAGCCGTACCAACGACCAATCGCGCTGGCCACCAGGATGTGCCAGTGGAACCAGTGATCATTGAAAAAGCTGTTGTGGTTGCCTAAGGCATGACCACATGGATCATTTCTGATCTGCACTTATGTGCGCAAAGGCCTGCGGTAACGCAGGCTTTTTTGCATTGGTTGCGGACGGAAGTTACGACGGCTGAGGCGCTGTATATCCTCGGTGATTTTGTTGAAGTGTGGGTAGGCGATGATATTCTCGCTGACCCGCAGCACGGCGCGGAGTTTGCGCCAATTGTGCAAGCGTTACGTGCGCTCTCGGATCAGGGCGTGAGGTTATACTTTATGCATGGCAACCGTGATTTCTTAATTGGCCAAGGTTTTGCGCAAGCCAGTGGCTTGCAATTGTTGTCTGATCCAACCTTGCTGACATTAGGCGAAACACGCATTCTTTTGAGCCATGGTGATGCCTTGTGTAGTGATGATGTGGCTTATCAACAGTTCCGTAGTCAGGTACGCACGCCGCAATGGCAGCAGGCTTTTCTGTCACAGCCGCTCGCCGCCCGACTGGCCTTTGCCGAACAGGCGCGTCAGCAAAGTACACAAAACAAGGCGATGCACGCCCAAACCACGCAACCCATGGATATTATGGATGTGAATGCAGCGGCTGTGCTGGCTTTGCTGCGCCAGTATGATTACCCGGATATCTTGTTGCATGGCCATACACATAGGCCAGGGCGTCACCCTGTGCAGATTGATGGCCATGTCTGTGAGCGTATCGTATTGGGTGACTGGCATGATGATGCCGTGTGTGCCCGCTGGGACGCGCATGGTTTACAGCTCCACACCCTATCGTTGTTGGCCTGATCTTTTTTTGCAAACAGCTGTATGGGGCAAATAAGCGGCGTTTTGTTACTTAATTTCTGTCATGCTTGAGTACGCCGCAGTGTTAAGCTGCTGACTGAATACACGTATGTTTTTATTCAGCGACACATTTGCACGCACCGTGTTTGAATATTGTTATTGATGTTTCCACGACCCTCTACTCACAGCAAAGGCATTCTTTTTAGCTTGGCCTTGGTGTTGATTTATATCATCACCGGCAAGCTGGGCTTGATGCTGGCAGTGCCTCCTGGTTATGCCTCCGCTATTTTCCCGCCTGCCGGTATCGCCATTGCGGTGACTTATCTGATCGGGCAGCGTGCCTTACCCGCCATTTTTTGCGGATCATTACTACTGAATTTATGGGTTGGCTATACGGCCAGCCATCAATGGAGTCAGCTCGGTCTAGCGGTGGCAATGTTGATTGCCGTGGCTTCATCCGTACAGGCCTGGTGTGGCGGGACATGGCTGCGCCGGATCATTACTTATCCCACCACGCTGGATGCTCCCAGTGATGTCGTGCGTTTTTTGTTGTATGCGCCGTTAATCTGCCTGGTGAGCGCCAGCTTATCTGTGACGGGGCTGTTTATGCTGGGGTTACTGGACCAGCACAGTGTATTGGCAAGCTGGGTATCATGGTGGGTAGGAGACTTCCTTGGCCTGATTGTGATGCTGCCATTCACGCTGGTCTTCCTCGGCCAGCCGCGGCCATTGTGGAGAAGGCGCTTGCAAACCGTGGCAGTGCCTATGCTCATATTGTTTGCTTTACTGGTATTAGCCTTTGTCACGGCCAGCAAATGGGAGCGTAAGGAGTCGTTGACCGAGTTTGATGGCATGGCCAGCCAATTATCCGAGCAATTACGTGTGCGGCTAGAATCGCAAGAGGCTGTGCTGGCACAAATCAGCGCCTTGTTTACCTATCAGCAGTCAGACATTAGTCAGGCGGATTTCCGTAGCTTTGTCAAAGTGACGCTGGATAAATACCCGATGATTTATGCCATTGAATGGGTACCCAAGATTCGTCAGGCCGAACGTGCCAGCTTTGTGGCACGGATGCAGGCAGAGTCCCCCGGTTTTGATATCCGTGAGCCAGGCCCGGCTGAGCAATGGCTCACGGCAAAAATACGGCCTTATTATTTTCCACTGACTTATATTGAACCAACCACAGCGCAGACGCAGCGGGTGGTCGGCTTTGATTTGGCTGCACTCGATAATCGCAAAATGACCATTTTGCAGGCCTTCAAGCAAAATGCTGCGGTGGTGACTGCCCCTATCCAGTTATACCTGTATTCGGGGCATGAAACTGGCTTGCTGTTGATGTATCCCGTGCATGGATATCGCTACGATGGGGTGGTGCAAACGGTGCTGGTGAATAAGGACTTTTTTGGCGCCTTATTTGCGCGGACAGCATCATTGTTGAATGTGCAACTGGTGGAGATGGAAAGTCAGGCCGTTGTATATGCCGCTGTGACGGATGCGCAGTCTGATGTGGTATTTAGCCGTGACTTCAAGTTTGGCACCAAGCATTACCGGCTCAATATTTCACCGTCTCATCGCTATTATGCCCAACATCGGGGCTGGCAAAGCTGGAGCATGCTGGCAGTCGGGATTTTTTGTATCGGGCTGGTGGGGTCTATCCTGCTGATCGGTACCGGTTTCACGGCCAGGGTGCTGGCGCAAGTGAATGAAAAAACGCTGGCACTCAAGGAAAGTGCTGTCAGGTTTCAAGAGATTACAGATACCCTGGGGGAGGGCATTTACGTCACAGATATGCATGGCCTGATCACGTTTACCAATCCGGAGGCGCGGCGTTTGCTGGGCTGGGAGCAGGGCGCGTTGTTGGGTAAGAGTGCACATGCCCTGTTACATTATAAGAAGGCGGATGAGTCGCCCCATGCTGAGCAGGATTGCGTACTGTGCCAGGTGATGCGCAGTGGGCAAGCGATCAAGACCTCAGATGAAGTGTTCTGGCGATGTGGCGGCCAGCCCATTTATATGGATGTAACCTCGGTGCCGATTATCCGTGACGGTAAAGTCAGTGGTGCTGTGGTGGTATTTGATGATATCAGTAGCCGTAAGAAGACAGAGTCTGCCCTGCGTGCCAGTGAAAAAAGTTTTCGCGAGATTATGGAGTTTGCGCCGATTGGTATGGCCATCGTGTCACTGGAGGGGCGCTTTACCAAGGTGAACCAGGCATTGTGCAACATTGTAGGCTATACCAACGAGGCCCTCGTGGCGACGACATTCCAGGAAATCACCCATGCTGATGATCTTGCTAAGGATCTGGAATATGTGCAGCAACTGCTAGATGGCAAAATAAACGCCTATCAGATGGAAAAACGTTATATCCGTCGTGATCAAGCCGTGGTGTGGGTGCAATTGTCGGTGTCTATTTTTCGCGATGATGAGGATGCGCCGCAATATTTTATTGCCCAGATCGAAGATATTACGGCACGTAAGCATCAGTATGACGAAGTCACACAAGAGGCCTATTTTGACGCACTGACTGGTTTGCCCAATCGCCGGATGCTGCTCAGCAGGTTGCATCAGGTGCATGCGCGCTTGCCGCATGCGAAGCAGGCTGCGGCCTTACTGTTCCTGGATATCGACCATTTCAAGCAGATTAACGATACGCTCGGCCATGATGTAGGCGATGTGATTTTAAAAGAGGTCTCCACACGGCTGCAGGGCAGTTTACGGCAGGGTGATACCGTGTCCAGGCTGGGCGGGGACGAGTTCGTGATGTTGCTGCCAGAACTCACGCAGCGTGATGATGCTGAGCATGTGGCGCAAAAAATCCTGAATAGCTT
>Ga0208516_100807_pt1 | contig 10511 bp, 9 predicted proteins | sample LakWasM117_HOW13_2_FD_183931 | JGI IMG/M metagenome (GOLD analysis project Ga0208516, IMG submission 183931) | Freshwater sediment methanotrophic microbial communities from Lake Washington under simulated oxygen tension - Sediment Metagenome... | ecosystem: Environmental > Aquatic > Freshwater >...
TTCATTGCTGCAATAGCCTCTATATTAGCCATGTACCTGGCTGACCTGGCCCCCCAATTCCAGTTAAAAAGAGATCAGAAAATTGCGCTATTGAGCGGTGCCACGGTATTAGGTGCGGCGGTCTGGAGCATGCACTTCCTCGGTATGCTGGCATTCGAGCTTTGCGTCACCGTTAAATACGATCCGCTCATCACTTTGCTCTCTATCTGGCCTGCTTTTGTTGCTTCCTGGGCTGCCATGCGCTGGATCTTACGCGCTGAAAAAGGCGTCAAGCATTTATGGTTAAGCGGCATGATTATTGGATTGGGGATTGGCATCATGCACTACAGCGGCATGTTAGCCATACGTACCGCCGCGACCATGACATTCAAACCATGGTGGGTCCTGATTTCTGTGGTGGCTGCCGTGTTGCTTGCGGTGCTTGCATTATGGTTTGGCCAGCAATGTGAACGATTGCAACGGCTGCGTGCCTGGCGTCATGTCGTCAGCGGGCTGGTGATGGGGGCGGCCATTACGATTATGCATTACATCGGGATGGCGGCTGCATCATTCGTGGGGATCGCCGAGTTTGTCCGGCCCGTGCCGACGGTGGATCGCTGGTATTTGTCGACATTGGTGACATTGGGCACGATGATTTTGATCGGCGCCGCTATAGCGCAAAATATGCTTGCCAGGCAGCGCCAGCTTGCCCGAGATTTGCAGTTCAAGGAACACCAAATGCGGGTCATCTTTCAAAATGCGATTGATGCCATTGTGATTACCGATGCCAAAGGGTTTATCAAAATGGTCAATCGCGCGTTTGAAGGCATGTTTGGCTACCAGGCACAGTTAATTATCGGTAAACATATCTCAAAAATGATTCCCGACTGGAAACAATTGAATGCCTATGCCAGAAAACGCAGGCAGCAAGATACTTCTGAAAAGGTTGTGGCGGAACGTCATGGATTTCATGCTGATGGCCATGAAATCCCGCTGAGGATTGCGCTGACGCGGGTCATGGAATATGAGTCGAATTTTTGCATCAGTTTTCTGATGGATATGACGGCGTTTCACACGCAGCAAAATGCGCTGGAAAAACTGCTGACAGAAGATCCGTTGACCGGATTGTTTAACCGGCGTGGCCTGCTAAGCCTGATGCGCGGTATTGCCAGTGGCGCCCATGCACACAACGTCAGCCGTGGCATGATCTTGCTGTTTCTGGATTTAGACGGCTTTAAGTCAGTCAATGATACGCTGGGGCATGCGGCAGGGGATGAAGTCTTGATTACGGTGTCGCAACGTATCCCAAAAGTATTACGTGAAGACGATATGGTGTGCCGGTTTGGGGGTGACGAGTTTGTGATTCTGCTCACATTTACTGACCATCCGCGCGTCCTGGCCACCAGGATTGCAGAGAAACTGATCGAATCCATTCAACAGCCGATCCGCTTTCAGTCCGGGCAGGAAATCACGGTGGGTTGCAGCATAGGCGTGGCATTTGCATGGCCACGGAAAAAAGAAGAGATTGAGGCCTTGCTTGAAAAGGCAGATGCCGCCATGTATCTGGCTAAAAAAGGCAATGCTGGAAAAGTAGTCTTTTCCAGCATTTAGTATTTAGTCTGGTACTGCGTGATGCGTCTAGGCGGACCTGAGTAAGCGTGAAATAAAAATCAGGAACACCGCGCCGATAGTGGCCACGATAATACTACCCACCATGCCGCCGCTGGCACTGAGGCCAAGCAAGCCAAACAGCCAGCCGCCAACGACTGCACCGGCGATGCCCAAAATCAAATCCCAGATCAGGCCAAAACCATCGCCCTTCATAATCAAACCGGCCAACCAACCTGCAATAATGCCAACTACAATCGTCCAAAGCATGTGAATCTCCCTTGTTGTTGTGATGAAATCGTATGCTAACCAGAACTTCTGGTGTGATCTGTCAGCGGGCGCAGTAAAAGTCTGTCAGAAAAGACTGGCAAACGTGGGTGATTGGCCAGCGTTACTTTTTCAGGCCAACCAGCACCATTGCCACACCGGCCACGAGGACGATGATGCTGAGTGCTTGCGGAATCTCGACATCTTTAGTGATTTCCGCACTGGCTTCTAGGGAGCCGATTTTAGCCACGGTTTCTTTGCTCTCGTAACTAAAGCCTTTGAACACTAATCCGGCCGTACCAAGTGCTATCAAAATAATACCGATCATAAGCGACGATTTCATCGTGGACCCTCCCTTTGGTAAGTGTTATATGTTTGAATTGCTTTCAGCCTAAATTGGCGCTTCAAGGTTTTCAGAGTTAGTGGCAAGCTACCTGTAAAAGTGCTTTTTCCAGCTTCTTTATACCAGATAACAAATTTGAAAAACTTTGCGAGCGCGTGTTATTCAAGTCTAAGACTCGGCCTATCTCTCGCGAGTGGCTTACTTTCTGATATTTACCATTAGTCAATTTCGACAGTTCCTTGCTAGGGTTCATGCAACTATCAGTGGTACGATATAAGGACTTGTTTTGATGTTTTTCTAGTCCTGTGATACTCATTGCTTTAGCAAGTGATGCTAAATCTGCCAAGTAAAAAGACTCAAGCTCTTTGCATGCAATACGTACCAAGCAGTTGTGTAATTTTCCTGATGCATTGCATTTTAATAAGAGAGTGTTCTTTAAGGCTGTACAGTTTGGATGGCTATCTTGATCTCTCACGACGATAAAGTAAGCAGTTGGATTCACATAGTTTTGAATTTTCTTTGTGAGTTGTTTTTCCAAATCTTGCTTGCCTTCAAAGGCAATTAATCTTGTTTTGATTGAAGGGTCGAGAAATCTGGGTAGTAGACTTTCCAGAAAGGCCTTTGCAGACTCTTCTTCGAGTAGGAAAATCAACTCTCTCATTCAGGATCTGCTCCAGTAAAAAAACCTTGTTTCCAGAGATAGCCCATTTTGTCGCCATCAGCCATGTATGCTGATATTTGAGCATCATCACGAGCCCTTTTAATCGTCGTGTTGCCATCTTGCTTTACTAACCAGCATACCTCATCCAATTCAAGAGCATTCAGAAAGTCTGGTGAATGTGTTGATACAAAAACTTGCCCTCCTTTTCTTGCATACAACCTGAACTCCTCGGCTAATTCTGACATTAGTTTTGGGTACAGCTGATTCTCAGGCTCTTCAACACACAGCAACGGGTGAGGGTTGGGGTCATGAAGCATCACCAAGTATGCAAACATTTTGATTGTGCCATCTGATACATATCGATCAAGAAAGGGTGTTTTAAATGATCCGTCCTGAAATTTTAGCGTTAGATAGCCGTCATCCATGAGTACTGGCTCCACCGCACTTACCCCAGGTACGCGCTTAATCATAGTGTTCAAAATTTTCTTGAAGACATCAGGGTGTTGCTCATGCAGGTATTGCGCAACGCGCGGAAGATTATCACCTGTTTCAGCCAAATGCTCAGAATCTCCAGACGCTTCTTTTCTACCTCTTGCTGCACTAATGTGAAAATCAGAGACATGCCATGATTCGATCAGTTGGCGAAATGCATTTGCAGCTTTGAAACGTTCAAATTGTCCTAAACCTTTTATTGCTAAGGTGTCTGGCGACACCTTTTGGTTTTCTCGTTCTAGTGTTTCATCTGCTTTATGAAAGTCTTCCTCATTCGTGATAGCGTAACCTTCGCCATTTGAAAAATCTAGAAAATGAAATGGGCTGCCATAAGCCCCTCTCTTGTAACGTAATATCTCTCTACTGACGTATGGTAAGCCAGACCTCTCGGAGATCTCTAACAAATAGGTCACTAAACGCTCAACACCAGCAATTTCCATTCTGTATTGAATTTCAATTTCAATACTGTTGGTGTGAGTATCGCGACTAATTACTTCTCTAAATCTGCCACGTTTATCAAGTGCTTGTCTTACATTTGACCGTAAACAGTCATGCAAGAAACCGAATACATCAAACAATGTAGATTTTCCTGCCCCGTTCGCGCCAACAATAACTAAAAAGGATGGTATGTCTCTTAAGTGTATGTCACGAAAGGTTTTGAAGTTTTTCAGCCTTATGGATTCAATTTTCATCTTGAATCTCCTTGAGTCTAATTTGATGACCACAGTTTAGCATTTAATGTGCCCCCTCCCAATTGCTGCCACTGCCAACCTCTGCCAGTAAGGGCACATCCAGTGTGGCGACATGCTGCATCAGTTTGGGCAAGGTGGATTTCACCAGTTCAAGTTCGGCCTCCGGCACTTCCAGTACCAGTTCATCGTGTACCTGCATGATGAGTTTGGTTTGCAGCTTTTCTGCTGTTAGCCATTGGTCGACCGCGATCATGGCCAGTTTGATCAAGTCGGCGGCGGTGCCTTGCATCGGGGCATTGATCGCGGCGCGCTCGGCGCCATTGCGTCGTTGTACGTTAGCGCTGTTGATCTCCGGCACCCACAGGCGACGGCCAAAAATGGTTTCCACATAGCCTTGCTGTTTGGCCAACTCGCGCGTATCGCTCATATACTGCCGCACGCCGGGATAGCGGGCGAAATAGCGCTCGATGTAGTTGGCAGCGGCGCTACGTTCGATATTGAGGTTTTGTGCCAGGCCAAAGGCGCTCATGCCGTAAATCAAGCCGAAGTTGATCACCTTGGCATAGCGGCGTTGTTCGCTGTCGACTGCCGCGCGCTCAACGCCAAAAATCTCTGCGGCAGTGGCGCGGTGAATGTCTTCATTGTTGGCAAACGCGCTCAGCATGCCAGCATCTTGTGACAGATGCGCCATGATGCGTAATTCAATTTGCGAATAGTCAGCAGAGACAATGTGCGAGCCAGGTGGTGCCACAAAAGCTTCGCGGATACGTCGGCCTTCAGCCGTGCGCACCGGGATATTCTGCAGGTTGGGGTCAGAGCTCGCCAGGCGGCCGGTGATGGCCACGGCCTGGTTGTAATTGGTATGCACGCGGCCGGTTTGCGCATTAATCATTTTCGGCAGTTTGTCGGTGTAAGTCGACTTCAGTTTGGCCAGGCTCCTGTGTTCCAGAATCACTTTTGGCAAAGGGTAGTCCAGCGCCAGTTCCTGCAACACGTCTTCGTCAGTCGATGGCGCCCCTGATGGCGTTTTTTTCAACGGCTTGATCCCCAGTTTGCCGAACAAAATCTCTTGCAATTGCTTGGGGCTACCGAGGTTAAACGGTTGTCCGGCCAGTTCGAATGCCTGTTTTTCAACCTCCATCAAACGCAGGCCGATTTCATTGCTCTGTCGATTGAGCATATGGCTGTCTATCAGTACGCCGTTGCGCTCCATGCGTTGCAGCACCAGCATGCTGGGTAATTCAATCTTTTCATAAATGAAATTGAGTTTGTCAGAGGTGGTCACTTGTGGGTATAAAGCCTGGTGCAGTTGCAGTGTAATGTCCGCATCCTCGGCGGCATATTCTGATGCCTGCTCGACGGTGACCTGGCTAAAGCCGACTTGTTTGGCCCCTTTGCCCGCCACGCTTTCGTAGCTGATGGGCGTAATATCCAGATGACGCTCACTGAGCTCATCCATGCCATGGCCTTTGTGGCTCTCGAATACATAAGATTCCAGCAGGGTGTCATGCGCCACGCCTTGCAGCTGGATGCCATGATTGGCCAGCACATGCATGTCATATTTGAGGTTCTGACCGACTTTTCTAATGGCCGGATTTTCCAGAATTGGCTGCAACTTGTTCAAAGTGGCCTGCAAAGAAAGCTGCTCTGGCGCATCAAAATAGTCATGCGTGAGTGGCACATAAGCGGCTTCGCCGGGAGTCACACTAAAAGATACGCCGACAATTTTTGCCTGCATGGCATCCAGCGAGGTGGTTTCGGTGTCAAAACACACTAGCTCGGCTTGTTGTAGTTTAGCTAGCCAGCTATCCAGGTCGGCATCATTTAGAATCGTCTGGTACTGACGACGTGTGTCAGGGGTATACGTCGTGGCGGGGGCTGTACTCAGTGAATCTACTGTGGAGGCAGTCGGATTTTCACTCGTGGGCGCAGTCGCACCGTCCGGCAGCTTGTCCAGTTCACGCTTCCAACTACGAAACTCAAAGTGGTCAAACAACGCCAGCAGTTTTTCTTTATCCGGCGTTTGCGCAATCAGTTCGTCAAAACTCTCACATAAGCCGATATCGCAACGGATGGTAATTAGCTCGCGCGCCGTCGGTAGCCAGGGCAGGGCCTTGCGTAGGTTCTCGCCGACCACGCCTTTGATATTGTCGGCATTGGCAATAATGTTATCCAGCGTGCCGTATTCGGTCAGCCATTTGACGGCGGTTTTCGGGCCGACCTTTTCCACGCCGGGCACGTTGTCTGCGGTGTCGCCGACCAGCACCAGGTAGTCGATAATTCTGTCAGGCGGGATGCCAAATTTGTTTTCCACACCTGCGATATCCAGCACATCATCAGTTTTGCGGAAGGCATCACGCATGGTATTGACCACCGTGATATGCTCATTCACAAGTTGTGTGATGTCTTTATCACCAGTGGAGATGATGGTTTTGATGCCTTCTTTTTCGGCCTGCTTGGCCAGCGCACCTATGACGTCATCGGCTTCCACGCCTTCTTCAATAATCAGCGGCCAGCCCATGGCGCGTATGGTTTCATACAGTGGTTCGATTTGCGCCCGCAGGTCATCCGGCATGCTGGCACGATTGGCTTTGTATTCCGGGTACAAGTCGTCGCGGAAGGTTTTGCCTTTGGCATCGAACACACAGGCGCTGTAATCTGATGGATAGTCTTTATGCAGGCGGCGCAGCATGTTGAGCACGCCCTGAATCGCACCGACCGGCTCATTGGCAGAATTGCGCAAATCCGGCATGGCGTGAAAGGCGCGATAAAGGTAACTGGAACCGTCTACCAGAAGCAAGGTTTTCATTGTGCGTTCTCGTGAATCAAATCAATGGCGTATTTTACGCATTTCAAAGCGACTTCATGTACACTAATTTGGTTTGTGATTTGAAGGATAGATGTATGAGCAGTCAAAAACTACCAAGCATGGTGGAGCCGGAATTGTTGGATGGCGATGATGTCAGCCATGAATCCTGGCGGGCATTTGAGATTATGGCCGAGTTTGTCGGCGCGACAGAAAGCCTCAAAGCCATTATGCCTGCCGTGTCTATTTTTGGCAGTGCGCGTACCAAGCCTGATCATCCTTACTACCTGCTCACTGAAGAAATTGCGCGTTTGCTGTCAGACTCCGGTTTTAGTGTGATTTCCGGTGGCGGCCCTGGCGTGATGGAAGCTGCCAACAAAGGCGCGTTCCCGGGCCGTGGTGCCAGTGTCGGCCTCAATATCAGGTTGCCGTTTGAACAACATGGCAATCCGTATCAGGACATCGGCATCAGCTTTAAATACTTTTTTATGCGCAAGGTCATGTTTGTCAAATATGCCAGCGCGTTTGTGGTGATGCCGGGCGGTTTTGGTACGCTGGATGAAGTGATGGAAGCGATTACGCTGGTGCAAACCGGTAAGAGCCGCAAGATTCCGATTATCCTGGTTGGCAGCCAGTTCTGGGCCGGTTTGGTTGACTGGTTGCGCAATACGCTGGTGGCGGAAGGCATGGCGTCGCCCGAGGATATGGACCTGATTCAGATCATTGATGAGCCGCAACAGATTGTCGATGCGATTTTCAAGCATTATGAAACCACGGGCTTTGAGCTGACCCCTGCCGAACGCAAGATGCAGCTTTATCTGTAATTGTTTGCCCTGGTGTTGTTAGCCGGGCAGTATGATGCAAAGTTTATTATGTATGCAGTGACCGCCAGCGCGTGGGTTTTTGCTAGAATAGTCGTTAATGACTAAGGAGTCTTCCATGCGTGATTTTTCCCGTTTATTGCTGGCAGGTATCTGCATCGCTGCGATTGCGATGCCGGTGTGGGCTGCAGCCCCCAAAGATGCCGAGCTGCTTGAAGAAGTGCCACCACCACCCAAGGTGATTGAAGGGCAACCGATTGACCAGCCTAGCGTCAATAAACGCAAAGATGGCGAGAATGACGTCGAGGAGTACAGCTTGAACGGCGAGGTGTATATGGTGAAAGTGACGCCGCCAAGTGGCAAATCTTATTACCTGCATCGCGAAGACCGTAATGGTGACTGGGTGCATGATGGCCCGACCCGTCCACTGTCCGTTCCCAAATGGATTCTGTTCCGATTCTAATTCTGATCGCCTGCCATTGCTGGCAGGTTAGCAAATAAACATGTCTGTTTTTACCACTCTGAGTTTGGATGAAGTGCGCCAGTGGCTGGCGCCTTTTAATGTTGGCGAGCTGCACACCTTGCGTGGCATCGCTGCCGGTATCACCAATACCAATTATTTCGTTGAAACCAGTCAGTCGCGTTTTGTGCTGACCGTGTTTGAGAAGAATGACTTTGACGAACTGCCTTATTTCGTCCATTTGATGACGCATTTGTCCCGGCATGGCATTCCTTGCCCCAAGCCCATTACGGACCAGAATAATACGGCCTTGCACCGTATTCACAGTAAACCGGCCTTGATGGTGAGTTGCCTGAAAGGCAGCGATGTCAGCCAGCCCAATGTCAAACAGATTGAGGCCGTGGCGAGAACCTTGGCGCGCATGCATGTGGCCGGGCTGGATTTTCATGAGCAGTCACATAATCAACGCGGGCAGGGCTGGCGCGTGATGACCGCGCAGCAGGTGATGCCTAAATTGGCACCGGTACAGCAACATCTGCTGCAAGAAGAATTAGAGTTCCAGCATGGTCTGGATTTGTCGCGTTTGCCACATGGCGTGATCCATGGTGACTTGTTCCGGGACAATGTGTTGTTTGATGGCGATGTGCTGGGTGGCTTTATTGATTTTTACTATGCCTGCCACGATGTGCTTGCCTACGATGTGGCGATTGCTGCGAACGAGTGGTGTGTCGATGCCGCCGGAAATTTTGTGGATGAAAAACTGGCGGCATTTATGAATGCTTACCAGTCCGAGCGTCCATTCACCGTGGCCGAAAAAATCCACTGGCCAGCCTTGTTGCGCCGGGCCGCCTTGCGTTTCTGGTTATCGCGCCTGTATGATTTTTATTACCCGGTCGCGGGCGAACTCACACATGCCAAAGACCCGGCGCATTTTGAGCGGGTACTGCTGAATCGTAAAGTGTTGACTTGAGGAAATGCGGGATAAGTGAGTGAGCGGGATAAAGTGTAATGCAGCAATTTGTCCGCGCAGCCACTTACTTCTGTGTTGCCTGGAAAAGATAAAAAAGGGAGACGTATGACAGAAACCGGGAGCCAGCGCGGTGTACGCTGGGTGAAAGAAAGCCTGGCCTTGTTCCGCACACAGCCGCATGTCTGGATGTTGTGTTCACTGGCCTATATCGTGATTTTCATGGTGTTGCCCTCATTGCCTTTGCTCGGGTTTTTGGGCTTGGTCTCGGTGATCTGGCCAGTGTGCATGGCCTTGATCGTGCTGTTGTATCGACAGGTAGATTTGCAGGGCAGCATGTCACCGCCAGCCGTCTGGCAGCAATTGCAGTTGCACTTCAAACCGTTAGTGCTGTTGGGTGCCAGCTGCCTGGTGTACGCTGTGCTGGCGACCTATTTACTCAGTAGCGACCTCGCTTCACTGATTTCGCACGCGCCGACCAAAGCGGGCATGACAGAGTCGCAAATGACGCTGTTTTTGGAAAACACGCTGTCTTTTATCGTCAAGGTATTGCTGCTGTTACTGCCGCTGTTTATTGCCACCTGGTTTTCACCGATGCTGATTGCCCTGAATGGTTACCCCTTGCTCAAAGCGATTAAATCCAGCATTGCCGGGATGTTGCAATACACGGTGCCGATGAGCGTTTCCTGGCTGGTGATGACCGTTGGCATGCTGGTGGTGATGCTGGGGTTGGGGCTGGTGATCGGCATTCTGGGTGCGTTAATTCCGATGCTGGCGCAACTATTGATGCCACTGCTGGTGTTTGCAGCCTTGCTGGTGATTAATGCCCTGATGTTTGCTTTCCAGTATATCAGCTACAAGGATGTGTTCAGGGCTGCGCCACAAGTCGAAGCCTGACCATATAGGTTAAGCGCTTGCGGATAGCTTGCGCCGCTCAGTAAACAGGCTGTTGCCTATGGTCTTTTTGGCCTGTTTTTTAGCATTGCTCATGGCGCCAGCCACTTCGTGATGGCTGGCAAATGAATCCGAGCAAGCCCGCACAGCACCGATGGACAAACTACCAAACGGGTAAAAATGCTCGTTACCCAAACGGTCTTCTATGCGAATGCCGCCAAGTTGTACGTCTTTCAAGTCATAAAAGTCCGGCATCACTTTGGCAATGGTCTCCAGGATGTCATGACAAACGGCTTCCCACTCTTCGCTTTGAAAAATCAGCACAAAGTCATCGCCGCCAATATGGCCGACAAAGTCATGTTCATTGTTGACCATGCTACTCAATAAGCGGCCGACAAACTGAATGACCTCATCGCCACGGCGATAGCCATAAGCATCGTTAAATGGTTTGAAGTGGTCTAAATCACAATAACAGGCCACAAACGGGATACGCCGCTCCAGCAATTTATCAATATGGGCAT
>Ga0208516_100809_pt1 | contig 10476 bp, 9 predicted proteins | sample LakWasM117_HOW13_2_FD_183931 | JGI IMG/M metagenome (GOLD analysis project Ga0208516, IMG submission 183931) | Freshwater sediment methanotrophic microbial communities from Lake Washington under simulated oxygen tension - Sediment Metagenome... | ecosystem: Environmental > Aquatic > Freshwater >...
ACCGCGGACATGATGCGGGTGAGCGCCACGATCCATTGGAAATGTTCCATCGACTTGCAGTTGATGAACACTTCGAACGGGCGGCGGTGTTCGTGCTCGGTGTCGGCGTTGAGCACGATGTCGTTGATGGTGACATACATCGCATGTTCCACCAGCGGCGACTTGATTTTGTAGGTCGACCCGATCAGGACTTCCGGGCGCTCGATGCGCTCGTGCATCTGGATGACGTTGTCGATGGCGTCATCGACTGGCGCAACCACCGGTGCGGCCGGTGCGGATTGCTTGGCCTTGTCTTCCGGGGTGACCACGGCATAGCCCTTGATTTTTTTGTCGATCCTGACGGTCATGACCTTGACTCTGTAGTGTGTGTTGTAAACGGTTTGACGGTGCTACGAGGCGCGATTGCAGGCACCACGCCCGGACTGACCGGGCGGGCGCCATGACGTTGCATCACTTGCTGGCGGTCTTTCCAGCCGCTTTCTTTGCGACTTTCTTCACTGCCTTTTTTGCGGCTTTCTTGGCGGGCGCCTTGCTTGCTGCGGCCTTCTTGGCGGGTGCCTTCTTGACTGCGGCCTTCTTGGCGGGTGCCTTCTTGACTGCGGTCTTGGCGGGCGCTTTCTTGGCCGGTGCTTTTTTCGCAACAGCCTTCTTCGCCGGAGCCTTCCCGGCCACCTTTTTGGCGGCCACTTTTTTCTTCAGGACAGCAACTTCCTTCTTTGCATCCTTGCTGGCAGTGGTCAGCTTCTTTTTTGTTGCGGCGACTGCTTTCTTGACGGCTTTCCGGGCTTTGGCGACCTTGGTCTTGACCGTCTTTTCTGCGGACTTGGCGGCCTTTTTCGCTTCGGCCACTTTGGTTTTGACTTTTTTCTCGGCGGTTTTTGCTGCCTTCTTCACCTTGGCCACGGTGGCACTGGCACTGCTGGCCACGGCACCGCTCACTTCCGCAACTTTCTCTTTCACAGTTTCAACGGCATCCGACGCCATTGCCGTTACTCCATCTCCATTGCTCATGTGCCCTCCTCATGGGGCGTTGGTGGTTGGGTACAACAACACGATCCTATACCCGTGAAAGCAACAGGTGTACTGGCGGTGCGAAGAGGCCGTCGAGGCGCTCAGAACTTGCCGTAGTAGCCTTCCTTCAGCGCATCGAACAAATTGGCGGCGGTGTGCAGCTCGCCGTCGTATTCGATCTGCTCGTTGCCCTTCACTTCCAACACCTGACCGTCTTCCAGTTCGAAGCGGTAGATGGTGTTTTCAAGGTCGGCCTCTTTCACCAACACGCCCTGGAACGCAGCCGGGTTGAAGCGGAAGGTGGTGCAGCCCTTCAAGCCCTGCTGGTAGGCGTAGCGGTAGATGTCCTTGAAGTCTTCGTATGGGTAATCGGTGGGCACATTGGCGGTTTTGGAGATCGACGAATCCACCCACTTCTGTGCGGCCGCCTGCACGTCCACGTGTTCTTTCGGGCTGATGTCGTCGGCGCTGATGAAGTAGTCCGGAAGCCGGGCGGCGGCGTCTTCGGCAAACGGCATCGCCTTGGCATTGATCAGTTCGCGATAGGCCAACAGCTCGAACGAAAACACATCGACCTTTTCCTTGGTCTTCTTGCCTTCGCGAATCACGTTGCGGCTGTAGTGGTGCGCGAAGCTGGGCTCGATGCCGTTGCTGGCGTTGTTGGCCAGCGACAGCGAGATGGTGCCGGTAGGCGCGATGGAGCTGTGGTGGGTGAAACGGCAACCGACGGTGGCCAATTCGTCCACCAGCTCCGGCGCCACTTCGGCCACCTTCTGCATGTAGCGGCTGTACTTGGCATGCAGCACGCGGCCTTCGATCTGCTGGCCGATCTTCCAGCCGTCGCGCGCCATCTCCGGGCGCTTGCGCAGCATGCCGGCATCGACGGTGAACACTTCGTCCATGATCGGTGCCGGGCCCTTTTCCTTGGCCAGCGCAAGCCCGGTTTCCCAACCGGCCACCGCCATGTCGCGGGCGATGGCTTCGGTGAATTCACAGGACTGCTTGCTGCCGTACTTCATCTGCAGCATGGTCATGGTGCTGCCCAGACCCAGGAAGCCCATGCCGTGGCGGCGCTTGCGCATGATCTCGTCGCGCTGCTGTTGCAGCGGCAGGCCATTGACCTCCACCACGTTGTCCAGCATGCGGGTGAACACGCGCACCACTTCCTTGTATTCCTCCCAGTCGAACGTGGCCTGGTCGGTGAACGCATTGCGCACGAACTTGGTCAGGTTGACCGAGCCCAGCAGGCACGCGCCATACGGCGGCAGCGGCTGCTCGCCGCAGGGATTGGTGGCGCGAATGGTCTCGCACCACCAGTTGTTGTTCATCTGATTGACCTTGTCGATCAGGATGAACCCCGGCTCGGCGAAGTCATACGTGGAGACCATGATCATGTCCCACAGGTGGCGGGCGCGGATGTGGCCGTAAATTTTGCAAGCCACCAGCCCGTCTTCGCGGGCGATGTAATTGCGCTGGGTGGGCCAGTCGCGCCACACCACTTGGCCGGGATCGTCCAGATCGATTTCGCCGCGTTCCTTGATATTGACCGGGAATACCAGCGGCCAGTCGGCATCGTCCTCCACTGCCTGCATGAAGCCGTCGGTGATCAGCAGGGACAGGTTGAACTGACGCAGGCGACCATCTTCGCGTTTGGCGCGGATGAAGTCCTTCACGTCCGGATGCGACACATCGAACGTGCCCATCTGTGCGCCACGGCGGCCACCGGCGCTGGACACGGTGAAACACATCTTGTCGTAGATATCCATGAACGACATCGGGCCGGAGGTGTACGCGCCAGCACCGGCCACGAAGGCACCCTTCGGGCGCAACGTGGAAAATTCATAGCCAATGCCGCAGCCGGCCTTCAGGGTCAGGCCGGCTTCGTGCACCTTGTCGAGGATGCCGTCCATCGAATCTTCAATGGTGCCGGAGACGGTGCAGTTGATCGTCGAGGTGGCCGGCTTGTGTTCCTGCGCACCGGCGTTGGAGGTGATGCGACCGGCCGGAATCGCGCCACGGCGCAGCGCCCAGGTGAAGCGCTCCTGCCAGTACTGCTGCAGCTCGACGGTGGGTTCGGCCAGCGCCAAGGCCTTGGCCACGCGCTGGTAGGTGGCGTCGATATCGACATCCAGCGGCACGCCCTGCTTGGTCTTCAGGCGGTATTTTTTATCCCAGATGTCCATTGATGCCGGTTGCATCGGAATGTCCTGATTTGCGTCTGCGGCCACCACTTCCAACCTCGCCGTGCTCATGCCTTTGAACTCTCCTGTCCTTGATGGAGCCGCGCTGGCGGATCCGGTGTTTGCCCGTCACCGATCCGAACCGGTGGCGATACAGCCGGCCGTGACTGCCCACGACCGATAACGTCATTATTTTCGTTTTCCCGGCGTTACCGCCGCTTGTTGCAAAGCCATGCGCCGCTCCCGATCGACGTTGACAGCCTTGGCTGAGGTCGCCCCTTACCCCATCGCTTTGCCACTAGAATTGGGCCTTTCAATGATCAAAAACCACAAGATCTAGTGGCTAGACCGGTAAAACCATACCACCGCGGCAGGCCAAGTCAACGGCAAAATTTGCTCCGAACCGCTTGCATTTCCTGACACCCGCCAGCAATGCGGGTTCCACGCGATGCGGGCGATTTCCGGAGTGAACTGAATGCGCAACCCATGCTGCAACGCACGATTGTCGCTTCGGGCAAATCCGCTCAGGAAGTGCCACCACCGGTGACCGGAAGCCGCATTCGCAGCAGCAAGGCGCGGAATCGCGGGTCACTGCGCCATCCACCCCAAGGGTCGATGGCCGAAAAGCGCATGCGCACGTCGCGCTCGGCATAGCCCCGCTCCAGCAGATCCAAGGCCCCTGCCCACGTCTGCACACGCTTCAGCCGCGATTGTACGATTCAAGTCGAAACTGGACTGCAATTGTTCAGGTGGATGTCGACCTTGATGAAAACCGCGACCAAAACCCTGTTGGCCCTGACCGCTGCTGCCGCATTCGGCGGGTTTGCCGCCACTTCACTGAACCTGATGCTGGAGCAGCCGGCGCGTGCCGCAGCGGCCCCCGCGCCAGCCCCCGTGGGCGGCACCTTGCCGGTGGCGGTAGCCAGCACGCCGATGCCGTCACTGGCACCCATGCTGAAAAAAGTGCTGCCGGCGGTGGTCAGCGTCAACACCAAGCAACGGGTGCGAGTGAACACGCCGTTTGGCGATGACCCGATGTTTCGCCGCATGTTTGGCATTCCCGAAGAACGCATCGCGCAGTCGCTGGGCTCCGGGGTGATCATCGATGCCCAGCGCGGGCTGGTGTTGACCAATAACCACGTGGTCGAAGATGCCGATGAGGTGTCGGTGATGCTGGCCGATGGCCGCACGTTGAAGGCCGAGTTCGTGGGCTCCGATCCGGATACCGACGTGGCACTGATGCGGATCCCGGCGCAACATCTGACGGCGATCCCGGTGGCCAACAGCGACCTGCTGCAGACCGGTGATTTCGTGGTGGCGATCGGCAACCCGTTCGGGTTTGGCCAGACCGTCACCTCAGGCATTGTGTCGGCGGTGGGCCGCAACAATCTGCCCGGCGCCGGCTTCCAGAACTTCATCCAGACCGATGCCAGCATCAATCCCGGCAATTCCGGTGGCGCCTTGGTCAACCTCAACGGCGAGCTGGTGGGTATCAATACCGCCAGCTACAACCGGCAGGGTTCGATGGCCGGCAATATCGGGCTGGGCTTTGCGATCCCCGCCAACCTGGCCTCCCGGGTCAAGGACCAGTTGCTGGCCGGTGGCGTGGTACGGCGCGGCACCTTGGGCATCGACACCCAGGATGTGGACGCACGGCTGGCGAAGGGGCTGGGCTTGCTGGAAGCGCGCGGCGCCATCGTCACCCGCGTCTATCCCGGCTCCGCTGCCGGCGCCGCCGGCCTGAAGGTGGGCGATGTGGTGGTGGCCGCCAATGGCCAACCCATCGACAACGCCGAGGCCTTGCGTAATTTCCAGGGCCTGCAAGCGGCCGATGCCACCGTGGTGCTGGATGTGCGCCGCGAAGGCAAGCCGTTGCAACTGCGCAGCGGTCTGCGCGAAGCGCCCAAGGCACTGGCCGGCACCCAGCTGGATGCGCGCCTGGGCGGGGCCAGTTTTGCCGATTTGCCCGAATCGCTGCGCCGGCAAGGCCTGGCCGGGGTACTGGTGGAAGAGGTCACGCGCGGCAGCCGCGCTGCCCAAAACGGCCTGCAGCGCGGCGATGTGGTGCTGGCCGCCAGCAGCGGTGATTTCAGCGACCTCTCCGGGTTCCGCGCGAGCCTGACCAGGCCACCGCAGAACCTCGTGCTGCGGGTGTTGCGTGGCAACGTCAGCGGGCAATTGCAGATGCGTTGACGCACACATCCACAAACGGTGCGACACTTGATCCTACCCACTGAACGAGGACGCGGCTGATGAGCGAACATACCGAAGCGGTCAAGAGCAATCTGGGCGATGCCGGTGCGCATTTGAAGCAGGCCGCCAGCGTGGCAGGCGGCGCACTCAAAAGTGCGGCGGGTGCGGCGGGAGACGAGTTGCGCGTGGGCAAGGCACAAGTGAAATCCGAACTGGCCGACGGTGCCGTGGCCGGCCTGGGTGCCGCCGAGCATCTGGGCGGTGCCGCCGGCGAGCAAGTCAACGCGCTGATGGACAAAGGCCGCGACCTGCTCGACAGCGCCGCCGAATTGATCCGTGAACGCCCACTGGCGGCATTCGGCGTGGCATTTGCGGCGGGTTGGATTATTTCCAAGCTTGGCCGCAGCGACAAGTAAGCACCCATGCATGCCAACGAGGACGCCCCGCAGGACACGCCGCGGGGCGCACCGGAGGATGCATCGGCGCATACAGCGCCCGGCATCGAAGAAACCCTGCGCGGCCTGGGTGACGAAGGCCGTGCGGGACTGAAGGCGGCTGGCGACGCCGCCAAGGCGCTGCGCATCCTGGTGGCCGCCGATGTCTCGCTGGCGCGCAGCGCGTTCGGCCGCACGCTGGCCTTCACCGGCGTCGCGATCGCCTTTGGCGCCTCCGCCTGGCTGCTGCTGATGGCGGCGATGGTGGCGGCGATGGTGGCGGCCGGACTGTCGTGGCTGGTGGGGCTGCTGATCGCCGCTGCGCTAAGCGTGGTGGCCACCGCCGCCGCGGGTTTCTGGGCGATGCGCTACTTCGAGCACACCCGCCTGAAAGCCACGCGTCGCCAGCTGGCCCGGTTGGGCGTGGGCGAACTGACCGGCTTCATGCCCGATGCGGGTAGCGTGCAATCCAGCGAGGCCGCCGCGCAGAAGATGGCCGAGGTCGAAGCGCGGATCGGCACGCCGCCGAAGAAGGGTCTCGGCATCGACGTGACACCGCCGTAAGGGAACCGCGATGGGATTCGACGCGCTGCTCACAAAGGTCAAACAGGCGGAAGAGACGCTGGAAGCCCGCGAGCGCGAAGCCGTTGGCCGCTGGCAACACTTGAACGCAAGCTGGCGCGCGGCATGGACGCCGGGCCGGATCGTCATCGTGGGGCTTGCCACGGGCTTCGTGGCTGGCCGCGCCAAACCCGCACAGCTGGCAAGCAGTGGCAACGGCGTGGTGACCCTGCTGCGCACGCTGGCACCGCTGCTGGCCGACCTGCAGGCAGGCGTGCAGACCGCCCAGGCGGCGCAGGAGGAAGTGCAAGCGGGCCCACCTGCGCCCGCACCGGCAGCTGCGCCCGAACCTGTTGTTCCGCCGAGCTACGGGGCGATTCCGTGAGCCTTCCCGCCGACGCCGCGACAGCGATCGCGGAAGTGCCAGCCGCGGGCGAACCCGCACCGCCTGCACCGCGCCCACGCGCGCCGCTGTCATTGGTGGTGCTGGCGGTACTGGCGGTCGCCTACACCCTGTGGGCCAGCCAGGACCTGATCCTGCCGGTGCTGCTGGCGATGTTCTTCGCGCTGATCGGCAACCCCATCATCCGGCTGTTGCAGCGCCTGCACGTGCCGCGCTTCGTGGCCGCGCTGGCGGTGCTGTGCAGCGGCATCGCGCTGACCGTGCTGCTGGGCCTGCAGCTGGTACAGCCGGCCAGCGACTGGGTGCGCGAGGCACCGCGCGAACTGCGCACGCTGGCGCCCCAGCTGCAGAAGCTCACCAAGCCGGTGCAGGACGCCAACAAGGCGGCCGAGAACATCGCCCGCGCCGCCGGCGGCGAGAACACCGCGCGGCCGGTGCAGGTGGTGCGCACCGAGGCCAACGACCCGTACAAGTCGCTGACCGCGACGCCGCGGATGGTGGCGTCGGGGCTGGCAGTGGTGCTGCTGGCGTTCTTCTTCATGGTGTACGGGCAGGACCTGCAACGGCACGCGATCGCGCTGCTGCCGGACCGGCAGAAGAAGAAGCTGACGGTGGAGATCCTGCAGGCGATCGAGACCGAGGTCAGCCGCTACGTGCTGACCATCAGCGCGATCAACGTGGTGGTGGGCCTGGTGTTCGCGGCCTGCCTGCATTTCGCGCTGGACGTGCCGCTGGACGACGCCCTGCTGTGGGGCACCATGGCGACGCTGCTGAACTTCGCGCCGTACGTGGGCCCGCTGATCGGCATCATGGTGATGCTGCTGATGGGGTTCTCGATGTTCGACGACCCGCTGCGCGCGCTGCTGCCGTCGGCCATCTACCTGGGCCTGCATACGCTCGAGGGGCAGATCGTCACCCCCATCGTGCTGGGCCGGCGGATGGCGCTGTCGCCGCTGGTGCTGATCCTGGCACTGATGGTGTTCGGCTGGCTGTGGGGCATCATCGGCCTGCTGCTGGCGGTGCCGATGCTGGTCTGCGTGAAGATCATGCTGGAGAAGATGGAAGGCATGGACGGCTGGGCGCGACTGCTCGAATAGCCGGGCCGCAGGCCAGGACGCGCCACCGGGCACGCCCCGACTGGCCGGCCTACAATGGCGGGGTGAACCTGCCCATCCGCGCCATCACCTTCGATCTCGACGACACCCTGTGGCCGTTCGCTCCCATCGGCGAGCGCATCGAGAACGCACTGCACGCATGGTTTACCGAACACAGCCCGCGCACCGCTGAACGCTTTCCTGTTTTGGAAATGCGCGCACTGCGCGAACGGGTGTTCACGGAATTCCCCGAGCATGCACATGATCTTGGCCTGTTGCGGCGGCTCAGCATCGAGCGTGCATTGCACGAAAGTGGCGATGACCCGGCACTGGCCAGCGCCGCCTATGCGATTTTTTTTCACGAACGCAACCGGGTGGATTTCTATCCCGACGCCATGCCAGGCCTGCAACGCATCGCCGCACAGCGGCCGATTGCCGCATTGACCAATGGCAATGCCGATTTGGCCGTGATTGGCATTGCCAGCTTGTTTCGCTTCCAACTGGGTGCGCGCGAATATGGCGCGCCCAAACCCGACAGCGGGTTGTTCCGGGAAGCCTGCCGTCGGTTGGGGGTCGCCCCGGATAACGTCTTGCACGTGGGCGATCATCCGCACATGGATGTGCAAGGTGCTGCCGACGCTGGCCTGCACACGTGCTGGATCGATCGCGGCGACCACCATTGGCCGGACGATCTGGCGCCGCCCGATGTGCATGTCACCACACTCACTGCGCTGGCCACCTGGCTGGAGTCCGGCGCGTCTTTCGGGAATCTGCCATGACCTTGCCCGCTGCCTATACCCACGACACCGCCGCCGCATTGCCATTACACCTGACCGGCAAATCCAACCATGCCGAATGGCTGGCAGCGCAGCCTGCACATGTGCAAGCGTGGCTTGCGAGTCATCACTTTGATGGCGGCAGCGGCAGTGCACACACCTGGGCGGATGCCAACGGGCAACTGGCCGGTGCGGTTCTCGGGGTTGAAGACCCGCTGGATCCGTATGCCTACGCGCATGCGCCGCGCGCACTGCCGGCTGGTACCTGGCAAGCAGCCACCAGTCTCGACCCCGCTGCACGCAACGCGCTGCAACTGGGCTGGGGGTTGGGCTGCTACCGCTTTGATCGCTACAAGGCATCCACTCGAGCCACGCCACAGCTGGCGTTGCCCGGTTTCGATAGCGAAACCCTGGACGTATTGGCGGCCTGCCTGCGGGTGCGCGATCTGGTCAACACCCCCACCGAACACATGGGCCCGGATGAACTGGAGGCGATGGCACGCACCGTGGCGACTGCACATGCGGCCAGCATCACCGTCATCGCTGGCGACGACTTGTTGACGCACAACTACCCGACCATTCATGCGGTAGGCCGCGCCTCGCATCGCGCACCGCGCCTGATCGAACTCAGCTGGGGCGAGGCCGCGCATCCGCATGTCGTGCTGTGCGGCAAGGGCGTGTGCTTTGATACCGGCGGGCTGGATCTGAAAGCCGCTGCCGGCATGCGCAACATGAAAAAAGACATGGGCGGTGCCGCGCATGCACTGGCGCTGGCAGAATTGGTGATGGCGCGCAAATTGCCACTGCGCATCACCCTGCTGATTGCCGCCGTGGAAAATGCCGTCGGCCCGAATGCGTTCCGCCCCGGTGACATCATCACCACCCGCAAAGGCGTGAGCGTGGAAATCGACAATACCGATGCCGAAGGTCGGCTGGTGCTGTGCGATGCGCTGACCCGCGCGTGCGAATTGCAGCCGACGCTGCTGCTGGATTTCGCCACGCTCACCGGTGCCGCACGCATTGCCTTGGGCCCCGACTTGCCAGCGCTGTATGCCAACAACGATGCCCTGGCCAATGCATGGCTGAGCGCCGGCATGCAAACCCGTGATCCATTGTGGCGGATGCCGCTGTGGCGCCCTTACCTGCGCTATCTCACCAGCGGCATCGCTGATCTGGCCAATGCCAGCAATTCCAGCATGGCCGGCAGCGTGACCGCCGCTTTGTACCTGGAACGTTTTGTCAGCGAGGGCACGCGCTGGGCACATCTGGATGTGTATGCATGGAACGACAGCGATCGCCCCGGTCGCCCCGCAGGCGGCGAAGCACTGGGCCTGCGGGCGGCGTTCGCGATGCTGCAAGGACACTGCCTGTAGCGCGGCGCAAGCTTCACGCCACGGATTTCTGCTCTGCGCTCTGCGGCTTTACAGCCAGCCCTTCTGCCGCGCCAGCCGATAGGCTTCGATGCGGTTGCCGACGCCGAGTTTGCCGATCGCTTCCGACAGGTAATTGCGCACGGTGCCGTGCGAGAGATTGAGTTGCTGCGCGATCTCGCTGGCGGACAGACCTTCACCGGCCAAGCGCAGGGCATGGCGTTCGCGCTCGCTCAGGGGGTCGGCTTCGCCCCAGGCGTCGACCGCCAATTGCGGGTCGATGGCGCGGCCGCCGCGCTGCACATTGCGGATGGCGTCGGCCAGTTGCTCGGCAGGGGCATCTTTCAGCAGATAGCCGCGCACGCCGGCATCCAATGCGCGGCGCAGAAAACCGGCACGCGCAAACGTGGTGACGATCACCACTTTCACCGGCAGTTCATGACGGGCGATGCGT
>Ga0208516_100810_pt1 | contig 10472 bp, 10 predicted proteins | sample LakWasM117_HOW13_2_FD_183931 | JGI IMG/M metagenome (GOLD analysis project Ga0208516, IMG submission 183931) | Freshwater sediment methanotrophic microbial communities from Lake Washington under simulated oxygen tension - Sediment Metagenome... | ecosystem: Environmental > Aquatic > Freshwater >...
TGCAACGACGAGCCGGTGTGTTTTGGCGTGCAAGGCGGGCATGGATGAAGGACTCTCAGCCTCTCAGGCGCGGCGCAGGCCGCGCACCAGCAGCCCCAGCAGGACCAGGCCGAACACCACGAACCAGACGAAGGACCAGTTGGCGATGGAGCCGCCGAGGAAGGTCCAGTCGATGGCCGCGCAGTCGCCCGAGCCCTTGAAGATCATGGGGATGGCACGGCCGATGGGGTAGTTTTCGATCATGCCGTAGAAGTCGCGCCCGCACATGGCGAACTCGGGCGGGTACCACTGCAGCCAGCTCTGGCGCGCGGCCGTGAAGGCACCGAAGCCGCTGGACAGCAGCGCCAGCACGGCCATGCCCATCCACCAGCCTTTTTTGCCGCTGAGGCTTGCCAGTCCAGCGAAGACAGCTACCAAAATAAGAGCATAGCGCTGCACGATGCACATCGGGCAGGGCTCCAGGCCCACGGAGTGCTGCAGGTACAGGCCAAAGGCCAGCATGGCCACGCAGGCGGCGCTGATGAGTGCCAGCACCCGGCGGGGCGCGTTATCGATCCAGTTCAAAATCATTCGTCACCTTGTGGGCCGCCGGGCTGTGCACACCCGGCGAGGGTGCGTCAGATGCCGGAGGCATGGTCCAGAAAAACCCGGGCTCGGCGCGGCGTCACCACCAGCGTGTCCCCCTCGGTAAAACCCATTTCCCGGAACTGCTGCGCAGGGATCTGCGCCTCGATCAGGGCTTCCGGGTTCGCATTGTCCGCTGGTTTGTGGTCGTCCACGGGAATAAGTTCCAGCCGCGCGATGGGCCCCACCACGATGGCGCGGCTCAGCTGCGCCACGATGCCGCGCGGCCGGCCCTCGGCGTCCACGCCCGCGCCAGGCACATAGCGCTCCACGTCCAGGTCGTGCGGGCGCACGTAGGCGAAAGCCTTGGCGTTCTGGGCGGCGGCGTGCTCGGGTGAATCGATCGCCATGCCTTCAAGGTGCACCAGGCCTTCGTGCGCGCGGCCGTGGAACAGGTTCACGTCGCCCAGGAAGCCGTAGACGAAGGGGCTGGCCGGGTTGTCCCACACCTGCTGGGGCGAGCCGCTCTGCTCGATGCGGCCCTGGTTGATGACGACCACGCGGTCGGCCACCTCCAGCGCCTCCTCCTGGTCGTGCGTGACGAAGATGCTGGTCACATGCAGCTCGTCGTGCAGGCGGCGCAGCCAGCGGCGCAGTTCCTTGCGCACCTTGGCATCGAGCGCGCCGAAGGGTTCGTCGAGCAGCAGCACCTTGGGCTCCACAGCCAGCGCGCGCGCCAGGGCAATGCGCTGGCGCTGCCCGCCCGAAAGCTGCGAGGGGTAGCGCTCGGCCAGCCAGTCGAGTTGCACCAGCTTGAGCAGGTCCATCACCTTCTGCCGGATCTGCGCCTCGCTCGGGCGCTCGCCACGGGGCTTCACGCGCAGGCCGAAGGCCACGTTCTCGAACACCGTCATGTGGCGGAACAGCGCGTAATGCTGGAACACAAAGCCCACGTTGCGCTCGCGCACATGCACGTCGGTCGTGTCCTCGCCGCTGAAATGGATGCTGCCCACGTCGGCCGTCTCCAGGCCAGCGATGATGCGCAAGAGCGTGGTCTTGCCGCAGCCCGAGGGGCCGAGCAGCGCGATGAGTTCGCCCGATGCAATGTCCAAACTGACATCGCGCAGGGCCTGGAAGTCGCCAAACTGCTTGCTGACGTTGCGGATTTCAATGCTCATGTTCTTGTTCCTTCAGCGCGGGGCCACGGCGGGCGCGGGTCGCTCCGGCGGGAGTTCGGCGATGGCCTTCATCTCCTGCTCGTTGCGCCATTCGGCGACCGACTTGATGACCAGCGTGACCAGCGCCAGCAGCGCCAGCAGCGAGGCCGCCGCGAAGGCCGCGACCGACTGGTATTCGTTGTAGAGAATTTCCACGTGCAGCGGAATGGTGTTGGTCTGCCCCCGGATGTGGCCCGAGACCACCGACACCGCACCGAACTCGCCCATGGCGCGCGCGTTGCACAGGATCACGCCGTACAGCAGGCCCCATTTGATATTGGGCAGCGTCACGTACCAGAAGGTCTGCCAGCCCGTGGCGCCGAGCACGATGGCGGCCTGCTCCTCGTCGTTGCCCTGCGCCTGCATCAGCGGGATCAGCTCGCGCGCGATGAACGGGAAGGTCACGAAGATGGTGGCCAGCACGATGCCCGGCACGGCGAAGATGATCTTGATGTCGTGCGCCTGCAGCCACGGGCCGAACCAGCCCTGCGCACCGAACATCAGCACGTAGATCAGGCCCGCCACCACGGGCGAGACCGAGAACGGCAGATCGACCAGCGTGGTCAGGAAGGCCTTGCCCTTGAACTCGTATTTGGCGATGCACCAGGCGGCGGCCACGCCGAACACCAGGTTCAGCGGCACGGCGATGAGCGCGGTGATGAGCGTGAGCTGGATGGCCGCCCAGGCATCGGGCTCGCGCAGGCCTTCGAGGTAGGCGCCCAGGCCCTTGCGCAGCGCCTCGGCGAACACCGCCGCCAGCGGCAGCACCAGGAACAGCAGCATGAAAGCCAGCGCCAGCGTGATCAGCGTCCAGCGCACCCAGGGCGCCTCGGTCGTGCCGGCCTGGGCGCGGCGGGTGGTTCGGGTATTCGTGCCGCTCATGCCGGTGCTCCTGCGTGGCGCCGCTGCCAGGCCTGCAGCGCGTTGATGACGAGCAGCAGGATGAACGAGATCACCAGCATCACCACCGCCACGGCGGTGGCGCCGGCGTAGTCGTACTGTTCGAGCTTGCCGATGATGATGAGCGGCGTGATCTCGGACACCATGGGCATGTTGCCCGCGATGAAGATCACCGAGCCGTATTCCCCCACGGCGCGCGCGAAGGCCATGGCGAAGCCGGTCATCAGCGCCGGCGTGATGGATGGCAGGATGACGAGCCGGAAGGTCTGCCAGCGCGTGGCGCCCAGGCAGGTGGCAGCTTCTTCCAGCTCCTTCTCGGCGTCTTCCAGCACGGGCTGCACGGTGCGCACGACGAACGGCAGGCCGATGAAGATCAGCGCGATGACGATGCCCGCGGGCTTGAACGCGAGCTGGATGCCCAGGGGCTCCAGGATGCCGCCCACCCAGCCGTTGCCCGCGAGCAGCGCCGTGAGCGAGATGCCGGCCACGGCCGTGGGCAGCGCGAACGGCAGATCCACCAGCGCGTCGACGATCTTCTTGCCGGGAAACTTGTAGCGCACCAGCACCCAGGCGATCAGCAGGCCGAAGAACAGGTTCACCAGCGCGGCCAGGAAGGATGCGCCGAAGGTGAGCCGGTACGAGGCCAGCACGCGCGGCGCGCTGATGGCGGCCCAGAACTGCTCCCAGGTCAGCGTGAAGGTCTTGAAGATCAGTGCCGACAGCGGAATCAGCACGATGATGCTCAGGTAGAACAGCGTATAGCCCAGCGACAGCCCGAAGCCGGGCAACACGCGTTTGGGCGCACGCCGCCCGGCCTGCGCCGGGGCTGCCCCCAGCGCGGCCACGGAGGTGGCGACGGTCATGGCTTACTTGGCGCCGGGCGTGTAGATTTTGTCGAACTGGCCGCCGTCGTTGAAGTGCACCTTCTGCGCCTCCGTCAGACTGCCGAAATACTTGGCCACCGTGAACTGCTTGAGCGGCTTGAAGGTGGCCTCGTACTTCTTGAGCACCTTCTCCGAGCGCGGGCGGATGGCGTGCTTGGCGGCGATCTCCTGCGCCTCCTCCGAATACAGGTAGTCGAGGTAGGCCTTGGCGAGTTGCGCCGTGCCCTTCTTGGCCACGGTGCGCTCAACCACGGCCACGGGGTTCTCGGCCACGATGCTGACCGAGGGGTAGATCGCATCGACCTTGCCGGCACCGAATTCGCGGTCGATCGACACCACCTCGGACTCGAACGTGATCAGCACGTCGCCCTGGTTGCGCTGCAGGAAGGTGGCCGTGGCGTCGCGCCCGCCCTTGGCGAGCACCGGCACGTTCTTGTAGAGCTTGGCCACGAACTCGGCGGCCTGCTGCTCGGTGCCGCCCTTCTCGCGCACCGCACCCCAGGCAGCCAGGTAGGCATAGCGGCCGTTGCCGCCGGTCTTGGGGTTGACGACGATCACCTGCACGCCGGGCTTGACGAGGTCTTCCCAGTCCTTGATGCCCTTGGGGTTGCCGTTGCGCACCAGGAACAGCATGGTCGAGGTGGTGGGCGAAGCGTCGTGCGGGAACTTCTTCGTCCAGTCTTTCGCCACCACGCCGCTGTCAGCAAGGAACTGCACGTCGGTGGTGGTGTTCATGGTCACCACGTCGGCGGCCAGGCCGTCGTTCACGGCGCGCGCCTGGGCGCTGGAGCCGGCGTGCGACTGGTCGATCTTCACGTCCTGGCCGGTGGTCTTCTTGTAGTGCGCGGCAAAGGCGGCGTTGTAGTCCTTGTAGAACTCCCGCGCCACGTCGTACGACACGTTAAGCAACTGGTTCTGCGCACTGGCGGCACCGCTGGCGGCCAGGGCCAGGGTGACGAGAAAGGTCTTGAGCCGGAGGTTTTTCATGGTCGAAGCAAAGAGGAAATGCAGGAATGCCCCCATTGTGCAAAGACCGCCTTAAAACAACAAAGAATAAATCCTTGTTTATTTATTCCCGGTGAAGATAACGATCCCCATCACCCGCCCACGGGTGCCCGTAGGATCAGAAACTCTCCCAGTCGCCGCCATCCCCGGCCTTGGGTGCCGGTTCGGAGGGCTTGGAGGGCTTGGACACCGCCAGGCTGGCGGCCGGCTTGCTGGCCACCGGCCGCGCGGCCTGGGGTTTGGCCGGTGCAGGCACGGCCTTGGGCGCAGGCATGGGCTTGCGCGCGAGCGCCGGCGCCGTCGCAGCCGCCGCAGCCGCCGCCCACTGGGCGCCGCCGCCCTGCGCCAGCGTGAACACCGCCACCGCCTGCACCAGTTCACGTGCCTGGCCGCTCAGGCTGCCTGCGGCCGCTGCCATCTGCTCCACCAGCGCCGCATTTTGCTGCGTGGCCTGGTCCATCTGCGTCACGGCTTCACCCACCTGCGACACCCCCGCGCTTTGCTCGCTGCTGGCCGCGCTGATCTCCCCCATGATGTCCGTCACCCTGCGGATGGCGTTCACCACTTCCATCATCGTCGTTCCTGCCTGGTCCACCTGCGCGCTACCCTGCTCGACCCGCTCCACGCTCGCCGTGATCAGCCCCTTGATTTCCTTGGCCGCCTCCGCGCTGCGCTGCGCCAGGCTGCGCACCTCGCTGGCCACCACCGCGAAGCCCCGGCCTTGTTCCCCCGCCCTGGCCGCCTCCACCGCCGCATTCAGCGCCAGGATGTTGGTCTGGAACGCAATGCCGTCAATGACTCCGATGATGTCGGCGATCTTGCTGCTGGCCGCGCTGATGCCTTTCATCGTCTCCACCACCTGCGCCACCACTTCGCCGCCCTGGGTCGCCACGCTGGAGGCGCTCACCGCCAACTGGTTGGCCTGGCGCGCGTTGTCCGCGTTCTGGCGCACCGTCGAGCCCAGCTCCTCCATCGACGCGGCCGTTTCCTCCAGGGCGCTCGCCTGGCTTTCCGTGCGCGCCGACAGGTCGTGGTTGCCCGAGGCGATCTGCGCACTGGCCGAGGCCACGCTCTCGGCGTTCTGCCGCACCGCGCTCACGGTGCGCACCAGGCTTTGCTGCATGCGGTGCAACGCTTGCAGCAGCTGGCCGGTTTCGTCCTGCGAATCGGTCTGGATCTGCACCGTCAGGTCGCCCGCCGCCACCTGGTCGGCCGCCTGCACGGCCCGCGCCAAAGGCGCCGTGATCGAGCGGATAAGCCACAAGGCTGCCACAACGGCCACCCCGATGGCCAGGACCGCAGCGATCAGCAAGGTGGTCCGGGCCGCGCCGTAGCTGCGCTCCGAGGTCATCTTGGCTTGCGCCGCCCCGTCTGCATTGAGCTGCACCAGCTTTTCGAGCAGGGCCACGGCAGTCAGGTAGGTGGTACGGGATTCCCCATCAAGCAACGCGCTGGCCTGGTCGTTTTCCAGCTTGCGTGAGTGCTGTAGCACCCGGTCATTGGCATCGGCGTACTTCGTCCAGGCGGCGCTGAATTCTTCGTACAGCCGCTTCTCCTCGGGGCTGCTGATGAGCTTCTCGTACGCCTGGCGTGACTGTGCCAGCTTGGTGCGTCCATCCACGATCTGCTGGTCGAGCGCGGCCATGGCCGCCGCATCGGTGTTCATGACATGGCTGGTGACGGCAATGCGGTTGTTGGCCGCCTGGGTTTCGACCTTGTTCACCAGTTGCACGCTGGGCAACCAGTTGTCGGCCAGCTCCAGCGTATCGTCGTGAATGGCCGATAGCTGGCCGTACGCCGCCACCGCCATGCCCACCAGCAAGAGCACCAGCAAGCCGAATGCGGCCGAAAGCCGGGTGGATATTTTCAAATTGCCCATGGTGTTCCCCTCTCAATGCGTGTTTGAAAGATCGAAACTGAAACAGGCTCCGGGCCTGCATGCGCAGGCTCTGCCGAGCCCTGCCACCGCATATCCCACGTTCTTGGCATGGATTACGCACGAAAGCCGGCTGCCACGCAAGCCCGGCAGTCCGGCCGGCGCCATGGCCAGGGCCCTGGCGCGCCACGGCCGCACCGCCATGGGTATGGCTTAGCTTGTTTCTGAATTAAGTAAGTACGATTTATTCGTTGGGGTTTTAAGCAGGCACTCGCAGAATCCGCGGCAGTTCAACCAATGAGTGGATGCAACGATGCTGCCGGGCCATGGCCCGGCCCCTCCCACGCAGGTGCGGCATGCCGCAAGCACACGGCATCCGCAGGAGCCCCTGAGCGTGACACCCACCTCCGTCATCATCGTCCCCGGCTGGCGCGATTCCGGCCCCGGCCACTGGCAGAGCCTTTGGGCCGAGCGCATGCCACGGGCCTGCCGCGTGGTGCAGGACGACTGGATCACGCCCACGCGCACAGCCTGGGTCGGCCAGCTGGAGAAAACCGTGCTGGCCGCACCCCATCCCGTGGTCATCGTGGCGCACAGCCTGGGCTGCATTGCCACCGTGCACATGGGGCCCGAGGCCGCCGCCCGCGTGCAGGGGGCCCTGCTGGTGGCGCCGGCCGACCCCGAGCGCCGGGCCATCCTGAACGATTTTTCCCCCGCGCCCCATGCCGCACTGCCCTACCGCAGCATCGTGGTGGCCAGCAGCAACGACCCCTACTGCCCCATCCGGCTGGCGGGAGCCTACGCCCGCGCCTGGGGCAGCGAGTTCGTCCGCCTGCAGCAGGCGGGGCACATCAACATTGAATCGGGCCATGGCGAATGGCCACTGGGCTTGGCGCTGCTGCAGTCGCTGACCGGCGAGGCCAGCTGGGCCGCGCCGCAAATCGCCCGGCCGCTGGCGCTGCCGGCAGGGATGTGAACGCTATGCTATTAATAGCTTATAGCGCCCTTACCGTGGGCATTTGAGGTTTTTTCAAATACAGAAAAGCTATCACAGTGCTTACAGCACTACAGCCTCGAACGCCGGGTACAGCTCGTCGATCCAGTGGTTCAGCTCGTCGTGCGAGACATGCAGGTACGCCATGCAGTCCTCGCCATGCTGCAGCCATTCGCGTGAGGGCTCCAGGCCTTCGTGGTGGTGCACCAGGTACTCGGCCAACAGGCCCAGGGCCACGAGGTGGCGCACCGTGGGGTTGAATTGCGTGCCGTTCAGGCAGCTGAAATCGTGGTGCAGCCAGATGGCCTGGGCCACATCGCCCGGCAGGTGCCAGGTGCGCGCCACGATCGCGCCCACGACGGCGTGGTCGGTACGGTGGTTGGCGTTCTCGGTCTGCGTGAAGGTGCGGTCGCGGCGCGCCAGGGCCTCGGTGACGGTGCTGGCATAGCCACGCACGGCCTTCACCAGCACGGGAATGCCGACATGGCAAAACAGGCCGAAGCTGTAGCCCAGGCCGGGATCGAAACTGTAGAGCTGGCGCCCGATGTGCTCGCAGGCGATGGCGCGGCGCTGCGAACTTTCCCAGAAATGCTCCAGCAACGGCGAGCGCACCTGCAGCGCATGGCGTGTGATGAAGGCCGAGAGCAGTTCCAGCGCCGGGCGCAGGCCCAGCACGGTCAGCGCCATGCCCACCGTCTGCGCGGGCTGGGCCAGGGCGTGGAGCGGGCTGTTGGCCTGGCGGATCAGCGCGGCCGCCATGGCCACGTCGGACGAAGCCAGCTGGTCGATGGCCGAAGGGTCCAGCTCGGGCGCGGCCATGATGGCCTGCAAGCGCACCAGCGACTCGGGGCATGGCGGTATCACGATGGCCCGCACGGCGGGGAGCAGGCGGGTTTTCTGGATTTCCAGGTCAAAGGGATGGGTGTTCACGGTGCGGCGTCCCTGTCAGGCCCATGCGGTGCCGGGGCTCCATTCGTTTCAATTGGTTGCATTGTGGCGGGAAAAAGCCCCCGCCCACCGAGAAACCCACAAAAACCGGTGCCCCCCCTGACGACTGCACCGGGCACACCGCACCACAGGAGGAGGTGGCCTCACTTCCGTTTTCCATAGCGCTGCGCCTGAACCTGGCGCGGTCCAGGCCAGCGGCCACCGTGCAAGGGCCGCCCCGCCGCACCGGTGGCGTCCCCCTGCCCGCAGCGACACAGGGGGGGTGTTTCCCTTCAGCGCGGCGGCAGGGCCTCGCGCGTGGCCAGGCTGCTGCGCCCGGGCATGGCCTCGCCCAGGAAGTCCAGAAAATGCCGCACCGCCGGCGAGAGCCCCCGGCGCGAGGGAAACACGGCATGCACGATGCCCGGCGTGGGCGCCCATTCGGGCAGCACGCGCACCAGGCGCCGGTCGCGGATCTCCTCGTGGCACATGTAGTCGGGCAGCCAGCAGATGCCGGTGCCGGCCAGGGCCGCGAACTTGAGCGTGAGCAGGTCGTCGGCCACGTAGCGCGGCGTGTGCAGCACGATCTGCTGCGCGCCATGGGGGCCGATGAGCTGCCAGGTGGCCTTGCCGTCGGGGGCGGACATGGCGATGCTGTCCATGCGCGCCAGGTCGGCCAGCGTGGTCGGCGTGCCCTGGCGGATCAGCAGCTCGGGGCTGGCCACCAGCACCTGGCGCGCGACATCAAGGCGCTTGACCACCATGCTGCCACTGTCCTCCACCGAGGGCCGCACGCGCAGCGCCACGTCCACGCCCTCGTCCACCAGGTTCACTGCCCGGTTGCTGACCTGCAGTTCCACCCGCACCTGCGGATGGCGGGCCAGGAAGGCGGGCATGAACTCCCCCAGCACGGTCTGCGCCAACGTCACGGGGCAGCTCACGCGGATGGTGCCGCGCGGCTCGGTCTGTACCTGGGCCACGGTATCCTGCGCCGCCAGGGCCGACTCGCGCACCGCCTGGCAGTGGCGCAGAAAGGCCTCGCCCACGTCGGTCAGCGAGAGCTTGCGCGTGGTGCGCTGCAGCAGACGCACGCCCAGCTGCGCCTCCAGCTCGGACACGCGGCGCGACAGGCGCGACTTCGGAATGCCCAGGGTCCGGCCGGCGGCGGCAAAGCCGCCCCGCTCCACCACCTCGGCGAAGTACAGCATGTCATTGAGATCCTGCATGGCTGCTCCTTGCAACTTCATTGTTCCATCAGCAGGACAATCTATCGCATTTTTGCCGACTTATCAGAAACTGGCGCCGTCTCCACAATCTATCCATGGCCACACACCGTGGCCTCCACCCCAGGAGATCACCATGCAACTGCTTCACATCGATTCCGCCATCACCGGTTCCCACTCGGTTTCCCGCCAGCTCACCGCCGAAGTGGTGGCCGCCTGGGCCGCTGCCCGTCCGGGCACGAAGGTGGACTATCTGGACCTCGTGGCCAACGCGCCGGCCCACTTCACCATGGACGCCATGGCACCGCGCACCGGCCAGACCGAGGGTCTGAGCGAGGTACAGGTGCGCGAGAACGCCGTGTCCGAGCAGCTGGTGAGCCAGTTCCTCGCGGCCGACGTGGTCGTGATCGGCGCGCCGTTCTACAACTTCAGCATCCCCACGCAGCTCAAGGCCTGGATCGACCGCATCGCCCAGCCCGGCCGCACCTTCCGCTACACGGCCAACGGCCCCGAAGGCCTGGCCAAGGGCAAGACGGTGATCATCGTCTCCAGCCGCGGCGGCGTGTATTCGACCAGCGAAGGCGGCCGTGCCATGGAACACCAGGAGAGCTACCTGCAGACCGTGCTGGGCTTCTTCGGCGTGACGGACGTGCGCTTCGTGCGCGCCGAGGGCGTGGCCATGGGCGATGCCGCCAAGGCCAGCGCGCTGAGCACGGCCCAGGTGCAGATCGGCGAGGCCGCCAACCAGGCGCTGGCCCAGCAGGCCGCCTGAGAGGCTGAGAATCTTTCATCCATGCCCGCCTTGCACGCCAAAACACACCGGTTCGTCGTTGCAAATACTCGCCATAGCCCGAGCTATGGCTGCGTTTTGCGCCTAGATCC
>Ga0208516_100812_pt1 | contig 10469 bp, 10 predicted proteins | sample LakWasM117_HOW13_2_FD_183931 | JGI IMG/M metagenome (GOLD analysis project Ga0208516, IMG submission 183931) | Freshwater sediment methanotrophic microbial communities from Lake Washington under simulated oxygen tension - Sediment Metagenome... | ecosystem: Environmental > Aquatic > Freshwater >...
CTCGAATTGCGAGCGGGTCAGGCGCTGGGTATCGACGATGTGCCATTGCTCATCGGCAACGGCGATCTGGAAAACGGATTTGGCCAAGTCGACGGCCACGGTAGTAGCATGCATGTCGGACTCCTTTTGTTTGAAGACCTGATCCCCACGCCAATGAAGACCAGTGCGCCAATTTCGCGCAAACAAACGGGGGAGTCCATCCCATCAGTCGAGGCGCGGCTTCGCCGCTGGGACGCCGTGCCGGCCCGGCGCCCCTCACCTTCACGTTGAGTGGCTGCTTCTGCCAGAAGCCACCGATTGCTCCTGGCCCGCACCTGCCATCGATCATTGTCAGGCAACCCCACAGTCTCTCGCAGACAGGTTGTTCAGCCAAAATGCCAAACGTGCCGGCTGAATATTTGCTCTAAAAATAGTAGCTTATAGCGCTTGTGCCTATTGGGCTGAACGCTGTTTTTGTCGAAAATCCTCAGCCCAAACATTGCCACCTGCCTCCTGAACCATTCCCCATGACCCTGCTCCTGGCCCCCATGGAGGGCCTTCTCGACTTCGTGTTGCGCGACGTGCTGACCCGGGTGGGCGGCGTGGACCGGTGCGTCTCGGAGTTCATCCGCATCACGGGCACGCTGCTGCCCGACAAGGTGTTCCTGCGCTACGTGCCCGAGTTGAACCACGGCGGGCGCACGCTGGCCGGCGTGCCGGTGCGGGCGCAGTTGCTGGGTTCCGACCCGGTGTGCATGGCCGAGAACGCCGCGTGCCTGGCGGCGCTGGGGCCCGAGGGCATTGACCTGAACTTTGGCTGCCCGGCCAAGGTGGTGAACCGCCATGGCGGCGGCGCGGCGCTGCTGCGTGAGCCCGAGCGCATTGCCGCCGTGGTGGCGGCGGTGCGCCGCGCGGTGCCGGCGCACCTGCCCGTGTCCGCCAAGATGCGCCTGGGTTACGACGATGCCAGCCTGGCGCGCGAATGTGCCCAGGCCATGGAGGCGGGGGGCGCGTGCGAGATCGTGGTGCATGCACGCACCAAACTGGACGGCTACCGGCCGCCCGCGTACTGGGAGCAGATTCCGGCCATCCGTGCGGCGGTGGCGGTGCCGGTGGTGGCCAATGGCGAGATCTGGACGGTGGAGGACGCCCGGCGCTGCCGCGCCGTCTCGGGCTGCGATGCCTTGATGCTGGGGCGCGGCATCGTGGCCGACCCGGGGCTGGCGCGCGCCCTGCGCGCCTTCGACGCCGGGCGCCCGGGCAGCGATACGGTGGCGTGGGCTGACCTGCTGCCGCACCTGAGCGACTTCTGGCGGCTGGTGTGCGAGGGTCTGGAGCCGCGCCAGCGCGCCGGCCGGCTCAAGCAGTGGCTGAACCTGCTGCGCCGGCGCTTCCCCGAGGCCGAGGTGGCCTACCAGCAGGTGCGCACGATGACGGACCAGCAGGCCATCACGCTATGGCTGGCGGCCCAGCAGCCGGGCGGCACGCCTGCCGCCTGAATTACCAGCTCACCTCGCGGTCGGGCGTGGCGCTGATCTTGTGGATGGAAAGGTCGGCGCCGTCGTATTCCTCTTCCTGCGACAGGCGCAGGCCCAGGGTCGCCTTGAGGGCACCATAGACCAGGGCGCCACCCAGCACGGCCCAGGTGGCCCCCATGGCGGTGCCGATGAGCTGGCCGCTGAACGTCACGCCGCCCAGGCCGCCCAGGGCTTTGCTGCCGAAGAGGCCCGCCGCCAGGCCGCCCCAGGTGCCGCACAGGCCGTGCAGGGGCCACACGCCCAGCACGTCGTCGATCTTCCAGCGGTTCTGCGTGAGCGTGAACATCACCACGAAGATGCAGCCCGCCACCGCGCCCACCACCAATGCACCGAGTGGGTGCATGAGGTCGGAGCCGGCGCACACGGCCACCAGGCCGGCCAGCGGGCCGTTGTGCACGAAGCCGGGGTCGTTCTTGCCCATGACCAGGGCGGCCAGCGTGCCGCCCACCATGGCCATGAGGGAGTTCACGGCGACCAGGCCGGAGATCTTGTCCGCCGTCTGTGCGCTCATCACGTTGAAGCCGAACCAGCCGACCACCAGGATCCACGAGCCCAGCGCCAGGAAGGGGATGCTCGATGGCGGGTGCGCCGAGACGGCGCCGTCCTTGCGGTAGCGGTTGGAGCGCGAGCCCAGCAGCAGCACGGCGGGCAGGGCGATCCAGCCGCCCACGGCATGCACCACGATGGAGCCCGCGAAGTCATGGAACTCCTCGCCCGTCAGCGCCTTGATCCAGGCCTGCACGCCGAAATGCTGGTTCCAGGCGATGCCCTCGAAGAACGGGTAGACGAAGCCGACGATGGCCGCCGTTGCCAGCAATTGGGGCCAGAACTTGGCGCGTTCGGCGATGCCGCCCGAGACGATGGCCGGAATGGCGGCGGCGAAGGTGAGCAGGAAGAAGAACTTCACCAGCCCGTAACCGCTCTGCAGCGCCAGGGTGTCCGCGCCCACGAAGAAGTGGGTGCCGTAGGCCACGCTGTAGCCGACGACGAAGTACACCACGGTGGACACCGAGAAGTCGACGAGGATCTTCACCAGGGCGTTCACCTGGTTCTTCTTGCGGACCGTGCCCAGTTCCAGAAATGCAAAACCAGCGTGCATGGCCAGAACCATGATGGCGCCGAGCAGGATGAAGAGCGTGTCCGTGCCCTGTTTGAGTGATTCCATGACTTCCCTTGTGCCTTGAATTGAACCGTTCTGGTGCGTCCGGGTGGGGGCGCCAGATCTGCACTGAAACAAAGCAAAAACTGCGCCATACAGGGGCGCAACAGATGCCCAATGTGCCATGCCGGGGCATTCATGCCCCAAGGTGGATTTTGTTGCTATTGATTTCATAGCTACTGGCGCATAACCAATAAGCACAAAACCGCGAAAATACTCTAAAATTCCTAGCTTTGCCGGATTTGGTCCGGCCTGCGGCCTGGCCGGTGCCAGGAGTTTGCCCTCCCGGGGGCGCCGCAGAAGGCCCTATCTCCGAGCGCTGCCACAGCATGTCTTCCTCCACCCACCGCAGTCCCTTGATCGACATGCTCAAGGGGCTGGCCTGCGTCACCATCGTCTGGCACCACCTGGCTTTCTACGGCCCCATGTCCGATGTCGCCATGGCCTGGTTTCCTGGCCTGGTCGCCTGGTTCTCCCAGTACGGGCGCATGGCCGTGCAGCTGTTCCTGGTGCTCGGGGGCTACCTCGCGGCCGCCAGCCTGGCGCCGCAGGGGCTGGCACGTTTCGAGAGCGCCTCGCAGCAGATCGGGCGGCGCTTCGTGCGCCTGGTGATCCCCTATGCCGTGGCCCTGCTGCTGGCCGTGGTCGTGGCGGCGCTGGTGCGGCCCTGGTTCGAGCACCCCAGTGTGCCCGCGGAACCCAGCCTGCCCCAGTTGCTGGTGAATGCGCTGCTGCTGCAGGACATCCTGGGCGAGGAGGCGCTTTCCGCCGGCATCTGGTACGTGGCCATTGATTTCCAGCTCTTCGCGCTGGCCACGCTGCTGCTGGCCGGCGTGCGGGCTCTGCCGGGCCTGGCGCAGGGCCAGCGCGTGTGGCTGGCGCAGGCCCTGGTGGTGGCCGGCACGGCGGCTTCGCTGCTGTGGTTCAACCGCGAGCCGGGGCTGGACATGTGGGCGCTCTATTTCTTCGGTGCCTACGGCCTGGGGATGATGGCCTCCTGGGCCGTGCGCTCCGAGCGCCCGGCGCTGTGGCTGGCGGGCATGGCCTTGCTGGGGGCGCTGGCGCTGGCGCTGGATTTCCGTGCCCGCATCCTGGTGGCGCTGGTGAGTGCGCTGGCCCTGGTCTGGGCCTTGCGGCACCCGCTGAACCTGCCCGCAGGGCCTGCTGTGGCGCTGCTGCAGCGGTTGGGGCAGATGTCGTATTCGGTGTTCCTCGTGCATTTCCCGGTCTGCCTGCTGGCCAATGCGCTGGTGCACCTGTGCTGGCCCGAGGCGGTGGCGGCCAATGCGCTGGGCATGCTGGCAGCTTTTGGCCTGTCGCTGGCGGCGGGGCGGGTGCTCTACCAGCGGGTGGAACTGCCCGTGCCGACCTGGGCGCAGGCGCTGCGCTGGCAGGCCAGCCTGATGGGCGTCGGGATGCTGACGGGCTGGTTCTGAGGTTGCCGCCCTGCGCAGGCGCAGGGTGGGTCAGTGCAGCGCGTTGGGGTTGCGGCCCTTGCGCCGCGAATCGATGAACCACGCCAGGAAGGGCAGCAGCAGCATGGAGCCCGGCACCACCCAGATGATGAGGTAAGGGCTCACCGACGAGGCCGAGCGCATGACCTGGCGCAGGTGTGCGCGTTCTTGCGCACTCCACTGCCCTTGGCGCCGCTGGCGCACCAGCCACACCACCGAACCCTTCATCACGGCCATTTCGCTGCGCAGGCGTGTTTTCTCACGGCTGTTGCCGGCGAGGAACGAGCAGAACCACTCCGGCGCCTTCTCCATGCGCCGCTGGAAGGCGGTGGTGGAGCTGGGATCGAAGGCGGGCGGCTTGTGCTGCGAAGGGTCGTGGGTCGGGGGCGTGGGCATAAAGGAGCATTCTCGCTCCAAGCCGGTTTTCCTGCACAGGAACAATTGCACGGATTCGTCACCCCTGGAGCGCAGTGCGCCCCAGGCGGCTTGTTTTCAGCGGTGCAGCTCGCCGGCGCTTTCGGGCTGGTAGACGATGTCCTTGACCTTGACGGTCATGGTCTTGCCGCCGGGGCCGGGCCAGGCCAGTTCGTCACCCACCGACAGGCCCAGCAGGGCGCTGCCCACGGGGGCGAAGATCGACAGGCGGTCGGTGCTGCCGTCCATGTCGCGCGGGTAGACCAGTGTCAGGCAGAACTCCTTGCCGGTTTCCACGATGGTGAACTGGACCGTGGAGTTCATCGTGACCACGTTGGGCGGGATTTCTTCGGGCGCCACCACGTCGGCGCGGTCCAGCTCTGCCTGCAGGTCCGCCTTGCCAGGAAAGACGCTGGCCGGGATGGCCGCCAGCAGGGCTTCGATGCGGTCAAGGTCGAGCGACGACAGGATGATCTGGGGCTTGCGCGCCATGGGCTACCTCCGGGGTGGGTTGAAAGGGCGGGACTGTAGTCCATCGCAAATCCCGCACTGCGCAGTGCGGTCAATCACCCGGGTGGATTGGGCAAGGTTTTCATGAAAACTGTATATTTGTACAGTATGCATTCTTCCTTGTCCGATCACGATCCTGCGTGCAATCACGTGCCCGAAGTGCGCATTCCCGTGCAGGCCATCCGGGGCCGGGGGGCGGCCACGGCCCTGGCGCACCGCTTCGTTCGGGACCAGCGCGAGGATTTCGATGACGGTTGGGGGCCGTTCGGCCCGGAGGTGGATGCACCGCCGCCCCAGGCCACCCAGGTGCACCTGGAAACCGCGCGCAGCGCGCTGTGCACCAACGATTCGCCCGATGTCGGCTTCGCCTATTCGGTCAACCCTTACCGGGGCTGCGAGCATGGCTGCATCTACTGCTATGCGCGGCCCACGCACAGCTACCTCAACCTGTCCCCGGGGCTGGATTTCGAGACGCAGATCATCGCCAAGCACAACATCGCCGAGGTGCTGCGCAGCGAGCTGGCCCGCCCGGGCCATGTGCCGCAGGGGCTGTGCATCGGCTCGGCGACCGACTGCTACCAGCCTGTGGAGCGCGAACTGCGGCTCACGCGCGGCGTGATCGAGGTGTTGCGCGATGCAAGGCACCCGTTTTCCCTCATCACCAAATCCAGTGGCGTGGAGCGTGACCTCGATCTGCTGGCGCCGCTGGCCGCGCAGCGGCTGGCCGCCGTGTACGTGACCATCACCACCCTCGACCCGGTGCTGGCGCGCCGCCTGGAGCCCCGTGCGGCGGCGCCGCACCGGCGGCTGCGCACCCTGCGCACGCTGGCCGAGGCGGGGGTGCCGGTCGGGGTCAGCGTCGCACCGCAGATTCCCTTCCTCAACGAAGACATGGAGCAGGTGCTCGAAGCCGCTGCCGATGCCGGTGCGCGCAGTGCCTTCTACGCCGTGCTGCGCCTGCCCTGGGAGCTGGACCCGCTGTTCCGTGAATGGCTGGCGCTGCATTACCCGCAGCGCGCGGAGCGGGTGATGGCGCGTGTGCAGGACTTGCACGGGCTTGGTGCTGCGCAGCGCGCGGCGGGGCGCAGCTACGACAGCCGCTTTGCCACGCGCATGCGCGGCAGCGGCCTGTGGGCCGACCTGCTGCACCAGCGCTTTGCCATGGCCTGCCGGCGCCTGGGCCTGAACCGCGAGCGGCTGGCGCTGGACGCCACGCAGTACCGCCCGGCGCTGGCACGCGGCCAGGGCTGCCTTTTCTGACGCGCAGAAAAAAACCCGCCGGGTTGCGGCGGGTTTTGCGGGGGTGATGGCGGCGCCGGGGCGCCGTGGCATCAGCCCAGCGGCTTGACGTCGCGGCGCACGGAACCCGTGAACAGCTGGCGCGGACGGCCGATCTTGTACTCGGGGTCGCTGATCATTTCGTTCAGCTGGGCGATCCAGCCCACGGTGCGGGCCAGCGCGAAGATGCCGGTGAACAGGTTCACCGGGATGCCGATGGCGCGCTGCACGATGCCGGAGTAGAAGTCCACGTTCGGGTAGAGCTTGCGCTGCACGAAGTAGTCGTCTTCCAGGGCGATCTTTTCCAGTTCCTTGGCCAGCTTGAACAGCGGGTCGTTTTCCAGGCCCAGGGCGGCCAGCACTTCGTTGCAGGTTTCCTGCATGAGCTTGGCGCGCGGGTCGTAGTTCTTGTACACGCGGTGGCCGAAGCCCATCAGCTTGACGCCGGAGTTCTTGTCCTTGACCTGTTCCATGAACTGGCCGACCTTGGCGACGCCGCCCTGGCGCTGGATGTCTTCCAGCATGTTCAGGCAGGCTTCGTTGGCGCCACCGTGGGCAGGGCCCCACAGGCAGGCCACGCCAGCGGAGATGGCGGCGAACGGGTTGGTGCCCGAGGAGCCGCACAGGCGCACGGTGGAGGTGGAGGCGTTCTGTTCGTGGTCGGCGTGCAGGATGAAGATGCGGTCCATCGCGCGCTCGATCACGGGGTTGACCTTGTAGTCCTCGCAAGGCGTGCCGAACATCATGCGCAGGAAGTTGCCTGCGTAGCTCAGCTCGTTGCGGGGGTACATGTAGGGCTCGCCCTTGCCGTACTTGTAGGCCATGGCGACCAGCGTGGGCATCTTGGCGATCAGGCGGATCGCGGCGATGTCGCGGTGCTGCGGGTTGTTGATGTCGGTGCTGTCATGGTAGAAGGCCGACATGGCGCCCACCAGGCCGGTCAGCACGGCCATGGGGTGCGCGTCGCGGCGGAAGCCGCGCAGGAAGAACTGCATCTGCTCGTTGACCATGGTGTGGTCGAGCACGCGCTTGTGGAACTCTGCGCGCTCGCCGGTGTTGGGCAGTTCGCCCTTGAGCAGCAGGTAGCAGGTGTCCAGGTAGTCGCAGTGGGTGGCCAGCTGCTCGATGGGGTAGCCGCGGTACAGCAGTTCGCCCTTGTCGCCATCGATGTAGGTGATGGCGGACTGGCACGAGGCCGTCGACAGGAAACCCGGGTCGTAGGTGAACATGCCGGTCTGTGCGTACAGCTTGCGGATGTCGATCACGTCAGGGCCGATGTTGCCCTGGTAAACCGGCATTTCCACGCTGGGGCTGCCGTTACTGAACGACAGGGTGGCTTTGTTGTCAGCTAGCTTCATTGTTTCGTCCTTGTTGAGGTTTCCGATGATCCGGTCTGGTTAATCCACTGCCACAGGTCAGGCGTGTGCCGCGCGGGCGCCACTCTGTCTGAGCATGCCGAGTACTTCACATACTGGCGGGGTGTTCAATGCGCCTTCCGGTTCACGCCTGCGCAGCAGGAGGTCCAGCAGGTCGTTGTCCGAGAGGTCCATCAGCGCCGTCAGCCCTTCGGCATGGCGCTCGGTCAGCCCGGACTCGAAACGGGTGAAGAACTGCTCGATGAACAGATCGTTCTCCAGCAGGCCGCGCCGGCAGCGCCAGTGCAGCTTGCTGAGCGCGCGTGCATCCAGCAGCGGCGAGGCCGCTGGCTGGTCGTTGGTCGAGGTTTCACCCATGGCGGTCTTGCTGGCGCGGTCAGATGGCGCGGCGCACCATCAGTTCCTTGATCTTGCCAATCGCCCGGGTGGGGTTCAGGCCCTTGGGGCACACGTCCACGCAGTTCATGATCGTGTGGCAACGGAACAGACGGTAGGGGTCTTCGAGGTTGTCCAGGCGCTCGGCCGTGGCTTCGTCGCGGCTGTCGGCGAGGAAGCGGTAGGCCTGCAGCAGGCCGGCGGGGCCAACGAACTTGTCGGGGTTCCACCAGAAGCTGGGGCAGCTCGTGGAGCAGCTGGCGCACAGGATGCACTCGTACAGGCCGTCGAGTTCTTCACGCTGTTCAGGCGACTGCAGGCGCTCCTTCTCGGGCGGGATGTTGTCGTTGATCAGGTAGGGCTTGATCGAGTTGTACTGCTTGAAGAACAGCGTCATGTCCACGATCAGGTCGCGGATCACGGGCAGGCCGGGCAGGGGCTTGAGCACGATGGTGCCCGGCAGCGTGTTCATGTTGGTCAGGCAGGCCAGGCCGTTCTTGCCATTGATGTTCATGGCATCCGAACCGCAGACGCCTTCGCGGCAGGAGCGGCGGAACGACAGGGTCGGGTCCTGCTCCTTGAGCTTGAGCAGGGCGTCCAGCAGCATGCGTTCGTGGCCGTCGAGTTCGATCTCGATGGTCTGCATGTAGGGCTTGGCGTCCTTGTCCGGATCGTAGCGGTAGATTTGGAATGTACGTTTTTGCATGGTGCTTCTCTCGTGGGGCGGCCTGGTTAGAACGTCCGGACTTTCGGGGGAACGCTGTCCACCGTGAGCGGCTTGAGGTTCACGGGCTTGTAGGTCAGGCTGTTGCTCGCGCTGTGCCACAGGGTGTGCTTCATCCACTCGGCGTCATTGCGGCCCAGCGGTGCCGTGGCGTCGTCGGCCGGCTTCTCGTAGTCGTACACGGTGTGGGCGCCACGGCATTCCTTGCGGGCAGCGGCGGAGACCATGGTGGCCTGCGCCACTTCGATCAGGTTGTCCACTTCCAGGGCCTCGATGCGGGCTGTGTTGAACACCTTGGACTTGTCCTGCAGGGTCACGCCGGCGACGCGCTCGCGCAGCGCGGCGATCTTGGTGACGCCTTCATCCATGCCGGCCTGGGTGCGGAACACGCCGGCGTGCTGCTGCATGGCCGCGCGGATGTCGCCGGCCAGGGCCTGCGAGTAAGTGCCGCCGGTGGACTTTTCGAGCTGGTTCAGGCGTTCGAGCGTGCGGTCTGCGGCGTCCTTGGGCAGGGGCTTGTGTTCCTTCTGCTTGTTGTTGAACTCCACGATGTGGCGGCCGGCGGCCTTGCCGAACACCAGCAGGTCGAGCAGCGAGTTCGTGCCCAGGCGGTTGGCGCCGTGCACGCTCACGCAGGCGCATTCGCCGACGGCGTAGAGGCCGTTGACGATGTTGTTGCGCGTGCCGTCGTGCGTGACAACCTGGCCATTGATGTTGGTGGGCACGCCACCCATCTGGTAGTGGATGGTGGGCACCACGGGGATCGGTTCCTTGGTGATGTCCACGTTGGCGAAGTTGACGCCGATCTCATACACCGAGGGCAGGCGCTTGTGGATGGTCTCGGCGCCCAGGTGGTCGAGCTTGAGCAGCACGTAGTCCTTGTTCGGACCGCAGCCACGGCCTTCCTTGATTTCCTGGTCCATCGAGCGGGACACGAAGTCGCGCGGGGCCAGGTCCTTCAAGGTGGGCGCGTAGCGCTCCATGAAGCGTTCGCCATTGCTGTTGAGCAGGATGGCGCCTTCGCCACGGCAGCCTTCGGTCAGCAGCACGCCCGCGCCGGCCACGCCGGTGGGGTGGAACTGCCAGAACTCCATGTCCTGCAGCGGGATGCCGGCGCGCGCCGCCATGCCCAGGCCGTCGCCGGTGTTGATGAAGGCGTTGGTGGAGGCGGCGAAGATGCGGCCTGCACCGCCGGTGGCCAGCAGCACGGTCTTGGCTTCCAGGATGTACAGGTCGCCGGTTTCCATTTCAATGGCGGTCACGCCGACCACGTCGCCATCGGCGTCGCGGATCAGGTCCAGGGCCATCCATTCGACGAAGAAGTTCGTCTTGGCCTTGACGTTCTGCTGGTACAGCGTGTGCAGCATGGCGTGGCCGGTGCGGTCGGCCGCGGCGCAGGCGCGCTGCACGGGCTTCTCGCCGTAGTTGGCGGTGTGGCCGCCGAAGGGGCGCTGGTAGATGGTGCCGTCGGGGTTGCGGTCGAACGGCATGCCGAAGTGTTCCAGCTCGTACACCACGTTCGGTGCTTCGCGGCACATGAACTCGATGGCGTCCTGGTCGCCCAGCCAGTCGGAGCCCTTGATGGTGTCGTAGAAGTGGTAGTGCCAGTTGTCCTCGGACATGTTGCCCAGGGAGGCGCTCACGCCGCCTTGCGCCGCCACG
>Ga0208516_100813_pt1 | contig 10454 bp, 4 predicted proteins | sample LakWasM117_HOW13_2_FD_183931 | JGI IMG/M metagenome (GOLD analysis project Ga0208516, IMG submission 183931) | Freshwater sediment methanotrophic microbial communities from Lake Washington under simulated oxygen tension - Sediment Metagenome... | ecosystem: Environmental > Aquatic > Freshwater >...
CCGCCGCCTTGGCGTAGGTTTCGACGAGCTGCACCTGGCGGGCGGCACGGCCCGTGAGCCGCAGGTAGTCGAGCGTCTGCGCGTCGATGCTGAACAGCGCGGCGGTGGCGCCGTATTCGGGCGCCATATTGGCAATGGTGGCGCGGTCGCCAATGGTCAGCCGGGCGGCGCCCTCGCCATGGAACTCCAGGTAGGCGCCGACGACCTTGGCCTTGCGCAGGAATTCGGTGAGCGCCAGCACCACGTCGGTGGCGGTGATGCCGTCCTGGCGCTGGCCGGTGAGGTGCACGCCCACGATCTCGGGCAGGCGCATCATGGAGGCGCGGCCCAGCATCACGTTCTCGGCCTCCAGGCCGCCCACGCCGATGGCGATGACGCCCAGCGCATCGACGTGCGGCGTGTGGCTGTCGGTGCCCACGCAGGTGTCGGGGTAGGCCACGCCGTCCTCCGCATGCACCACGGGCGACATTTTCTCCAGGTTGATCTGGTGCATGATGCCGTTGCCCGCCGGGATCACATCCACGTTGGCGAAGGCTTTTTTCGTCCACTCGATGAAGTGGAAGCGGTCTTCGTTGCGGCGGTCTTCAATCGCGCGGTTCTTCTGGAAAGCCTCGGGCTCGAAGCCGCCGCACTCCACGGCCAGCGAATGGTCCACGATGAGCTGCACCGGCACCACGGGGTTCACCTGCGCCGGGTCGCCGCCCTCGGCGGCGATGGCGTCGCGCAGGCCAGCCAGGTCCACCAGGGCGGTCTGGCCCAGGATGTCGTGGCAGACCACACGCGCCGGGTACCACGGAAAGTCGCGCTCGCGGCGGCGCTCGATCAGCTGGAGCAGGTAGCCGTCCTGCTGGGCCGGGTCGGCCTTGCGCACGATGTTCTCGGCGTGCACGCGCGCGGTGTAGGGCATCTCGGCCCAGGCGCCGGGGCGCAGCTGTTCGACGGCGGCGCGGGCGTCGAAATAGTCGAGCGCGGTGCCGGGCAGGTTCTTGCGGTAACGGGTGTTCATGGCGTGGGGCGGTTGCGTCGAATTTACTTGCGCTCGTCGATGGGCACGAAGCACAGGTCGTCCGGGCCGGTGTAGTGCGCGCTGGGCCGGATGATTTTGTTGTCGATGCGCTGCTCGATGACGTGCGCGGCCCAGCCGCTGGTGCGCGCGATCACGAACAGCGGCGTGAACATGGCCGTGGGCACCTGCATCATGTGGTAGCTCACGGCACTGAACCAGTCGAGGTTGGGGAACATGGTTTTCACTTCCCACATCACGCTCTCCAGACGCTCGGCGATGTCATACATCCGGGTGCTGCCGGCCTCTTCGGAAAGCCGCTTGGCCACGCCCTTGATGACCACGTTGCGCGGGTCGCTCACGGTGTAGACCGGGTGCCCGAAGCCGATGACGACCTCCTTGCGTTCCACGCGGGCGCGGATGTCGGCCTCGGCCTCGTCGGGCGTGTCGTAGCGCTTTTGCACCTCGAACGCCACCTCGTTGGCGCCGCCGTGCTTGGGGCCGCGCAGCGCGCCGATGGCGCCGGCGATGCAGGAGTGCATGTCGCTGCCCGTGCCGGCGATCACGCGGGCGGTGAAGGTGCTGGCATTGAACTCGTGCTCGGCGTAGAGGTTCAGCGAGGTGTGCATGGCGCGCTCCCAGGCGGCGCTGGGTTTCTGGCCGTGTAGCAAGTGCAGGAAATGCGCGCCGATGGAGTCGTCATCCGTCTCGACCGCGATGCGCTTGCCCTGTGTGCTCCAGTGGTACCAGTAGAGCAGCATGGAGCCCAGGCTGGCCAGCAGGCGGTCGGCGATGTCGCGCGCGCCGGGCGTGTTGTGGTCGTCCTTCTCGGGCAACACGCAGCCCAGGGCCGAGACGCCGGTGCGCATCACGTCCATGGGGTGGCTGCTGGCCGGGAGCTTCTCCAGCGCGTCCTTCACGCTGGCGGGCAGGCCGCGCAGGGCCTTGAGCTTGGCCTTGTAGGCCTTGAGCTCGGCGCGCGTGGGCAGCTTGCCGTGCACCAGCAGGTGGGCGATCTCCTCGAATTCGCACACCTCGGCGATGTCGAGGATGTCGTAGCCCCGGTAGTGCAGGTCGTTGCCCGTGCGGCCCACGGTGCACAGGGCCGTGTTGCCGGCCGTCACGCCCGAGAGGGCGACGGATTTCTTGGCCTTGACGGCGGGGGTGGCGGTTGCGCTCATGGCGTTGTTCTCCTGTACTGCAAAAAAGGTTGTGCACCGGCATCTGGCTGGTGCATGATTCGCAATGTACGCAAGCAGCCTCTCCAATGTAAGCACTGAATTGGCGAAGGTTTGCGAAGAAAAAACCCGCAAATTGCGAAGTTTGCGAATAAACCGGAGACAACCCCATGCGCAAGACCTTCATGGGCGTGCAGCTGCGCCGCCTGCGCGAGGAACGCGGCCTCACGCAGGTGGCGCTGGCGCGCACGCTGGGCCTGTCGGCCAGCTACCTGAACCAGATCGAGCAGAACCAGCGCCCGCTGACGGTGCCGGTGCTGCTGAAGATCAGCGCCGCGCTGGGCGTGGACGTGCAGCGCTTTTCCGACGACGAGGAGGCGCGCCTGATCTCCGGCCTGAACGACGTGCTGGCCGACCAGCCGCCGGGCGGCGCGGGGCAGGAGCAGGTGTCGCTGGCGGAGATCCGCGAGCTGGCCGCCAGCATGCCGGCCGTGGCGCGCACCCTCATCGGCATGCACGGGCGCTACCGGCAGGCGCTCGAACGCCTCGACGCGCTGGCCGCGCCCTGGGGCGACGAGCGCGCGGGCCAGGGCGGCGAAGCGCCGCCGCCCATGGCCTACGAGGAGGTGCGCGACTATTTCTTCGCGCACCACAACCACATGGCCGAGCTGGACGCGGCCGCCGAGCACTGCGCCGCGCAGTGGGGCATGGAGCCGCGCCGCGCCGAAAGCCTGCTGCTGCAGCGGCTGGAGCAGCAGCACGGCGTGCGCGTGGTCACGCCGGGGCCGGAGATGCCGGTGCTCGAAGGCGGTACGCTTCGCCTGTTCGATGCGGCCTCCAGCGTGCTCTACCTGTCGGACCGGCTGGAGGGCGGGCAGCGCAACTTCCACATGGCCACGCAACTGGCCTTCCTGGAGATGGAGCCCGTGCTGCGCCGCCTGGCGCAGGACGCGCGCCTGTCCAGCAGTGAAGCGCGCCAACTCGCGCGCATCGGCCTGGCCAACTACTTCGCCGGGGCGCTGCTCATGCCGTACACGGCCTTCCTGAGCGCCGCCGAGGAGGAGGGCTACGACATCGAGCGCCTGGGCCAGCGCTTCGGCGTGGGCTTCGAGGCGGTGTGCCACCGGCTGTCGATGCTGCAGCGGCCGCAGGCGCGCGGCATTCCGTTCATCTTCATCCGCGTGGACCGGGCGGGCAACATCTCCAAGCGCCAATCGGCCACGCATTTCCACTTCTCGCGCATCGGCGGCACCTGTCCGCTGTGGAACGTGTACGAGGCCTTCGCCCAGCCCGGCCGCATCGCCACGCAGCTCGCCCGCATGCCCGACGGGCGCACCTACCTGTGGGTGGCGCGCACCGTGCAGCACGGCGGCGGCGCCTGGGGCGCGCCGGGCAAGCTGCACGCGGTGGCGCTGGGCTGCGACATCGAGCACGCGCCGCGCTGGGTGTATGCCAAGGGCCTGAACCTCGCCGACCCGGCCGCGGCCGTGCCCATTGGCATGGGCTGCAAGGTGTGCGAGCGCGCCAGCTGCCCACAGCGCGCCTTCCCGCCCGTGGGCCGCACGCTGGAGGTGGACGAGCGGCGCAGCACGCTGGCGCCGTACCCGGTGTTGCAGCGAACGCTATCGAATCAATAGCTTGTGGCGCTTATTCCACGGGCGTTGGATGCTCAAACCTGCATGAATCCCAGGTCGGCAGAAGCAAAATTGCCCAGGCGCGGCAGCACCAGCGGCAGCTCGCTCGCCGGCACGCCGAACCAGCGCGCCATGGTGGCGGCGTACTGCTCCACGGCCACGGCGGGCAGCAGGCGGCCCTGGCCCACGTCGTCGGGACCGTTGTTGGCGGGCACGGGGGCCGCGCCGTAGAGGCGCCCGCCCTGCACGGCGCCGCCGAGCACGAGCTGGGCCGAGCCCCAGCCGTGGTCCGAGCCGTCGTTGTTGCTCACCAGCGTGCGGCCGAAGTCGGTGGCGGTGAAGCTGGTGACCTGCTGCGCCACGCCCAGCACCTCGGTGGCGCGGTGGAAGGCGGCGAGCGCGTCGCCCACATTGCCCAGCAGGCCGGGGTGCACCGCGAGCTGGCGGTCGTGCGTGTCGAAGCCGCCGATGGCCACGAAGAACACCTGGCGCCGCACGCCGAGTTGCTGGCGCGCGGCGATCATGCGCGAGACCAGCCCGAGCTGGTCTGCCAGCCGGTTGCCGGTGGGGAAGGCCACGGGCAGCGGCGAGGCCGCCAGCGCGCTGGTGACCTGCTCGCCGGCTTGGATGCTGCGCTGGGCCACGCGCGCATGCTCGTGCGCCAGCCAGTGGCTCGATGGCGCCGTCATGAGCTGGCGCAGCGCCTGCGAGGCGGCAGCCGAGCCGAACAGCGGGCTCTTGATGCCGTTGACTGGCACCGCGCCGCTGGTCGTCACCTGGTAGGGCACGGCCACGTCGCCCGAGAGGAACACGGCGTTGCCGGTCACGTTGATGCAGGTGAAGGTGGAGGTGCCGTTGCCCGCGGCGAACAGGTCGCCCATGCGCCCGCCCCAGCCGCTCGTCGCCCCCTCGGCCGACGAGGCCTGCCAGTACGACTGCTGGTCGTTGTGCGAGAACAGCTTGGGGGGCAGCGGCACCGAGCGCGCCTGGTACTGCGCCTTGCTGGTGGGCTGCACCAGCGTGCCCACGTTGTGCACCACGGCCAGCCGCCCCTGCTGGAACAGCGGCCGCAGGCCGGCGGCCAGCGTGGGCGCGAGCGCGAACTGGCGCCCGTCGCTGCTGCCGCCCAGCGGGTCGAGCGCGCCGGCGGCCAGCGCGTCGCGCGGGTAGGCGATGTTGCTGCGCAGGCCCTGGTAGAGCGCATGGTGCGTGGCGTCGTAGGGCACCACGGTGTTCCAGCTGTCGTTGCCGCCCTGCAGGAAGACGCAGACCAGGGCCTTGTAGTCGGTGGCGCTTTGCGCGGCGGCGTCGCCGATGGAGGAGAGCGCCAGCGCCCAGGGCGCGGCGCTGGCGGCGAGCGAGAGGGCGCCCGAGCGGCGCAGGAAGGCGCGGCGCGAGGCGTTGTCGGGAGCGATGGTGTCGGGGCTGTGCATGGCCGGCCTCATTTCTGGACGATGTATTCGGGCGACGCCAGCACCAGCAGCAGCGCGGCCTGGATGCGGTTTTGCAGGTCGGTGTCGGTCTTGGCGGGCATGGACTGCACGGCGGTGGCGATCACGGCCTGCGTGGCCGCCGCCATGTTCCCGGCCGCCAGCACCAGCGCCACCTCGGCCACCAGGGCCGGGGCGTTGGCGGCCAGCGGGTTCAGGCTGCCGTAGTCGGGCCGCAGGTCGCCCACGTTCTTGGCGGCCACGGCGCGCTGCATGAAGTTCACGTAGCCCGCCACGGTGGATTCGTTGGTGAGCTGGAACTCGGGGCCGACCAGCCCCTGGCTGGCCAGCGCGGTCTGCGGCGGCACATAGCCCGGGCGGAAGAAGTTGAACACCGAGGGCGAGCGCAGCGGGCTCTGGCCCAGGCGCGAGCCGGGGTCGGAGAGGTCGCCGATGTCCCAGAGACCGCCCGCCGAGGTGGCGCGCCAGGCGCGTGCCCAGTGCACGAAGCGCTGCACCGGCTCGCGCAGCTTGCCCCAGGCGGGTTGCTGCGGCAGGGTGGTGTCGCGCGCCTCGGGGTCGAGCAGGATGGCGCGCACCACGGCGCGCAGGTCGCCGCGCACGCCCTGGCCGTTGTTGGCGAACACGGCGGCCACGCGGCCCACGTAGGCGGGGCTGGGGTTGCTGGTGACCAGGCGCTGGATGAGCTGGCGGCTGACGAACGGCGGCACGTTGGGGTGGGCGAACAGGGCGTCGAGCGCCATGCGCAGGGCGGCGTGGGCTTCGGTGCCGTCGGGGATGGTGGTGCCGAGGAACTGCTTGGGGCCGGTTTCGTAGCGCCCGGCCACCTGCACCATGGGGCGGCACATCTGCTCGGGCGGGTAGGGCTTGGCCATGCCGGCGGTTTCCAAGTCCCAGCCGGTGAACACGCGCGCCAGGCCGCTCACGTCCTCGGCGCGGTAGGTTTCCACCGGCTGGCCATTGCGCAGCACGGGCGTGCCGTTGGATTCGAGCTGCACCAGGCCGATGGTGAAGAGCTGCATCAGCTCGCGCGCGTAGTTCTCATCGGGCTGGCTGCCGGTCTTGGGGTTGGCCTTGGCGTTGCCCCGGAAGGTGAGGTAGTAGCCCATCGCAGGGCTCAGCGTGAGGGCTTCGAGCAGCTGGCGGTAGTTGCCGAAGGCGTGCGCCTGCAGGGTGTCGAGGTAGTAGGCCAGGGCGAACTGGCGCCAGGCGCTGTCCACGCCGAGCACCGAGACCACGCAGATCTCCGACAGCGCGAACACCACGCGCTGGCGCAGCGCGTCGTCGCCACCGATGAAGGCGCGCCAGACGGTGTTGTCCAGCCCGCGCTGGCTGAAGCGGAACTCCTCGGCGCCATGGCCCTGCGCCACCAGCCAGTCCACATGGCTGGAGGTGGGCGGCTTGGCGAACTGCTCGGCCAGCCAGTCGTCCAGGCTGCGCTGCGACAGTGCCTGGATGTCCGAGCGTGTGGCCCCCAGCGTGGCCTGGCCCAGGAAGCGGGCGGTTTCCTCCGCGCTGCGCGTGGTGGGCAGGGCGGACTGCGGGTCGCTGGTTTCGGCCTCGCTGCCGCCGCCGCAGGCCGCCAGGGCCAGGGCGCTGGCCAGGCCCAGTGCCGCCGTGGGGGCCGCAGCGGGGCCGTCGGGAGGGGTGGGCACCGCATCGCGGACAAGAAGGGCCTGGGCGCTGTTCGCTGGAGGAAGGGTGGTCACGGCGGGGATTCCGGCAAAAAAGTGCGCAAAGTCTGACACAGGAGCAGGGTTTTACCGGGCGTGGATACGGTGTCTTGCTGTTTGTTGCGAACTCTTACAGCCGTGTGGAGCCCGCCGGCCCGGGGCAGGGCTCGGGTAACATCGGCGCCTTGCCGTCAGGCCGCTCGCGCACGCAGCGGCCGGGGGGCGTGTTGACCGGCCCTGGCCCCCGCCAGCGGCGCTACAGGGTGATCCGTGCGTCTCAACTCCATCAAACTCTCCGGCTTCAAGTCGTTCGCCGAACCCACCAACTTCATGCTGCCAGGGCAACTGGTGGGCGTGGTGGGGCCGAACGGCTGCGGCAAGTCCAACATCATGGATGCGGTGCGCTGGGTGCTGGGCGAGAGCAAGGCGAGCGAGCTGCGCGGCGAGTCCATGCAGGACGTGATCTTCAACGGCACCACCTCGCGCAAGCCCGCCAGCCGCTCCAGCGTGGAGCTGGTGTTCGACAATGCCGACCACCGCGCTGGCGGCCAGTGGAACCAGTACGGCGAGATCGCCGTCAAGCGCGTGCTGACGCGTGACGGCAACAGCAGCTACTACATCAACAACCAGCCGGTGCGCCGCCGCGACGTGCAGGACGTGTTCCTGGGCACGGGCCTGGGGCCGCGCGCCTACGCCATCATCGGCCAGGGCACCATCAGCCGCATCATCGAGTCGCGCCCCGAGGAACTGCGCCTGTTCCTGGAGGAAGCGGCGGGCGTCTCCAAATACAAGGAGCGCCGGCGCGAGACGGAAAACCGCCTGCACGACACGCGCGAAAACCTCACGCGCGTGGAAGACATCCTGCGCGAACTCAACGCCAACCTCGAAAAGCTGGAAAAGCAGGCCGAGGTGGCCGCGCGCTACAACCTGCTGCAGGCGGACGTGACGCTCAAGCAGCAGCAGCAGTGGTTCCTCAAGCGCGCCGACGCCGAGGCCGACCAAACCAAGGTGCGCCTCGAAGGCCTGCAGGCCGTGAACGACCTCGAAGCGCGCATGGCCGACCTGCGCCATGTCGAATCTGAACTCGAAACCGTCCGCCAGGCGCACTACGCTGCCGGCGATCAGGTCAACCAGGCCCAGGGCCGCCTCTACGAGGCCACGGCCGAGGTGGGGCGCCTGGAGGCCGAAATCCGCTACGTGATCGAAGGGCGCCAGCGCGTGGAGCAGCGCCTGGCCACGCTGGCCGAGCAGATCGCCCAGTGGCAGGCGCGCCGCGAGGACGCCGAAGTCGAATTGGAAAACCTCGCCGGCGCCGGCGTGGACGCCGAGGAAAAGGCCGAACTGCTGGCCGCCCAGGTGGAAGAGCAGGCCATGCGCCTGCCCGACCTGGAGGAAGCCCTGCGCCAGAGCCAGAACCAGGCCGACGCCCAGCGCGGCGCCGTGGCCCAGGTGCAGCAGCAGATCCAGGTGCTGGCCGCCGAGCAGCGCAGCATCGACGAACAGAGCCGCCAGGCCGAGGGCCGCTTCGAGCGCCTGCGCGCCGACCGCAACGCCCTGGCCGCGCCCGACGAGGCGCGCCTGGCCAACCTGCGCGGCCAGCTCGACGAGGCCCAGGAAGCGCAGGAACTGGCCGCCGCCCGCCTGGAAGAACTGCAGGAGGCCGTGCCCCGGTTTGACGAAGACCGGCGCGCGCGCCAGCAGGCCGTGAACGACGAGAGCGCGCGCCAGGCCGACCTGTCGGCGCGCATGGAGGCCCTCAAGGCCCTGCAGGAAAAGGTCAAGACCGACGGCAAGCTGCGCCCCTGGCTGGCCAAGCACGGGCTCGACGGCCTGGCCGGCCTGTGGAGCCGCATCCACATCGAAACCGGCTGGGAAAATGCCCTGGAGGCCGCGCTGCGCGAGCGCATGGGCGCGCTGGAAGTGGGCCGCCTGGACATGGTGCGCGGCTTCCTCGGCGCCGCCGGGGGCGACGCGCCACCGGCCAAGCTGGCCTTCTTCACACCCCCGGCGGCGGCGCTGCCCGTGGCGGCGGCCAAGCTGCCGCGCCTGGCCGACCTGCTGCGCATCAACGACGCGGGCCTGCGCGCCGTGCTGAACGACTGGCTCACGGGCTGCCACACCGCGCCCACGCTGGACGAAGCCCTCGCCAAGCGCGACCAGCTCCAGGCCGGCGAAGCCATCTACACCCCCGGCGGCCATGCCGTCACGGCGCACAGCGTGGGCTTTTACGCGCAGGACTCCGAGCAGTCGGGCCTGCTGGCCCGCGCGCAGGAAATCGAACACCTCGACAAGGAGCTGCGCGCCCAGGCGCTCATCAGCGAAGAGTCGCGCACGGCCCTGGTGCGCGCTGAAGCCGCCTACGCCGACGCCGCCCAGCGCCTGACCGGCGTGCGCCGCGAGGCCAGCGAGGCCCAGGGCCGCGCGCACGAGCTGCAGGTGGAGCACCTGCGCCTGGCGCAATTGGTGGAGCAGACGCGCGCGCGCAGCGCGCAGATCGGCACCGACCTTGCCGAGGTCGAAGCGCAACTGGCCGACCTGCAGGAGCGCCGTGTGACGGCCGAGGCGCGCTTTGAAGAACTCGACATGCAGCTGGCCGACAGCCAGGAGCGCCACGCCCAGCTGGGCGACCGCGTGATCGAGGCCGAACGCAAGCTGGCCGAGAGCCGCGAGCAGCAGCGCAGCCTGGAGCGCCAGGCCCAGGAGGCCACGTTCTCGCAGCGCAGCCTGGAGGCGCGCCGCGCCGAGCTGTCGCGCACCCTGGCCACGGCCGACCAGCAGGCCCAGGCCCTGCAGGACGAACGCCAGCGCGCCCAGGGCGAACTGGACCGCCTGTCCGACGCCGCCGCGCAAGGTGGCCTGCAGGACGTGCTGACGTTGAAGATGGAGCGCGAGAAGGAACTGGCCGCGCAGCGCAGCCAGTACGACGACCTGACCGCGCGCCTGCGCGGCAGCGACGAACGGCGCATGCAGCTGGAGCGCGCCATGGACCCGCTGCGCGCCCGCATCACCGAAATGCAGCTCAAGGAGCAGGCCGCGCGCCTGGGCCTGGAGCAGTACACCACGCTCTTGCAGGACGCCCAGGCCGACCTGGAGGCCGTGGCCCAATCCGTGGCCGACGGCAACGTGCGCCTGACCGGCCTGCAGGGCGAGATCGACCGCCTGCAGCGCGAGATCCAGGCCCTGGGCGCGGTGAACCTCGCCGCGCTGGAAGAGCTGGGCATCGCGCGCGAACGCAAGACCTTCCTCGACGCCCAAACCGCCGACCTGACCGAGGCCATGACCACGCTGGAGGACGCCATCCGCAAGATCGACGCCGAAACGCGCGACCTGCTCTCGGGCACCTTCGACGCCGTCAACCAGCACTTCGGGCGCATGTTCCCCGAGCTGTTCGGCGGCGGCCAGGCGCGGCTCATCATCACGGGCGACGAAATCCTCGACTCCGGCGTGCAGGTCATGGCCCAGCCGCCGGGCAAGAAGAACCAGACCATCCACCTGCTCTCGGGCGGCGAGAAGGC
>Ga0208516_100815_pt1 | contig 10436 bp, 6 predicted proteins | sample LakWasM117_HOW13_2_FD_183931 | JGI IMG/M metagenome (GOLD analysis project Ga0208516, IMG submission 183931) | Freshwater sediment methanotrophic microbial communities from Lake Washington under simulated oxygen tension - Sediment Metagenome... | ecosystem: Environmental > Aquatic > Freshwater >...
GCTCTGCATGCTCGACTGCTGCACGGTCTGGGCACGCATGCGCGCATCGGCGTAGCTCACGTTTACATCCGCCTTGGAGCGGTAGAAGGTGGCTGCCATCTGCGCGTAGCTGACGGCAGCGGACGTCTGGGCCTGGTAGGCCATGAGCTTCTGGCGGTCGCCCTCCAGTTGCGTGCGCGCCAGCTCGCCACGTGCGGCCACGATCTGCCCGTACTCGCGCAGCGCCATCTCGTGCACGCGCGCCCGGGAGTCGTTGGTGATTGCGGCGGCCCGCACGACCTCGACCTTGGCGTCGATGCCGGCGCGATAGGTCTGGATGGCCTGGCCGTCCGCCCGAACCTGGGCGTCGTACACGCGCACCTGGAGCTCCTGGCCTTCCAGCGCGGCGCGGTAGCCGGTCCACTCGGTGGCCTTGGACTGGACCTCGGTGGCGCGCGTCTGCACCTGGGCCTGGAACAGTTCCAGCTTGAGCTTCTCCAGCCCAGCGCGGCTGACGATGGCATCGATGCGCGCACGATAGACGTTCGCCAGGGACTGCAGCGACTCCATGCGGGCGCGGTAGACGTTGACCTTGGCCATGTCCACCTGGGTCAGCGCCTGCAGCGCATCGACCTCGGCCTTGTACAGATCGATGGCCGCCATTGCGCCCTTGAGCCGCACCTCGTATAGCGCGACCTGGGCACGCCAGGCGTCGAGTTTGGCTCCAAAGGCCTTGACCGCGATGTTGTAGGCCTCCACGGCCATGCCCACCACGGCCTTGGCGTGCTCGAGCGCCTGTCCGTTGATCTGCACCAGGTTGCCGTGATAGCTGAGCATGGCCGCGAGCACGGACTGGCGCAGGTTCATTGAGGTGCTGATGGCGAACTGCAGGTTGGCCTGTTCCATCTCGGCCTGCTTCACCACCAATTCGATGTTGGCCCGGGCCAGGTTGTCGGCGGCCGCCTGGCGCGCCTTGGCAGCCGCCGACAACAGTGCGCCCGGCGGCAGCGTGTAGCCCCGGTCTGCAGCGTCGGCCCACGCCGCATCGCGCGTGCGGCGGTACTCGCCAAGGTGGCGATCCTTGGCCCGCTCAATCACCGCGCGCTCAGCATCGCCGCTGAACCCGGAGCCGCCGGCCATCAGTTGGGAAAGGCGCAACTCCATCGTCTCCATGCTGGAGTGGTAGCGCGGACAGTACCTGGCCAGCATGGCGTCGAGCTGGCCGTCCAGCACCGACATCATCGCGGCGCTGGCTCCGCGCTGAGTGGTCTCCAGCTGCGCGGCCAGATCCGTGGGCGCTTCGGCATCGAACATGGGTGCAGCAGAATCGAACACCGGCAGCACGATGGTGGGCTTGTCTGGTGCTGCCCGGTCCCGGATCTGCGGCTCGGCGACCAGGGGATTGATGAGCTGGTCGGGCGGATCGGGGAAGTCGTAGCTGGTGTTGATCGAGGGCGCGGAGATGGAGAAGTCCGCCAGCGGGGCCGGCGACGAAGGCATCGTGATGGTGGGCACCACCGCCGTGGCGACCGGCAGCCCGCTGATGTCGATGGGGCCGATGTCCTGGAACTGCGGCGCAGCGCCTGGAGCCTGGGGCAGCTGGAAGTCCACGCCGGCAAACTCGGGCACGGGCTGCAGCACCGGCGGCTCCAGCGGCTGGTCGATGGGGTCCAGTTGAGGGTCGGGCTGCAGGTAGCCGATGCCCGTGATCATGTTGCTCACGTCGCGCAGCGCCTGCTGCGAGTCCGAAAGCACTTGGGCCGCAAAGCCGCGCTGGTCGTCAATGATTTCTTCTACCGATGCCATGGTCAGATCCTCCGTGTCTTGTTCACGACCTCGGCTTCCAGGTCGTCGATGGTCAAAGCGCCGCGGCCGGAGAGCTCCAGGGCGTAATAGCGCGCGTCCAGTCCCTTGCCGAACTTTTGCCGGTAGTTCTGGGCGCTGGAGCCTCGCGGGGTGTCGTAGGGATAGCGCTCCTGGCACTTCTCGCCAACGGCGAGCACGAAGCGGCTGCAGGGCGGCATGCGGCCGCCGACGTAGCAACTGACCCAGGCCTTGCGCTGTGCCGAGCCGAAATCCGTAGTCCCTGTGTGCAGGTGCCAGGCAATGGGCTGGCCCGCATCCGTGGCGCCGCCCAGGAAGTACAGGCCATCGGCGGCCATGGCCACGTAGCGGCCGCGCCAGCGCACGATGCGCGTGAACGGGAATGCCGTGTAGCGCGTGACCTCGTTGCCCCCGGTCTCCAGCTGCGTGCGCAGGTTGACGGCGTAGGCCTCGTGCACTACCGGCACCTCGGCCGTGGCCACCAGCAAGGCGCGCGCGGCCGGTGCCACCAGCACGATGTCGGCCCAGCCACCGGCAATCGCCGCGGGCGCTACCAGGTCAAAGCAGGCCGTGGCCTCGCCATAGGCCTCCAGCTGCACCACGGGCATAGGGCACACCAGATGGATCTGCGCCAGCCCCTCGGTGGAAGCCTCCAGGCTCACCACGGCAGCCGGTGCTACCAGCTCGATCTGGGCGCCGGCCACGAACTCGGCACGCGCGGCAGGCGCCACCAGCGCAATCTGCGCCAGACCCTCCACCGTCGCTTCGAGCAGGACCCGCGGCATGGGGCACACCAGCTCGATGCGCGCGATCTCGCTGACCGTGGCCTGCAGGCTCATGACGGGAGACGGCGCGACAAGCTGCATCTGGGCACCGCCCACCAGCGTGGCCACCGCAGCAGGCGCAACCAACTCGATGCGGTTGGAGGCATCCGATCCCGTCAGCGCCACGCGCGCGGCCGGGGCCACGAGCTCGATGCGCGCACCACCCAGCAGTTCCACCCGGGCAGCCGGCGCCGTCAACTGGATCTGCGCCAGTCCCTCGACCGTGGCCACCATCTCCAGCACGGGCGAAGGGCACACCAGTTCGATCTTGTTCAGGATTTCCTCGGCGTAGTCGGAGCCGAACGCGACACGGTGCCAGTCCTCGCTGAGCACCATGTCTTTCCAGAGCCCGGGCGCCTGCGGCAGCACGAAGGCCACACGGGCCGGCGATGGGAACGAGCCCCATTCGTCCGGCGCATCCCAGTGCGCCCACACCATGTACTCGGTGCCCGGGTCCACCGTGATGGTGCCCAGGTCGTACTCCGCAGGGCTGGCCGTCAGCGTGGCGCCAGAGGCGTTGCCCTTGTAGCGATAGGCGCGCACGCGCTCGGCCGGCAGCTTGATGTGCCGCAGCGCCGGTGGGTCAAGGTCGTAGTACCCCTCAAAGGCCGGGTTGTTGATGTCCGGCTCGGGCGGGTAGCCAAAGCGCAGCCCCAGCGAATCCTGGTCCGAGGCCTTGTACAGTGCCACACCCAGGTAGACCGTCGAGCCGTTGTCCAGGACCTCATAGACATGCACCTGGGCCTGCCAGGTCTCTGGACTGCCCGGAGGCTGGTAGTAGCTCTCGGCGCGGCTGAAGTACGCGTATCCGGCAAGTTCGGCCATGGCGGTGCTCAAAGAAGGTGGACGGGATCAAGCCGGAACCCGGCCTCCTCGCCCAGCGTGAATTTGTCGGGGCCCGGCGTGATGGTCTTGCCCTTGCGCCGGATGGCCAGCAGCGGATTGCGGTCTGGCGTTCCCGTCTCGGCAAGGCGGTCATAGAGGGCCGACATGGGCGGATGCTGGTGCGCGGCGCCCTCTGGCGAGAAGCAGATCACGAACTCCTTGGGCCGGCGCACGGCGATGCTGCGATAGAGCATCTGGTCCAGGCTCATGCCCAGGGGCGGCAGCAGCACCTGGCCGGCGAAGATCACGCGATCGAACTCCTGCCCTTGGCAGCGGGCATGAAGGCGCACGGAATACGGTCGCAACTCCGTGCCATTGAACGGCTGTTCGTACTCGCCGACCACGGTAGCCAATGACTCCCACCGTGCATCAATATCTCGGATGCTGAGCGTCCTGCGGCGGGTGGTCTCGGTCCTCGTCGTCGTCAGTGTGGCCGGTGGAGGATCAGGCACCGGCAGAGCCTCGGTGTACGACTGCGACCATTGCCGCGTCTGGGTTACGTCCGTCAGATCATTGGACAGTTCCAGCGAAAACAATGGCGTGCCATTGACGGTGATGGTCTCTGTCACCTTACTGGTTCCCCCGGCGCTGTAGACATTGCTGAAGGACCGGTTACCCGAATAGTGCTCAATGATCGGGAAGACCTCGTCATTGATGTATTGGGTGGAGTAAAACTGCCGGCGCTCCACCTCTTCGAGATAAGTGATCGATTCCGAGAACCGGATTCGCTCCAGCAGAAGCTCCGTACCATCGGGCGCCATGTCCAGCCCGATGATCTGGACCGTGCGCTCCGTGGTCGTCGTGCGCGAATAGCCGGAGCCGCCATAGTTGCTGCTGGAAAACGTCGTGTAGTCATCCAGACGCCCGGCATCGGACTCGCTGAAATCGGTGTCCAGGCTGCCGTAGTAGTAATAGGGGTCGACGGGGTTGTGCCGCTGCACATTCACGCGCTCCAGCGGCTGGTCCGGGGTGGTCGCCAACAGGGACAGCTCGAACTCCGCATGCAGGCTGCCATCGCTGTTTCGGCTGAGCGTGCCACGCAGTGCATAGCGCGGAGCACCCAACCGGATGGCCACGCCGCCGCCCACTGGCTCCCGGGTCACGGTCTCCAGCATCGTGATGCAGCGCTGTCCCTTGCCGTCGAAGAAGATCGGCTGCGTGATGGTCAGCTCAGGGCCCGCGGGCACGGCCCAGCGCGCGAACTCTTCCGAGCGCGACACGCTGGCATCGTCCTTGTCCTTGGGATCCACGCGATACAGCACCACCTGCTGGTCACCGTATGTCTCACCGCCCCCCTCTTCATAGGAGGCATGCACCATGCTCTTCGCCGTGCCGCCCTGCGGCAGCGAGGCCTTGAAGATGGCGCAGCCGCAAACCTCATGAGCCACCTTGATCCGCGTGCCGTTGCGGAAGATCTCCGCCTTGGCGCCGCTGGTCGCATTCTGGGCACCCGAAATCGCGTACCGAAAGCCGTTGCCGTGGTCGTAGGTCAGCACGTCTTTGTGGTCGTCGCTGATCCAGTCGTGCGGCCCGGCCAGCAGATCCACGTTCTCCTTGCGGCGCAGACCCTTGTCGGAGGCGTTGAGCGTCAGCGCGCACAGGGGCGAGATCTCCTCGCCCTGCTCGTTCTTGTCCACGCCCATGCCGTGCTCAAGGCTGGTGGGCCAGGTCAGGTACTCCCAGCTACCGCCCTTGATCTCGATCCAGGCGTCGTCTTCGGCAATGGTCACGCGCACCAGCAGGCCCAGGATCTCGTAGCGCTGGGTGATGTAGCGAAACCCTGCAGCCCGCAGAGCGCGCACGCGGCCCCTCGCCCAGGGCAGCAGCTTGGCCTCTTCGGCGCCGCCCAGCAGCAGGTGCTCGCGATTCGTTCCCATGGCCTGGCCTACCCGCCACTCACTGCGCCGGGATCATGTACGAGAACGAATCGATGGTGATGGGCTGGCCCACGGTCACCGTGAGCGTCGAGAACTTGCCCTCGCCCGAGCCCACCGCTGCAGCACCGTCCAGACGCGGCAGCAGCGTCGACAGCGAGCCGTCATCGGCAGCATTGCCAACGAAACGAAACCAGCCGATGGTGCCCGCGGCCAGGCCGATGAACTTCCAGACTGCAGAGGCAGGCTTGAGCACACCGCCGTTGGCCGGCGCATCGAGCACCAAGCCGTTCGTCGGCGAGCCCGCCACCCAGGGATCGCCATTGAGCGTGGCCCGGCCCAGCAGCACGCCTGTGGGAGCTGCATCCGCGGTAATGGGCTGGGGCCCGCTGTAGACCAGAATGCAGCCGCCATTGAGCGCGCCGGCCAGGCCGAGAGTGCCGGCTTGTGCATTGCGCACGCCGGTGGAGAGTTTGAAAGTCATGGCGATACCTCGCGTCGTTGGTTGAAGGGAGTGCCGCCCGCATGCAGGCAGGCAAGGAAACGGGTCTGGCCATCGACTTCGAGCACGGCCGCGCCAGCCTGTAGGCCGGGCGCCACGCTCACGCGCGAGGCGGTCAGGTTGGTGAACTCGGGGAATTGGCACAGGCCGCGCTGCGACCAGATCAAGGTGCGCTTGTCATCCAGCGCCCAGGGCAGGCCCGGCACCGTGCCGTAGCTGGCCAGCAGGGCCAGGCCCTCGGGCGTGTAGGCATGCATGGCGCGGTCGGTGGCCACCACCAGGCCGGCGTCGTTCGGCGCCAGGGCCAGGGCTTTGCCGGGCACCATGAAGAAGCCTTCCGAGAGATTCCACAGGTGCGGCGCCAGCGGCTCGCTGCGCCAGATCACAGTCTTGTCGTCCTCGGGCAGGTACTGGGCGGCGTAGATCCGGCCGCGCCATTCGGCGATCACGTCCACGCCTACGGGCAGCGGATCGAGGCCATCGGTCGGCAGCTCCTGCCCCAGGGCCTCGGGCGGTTGTGCCCAGACCACGGCCGGGCCGGCATCGCCAAAGGCAAGCTGAAATGCGGTGCTGTCTGCCGGCGCCACATAGACACGCGTCACGCAGCCGGGCAGCTGCTCGATGCCGCTGATCTGCAGTGCAGCGCCCTGCTCCACCACGACCTCGGCCGCCGTGCTGGCCGGCGTCTCGCGACCGTCTGGCAGGATGAACGTGGCGCAGAAGCGGTACTGGCCCGCCGGCAGCTGGCCGCCCTCGCCCACCACCAAGCGCGGCTCGGCCGGCACGGGCAGGCGCCAAGGCAGCGCCTCGCCCTCGGCAGTGATGATCCCGGCCGCGTCACCGGCCACGTACAGCACCTGGTCGTTGATCTCGGCCCACCACGCATCGCGGCCCAGGCCCTGCGCCAGGGGGCGCACGGTCATGTCGTCCAGCACCTGCCGCAGCTCGCCGCTGTCGATCACGTACAACCGGGTGAAATCAAGTGTGGAGTAGAGACCCGTGGGCGTGCAAGCCATCGCCAGCGAGCGGCCGACGCGGACCTGCACCCCACCCGTCTCCGTCACATCGACGTTGTCGGCGCGAGTGAACCACGACAGGCCGAGCCGCAGCGGGTCGGTGACATTGTTAATCCCCTTGAATGCACGAATTGAGGCCATGGCCAGAGTCTGGCCGGCTGCGAACTTTCTAACCAACCCTAGCCAGAGGGCGCATCAGACCACCTGCACCCCCGCAAACCTGAACACGTTCACAATTACTATCTCAAGCGAAAACCAAAATAAAAAGGCCGCAAACTGCGGCCTTAAACAAGTACTATAAAATTAGATTATTAGAACGCCTGAACCTTAAAATTATCCCACTGACTTTCTCCAAGAGAACCACCCCAAACCGCTTGGCCGATAAAAACGCCGTCTACTCGCCAATTTGCCACGTTCCCGTCGAAATATATTTTATTGGGTCCTGCGCCATCATACACCCATCCGCTGGATATTATTTGCTTAATCCTCGGAAGAATGTTTAGGTTATTGTAAGCTACGCGCCCAACTCCTGGTGCAGGCGGAACAACTGAGCTTGCCAAATTGGTTATGTAGTCTCCGGCGCCAACATTTCCTCCGGCATCGGCAAAGCCTCCGTAGTATCCATTCGTTGGCATTTGGGTTATGCGTGAATCACGGAACGTCAAGCTGTAGAAGAAATTCTTTCCATTACTGACATTCTTAAGAAAAAAAGTAACTGCATAGGCGATTTGATTTATCGCCGGGTTCGTGCATCTGGGAATAACCCTCTCATCTTTAATATTAATTCCAACATCCAAAACAAGGCTATTAAGGCTGGAAATCGTATTTGGCACTGGAATGAATCCATTTGGAGCGCCGGATGCCAGTGGACCCATATCATTCAATGGCCCTTTGGGAGAAAGCCAAAGATCAAATTCGCCGCCACAGGGAAATTCGTGCGCATCAATTCCATTCGTCAGCAGCGTATAAGTACCATTTAGCCAGGGCTGGTCTACTGCGTTGTACTCAACAAGAGACGTCGCATTACTCAGCGTCCACTTATTATTTGATCCTTGGAATATACTGTTAATATAATTATTCCAACCACCCTGATTTGGAAGATACTTGAATGTATAGGCTGGCGGAAGAGTCGGCTGATTACCCTGTGCCAGGTACCACTGCAGAACTGCCCATGATGGCTGAGCCACGGCCGAGCTACCAACGGGGGGACCCACAGCTGCCTGCGTATCATGATTGCTGGCCACCCACAGACTGGGACTCATTGGCGTAGTCAAATCGACTGCGGAGGCAGAGGCCACGAGACAGGCCGAAGCGGCCATCACCATTCCACTTTTCACTACACCCATTTGTATCTCACTTCTTTGGTTAAAAGTGCACCATGCTATTAAAGATTTGCATTCCTTCCTATGCCCATAGCAAAGAGCAGTCAGAAAATTGCAATGTTTCATAGCTCACCACTCAATTGATGGTTGACAGCTTGTTTTCACTATTGATTTATTTTATCTATCTAACTTCTAGGGCTAATTCCCGCATTTGCTGCCTCAAGGCCTTGGGCGAGGTATCGGCAATCCGGTCGGTGCGGTCCTTCTTCATCTCTCGCACGCGCTTCATCACATCGGGGATCTTGACCACGATGGGCTGCTCGGGGTTGTTCTTGTTCCAATCTGCCAGCCGGTCGCGCACGCGCTGCAGGCCGGCGTCATCCTTCTCGAAGACAGCCTGGGCCCATTGCGCCTTGATGTCCGAAGAGGTCTGTGTATAGAAGCTCTTGGACCGCTGCATGAAGCTGTTGGCTTCTTGGACCTCGGCCACGCTTTTGGGCTGGAAGCCGATGGCTTTGGCCACCGCCTCTGCCAGCGTGGTGTCGATCACCTTGTAGCCCTTTTGGTCGCGGTACATGCCGGTGGTGGCCATGTCTGCACCCTTGGCCAGATTGCGCACCGCCGTGGGCGACGCATCCAGCGCCGCGCCTGCCACGTCGCCCGTCAGAACCTTGCGGCCGGCAGTGAAACCGCGCGCGACAAGGTCGCCTGCAGGGCCAACCACCTCCAGCAGATCGCGCTCGCGCGACTGCTTGGTCAGGAACAGTCCAGTGCCGGGAATCAGGTTGCCCATGCCGAGGCGCCCGGACACGTCGATGGGCGCGCCAGGCAGGCCCGACAGGCCTTGCTCCATGAACTCGCCCAGCTCCTTGCCCACGATCCCCGCCAGCGCCTGCTTGCGCCATTGCTTGCTGCTGATGTTGTAGCCCATCAGCTGGCCCGCGCCGTCGATCAGATCCTCCACATCCTCGGCGAAAGGCACGCCGCCGGCGCCGCCCATCAAGAGCAGCATCGCCAGGGCCCAGCCCACCGCCCGCTTGCCCTCGGGACCGCCCTGCTTCCACATGCGCTGCATCAGCTCCAGGTAGCTGACGGAATAGGTCTTGAAGGTGAACAGCGTGCCGCCCACGGCGCCGCGCGCCCATACAGGCTTCGCGGCCTTGGAATAGACGAACTGGGTCTCCATCACCGCTTTGCACGCGAAGGCGGCGGGATCAGGCATGCCCTGGGCCTTGGCGATCCGGAATGCGGCGATGAAAGTGGAGCGGCGGTTGAACTGTTCGGCCAGTGCGAAGGGCTGGCCCCATGCCACCTTGGCGCGCTCCCAGGCATTGCCAGCCGCGGCGCGCGCATCCCCGGCTCGCGTGCCGTCACCCGAGCGCAGTCCGCCCGCGCCGCGCGCCTGGGCCATCAGCTGGTGCACTTCCTGCGGCGACACCACGCCATCATCCTCGGCAGTCTGCAGGGCAGCTCCTGCGCAGCTGCAGGACCTGCAACCGGCGCTCCTTGCGCTCCTGCTGCCTGCGAAGATTCCGCGCGCGGCGGCTGGGCTTGATCGGCTTGTGTGCCATCGATGCTTCCTTGCTGGGGGGTGGGTGTGGTTGCAGGGGCTGGCGCAGCAGCCTGTTGGTCGCGCTAACCGCGGCGCCGGGCCAGTTCGCGCGCCAACTGCAGGCGCACGCTCTTGGCCTGGGCAGATCGGAACCCGTTGGACAGGTCCTCATCCGTCCAGGTGGCCAGAGCCCCGCCTTCAATCTCGCCGGTGGCAGGGTCTGCGGTGACCTAGCGCTCGGAGGCCTTCTTCTTGGCTGGCGCACGGGCGGCAACTTCGGCGGCTTGCGCCAATGCATCGTGCTGCTGGGTCTGGGCAGCCGCACCGGAATCCACGGCCAAGGCAGCAGCTGACAGCGAGCCGGCAGCAGGGTCCAGGCCCATGGCGCGCGAAGGCGGCATGGCAGCGGCACCTGTGGATTGCAGGATCTCGTCATCGGGCGATTGCACGGCGCGGTTCGTGGCCATCTCCGCATCGCGCCGGGCCTGCTCCTGCGCGCGTTGCTGGGCCAGCGCGGCCGCGCCATCGGGCGGCGTGCTCTGCGGCACCTGTGGCTCGCCGCCCTCCTCCTGCTGCAGCTGCGACATGCGGGCTTCAAACTCACGCTGCATGGTCTCCAGGCCAGCATTCGGTGGCGTGGCAGCACCTTCAGCACTCG
>Ga0208516_100817_pt1 | contig 10432 bp, 10 predicted proteins | sample LakWasM117_HOW13_2_FD_183931 | JGI IMG/M metagenome (GOLD analysis project Ga0208516, IMG submission 183931) | Freshwater sediment methanotrophic microbial communities from Lake Washington under simulated oxygen tension - Sediment Metagenome... | ecosystem: Environmental > Aquatic > Freshwater >...
CGAGACCATCGACCGCGTGCTCGAAGTGGACCAGACCCCCATCGGCAAGACGCCGCGCTCCTGCCCGGCCACCTACATCGGCTTCTGGGACACCGTGCGCAAGCTGTTCGCCGAGACGCTGGAGGCCAAGGCACGCGGCTACGCGGCCGGGCGCTTTTCCTTCAACACCGGCGAGGGTCGCTGCCCGGTGTGCGAAGGGCAGGGCGTGCGCACCATCGGCATGAGCTTCCTGCCCGACGTGAAGGTGCCCTGCGAAGCCTGCCACGGCGCGCGCTTCAACCCTGAAACGCTGGCCGTCACCTGGCGCGGCAAGAGCATCGGCGACGTGCTGCGCATGGAGGTGGACGAGGCAGTGGCGTTCTTCGCCAGCATGCCCAGCATCGCCCACCCGCTGCAGCTGCTGAAAGACGTGGGCCTGGGCTACCTCACGCTGGGCCAGCCCAGCCCCACGCTCAGCGGCGGCGAGGCGCAGCGCATCAAATTGGTGACCGAACTGACCAAGGTGCGCGACGAGGTCGGGCGCCGGGGCCAGAAGGCGCCGCACACGCTCTACGTGCTCGACGAGCCCACCGTCGGCCTGCACATGGCTGACGTGCACAAGCTCATCCGCGTGCTGCACCGGCTGGTGGACGGCGGCCACAGCGTGGTCGTCATCGAGCACGACCTCGACGTCATTGCCGAGGCCGACTGGATCATCGACCTCGGCCCCGAAGGCGGCGCCGGCGGTGGCCGCATCGCCGCCGCCGCCACGCCCGAGGAGGTGGTGCGCCTGGGCACGCACACCGGCGTGGCGCTGGGGCCGGTGCTGGCGCGTTAGAACGGTGCGCCGCTAGCTCAGGCGCGCTGCAGAGGCAGGGGCACGTCGGCCGGAATCGGGCATCGGTAGGGCTTGCCTTCGCGGCGCTGCAGCAGTTCTGCGCGCGCGGCGGCCAGCACCTCGGGGCGGCCCAGCAGTTCGATGGCGGTGGCGGCCATCACTTTTGCCGCATGCACCATGCCCAGGTGGGCCAGCGTGTTCTTGCCCTGCGACACCATTTGCCACGAGTGAAACGGCGTGCCAAACGCGTAGCAGGCCACCCAGGCCTGTGCCGTGGGCGTGACCCAGCTCACATCGGCCACGTCGGTGGAGCCGTACAGCAGGTCTTCGCGGTGGGGGTTGTAGTCCCGGAGGCCGTCGAACAGTTCGGGCACCTGCCCTCGCAGCACGCTACCCAGTGACCGGCCTGCTTCTTCCACATCCCCCGCTGTCAGCGTGGCATGGTGCAGGCGCGCCTGGGTGCGCTCCGCTTCGCCCACGGGCAGGCGGCCCAGGTGCTGCATTTGCGCGTACATCACCTGGTTGAGGGTGGTGTTGAGCAGCAGGTTGGAGCAGGCCTTGTCAAAGCGGACGTCCATCTCGCAGCCGGTCATCAGCGCGGCGCCACGGGCCACGTCCTGCACGCGCTGGTACAGCTCGGTGGCCTCGTGGTTGCGCGCGGCGCGGATCAGGTACAGCACCTCGGCGCGTGCCTGCACCACGTTGGGCGAGAGGCCGCCGCTGTCGGTCACGGCGTAGTGGACGCGGGCGTTGGGCGGCATGTGCTCGCGCAGGTAATTCACGCCAACGTTCATCAGTTCCACGGCGTCCAGCGCACTGCGCCCCAGGTGCGGGGCATTGGCCGCATGGGCTGCGCGGCCCTTGAACACAAAGCTGGCCTGGATGTTGGCCAGCGTGCTTTGGTCGATGATGCCGGTGTGGCTGGCGGGGTGCCAGGTCAGGGCGGCGTCCAGGTCGTCGAACAGGCCGTCGCGGGCCATGAAGGTCTTGCCCGAGCCGCCTTCTTCAGCCGGGCAGCCGTAGAAACGCACGCGTCCGGGTTGGCCGGTCTGGCGCAGGTGCTCCTGCACCGCCAGGGCCGCCAGGTGCGCTGCTGCGCCCAGCAGGTGGTGGCCGCAGCCGTGGCCGTTCAGGCCAGGGCTGGCTGCCGAGGGCATACATTGCAGCGCGCCGCTTTGCTGGTTCAGGCCAGAGAGTGCGTCGTATTCGCCCAGCAGGCCAATCACCGGGCCGCCTTCGCCCGCTTCCGCCGTGAAAGCGGTGGGAATGCCTGCTACCGGCTGCTGGACGCGAAAGCCCGCAGCGGCCAGTCCATCGGCATGCAGCCGGGCGGAGGTTTCTTCGGCGTAGCGCAGCTCGGCCAGCGACCAGATTTCATCCGCCACGGCGGTGAGGCGCGGCGCGTGCTGGTCGAAAAACGGGCGCAGGTGGTCTATGGATTCCATGGGTGCGTCTTTCACTCAGTCCGCCTTGATGCCGGCTTTTTGCACGATGGCGCGGTTGCGCTTGACCTGTGCGGCAATCAGCGCCGGGAAGTCTTCGGGCTTGTCCTCGACCAGGGAGATGCCCATTTTTTCCAGGCGGGCCTGGGTGTCGGGGGTATGCACGGCCTTGATGGCGGCGGCGCGCAGCTTGTTGGCCACGGCGGCGGGTGTCTTGGCCGGAATCACCAGGCCAAACCAGCTCACGCCCAGGTCGTTGATTTCGGGGTAGCCCAGCTCCTTGAAGGTGGGCACGTTGGGCAACTCTGGCACGCGCTTGGCGCTGGACACGGCCACGGGCAGCAGCTTGCCGGCCTTGATGTGGGGCAGGGCAGAAGGCAGCTGGTCGGGCATGACCTGCATCACGCCAGCCAGCGCATCGTTCAGGGCCGGGCCGCTGCCACGGTAGGGCACCACGGTCATCTTGACGCCGACGGTGTCGTTGAACGATTCGACCATGATCTGCCCCAGGCTGCCCACGCCGGGCACGGCGGCGCTGTAGTGGCCGGGCTTGGCCTTGAGCGCGGCCACAAAGCCGGCAAAATCTTTCACGCCCATGCTGGGATGCACCGAGTACACCGAGGGCATGCTCACCAGGTTCACCAGCGGCAGCAGTTTGGCATTGATGCCATCGGCTTTGGGGAACATGGCCGGGTTCACGGTCATGGTGCTGGCCGTGGCCATGCCAATGGTGTAGCCGTCCGGGGCGGCCAGGCTCACGGCCTCGGTGCCCAGCAGGCCGCCCGCGCCCGCGCGGTTGTCCACCACCACCGGCTGTCCCAGCGTGTTGCGCAGGCTGTCGGCAATCACGCGGGCCACCAGGTCGGTCGAGCCGCCAGCGGCAAACGGCACGATGAGCTTGACGGGCTTGTTGGGGTAGTCGTCCTGGGCCAGTGCGCACAGCGGCAGCAGGCCCAAGGCCAGCAGAGACAGGCGGCGGGTTTGTGAGTGCGAGGAGATGTGTTTCATGGCTTGGTGGGGCAAAAAGGGGGAAGAGGTGTGCCAAATATAAAAACGCTGCCCGCGTGTGACCAGCCCGTTTTGCCCCGCAGCTATTAGCATTGCCGATAGCTCAACCGCCGTACCCACCATGACTTCTGCCTCTGCCGCGCCACCCCCGGCCCCCGCCTGCGGGAGTGATGTCGCCAGCCTGGGCAAGGTGCTCTTCACCCGCCTGAGCACCCATGGGCGGCTGCGCCAGCTGCACCTGCTGGTGGTGCTGGAGGACTGCGGCAGCATCGCGCGCGCGGCGCCGCAGCTGCACATGAGCCAGTCGGCCGCTACACAGGCCCTGGCCGAATTCGAGCGGGTGGTGGGCATGCGCCTGTTTGAGCGGCACGCGCGCGGCATTCGCCCCACGCCCGCGGGCCGTGCCTTGACGGCGGCCGCCCGCGCTGCGCTGGCCGCGCTGACCGAGGCCGCCGAATCGCTGGCCGCCATCCACCAGGGCGCCGCCAGCGCCCTGCGCCTGGGGGCCATGCCGGCGGCGGCCTATGCGCTGCTGCCGGGCCTGCTCGACCACTTCTACGCCCAGCACCCCAACGTGCACCTGGAACTGCACGAGGACACCGGCGCACGCCTGCTGCCCATGCTCACGGTGGGCGGGCTGGACGCCGTGTTTTGCCGCGCCCCGCAAGACCTGCCTGCAGGCTTTGTGTTCGAGCCCCTGCTGGATGACGAGGTGGTGGTGGTGGCCGCCACCAACCATGTGCTGGCGGGACAAGCGCAGGTGCCGCTGACGGCGCTGAGCGGCATGCGCTGGATATTGCCGGCCATGAACATCCAGCTGCGCACCATTTTTGACACCCAGGTGCTGGGCCAGTTGCACGATGTGCAGTGGTTTCCCGTCTCCACCGTATCGCTGCCTGTGCTGGAAGGGCTATTGCAGCAGCCCGGCGCCGTCTCGCTGCTGCCGCGCAGCATCCTGGCGGGCCTGCAAACCAGCCGCCGGGTGTGCCGCCTCGATGTGGTGGGCCTGACGGCCTCGCTGGCGCCGTTGGGTGTGGCCTATGTGCAAGCCGGCCCCGCGCAGCTGTTGCAGTCCTTGCTGGAGCCTGCCCGGCGCCAGCGGCGGGTGCTGGCGGGGTTGTCTGCTGTCGCGCCCGGCGGCCGTGCGCCATGACACCTCCCGCCGCTGCGCCCGGCCTTGGCAGCCCCGTCATCTGGATCGAGCCCTCCGCGCCCGCGAAGCCTCCCGAGGGGGCGCCCTGCAACGGCTGCGGCCTGTGCTGCCTGGCCGAACCTTGCCCGCTGGGCGTGCTGGTCTCGCGCCGCCGCACGGGCGCCTGCGCGGCGCTGCGCTGGAGCGAGGCCGAGCAGCGCTACCTCTGCGGCATGGTGGCCGACCCTGGCGCGGTGACCGGCTGGACCCGGCCCTGGGCCGTGCGCTGGCAGCGCGCGCTGGCGCGGCGCTGGATCGCGGCGGGCATTGGCTGCGATGCGCGGCTGCAGGCCCAGCCGCCCGGCGACGCCTGACCGTTTGCTTTTTTTGCTATCGAATCAATAGCTGTTAGCGCTTGATGGGCGGGCGCGAAAGGCACTTTTCTTGAAAAACCTGCACGGGGCTGTGCGGTAACACCACCGCGGGCAGGGGCTTGCACACGCGCACAAATGTGCATTCTTGATGAATCTTAGAATTCGCCGCACCGTCGCATAGCACGAACCGTTGAGCGGTTCCTTGCAGTGCATCAAGAAAACAGCGCGCAGCGCGCGCGAAAAGAAAGGACACCCACCGATGGACAGTGCCATCCTGAGCCTGCTGGGCGCCTTCCTGCTGTCGATCATGGGACTGTTCGTCTTCATCTGGTCGATGCGCAAGGGGCTGCTGGTCGAGAACCCCCGGGCGGCGTCGGTCATCTTCGCGCGCGGCGAGATCGGCCAGGCCGACGACCCCGCGCTGCGCGAGGCCGGCCGCGCCCACCTGCAGGCGGCCGCCGCCGAGCCGGGCGACACGGCCCATGCCGCCGACCCGCAGGAGCTGGCGCAGCGCATCGACGCCGACCGCTCCAGCGCCTTTCCCGTGTTCATGTTCATCGCCTTCGCCATCCTCTGGCTGGTGCTGGGCTCGGTGGCGGGGCTCACGGCCTCGCTCAAGCTGCACATGCCCGACTGGCTGGTGGGCGAGGCCTGGCAGACCTTCGGCCGCGTGCGCACCATGCACCTCACGGCGGTGCTCTACGGCTGGATCACCAACGCCGCGCTCGGCCTCATCGTCTGGCTGCTGCCGCGCCTGCTGCGCACGCGGCTGATGGGCGCGCCGTGGGTGATGCTGGGCGGTGCGTTCATCAACATCGCCATCGCCAGCGCCATCGGCGCCATCGGCGCGGGCTGGAGCGACGGCATGGAGTACCTGGAGATGCCGTGGCAGATCGGCCTGTTCATCGTCGTCGGCTTCGTCTGCATCATCGGCCCGGTGCTGTACACGCTGGTCAACCGCAAGGTCGAATCGCTGTACGTCAGCGTCTGGTACCTCGTGGCCGCGCTCTTGTGGATCACGCTGCTGTTCCTCGTGGCCAAGCTGCCCGGCGTGCACACCGGCGTGCAGCAGGCCACCACCAACTGGTGGTACGGCCACAACGTGCTGGGCCTGTGGTTCACGCCCATCAGCGTGGGGGCGATCTACTACTTCCTGCCCAAGATCATCGGGCGGCCGGTGCGCTCGTACAACCTGTCCATCCTGGGCTTCTGGACGCTGGCCTTCTTCTACGGCCAGGTGGGCGGGCACCACCTGATCGGCGGGCCGATTCCGGGCTGGCTCAGCACGTTGTCCATTGTGCAGAGCATGATGATGATCATCCCCGTGGCGGCCTTCACCATCAACATGGCGGGCACCCTGCAGGGCCGCATGCACCTGGCGCTGCACTCGCCCACGCTGCGCTTCATGATGTTCGGCGGGCTGATGTACCTGCTCTCGTCGGTGCAGGGCTCGCTGGAGGCGCTGCGCAGCGTCAACCAGGTGGCGCACTTCACGCACTTCACGGTGGCGCACGCGCACCTGGGGGCCTATGCCTTCGTCACCATGGTGCTGTTCGGCGCCATCTACTTCATGCTGCCGCGCGTGTTGCACTGGGAGTGGCCGTACCCGCGCCTGATCTCCCTGCAGTTCTGGCTCGCGGCCATCGGCATCGGCATCTACTTCGTGGGCCTGACGATTGGCGGCTGGCTGCAGGGCCTGGCCATGCTCGATGCCTCGCGGCCCTTCATGGAGTCGGTCGCACTCACCATTCCCTACCTGCAGTGGCGCAGCGTGGGCGGCGCGCTCATGGTGCTGAGCCACCTCGTCTTCGCCGGCCACTTCCTGGCCATGGCGCTGCGCTTCGGTCCGCAGCGCACGGGCGCGGCCCTGTTCGCGCCGCAGTCTTCCCAGGCCCTGGAGATCGCCCATGGAAAATGAAATCAAGCTGGCCGCAGGCGCCATGGTGTCCCTGGCCGTGGCCACGGCGGCGCTGGTGGTGCTGCCCTATGTGCAGGTGCGCGACCTTGCGCCGCCCGAGGGCCTCAAGCCCTACACCAGCGCCCAGCTGCGCGGGCGCGAGGTCTACATCGCCAACGGCTGCGTGTACTGCCACACGCAGCAGCCGCGCGACCGCAACCTCGGCCCCGACCATGAGCGCGGCTGGGGCCGCGCCTCGGTGCCGGGCGACTACGTGTACGACAAGCCGCACCTGCTGGGCAGCATGCGCACCGGGCCGGACCTGTTCAACATCGGCGCGCGCCAGCCCAGCAAGGACTGGCACCTGGGCCACCTGTACCAGCCGCGCGCCTACGTGCCGGGGTCCATCATGCCGGCCTACCCCTACCTGTTCGAGACCAAGGCCGCCGCCGAGCCGGGCGACGAGGTCGTCAAGCTGCCGCCGGGCCAGGGCCCCGCGGGCCAGGTGGTGGTGGCGCGCCCCGAGGCGCTGGACCTCGTGAAGTACCTGCAGGGCCTGGACCACACCTACCCCGTGCTGCCGGCCCCGCCGCGCAGCGCCGCCGGCCCGGCCGCCGGGTCCGCATCCTGAGAGGGCTCCCCGATGCCATTGGACCAAGACACTTCGCACCGCGCCCAAGAGCGCGAGAACGCCGACCCCGAGGAGCGCATCCGCCCCGTGCCGCTGGCCGCCGCCGCCATCACGCTGGCCATGGTGCTGTTCGGCGTGGCCTACATCTTCCTGTCCGAGCCCTTCGGCAACGCCGCCCTGGGCGACCGCCGCACCGTGGCCGACCTTGCCGGCCCCGCGCCGGCCGCCGCAGGCGCGGCCGTGGACGGCAAGGCGCTGTTCGCGGCGCAGTGCGCGGCCTGCCACCAGGCCACGGGCCAGGGCCTCCCCGGCGTGTTCCCGCCGCTGGCGGGTTCGGAGTGGGTGCGCGGCGAGCCGCGCGTGCTCGCCAACATCCTGCTGCACGGCGTGACGGGCCCGATCACGGTGGCCGGGAAAAACTATGAGGGCGCCATGCCGAGCTTCCGGCAACTGGGCGATGCCGAGCTGGCCGCCGTGGCGAGCTACATCCGCAGCGCCTGGGGCCACCAGGCCGCGCCGCTGACGCCGGAGCAGTTCGCGCAGGAGCGCAAGGCCAGCGACCGTTCCACGCCGTTCGAGGGCGGCGCCGCGCTCTCGGCATTGCCGCACTGACGCCATGCTGCGCACCGCCGTGCTGGGCCTGCTGCTGGCGCTGTGCGGCTACGCGGCGGCGGGCTGGCTCACGCACGGTTTCCAGGTCTGGACCGACGAGGGCGCGCGCCGCCTGGAGGTGGCCTTGCAACCCGTGGAGGCGCCGCGTGTGGCGGTGGACGGCCCGGGCGTGGCCGCACCCGACCTGCCCGCGCTGCTGGCGCAGGGCGGCAGCGTGACCATCGCCGACTTCATCTACACGCGCTGCCAGAGCGTCTGCCTGTCGCTGGGCAGCAGCTTCCAGCAACTGCAGGCGGCGCTGCGGGCCGACCGTGCGGTGGGCCAGGGCGCCAACGTGCGCCTGCTGTCGATCAGCTTCGATGGCGCGCACGACCACCCGGCCGCGCTGCGCGCCTACGCCCAGGGCCTGCAGGCCGACCCTGCCCTGTGGCGCTTCGTGCGCGTGCCCGACGCGGGGCAGCAGCAGGCCCTGCTGCGCCGCCTGGGCGTGGTGGTGGTGCCCGACGGCCGGGGCGACTACGAGCACAACGCCGCGTTGCTGGTGTTCGACGCGCGCGGCCGCATGGTGCGCGTGTTCGATGTCGCCGAGCAGCAGCTCGCGCTGGACTATGCGCGCCACCTCGCCCGGAGCGCGCCATGATGCGCAGGCTCCGCTGCACGCCGCGCACCCAGGCCGCCCTGGGGCTGGCCCTGTGCGCGCTGCTGGCCTGGCCCGCGCTGCGCCAGGCGCTGGAGGCCAGCATGTGGCGCCACATGGTGCTGCAGTTTCCGCTGCTGATGGGGGCCGGTGCGCTGCTGGCGGCCGCGCTGCCGTCGCACGCGCGTAGCGCCGTGGCGCGCTGGAACGCTCATGGCATCGTCGGGCTGGTGGGGGTGGCCGTGGTGCTGGGCGTGCTGATGGTGCCGCGCGCGCTCGACCTGGCGCTGCGCGATGCCGTCGCCGAGGCCGCCAAGTGCGCCGCGCTGGTGCTGGCGGGCGCGGCGCTGCGCCTGTCGTGGCGCGCGGCGGGGCTGGTGGTGCAGGGCTTCTTCCTCGGCAACATGCTGCCCATGACCGCCGTGGTGGGCCAGCTTTACATCGACGCGCCGCTGCGCCTGTGCAACGCCTACCTGCTGGACGACCAGGCGCGCCTGGGCCAGTGGCTCATTGCCCTGGCCGCGCTGCTGGCGCTGGCCTGGCTGGCGCAGGTGGGGTGGTGGATGGCGCGGCGCGAGGGGGCATCCACATCGCTGGCGCCGGATTACCCCTGAATGGCGCTCTGTTTTTTGTAGCTGTAGGCGCTTATTGCATCAATGCTACAGGCCGATTTCGTTCAAATTTTCATCCGGCGGCAAGGGCCGGCTCCGGGGCCGCCCGGCGCGGCGCCAGATGGATGCCCGCCAGCATGCAGCGCACCGAGCCGCCCGCCAGTTCGATGGTGGGCACGCGCAGCGGCAGCAGCATGGCGCTGCGTTCAATCACGGCCTGCTGCGCGGCCGTGAGGCTGGCGGCGGCGCGCTCCGACAGGGCCAGCAGCCGCTGGCCGCCGTGCCCGGTCAGTTCGAGCGCGTTGCCGGCGAATTCGCCGATCTGGCGCGCGTCGAGTTCGATGACTTCGCGCCCGCTCTCGCGCAGGCGTGCGCGCACGGCCTCGCGGCGTTGTGCATCGCGGATGAGATGGAAGCCCCCGAGCGCGAAGTCGGTGCCCACGCAGAGCATCACGTTGGTGTGGTAGCAGGGCTGGCCCTGCGCGTCGGCGGTGGCGAAGGCCATGGGCTCGAAGTTGAAATGCGTGCAGAAGCGCTCCAGCGCCACCGGGTCGGCGCGGTGCGACTGCGCGGTGTAGGCGATGCGGCCGATGTGGTCCAGCACCATGGCGCCCGTGCCTTCGAGGGCCATGCCGTCGTGCTCCAGGCCCGAGTAGTCGATCACGTCCTGCACGCGGTACTGCGCCTTGAGCATCTCGACGATGTCGGCGCGCCGCTCGCGTCGGCGGTTGGCGGCATACATGGGGTAGAGCGCCACATGGCCGCCGGCGTGGGTGGAGAACCAGTTGTTCGGAAACACGGCGTCGGGCGTTTCGGGGTCGTGGCTGTCGAACAGGTGCACGCGCACGCCGGCGGCTTCGAGCCGGGCGGCGGCCTCGGTTACCTCTGCGTGGGCTTGGCGCGCGGTGTCGTCGGGCGGCGCGGCGTGCGTGCGGGCCTGAAAGGCGTTGTCGGCGGCGGTCTCGGGGTTGGGATGGAAGCGCTCGGGGCGCACCATCACCACGGCGGCGGGGGCCTGGATGGAAGGAGGGGGCATGGTGGTCGGGGGGTTGGCAAGGGAGCCCGCGAACGGGTGGTGCGATGAATTTTGCGCAAGAGGCCAGCCAACAAAAAGCCCTCACAATGGCGAAAACGCATTGAAAAATGGCATAACGCCAATGGAATAAAGCACTATGACCAAGCTCGACGACACCGACCGCGAAATCCTCAGCATCCTGCGCGCCGATGCGCGCACCCCCGTGGCCACGCTGGCGCACAAGCTGCGCGTCTCG
>Ga0208516_100841_pt1 | contig 10249 bp, 10 predicted proteins | sample LakWasM117_HOW13_2_FD_183931 | JGI IMG/M metagenome (GOLD analysis project Ga0208516, IMG submission 183931) | Freshwater sediment methanotrophic microbial communities from Lake Washington under simulated oxygen tension - Sediment Metagenome... | ecosystem: Environmental > Aquatic > Freshwater >...
CCAGCGTCGATGCGCGCATCCTCTATGCCTTCTTCCGCCTCTCGGGGCGTGGGCGCGACATCCGCGCCGGCAACTACGAGATTCCCCCGGGCACCACGCCGCTCGCATTGCTCGACAAGCTGGTGCGCGGCGAGGAAACCCTGCGCACCCTGACGCTGGTCGAGGGCTGGACCTTCCGCCAGGTGCGCGCCGCGCTGGCGCGCGAGGAACAGATCAAGCACGACACGGCCGACCTGCAGGATGCCGCCCTCATGGAGCACCTGGGCCGCCCCGGTGTGCCCCCCGAGGGGCGCTTCTTCCCGGACACCTACACCTACGCCAAGGGTTCGGGCGAACTGGCCGTGCTGCGCCGCGCGCTGCATGCCATGGACCGGCGCCTGGAAGCCGCCTGGGCACAGCGTGCCGCCGACACGCCGCTCAAGTCCGCCGACGAGGCGCTGATCCTGGCGAGCATCGTCGAGAAGGAAACCGGCCGCGCCTCCGACCGGGCGCAGATCGCCGGCGTGTTCACCAACCGCCTGCGCACCGGCATGCTGCTGCAGACCGACCCCACCGTCATCTACGGCCTGGGTGAAAAGTTCGACGGCAACCTGCGCCGCAAGGACCTGCTGGCCGACACCCCCTGGAACACCTACACCCGCGCGGGCCTGCCGCCCACGCCCATCGCCATGCCCGGCAAGGCCGCGCTGCTCGCGGCGGTGCAGCCCGAGCGCACCAAGGCGCTGTATTTCGTGGCGCGGGGCGACGGCACCAGCCATTTCAGCGCCACGCTGGACGAGCACAACCGCGCCGTCAACCGCTACCAGCGCGGGCAATAAGGAATCACGCATGGCACCCACAGGCCTGTTCATCAGCTTTGAAGGCATCGACGGCGCTGGCAAGTCCTCGCACATCGAGGCGCTGGCCGCCGCCTTCCGCGCCCAGGGCCGCACCGTGGTCAGCACGCGCGAGCCGGGCGGCACGCCGCTGGCGGAAAAGCTGCGCGCCCTGCTGCTGCACGACAGCATGGACGCCCTGACCGAGGCGCTGCTCGCCTTCGCCGGCCGGCGCGACCACCTGCGCAACATCATCGAGCCCGCACTGGCGCGGGGCGAGGTGGTGCTGTGCGACCGCTTCACCGACGCCACCTTTGCCTACCAGGGCGGCGGGCGCGGCTTCGACTGGCAATCGCTATCGTTATTGGAGCGCCTGGCGCAGACGGGACTTGCCCTGCAGCCCGATTTGATGCGTGAACCCGATCTCACCGTGTGGTTCGACCTGGCCCCCGCCGTGGCCGCCGAGCGCCTGGCGGGTGCGCGCGCGCCCGACCGTTTCGAGGCGCTGGACGTGGGTTTCTTCGAGCGTGTGGCCCAGGCCTACGCGCGCCGCGCCGCCGAGGCGCCCCAGCGCTTTGCCCGGCTCGACGCGGCGCAGGCGCGCGAACAGGTGTGGCTGCAATTGCAGGTGGTGCTGGCCCGGCGCGGCTGGCTGCCCGCCGTGGGAGGCGCGGCTTGAGCGCGGCGCCGCTGGCCCCCTGGCTTGCCGCCCAGCGCCAGGCGCTGCTGGCCCAGCGCGGCCATGCCTGGTTGCTGAACGGCCCGTCGGGCCTGGGGCAGTACCGCCTGGGCCTGGAATTGGTACGAGCATGGCTCTGCGATGCCCCAACGCCGCACGGCGCCTGCGGCCAGTGCGCGAGCTGCCACGCCATCGATGTGCGCACCCATGCCGACCTGTGCGTGCTCATGCCCGAGGTGGACATGCTGGCCCTGGGCTGGCCGCTGCCGCAGAAGGCGCAGGCCGAGATCGACGACAAGGCGCGCAAGCCCAGCCGCGAGATCCGTGTCGAGGCCATGCGCGATGCCGTGGAGTTCGCCCAGCGCACCAGCGCGCGCGGCCGGGGCAAGGCAGTGCTGGTCTACCCGGCCGAGCAGATGAACACCATCACCGCCAATGCGCTGCTCAAGACGCTGGAGGAGCCTGCGGGTGACGTGCGCTTCGTGCTGGCCAGCGAGGCCGCGCACCAGTTGCTGCCCACCATCCGCAGCCGCTGCCTGGGCCACACCATGGTCTGGCCCGCGCAGGCGCAGATGCTGGAGTGGCTGGCCGGGCAGGGCGTGCCAGCGGCGGCGGCCGAATCCTTCTTGCGCGCCACCGGCGGGCGCCCGGACGATGCTCTGGCGCTGGCCCAGGCCGGGCCCGGCCCCGAGGTGTGGGCGCAGCTCCCCAAGGCACTGCAGCGCGGCAACCCGGGCATGCTGGCCGACGGGACGCCCGCGCAGGCCGTCGATTCCCTGCAAAAGCTCTGCCACGACCTGCTGGCGCTGCGCGTGGGTGCCCAGCCGCGCTACTTCGCCGCCGCCGACCTGCCGGCGCCGCCCTCCATTGGCGCGCTGACGCGCTGGTCGCGTGCCCTCATGCAGGAGGCGCGCACCGCCGAGCACCCGTTCAATGCCGGGCTGATGCTCGAAGCGCTTGTCGCCCAGGCGCGAAACGTCCTACACTCGCCCCCATCCACCCCGTCCGCACGAACATGAGCAGCCCCACCACCGCGCCCCGTCCCAGCGTCATGCAGCTGGCCATCAAGGAGAAGGCGGCGCTGCACGCGGCTTACATCCCTTTCTTCGTCGAAGGGGGCATCTTCGTGCCCACCCCGCGCGAATACAAGCTGGGTGACGACGTGTATGTGCTGCTGACCTTGCCCGAGGACACGCAGCGCTACCCCGTGGCCGGCCGCGTGGCCTGGGTGACCCCTGCGCGCGCGGGCGGCAACCGCACGCAGGGCGTGGGTATCCAGTTCCCCAAGGACGAGAAATCGCGCCAGCTCAAGGCCAAGATCGAGGAGCTGCTGGGTACCGCGCTGGGCTCGGACCGTCCTACGCAAACCATCTGAGCGCCCCCCACATCTGGTGCCGATCCGCCCGCGCGGGTCGGCTTTTTTACTTGACGAAGCATGTTCACCGATTCCCACTGCCACCTCACCTTTCCGGAACTGGCCAGCCAGTTGCCTGCCATCCGCGCGGCCATGCAGGCCGCGCAGGTGGACCGCGCGCTGTGCATCTGCACCACCCTGGAGGAATTTGGCGAAGTGCATGCCCTGGCCACGGCCCATGACAACTTCTGGTGCTCCGTCGGCGTGCACCCCGACAACGAAGGCATCGCCGAGCCCTCGGTGCAGGATCTGCTCGACCGCGCTGCGCTGCCGCGCGTGGTGGCCATCGGCGAGACGGGGCTGGACTACTACGGCATGAACGAGCGCAAGGGCGGCCGCAGCATCGCCGACCTGGAGTGGCAGCGCGAGCGCTTTCGCACCCACATCCGCGCCGCGCGCGCCTGCGCGAAACCGCTGGTGATCCATACGCGCAGCGCCTCGGCCGACACACTGGCCATCCTGCGCGAGGAGGGCGAGGACGGCGCGGGCAACCGGGCAGGCGGTGTCTTCCATTGCTTCACCGAAACGGCCGAGGTGGCGTGCGCGGCGCTCGACCTGGGCTACTACATCTCGTTCTCCGGCATCATCACCTTTAAGAACGCGCAGGACCTGCGCGACGTGGCGGCCTTCGTGCCGCTCGACCGCCTACTCATCGAGACCGATAGCCCCTACCTGGCGCCCGTGCCGTACCGGGGCAAGACCAACAACCCTTCCTACGTGCCCCATGTGGCGCGGCAGATCGCGGAGGTGCGCGGCCTGGGCGTGGAAGAGGTGGCGCAGGCCACGAGCCGCAATTTCGAGGCACTGTTCACGGGAGTCCAGCCATGACCGCCATGCAAATCCAGCGCCGAGGTCTGTTGCTGCTGCCCTTCGCCGGCCTGGTGCCCGCCTGGGCGGGGTCGTTCGAGGATTTCTTCGTGGCCATCCAGCGCGACGATGCCGACACCATGACGACGCTGCTGTTGCGCGGCTTCGACGCCAACACGCGCGACCCGAAGGGCCAGGTGGGGCTGACCCTGGCGCTGCATGCAGGCTCGCTCAAGGTTTTCGAGGTGCTGCTGCTGGCGAGCAACCTGCAGGTGGAGGCGCGCAATGCGCAGGACGAAAGCCCGCTCATGATCGCTGCGCTGCGCGGCCATGTGGGCGCCGTGCGGGCGCTGATCGCCCGTGATGCGGATGTGAACAAGACCGGCTGGACGCCGCTGCACTATGCCGCCACGGGCGCCCAGCCCCAGCAGCCCGAAATCATCGCGCTGCTGCTGGAGCACCATGCCTTTATCGATGCGGCATCGCCCAACGGCACCACGCCGTTGATGATGGCGGCGCACTACGGCTCGCGCGAATCGTTGCAATTGCTGCTGCAGGAGGGGGCTGATCCGGCGCTCAAGAACCACCTGGGCCTGAGCGCCGCCGATTTCGCCGTGCGTGCCGGCCGCAAGGACATCGCCGACCTCCTCACCACGACGGTGCGCAAGCGCCAGCCCAACCAGGGCCGCTGGTAGCCGCAGGCCCGTTCCGCTGGTCAGCCCTGCGCGGGCCGCGCCTGGAGCCGGGCGTACAGCCCGGCGCTGGCCATCAGGTCGGCGTGGGTGCCTTGCTCGACGATGCGCCCGCGCTCCATCACCACCACGCGGTCCGCATGCTCAATGGTGGAGAGCCGGTGCGCGATCACGAGCGTGGTGCGCCCCTGCATGAGGCGTTGCAGGGCTTCCTGCACCAGCCGCTCGGACTCGGTGTCCAGGGCCGAGGTGGCCTCGTCCAGGATCAGGATGGGGGCGTTCTTGTACAGCGCCCGGGCGATCGCCAGGCGCTGGCGCTGGCCGCCCGAGAGTTGCGTGGCGTTGTGTCCCACCACGGTGTCGATGCCCTGGGGCAGCGCGGCCACATGCTCGGCCAGGTTGGCGGCGGCCAGGCAGGCGTGCACACGCTGGGCGTCCACGGCCTGGCCCAGCGCCACGTTGGCGGCGATGCTGTCGTTGAACATCACCACGTCCTGGCTCACCAGTGCGAATTGGGCGCGCAGCGCGGCCAGGTCCCAGTCTTGCAGCGCATGGCCGTCGAGCAGAATCTGCCCGGCCGAGTGCGGCACGAAGCGCGGCAGCAGGTTGACCAACGTGGTCTTGCCCGCGCCCGAGGGACCCACCAGGGCCACGATTTCGCCCGGTTGCACCTCCAGGTCCACACGGTCGAGGGCCGGGGCCTGGTCGGGCGCGAAGGCCACGCTCACGCCGCGCAGCGTGATGGCGCCCCGCACCTGCGCGGGCGCGTGGGTGCCGCCGCTTTCCGCAGGCGCTTCGCCCAGCAGCGACAGGCCGCGTTCCAGCGCCGCCACGCCGCGCGTGATGGGGCTGGCCACGTCGGCCAGGCGGCGGATCGGGGCAATCAGCATCAGCATGGCCGTGATGAAGGCGACGAAGCCGCCCACGGTGACGTCGTTTGCGCCGGCCGCGCGGCTTTGCCACAGGGCCGTGCAGATCACGGCGGACAGCGCCGCCGCCGCCAGCAGCTGGGTGAGCGGCGTCATGGCCGAGGAGGCAATGGTGGACTTGATGGCCAGCCCACGCAGGCGCCGGCTCAGGGCGTCAAAGCGCCGGGATTGGGAGGGCTGCGCCGCATGCAGGCGCACCATGCGGTGCGCGAGCACGTTTTCCTCGACCACGTAGGCCAGCTCGTCCGTGGCCTGCTGGCCGCTTTTGGTCAGGTGGTAGAGCCGGCGCGAGAGCGTCTTCATGATCCAGGCCACGCCCGGCACGACCACGGCCACGATCAGCGTGAGCTGCCAGTTCAGGTACAGCAGGTAGCCCAGCAGCGCGACCAGGGTGAAGCCGTCGCGCGAGATGCCCAGCAGGGCCTGCACCAGCAGCGTGGCGCCGGTCTGGACCTCATACACCACGGTGTTGGACAGGGTGCTTGCGCTTTGGCGCGAGAACAATCCCATCTCGGCGGCCAGCAGCCGCTCGAACAGGGCGCGGCGCAGGGTCAGCATGCCCTCGTTGGCGATGCGGGCGAGCGCGTACTGGCCCACGAACTGCGCCAGGCCACGGACGAGGAAAACGCCCATGATGGCCACGGGGACCATCCACAGCTGGAGCGAGCCCTCGGTGAATCCCTTGTCCAGCAAAGGCTGCAGCAGGGCGGGAATGAGGGGCTCGGTGATGGCGCCCACCAGGGTGGCAATGAGGGCGGCGGTCCAGCCCAGGCGCTGGTTGCCGAAATAGACGGAGAGCCGGGACAGCCGCGCCATCAGGCGTTCCGGCGGTGGGGCGGTGGGCGTGGGGGGGGCTGGCCGAGTGCCAGTGTCGGGGGCTTGCATGAAGCCGGGATTCTACTTTTTACGCCCCGGCCCAACAGTTTGTGACATGGGGGCTTTTTCCAGTGTGTAACATTCGAGGCTGACAATCGGCTTTTGCCCGGTTGCTCCTGGCTGCGAATGACTACCGACCGATTCCTCCCAACACCCCCTTGCGCGGCCCTGCCGCACCTCACGCGCCGCCATCTGGTGGCCTCCCTCGCTTCCCTGGCCGCCGTGCCGGCCCTGGCGCAGTTCCGGGTGGAAGTGTCCGGCGTGGGCATGACACAGCTGCCGATCGCCATTGCGCCCTTCAAGGACGAGGCGCAGGCCCCCCAGAAAATCTCCGCCATCGTGCAGGCCGACCTGGAGCGCAGCGGCCAGTTCCGCGGCGTCGATACGGCGGGCGCGCGGCTCGATGAAACCTCGCGGCCCGATGTGGCCCTGTGGCGCCAGAAGAGTGCCGACTCGCTGGTCTCGGGCAGCATCACCCGTCTGGCCGACGGCCGCTTCGATGTGCGCTTCCGCCTCTGGGACGTGGTGCGGGGCCAGGACCTGGGCGGACAGAGCTATGTGGTGGTGCAAGGGGACCTGCGCCTCGTGGCCCACCGCATCGCCGACTTCGTGTACGAAAAGCTGACCGGCGAGCGGGGCGTCTTCTCCACACGCATCGCCTACGTCACCAAGGCCGGTCCGCGCTACAGCCTCTGGGTGGCAGATGCCGATGGCGAGAACGCCCAGGCGGCGCTGTCCAGCCCCGAATCCATCATCTCGCCCGCCTGGTCGCCGTCGGGCGGCCAGCTGGCCTATGTGTCGTTCGAGTCGCGCAAGCCCGTCATCTACGTGCACGACGTGGCCAGCGGCAAGCGCCGTCTGGTGGCCAATTTCCGGGGCTCGAACAGCGCGCCGGCCTGGTCGCCCGATGGCCGTACCCTGGCCGTGACGCTGAGCCGCGACGGCAATTCGCAGCTCTACACCATCGATGCCAACGGTGGCGAGCCGCGCCGCCTCATGCAAAGCTCGGGTATCGACACCGAGCCGGCGTTTTCGCCGGACGGCCGCTTCGTCTATTTCGTCAGTGACCGGGGCGGCGCGCCGCAGGTCTACAAGGTGGCGAGCACCGGCGGCCATGCCGAGCGCGTGACCTTCAGCGGCAGCTACAACATCTCGCCCAGCCTGAGCCCGGATGGCCGCTGGCTGGCCTACATTTCACGCGTGGGCGGCGCCTTCAGGCTCCATGTGATGGAACTGGCCACCGGCACCGTCACGGCCATCACCGACACCACCGCCGATGAGCGGCCGAGTTTTGCCCCCAACAGCCGCCTGATCGCCTATGCCACCCAGCACCAGGGCCGCGAGGCCCTGATGACCAGCACCCTGGACGGCAAGATCAAGGCCCGTCTGGCCGGGCAGGGCGGAGACATCCGCGAGCCCGATTGGGGTCCTTTCCAGGCGCAATGAACTTTTCCGTCTTTCCAGCTTCAGTATCCCAGGAGATTTTTTCAATGTTCAAACGTATTCCTTTCGCCATCGCCATTGCCGCCGTCGTCGCGGGCTGCAGCTCGGGGGTGGACCTTGACAACGTGCCCGTCGAAGACAAGAACGGCGCGGCCCTGTCCACCACGGGCAACGGTGCCAACTCCGGCAACACCGGCCAGAGCGGCGTGCGCGGCGTGGACCTCACGCAATCGGGCCGTGACGGCGCAGGCCCCGTGGGCGTGAGCCGCGTGATCTATTTCGATTACGACAGCTACGTCATCAAGTCCGATTTCCAGTCGGTGGTCGATGCCCATGCCCGCTTCATCAAGTCCGGCAACACCCGCAAGGTCGTGATTGAAGGCCACACCGACGAGCGCGGCGGCCGCGAATACAACCTCGCGCTGGGCCAGAAGCGCGCCGAAGCCGTGCGCCGCTCGCTGGGCCTGCTCGGTGTTCCCGATGGCCAGATGGAAGCCGTGAGCTTCGGCAAAGAAAAGCTGGCGGCCCAGGGCAACAGCGAAGACGTCCACGCGCAGAACCGCCGCGCTGAACTGTCCTACCGCTGATGCGCCCCGCGAACGCCCCCCGTTTCGTGCGCGCGCTGCTGGCGTTCTCGCTGGCTTGCGCCTTTCTGCCTGCGGGCCATGCGGCCCTGTTCGAGGACAACGAGGCCCGCCGGGCCATCCTCGAATTGCGCCAGCGCGTGGACCTGCTCCAGCAGTCCTCGCAGCGCTCCACGGAAGAATTGCGGCGGGCGGGCGAGGACGGTGCCCAGTTGCGCCGCAGCCTGCTCGATCTGCAAACGCAGATCGAAACCTTGCGCGCCGAAATGGCCACGTTGCGCGGCCAGAACGAGCAGCTGATGCGCGACGCGTCGGAGCTGCAGCGCCGCCAGAAGGACATCGCGCAGGGTGTGGATGAGCGCCTGCGCCAGTTCGAGCCGGTCAAGGTCACGGTCGATGGCCTGGAATTCCAGGCCGACCCGGCCGAAAAGCGCGATTTCGAAGCCGCGCTGGCCAAGTTCCGCGAAGGCAAGTTCGCCGAGGCGGAAACCGCCTTCACGGCCCTGGTCCGGCAGTATCCCCGCAGCGCCTATGTGCCTTCGGCGCGTTTCTGGCTGGGCAACGCCCAGTACGCCAACCGCGACTACAAGGAAGCCATCAACAACTTCAAGGCCCTGCTCGCCAGCGCGCCCAGCCATGCGCGCGCGCCCGAGGCCGCCCTGTCGATCGCCAACTGCCAGATCGAGCTCAAGGAAACACGCGGTGCCCGCAAGACGCTGGAAGATTTGATCCGTGTCTATCCTCAGTCCGAAGCCGCCGCAGCAGCCAAGGAACGGCTGTCGCGGTTGAAGTAACGGTGCAGCCCGCGTCCGGTTTGCCCGTGGCCTTGCTGGAGCCGGCCGAGCGCGAGGCGCTGCAGCAGCGCCGGTTTGGCGGGCTGGACCGCCTGTACGGCAAGGAGGGCGCTGCCCGCATCCGCGCCGCGCATGTGGCCGTGGTGGGCATCGGCGGCGTCGGTTCCTGGGCCGCCGAGGCCCTGGCGCGCAGCGGCGTCGGGCGCCTGACACTCATCGACCTGGACCATGTGGCGGAATCCAACATCAACCGCCAGATCCATGCCCTGGAAGAGACGGTAGGCCAGGCCAAGGTGCTGGCCATGCGCGACCGCATTGCCCAAATCAACCCGGATTGCACGCTGACCTGCGTCGAGGAATTCGTCGAGCCGGGCAACTGGCCCGCACTGCTGCCCGCAGGGGTGGATGCGGTGATCGACGCCTGCGACCAGGTGCCGGCCAAGACCGCCATGGCCGTGTGGGCCCGCGCGAACCGCCGTTTGTTCATCAGCGTGGGGGCTGCGGGTGGCAAGCGCCTGGCCCATAAAGTGGATGTGGACGATCTTTCCCAGACCACCCACGATCCACTGCTGGCCCAGCTGCGCTACCGCCTGCGCAAGCACCATGGCGCGCCGAAGGAGGGCAAGAAGATCGGCGTGGCCTGCGTCTTCAGCCGCGAGTCCGTGGCCCCGCCGGACGCCTCCTGCGGCCTCGAGGGCGATGGCACGCTCAACTGCCATGGCTACGGCTCGGTCGTGGCCGTCACGGCCACCTTCGGCCAATGCGCGGCCGGATGGATCCTCGATGCAATCGCCCGAGGTTCCGTGCCAAGCCCCAAAACAGCGCTATAATTCAAGGCTTTGCTGGGTGGTGCAAGTTGCAGCGCTCGACAGAATGGGACGTTAGCTCAGTTGGTAGAGCAGCGGACTTTTAATCCGTTGGTCACAAGTTCGAATCTTGTACGTCCTACCAAACCAACAAAGGAAATCCTGCTATCGATTTGGTAGCGGGGTTTTTCATTTTCTGCTGCCTGTAGGTAATTTGTCAGAATGCTGCGCCAGTAAGTGCCATCCTCGTGTGCACGAAACGCTCCATCGGCGCAGCGGGAATATCAGGATCAAGACCCGTACCATCGCATGCACCCATCCGGGATGCGACGGCTAGACGGGAAGACGGTGCAATTCTTCGTGCAGCAGCGTGGCCAGTGCCGGGCCGCGTGAGCGTGGCGAGCGTGCGG
>Ga0208516_100843_pt1 | contig 10206 bp, 8 predicted proteins | sample LakWasM117_HOW13_2_FD_183931 | JGI IMG/M metagenome (GOLD analysis project Ga0208516, IMG submission 183931) | Freshwater sediment methanotrophic microbial communities from Lake Washington under simulated oxygen tension - Sediment Metagenome... | ecosystem: Environmental > Aquatic > Freshwater >...
TGCTTTGCTTTTGCTGTAGCCCCAGTGCTATCGCGTAACGCTCTGACTCTTGGATCTGCTCGTATGTTTTCTTGCTCATGGATGCCTCAATTCTGAAGGGGTGTTGCACTTCAGATTTGAGGTCGCCAAGCGCTACAAGCTGTTTTGCTTTGAAATCAATGGCGCAAGGCGATGCGGTAGACCGGTGATTGGTCGGGATTCTGCGTCTGCTTTTCGTGGCCTTCAAAGACGAGGCTGCCGGTGGCAGCGTCCCATTGCATGGGCTGCAAGGTGTAGGGGTTGCGCAGTTCCGGGGGCGACTCTGCCAGCCAGGCGGGCATGTCCGCCAGGGCGATCCGTTGCGCGGCGGCGCGGTGCTGCAGGAGGACGAGGCGGCGGTAGCCGTCCATGTCGGCGACGCGTAGGACGTAGCCTTGGTAGCTGAGCGTTGCGATGGCTGCCATGCAAAGGCCTGCGGCATTGCGCAGACGCATCCAGGATGCACCACAGGCATTGTCTTCTTGCCATTTCTGCCGTGCATTAGAGAACGCGGCCTCCAGCTGGTGCGCGGGCAGGTCGCTGAGTGCTTGCATGTGCTGCAGATTCTCGATGGACATATTGAGCGTCTGCTGAGGCAGAAAGGCCCAGATGCCCGTGTTGCTCAACAAGTCCTGCCCCCAGGTGGCGTGCTTCTGCGAATAGAGAACGCTGGCCGCAAACTGCTTTTCGCCTTCTAGAGCATGGCGCAGGGAGCTGGGCGGGGTGGAGAGTAGTTCCTCGATACCCTTCGACACCGGTGCTGGAATCTGCGGCGTCAGGCGCGCACTGGCATCGTTGAGCCAGCGCAGCTCGCGGTGCTGCATGGCAAGCGCGATCATGGAGGTGATGAGGCTGTTGGAACTGCTGGCCAGGCGGATGCGCAGTTGCACCGCCTGGCGAGCGATGTCCATGGTCTGCTGCGGCTGTTCACGGGCCCAGTGCAGCGATGCCTGGGCAAGCCAGAGTTCATGGGCGCGAATCAAACGCGCGAACGGGGGAAGTTCGTTCACCAGATAGAACGGCGCGGGGTTGCTGAACTGCTTGGCACGGGCCGCCGCCGCCAGGCGCTGCAATTGCGCTTGGTTCGCTTGCGCCAATGCATCGATTTCTGCCCGGTGGTCGCCGTACCAGCCAAAGCAATTCGTTGCATCCGCTGGACAGCGCAGCCGTTTTGGAAGTACGTCGTCGCCGTTGTCCTTGCCCGGGAGGGTGGGTGGCATGCCGTCCGTTGCATCGCCGTGTGCTTCCACCCAGCGTCGGCGCTCGATCTCGCGCCCCAGGCGCTGGCGGCCCAGTGTGACCGCATTGGCAACGGCGTCGCCTTGGGTGGGTGCATCCAGACCCAGGAGGATGAGATAGCCGTTGTCCTCCAGCGCCTGCTCGGTGGGCGGGGTGTACTGCAGGGCCTTCTGGGCGGCTTCGTTCAAGGGGTCATCCCGCCAGTTGGCGGCGATCAGCGCGGCAAGGAAGATGGCGGCCATGGACCCCACGGCCAGGGCCAGCCAGCCCAGGGCTTGGAGGCAGCGGCGCAGGTATTTCATTTCAAAAATAATAGCTGTCGGTGCTTGCTGGATAAGTGCTGGAGGCTGATTTGGCTTCAAACATCCAGGCTATAGCCCATGCCCCGATGCGTCTGGATGTAGTCACGCGCCGGGTCCGCCTCGCGCAGCTTGGCGCGCAGGGTCTTGATGTGGGTGTCCACGGTGCGGTCCTGGCTGTCGCTCTCGTCGCCCCAGGCGGCGGCCAGCAGGGTGTCGCGTGTGTGGATGCGGCCCGCGCCCGCCAGCAGGCAGGCCAGCAGGCGGTATTCGCGCCGGGTGAGCGCCAGCGCCTGGCCGTGCAGGACCATGCGCTGGCCCGTGCGGTCGTCGTGCAGCGGCCGGGGGGGCGCTGCGGGGGCAGGGGCCTGCACGGCGGCGCGGCGCAGCAGGGCTTTCACGCGGGCGGCCAGTTCGCGCGGGCTGAAGGGCTTGGCGAGGTAGTCGTCGGCGCCCAGCTCCAGGCCCAGCACGCGGTCGATTTCCTCGCTGTGCGCGCTGAGCATCAGCACCGGGGTGCCGCCCGCGGCGCGCACCTCGCGGCACAGGTCCAGGCCGCTGCCGTCGGGCAGGCCGACGTCGAGCACCAGCAGGTCGAAGGCGGTGGCGCGCAACTGGTTGCGGGCGTCGTGCAGCAGCAGGCTGTGCGTGACCCGCAGGCCTTCGCGTTCGAGCGCGTAGGCCACCGTCCGGGCGATGGCCGGATCGTCTTCGAGCAGCAGCACGCGCGCGGACATGGGGGCGGTGTTCACGCCATCGGGGTGCGGGTGCTCAGCGTGCGAGCAGCACCGGGAACAGCTTGACCAGCCCCTCGGCCATCACCTCCACGGCCAGCGCGGCCAGGATCAGGCCCATGAGCCGGGTCATGACGTTGATGCCGGTCTTGCCCAGGAAGCGCGCGATCGGCTCGGCCAGCGAGAAGCACAGCGCCGTGGCGGCGCCGATCACCACGCCGTAGCCCACCAGCGCGGCATGCTGCCAGAAGGTCTGGGCGCGGTCGGCGTAGATCACCACCGTGGACATGGTGGCCGGGCCGGTGAGCAGCGGAATGGTCAGCGGCACCACGGCGATGCTGGCGCCGGCGGCGGCCTTTTCGGCGCCTTCCTCCAGTTCGTGCGTGTTCGGCTTGGCCTCGGCGGGCTGGGCGTTGAGCATGTTCATGGCGCTGATGAGCAGCAGCATGCCGCCGCCGACCTGGAAGCTCTGCAGCGAGATGCTGAAGAAGTCGAGGATCTGCAGGCCCAGCAGCGCGCAGGCGGCGATCACGCAGAACGCGCTGAACGAGGCCGTGCGGATGGTGCGCTGGCGCTGCTGCTCCGAGAACCCCTGGGTGTAGTGGATGAAGAACGGCACGATGGCCAGCGGATTGACGATGGCCAGCAGGGTGATGAGGGGCTTGAGGTCCATCGGGGTGCTCCAGGTGCGTGGGTGCCGATCCTAGCGGGAAAACCGCGGATGGGCACCAAGGCACGGAGTTTGGCATGGGGGCCGGGTGCCGTGGCCCCCGCCGGGCGGGCAAGGCGGCCCCATGCCGCTGGCGTCTGTCGGCCGGGTCAGCCCGCGGTGGCCAGCCGTGGCTGCATGCCAACCCGCACCGGGGCGGGCAAGGCGGTGGGCGCCTGCGCCATCGGCGCCGCCTGTGCCGGCTTGGCGGGCAGGCCGACGTCGTGGGCCTGCGTGAACACGGCGATGGTCTGCACCTGGGCCTTGGCCTGGTCCTGCAGGCTGCGCGCGGCCGCCGACAGTTCTTCCACCAGTGCGGCGTTCTGCTGCGTGGACTGGTCCAGGTGCTGCACGGCATCGCCGATCTGGCCCATGCCGCTGCTCTGCTCGGTGCTGGCGGCGCTGATGTCGGTCATGAGGGTGGTCACGCGCTGGATGGCTGCCACGGCCTCTTCCATGGTCTGGCCGGCGGCGTTCACCAGTTCGGTGCCCTTGCCGACGCGCTCCACGCTGGAGCTGATGAGCGCCTTGATTTCCTTGGCGGCTTCGGCCGAGCGCCCGGCCAGCGCGCGCACCTCGGAGGCCACCACGGCGAAGCCCCGGCCCTGTTCGCCCGCGCGCGCCGCTTCCACGGCGGCGTTGAGCGCCAGGATGTTGGTCTGGAAGGCGATGCCGTCGATCACGCCGATGATGTCGGCGATCTTGCCCGAGGAGGTGTGGATCTCGCGCATGGTGCTCACCACCTGGCCCATCACCTCGCCGCCCTTAAGGGCCACGGCGCTGGCGTTGCTGGCCAGTTCCCGGGCCTGGTGGGAGTTGTCGGCGTTCTGGTTCACCGTGGCGTTGAGCTGTTCCATGGCGGAGGCGGTCTGCTCCAGGGCGCCGGCCTGCTGTTCGGTGCGGCTGGCCAGGTCGTGGTTGCCCATGAAGATCTGGCTGGAGGCGCTGGCCACGCTTTCGCTGCCTTCGCGGATGTTGGTGACGATGCCGGTGAGCTGCTTTTGCATGGTGTCGAGCGCATGCAGTACCTGCGCGGCCTCGTCCTGGCCGTCGACCTGCACGGGGTGGCTGAGGTCGCCCTTGGCGATGGTTTCGGCCACTTCGATGGCGTGGCCGAGCGAGCGGGAGATGCCGCGCACCAGGGTGGTGGCGAACAGGGCGGCGAACAGCAGGCCGAAGGCGACGGAGGCGATCGCGGCCGCGCGGATCAGGGTGTAGCGCGCCTCGCCGGCCTCGTAGGCCTTCTTGCCTTCCTCCAGTTGCAGCTGGACCAGGGCCTCGATGCCCGTGCCCACCGGCGCATAGAGTGCGCGCACTTTTTCGACCACGATGCGGTTGGCTTCCTGGATGTTGTTGGCGCGCAGCGCCGCCACGGTCGGCAGCAGGCCTTCCTGGACGAAGCGGCGGCGGTTTTCGGTGAAGCTCTTGGCCAGCTGGTCTTCTTGCGCGATGTGCGGGCGCGCCAGGAAACCGTCCCAGATGCGCGTGATGGTGGCGATGTTGGCTTCCACCTCCGCCGTGCTGGCCTTGATCGTCGGTTCGTCGGGCGTGACCAGCGCCACGGCCAGCGCCAGCCGATTGCGCAGCAGCAGCGCCTGGATCCGGCCGATGTCCGACGTGGTCGCCAGGCGGTCTTCGTACATGGACTGCAGGGCATGGTTGGACTGCACGATGCCCCACAGCCCCAGCCCGCCAATGGCCAGCAGCAGCAATGACAGAAGACCGGCGAGGGCCGCGACACGGGTGGAAATCTTGAGACGGTTCATGGGATCTCTCGGGGTTGAGGGGTCAATGTGGTGGCGTTGGCCGCAGGGGGCGTGAGCGTGAAGGGGTGCTGCGCCAGCCATTGCTCGAACTCGGCGATGGGCAGCGGCTGGCCGAACAGGTAGCCCTGGAAGACCAGGCATTGCAGTTGCAGCAGGGTCTGGCGCTGGGCCGGGGTTTCCACGCCCTCGGCGATCACGCTCAGGCCGAGGTTGCGCGACATGCCGATGATGGTCTGGACGATGGCGGCATCGCTCGGGTCGGAGACGATGTCCTGCACGAAGCTGCGGTCGATCTTGAGGTGGTGCAGCGGCAGGCGCTTGAGCTGGGCCAGGGACGAGTAGCCGGTGCCGAAGTCGTCGAGCGCGAAGCGCACGCCATGCTGCTGCAGGGCCTGCATCTTGGCCACCGTGTCGGCGAGGTCGTCGAGCACCAGGCTTTCCGTCAGCTCCAGCACCAGCCGCGCCGGGTTGGCGCCCGTTTGCTGGAGCGCCTGGTGGACCTGGTCCACGAAGTCGGGGTGCCGGAATTGCCGGGCGCTCACGTTGACGGCCAGCTCCAGGTGGCGGGTGCGTGGGTTCTCCCCCCAGGTCTTGAGGTGGATGCAGGCCTGCTCCAGAACCCAGGCGCCGATGGGCAGGATGAGCCCGGAAGATTCGGCGATGGGGATGAATTGCGCCGGGGCCACGCTGCCGTACACCGGGTGGTGCCAGCGCAGCAGCACCTCGGCCCCCACCGGCCGGCCGGTGGCGCTGACCTGGGGCTGGAAGTGCAGCTGGAACTGGGCGCCCTGCACCGCGCCGCGCAGGGCGGTCTCCAGCGTGGCGCGGACCTCCAGCTGGGCCTGCATGGCGGGGTCGAAAAGGCAGTAGCCGTTGCGCCCGGCATTCTTGGCCTGGTACATGGCGGCATCGGCGCGCTTGAGCAGGTCCTTGATCGTGGCGTTGTGGTTCTTGAACAGGCAGATGCCGATGCTGGCGCTGCCGCAGTAGATCTGGCCCGTCAGCATGCTGGGCCGTGCCAGTGCGGCCAGCAGCTGCCCGGCCAGTGCCTGGACCTGCTCCAGTGCCGCGGCCTCGGCCGTGGGCAGGCGGTCCATCAGCACGACGAACTCGTCGCCGCCGATGCGTGCGATGCAGTGCGGCGCATGCACCACGCTGCGCAGGCGCTGTGCCATTTCCACCAGGTGCTGGTCGCCCACCTCGTGGCCCAGGGTGTCGTTGATGCTCTTGAAATTGTCCAGGTCGAGCAGCAGCAGGGCGCGGTGCTGGTCGTCCTCGCGGCTGGCGGTCAGCGCGGTCTGGATACGGTCGCGCAGCAGGTGCCGGTTGGGCAGGTCGGTCAGGGAGTCGTAGTAGGCCAGCTGGTGGATGGCGCGCTCGTTGGTGGCCAGGCGGGTCTGCATGGTGCGCAGTTCCGACAGCACGGTGCTGATTTCGTCCTGGCCCAGCACGTTGATGGGGGTGTCCAGCTTGCCGTGCGCGATATGGCGGAAGACCTGGGTTACCTGCCGCAGGGGCCGGACGATGGAGCGGATCAGCATCACGCCCAGGAAGCACAGCGTGGCCATGGATAGCAGCAGGGCGCCCAGCGCCAACTGGCGGGTCAGCTCGTAGCGCTGGACGCCGGACTCGTATTCCGCATGGGCCTGGTCGAACTGCAGGTCGATCAGTGCCTGGATGTCCGGGCTCGCATGCTCGTAGAGCTGGCGGACCAGGGCGGCCAGGCGCTGGGTGTCCTGGTAGTCGAGGGAGCGCAGGGAGGCCAGCGCCGGCATGACGGCCTCGCGCAGGTAGTGCGCGCGGCGGCTGGCGAAACGGTCGGACAGCGCCAGTTCCTGCGGGGTGTGGGGGCCGGTGGCATAGAGGCGCCACAGCCGGTCGATGGCGACCACGTTGTATTCGATGGCCTGCGCCGCATCGCGGGCCAGCTCCGGGAGCAGCATGACCCTGCCGGGAGTGCCCTGGGCGGCGGTTTTGGCCAGGGCCATCTGCAGCAGGTGCTGGTTGGACAGCATCAGGTGCGCGATCTGCGACAGCGTGCGCACCGGCTTCATGCGCTGCTCATAGACGGCGCGCAGGCTTTCGTTGGAGGCGGCCAGCCCCCGGATGCCGGCGGTCGCCAGCACGATGGTGACCAGGGCCGCCAGCGCCATCATGGCCGCCAGGCGCGTGCCGATGCGAAAGCGCGAGAACAGGCCGTGCCCGATGTCCAGCCGGTCATCCAGGGGGGCGTGCCAAGCCGGCGCGCCCAGCGGAAGCGGGGGCGTGCTCATGGTTTGATGGCGTGTGCGCAGACCCGCTCGGCGCCGTCGGGGAGACGGTGCAGCGCGGTCGCCTGCGAACTCACGGAGGAAGCAAAGAGGGTGGGGCCGAACATTGGTAGGCATCCGTGGCGGGGTGGCCATGGATTGCGCGAGGCGTGTTCGGGGCCTCGATGCACTGCTGGACCGGGGGCGCAGGTCGTTCAGCTATGCGTGAGGATAAGTTTTAAGTCGTGAAGATTTTTTGACAATGCGCGTAAACCCGATGATGTACATCAAGGCTTGGGGGTTTGGTGCATGGTGTCGCACAACTGGATGACCTCGCGCGCCAGTTCGGCGAGCTTGCGCCGCTGGGAGCGGGCGGACGAGCGCAGCAGCTCGAAGGCGGCGGCGCGTGTCAGGCGGTACTGCATCATGGTGATGCCGGTGGCGACGTTGATGTCGCGGTCGCCGTCCAGGGCCTGTTGCAGCTGTGCGCGTGCCTGGCGCAGGCCGTCGAGTTCGCGGGCGCGCTCCAGGGCGGCCTCGATCGCGGGCTTGATCTGGACCATGTCCAGCGGCTTGACCATGTAGCCCAGGGCGCCGAAGCCCGAGGCGCGTTCGACGGTCTGCGCGTCGCTGTAGGCGCTGAGCATGAGGAAGGGGATGTGGTCCAGGTCGCGCAGGCGCTCGGCCAGTTCCAGGCCGTCGCGTCCGGGCATGCGCACGTCCACGATGGCCAGGTCCGGGCGCAGGCCGCTCGTCAGCAGCGCCTCGGCATCGTCCACCGATTCGGCCGTGGTGACCTGGTAGCCCGCGTCGCGCAGGCCGCTGGACAGCGTGGCGAGGATCAGGCGGTCGTCATCCACCAGCAGCAGGTGGGTGGGCGCGGGAAGGGGGTCGGGTTTCTTCATGGTGTCGCGGCGGATTCGATGGTAATGACAGGGGGGGAGAGTTCGAGCTGCAGTACGGCCCAGTCGCCTGCCTGCATGCGCGTCAGCCGAGCGCCATGGCGTGGTAGCAGGGCCGAGACCAGGCCCAGGCCGCCGTGGGGCTGCGCGATCGGTTCCGGCCAGCGCCCCGGGTTGGAGATGGTGATGTGCACGCTGTCCGGTTGCGGGCCGCCGGACAGCCGCACGCGCACATCCTGCTGGGTCTTGCCGCCGTGCTTGACGGCGTTGACGATGAGTTCGTTGAGGACCAGCGCCACGGGAACCGCCTCGGTGGGGGCGATGTGGCAGGCTTTCCACCAGGGGGGCATGTCCACGTGGATGGGGGTGCTCCAGAGCGATTCGATGCCCCCCGCCACGGCGCAGGTGAGGTCGCTTAGCCGCACCCGGTCGGAAATGGTGCTGCCCTGCAGGCCGTGGATCACGGCGATGCTGTGCACCTGCCCGATCACCTGGTTGATGGGGCCGTGCAGCCGGGGGTGCTGCTGGTCGAGGGTGCGCAGCATGCCCATCACGCCCTGCAGGTTGTTCTTGATGCGGTGGTGCACCTCCTGGATCAGGGCCTCGCGGTGGGCCTGCTCCATCTGGCGCTGGCGCTCTTCCTGCGCGCGCAGGTCGGTGATGTCGGTCAGGGTGAGCACGTAGTGCGTGATGCGCGCGTGGGTGTCGCGGACCGGGCTCAGGGTGATCCAGGCGGGGTAGGTCTCGCCGGACTTGCGCCGGTGCCATTCGCGGCGCTGCAGGTTCTGCGCGGGGGTGAAGTCCGTGGGTGCGGCCTCGGCGGTGTCGCCAGGGGCGGCGAGGATGAAGTGCGGCGTGCGGCCCAGCACTTCGTGGAGTTCGTAGCCCAGGGTCTTCAGGAAGGACTGGTTGGCCTGCAGGATCTCCGCGCGTTCATTGGTGATGAGCAGCCCCTCCTGGCATTCGAAGGCGATGGCGGCCACGCGCAGGGAGGCTTTCTGGCGCCGGCGCTCCGTCAGGTAGGCGGCCAGCGCCAGGCCCACCAGCGCCAGGATCATCATGTACGACCAGTAGCCGAAACCGTGGTTGGCGGCGATGTCGCGGGCAAAGAAACCGGTGCGCTGGTAGCTGCCCCACAGGGCCTGCAGCGCGACCATGCACAGCAGTCCGGTGGTGGAGAGCAGACCCAGCCGCGCACCCGACCAGCTCACGAACAGGAACATCCAGTAGGCGTTGGCCAGCGGGGCCAGCAGCGGGTTTTGCGTGTTGCCGAAGATGATGGCGGCGCCGACACTGGCGAGCAGCCAGACCAGGAGGCCCTCGTTCAGGCGCTGCAGGGGCTGTGCGAAGCGCAGCGTGCGCCGGTAGGACATGACCAGGGGGGCGGCCAGCAGCGCGCCCAGGGAGCTGCCCATCCACCATTGCAGGAAATACCCCGTGCCGGCGGCCGGGGTGATGGCGTCCACCAGCAGCAGGCCGGTGCTGGCCGCCAGTGCGCCGGCCCCGACCCCGGCGCCGCAGACCCACAGCAGCACATGCCGGACGACGCTGAAATTGGGGTGGTCCTCGTTGAAGCTCGGCTGGCGCCGCAGGAGCAGGCAGGCCACCACGGCCGCAGTGACGGCGCCCAGCGCCTCAGCCAGGGCGGCCAGCGGGGCATCGCCCGCCAGCAGGCTGCTCAGCAGGCTGCCGATGAAGATGGCCGGTGCCAGCCGCAGGCCGCCAAGGACCAGCAGGGCCAGCGCCAGGCCGCTGGCGGGCTGGAGCAGTTGCGTCAGGCCCTGCCCGGACAGGGGGGTCGCCGTGGTCTCGGCCACCGCCATGTACAGCAGTGCCGCCGCGCTGAGTGCCAGCGGCCGGGCCGGTGCGGTGGTGCTGCGCGGGGGCATGCGGTTCGGGGTATGGAGTGGGGGTCGGGGCGCCGGGCTGGGGCGGGCGCCGCCGGGGGGTGTCTGGCATGGTAGCCGAAGCCCTGCCGCCCGGGGGCCGTCGCGGCGCAGAATGGTGCGCCCCGTTGATTTAGGTCAATTCCGACCCTGGCGCTCACCCAGCAAGCGCCATCAGCTATTATTTTTGTAGCAATCGAGCAGCGTCGCGGGCGAAGTAGGTCAGCACGCCGTCGGCGCCCGCGCGCTTGAAGGCGAGCAGGCTCTCCAGCATCACCGCGTCGTGGTCGAGCCAGCCGTTCTGTGCGGCGGCCTTGAGCATGGCGTACTCGCCCGACACCTGGTAGGCGAAGGTGGGCACGCGGAATTCGTCCTTCACGCGGCGCACGATGTCCAGGTAGGGC
>Ga0208516_100847_pt1 | contig 10194 bp, 7 predicted proteins | sample LakWasM117_HOW13_2_FD_183931 | JGI IMG/M metagenome (GOLD analysis project Ga0208516, IMG submission 183931) | Freshwater sediment methanotrophic microbial communities from Lake Washington under simulated oxygen tension - Sediment Metagenome... | ecosystem: Environmental > Aquatic > Freshwater >...
CTTCTTTCGATTGCCCCGCGCGACAAGGCCGAGATCCTGGCCCAGGCGCTGCCCTACATCCGCAAGTTCCATGGCAAGACCATGGTCATCAAGTACGGCGGCAACGCCATGACCGACCCGGCGCTGCAGCAGGATTTTGCCGAGGACGTGGTGCTGCTCAAGCTCGTGGGCATGAACCCGGTGGTGGTGCACGGCGGTGGCCCGCAGATCGAGGCGGCCCTGGGCCGTCTGGGCAAGAAGGGCGAGTTCATCCAGGGCATGCGCGTGACCGATGCCGAGACCATGGAGGTGGTCGAGTGGGTGCTGGCCGGCGAGGTGCAGCAGGACATCGTGGGCCTGATCAACCAGGCCGGCGGCAAGGCCGTGGGCCTGACGGGGCGCGATGGCGGCATGATCCGCGCGCGCAAGCTCAAGATGCTCGACAGCAAGAACCCCGAGGTCGAGCATGATGTAGGCCAAGTGGGCGACATCGTGGCCATCGACCCGAGCGTGGTCAAGGCGCTGCAGGACGATGCCTTCATTCCCGTCATCAGCCCCATCGGCTTTGGCGAGAACAACGAGAGCTACAACATCAACGCCGACGTGGTGGCCAGCAAGCTGGCCGAGGTGCTCAAGGCCGAGAAGCTCATGCTGCTGACCAACACCCCCGGCGTGCTGGACAAGGCGGGCAACCTGCTGACCGACCTGACGGCACGCCGCATCGACGAGCTGTTCGCCGACGGCACCATTTCGGGCGGCATGCTACCCAAGATCGCCGGCGCGCTGGACGCCGCCAAGGCCGGCGTGAACGCCGTGCACATCATCGACGGCCGCGTGCCGCATGCCATGCTGCTGGAGATCCTGACCGATCAGGCCTACGGCACCATGATCCGTAGCCACTGAGGTGGAACAACCCCCTGTGGCGCTGCGCGCCTTCCCCCTTCTCTCGCCTCGCTGCGCGATGCGGGAAGGGGGACACCGCCAGCGCGGCGGGGCGGCCCTTGCGCGGCGGTCGCTGGCCTGGGCTGCGCCCAAGGCATGCGCTGTGTTCGGAATGACCTGATTGAACGCCGAGAGTGATTTATGCGCCTCCTCCTCGTCGAAGATGACATCATGGTGGCCAGTGGCATCAAGCTGGGTCTGGCCGATGCCGGTTATGCGGTGGACTGGGTGGGCAGCGGCGAGCGTGCCGAGGAGGTGCTGCAGCGCGAGAGCTTCGATGTCGCCATCGTCGACATCGGCCTGCCCGGCATGGACGGGCTGGAGCTGACGCGTCGCCTGCGCCGCCCCGAGATGGCCAGCCACGACATGCCGGTGCTCATTCTCACGGCACGCGATGCGCTGCACGACCGGGTGCAGGGGCTGGACCTGGGCGCGGACGACTACATGGTCAAGCCGTTCGAGCTGCCCGAGCTGCTGGCGCGCCTGCGGGCGCTGCTGCGGCGCTCGCAGGCCGCCACCACGGCGGTGCTGGCCTTCGGGCCGCTGGAGCTCGACACCGCGAACCGCCGCGTCGGCATCCGCCAGGAAGCCGATGGCAGCCTGCAGCCCATCGAGCTGGGACCGCGCGAGTGGACGGTGCTCGAATACCTGCTCGTCCACGCCCCCAAGCCCGCCAGCAAGGACAAGCTGCTGCAGGCGCTCACGGGCTGGGACAAGGAGATCACGCCCAACGCGGTCGAGGTCTATGTCTCGCGCCTGCGCGGCAAGCTGGAGCCCCATGGCGTCTCGCTGCGCTCCATCCGTGGTTTTGGCTACCGCCTGGAACTCCAGCAGCCTTGACCCCTCCTCTCGTCCTGCAGCGCCCCCGCCTGCGTGCGATGACGTCCGACCTGCGCAACCGCCTGCTGGTGATGCTGGTGCTGCCGCTGTGCCTGCTGGCGCTGATCGGGGTGTGGCTGGACTACCGCTCGGCCGACGAGGCCGCCGCGCGGCACGACCAGCGCCTGCTGCGCCTGCTGCCGGCGCTGGCCGATTCGGTGCTGGCGCCCGGGGCCGATCCGCAGGAGCAGCCCGTGTGGCTGCTCGCGCCGCCCGTAGAGGACTTTTTGCGCTCCAGCCCGGGCTACAGCGGCTTCAGCGTGCGCGACCTGTCGGGCCGGCTGGTGCTGGGCGATGACTGGGTGCATGGCGCCGTTCCCGCGACCCATGAGCCTGAATTCCACAGCGTCGAGGTGGGCGGCATCACCTACCGCGTGGCCGTGCAGCGCGGGCGCACCGGCGCGGGCGAGATGGTGGTCGCCCTGGCCGATGGCTCGGACCCGCGCCAGCGCTGGGCCCGGCACCTGCTGCTGCGTGTGCTGCTGCCCAACCTCATCCTCGTGGCGGCCGCGGCGCTGGCCATCCACTGGGCCGTCGGGCGGGCCTTCAAGCCGCTGGTGGACCTGGCCGCCGCCGTGGAGCGGCGCTCGCCCCGCGACCTCAGCGCCATCGACGAGGCGGCGTCGCCCTCGGAGGTGCGGCCCCTGGTGCACTCGCTCAACCAGCTGTTCTCCCTGGTCAACGCCCAGGCCGAAAGCCAGCGCCGCTTCGTGGCCGATGCCGCGCACCAGCTGCGCACGCCGCTGGCCGGCCTGCAGGCGCAGGTGGAGGCCTGGGCCCTGCTTGCGCGCTCTGGCGTGAAAACCGCGGACCGTGCCCCGGGGAGTGAAAGAAAATCGACTCCAGGACACGACAGGAAAGCGGTATCAGCTATTACTTTAGGAGCGGTTGAAATCGAGAAACTGCGCGATGCCACGCGCCGCACCTCCCAGCTGGCGCACCAGCTGCTGGCCCTGTCGCGCGCCGATGCGCGCAGCCTGGATGCCCAGGCCATGCAGCGCGTGGACTTGCAGGACCTGTGCGAGAGCCTGCTCGGGTTGTACCTCGATGCCGCTACCGGCAAGGGCATCGACCTGGGGCTCGATGCGCAGCCTGTGCATGTTTCGGGCCACGACTGGCTGCTGCGCGAGCTGCTGTCGAACCTGGTGGACAACGCCATCAAGTACACCCCGGCGGGTGGCAGCGTCACCATCCGCTGCGGCACCGGGGCGGATGCCGGGGGCGCGGTGCGCGCTTTCCTTCAGGTCGAGGACGACGGCCCCGGCGTGCCGCCGGCCGAATACGCGCGGGTGCTGCAGCGCTTCTACCGGGTGCCGGGCACCGAGGGCGAAGGCACGGGCCTGGGCCTGCCGATCGCCGACGAGATCGCCCGCGCGCACGGCACCACGCTCACGCTGGAGCGGGGCGCCAACGGTCGTGGGCTGCGCGTGACCCTGGTGTTCCCCGCCTGAGGGGCGCAACCCCCTGTGGCGCTGCGCGCCTTCCCCCGTCTCTGGCATCGCTGCGCGATGCGGGAAGGGGGACGCCACCAGCGCGGCGGGGCGGCCCTTGCGCGGTGGCTGCTTGCCTGGGCTGCGCCAGTTTGCGGGCTGTGCGGGTGGGGCGTGTAGTGCCATGCAATGGCTGAAAAGAACTGCGGGAGGGCTGTGCGAGAATCAAACGCACACACACTGCACCCTATGTCCGAGCACCTGCAACTCCCCGAAACCGATGCCGCCACGGTCCTGCCGGAGGCCGGGGACGCAGCGGCGCCGCGCAAGCGCCCGCGCCCGGGCGAGCGGCGCGAACAGATCCTGCAGACCCTGGCCGCCATGCTGGAGCAGCCCGGTGCCGAGCGCATCACCACGGCCGCGCTGGCCGCGCGCCTGGGTGTGAGCGAAGCGGCGCTGTACCGCCACTTCGCCAGCAAGGCGCAGATGTTCGAGGGCCTGATCGACTTCATCGAGCAGGCCGTGTTCACGCGCGTGGCGCAGATTGTCGGGCCAGCCCAGCCCGAGGCGGCGGCGGCGGCGGCCGATGGTGCGCGCCAGGCGCTGCGCGTGGTGGCCCTGCTGCTGCAGTTCGGCGAGCGCAACCCCGGCATGGTGCGCGTGATGGTGGGCGATGCCCTGGTGCTGGAGCACGAGCGCCTGCAGCAGCGCATGAACCAGTTTTTCGACCGCATCGAATCGACCCTGCGCCAGTGCCTGCGCCCGGCCGCGGACGCAGCCGGCTCGGCCGCCCCCACCGTGGATGCCCAGGTGGCGGCCGGCGTGCTCACGGCGTTCACCCAGGGGCGGCTGCAGCGCTTCGCGCGCTCGGGCTTCCGGCGCCTGCCCACGGAACAGCTCGAAGCCAGCCTCGCGCTGATGCTCTGAACCCCTGCGGCGCGCGGGCCGCGCCAGCCGCCATTACCTTCCTGGGGTGCCGGTCGCCAGGTTGACGTGCGCCCGGTATTGCGTCATCCCCCGGGCGCGGCAGGCGGTGGCACGCCTGCAACGTGGGGTTGGAGACGCCTCTCTATTTTTGGGGGCAGGGTGGGCGCTGGAAGGAATTTGCTGCAGAATAGAACGATCGTTCGTTTTTATTCACTCCATGCCCGCAACCACTTCCTCCAGCCCGACGCCCCGCGCCAGCCGCGGCCGCGCTGGCAGTGCCCGCGCCCTGCAGAAGGGGCAGCAGACCAAGCAGGCCATCATCGAGGCGGCGCTCGGCCTGGCCACGCACATCGGCCTGGAGGGGTTGTCCATCGGCGCGCTTGCCGACGTGATGGGCATGAGCAAGTCCGGCGTGTTCGCGCATTTCGGTTCGCGCGAGGAACTGCAGGTCTCGGTGATCCGCGAATACCACCACTGCTTCGAGCAGGAGGTGTTCTACCCCGCCATGTCGGCGCCGCGCGGCGTGCTGCGCCTGCGCGCGCTGTTCGACAACTGGATGAAGCGCACCTCCATCGAAATCGACTCGGGCTGCATCTACATCAGCGGCGCCATTGAGTTCGACGACCGCACCGGCCCCGTGCGCGACGCGCTGGCCCATTCCGTCCTGACCTGGCACGCCGCCATGAAGCGCGCCATCAAGCAGGCCAAGGACCTGGGGCAACTGCGCAGCGACGTGGTCGAGGACCAGATGCTGTTCGAGGTCCATGGCCTCATCCTCGCGCTGCACTACGAGGCGCGATTCCTGAAGAACCCCGGTTCCATCGAGCGTGCGCTCACCGGTTTTGACAACATCCTCGCCCGCTTCGCCGCGCAGTCGCCGGTCGCGGGCTAATTCCCTGTCCCCACCCCACTTTCCAAGGAGATACCCATGCCCACTTACACGCCGCCCCTGCGCGACATGCAGTTCGTGATGCACGAAGTGTTCAACGTCACGGCGGACCTCCAGCAGATCCCCAAGCACGCCGACATCGACGCCGACACCATCAATGCCGTGCTGGAAGAAGGCGGCAAGTTCGCGGCCGAAGTGGCCTTCCCGCTGAACATCAGTGGCGACGCCGAGGGTTGCACCATCGACCAGGCCACCCACGTGGTGACCACGCCCAAGGGCTTCAAGGAAGCCTACGCGCAGTACATCGAGGGCGGCTGGGCCGCGCTGGGCTGTGACCCCGAATTCGGCGGCCAGGGCCTGCCCTACGTGGTCAACACCATGTTCTACGAGATGCTCAACAGCGCCAACCAGGCCTGGACCATGTACCCCGGCCTGACCCACGGCGCCTACGCCGCCCTGGAAACGCACGGCACGCCCGAGCAGAAGCAGACCTACCTACCCAAGATGACCAGCGGCGAGTGGACCGGCTCCATGTGCCTGACCGAGCCCCACTGCGGCACCGACCTGGGCCTGATGCGCACCAAGGCCGAGCCCCAGGGCGATGGCACCTACAAGATCACCGGCAACAAGATTTTCATCAGCGCCGGCGAGCACGACATGTCGGAGAACATCATCCACCTCGTGCTGGCCCGCCTGCCCGATGCGCCTCCCGGCATCAAGGGCATCAGCCTGTTCATCGTGCCCAAGTTCCATGTGAACCAGGACGGCTCCATCGGCGCGCGCAACGGCATCTTCTGTTCCGGCCTGGAGCACAAGATGGGCATCAAGGCCAGCGCCACCTGCCAGATGGTGCTGGAAGACGCCGTGGGCACCATGGTCGGCCAGCCCAACAAGGGCATGCAGGGCATGTTCGTGATGATGAACGCCGCCCGCCTGGGCGTGGGCAACCAGTCGCTCGGCCTGACCGAAGTGGCCTACCAGAACGCCCTGGCCTACGCCAAGGACCGCATCCAGATGCGCTCGCTGACCGGCCCCAAGGCCAAGGACAAGCCGGCCGACCCCATCATCGTGCACCCCGACGTGCGCAAGATGCTGCTCACCGCCAAGGCCTACGCTGAAGGCGGCCGCGCCCTGCAGGCCTACTGCGCCCTCCTGCTGGAAAAAGAGCACAACCACCCCGACGAGAAGGTGCGCAAGGACGCCGGCGAAATGCTGGCCCTGCTGACCCCCATCGCCAAGGCCTTCATCACCGACAACGGCCACATTTCCACCAACGCCTGCATGCAGGTTTTCGGCGGCCATGGCTTCATCAAGGAATGGGGCATGGAGCAGTTCGTGCGCGACAACCGCATCAACATGATCTATGAAGGCACGAACACCATCCAGTCGCTGGACCTGCTGGGCCGCAAGGTGCTGTCGAACAACGGCGCCACGCTGAAGAAGTTCGGCAAGCTGGTCGGCCAGCTCGTGGCCGAGGAAGGCGTGAACGAGAAGATGGCCGAGTTCATCAACCCCGTGGCCTACCTGGGCGACCAGATGACCAAGTTCACCACCGAGATCGGCTTCAAGGGCTTCCAGAACCCCGACGAAGTGGGCGCCGCCGCCGTGGACTACCTGCGCGTGGCCGGCCACCTGGTGTTCGGCTACTTCTTCGCCCGCATGGCCCAGGTGGCCCTGCGCGAGATCGCCGCCGGCAACCAGGATCCGTTCTACCCCGCCAAGCTGCAGACCGCGCGCTTCTACTTCGCCAAGCTCTTCCCCGAGACCGCGACGCTGATGCGCACCGCCCGCACCGGTTCGAAGGTGTTGATGGACACCGACCTGGCCCTGGCCTGAGTCCACTGCCCGCAGATTTCAAGCCTTTTTGCACTGGAATGCCCATGAATAAAGCGCTAGCAGCTATTGTTTCTATAGTGGTTGCCGCCCCTTCGTGGGCCCAGATGACGCCCGAGGGCCTGTGGCGCAACATTGACGACAAGACCGGCGAGGCCAAGGCGGAAATCCGTATCCAGGGCCAGGCTGGCGCCCTGACCGGCGTGCTCGAAAAGCGCCTGGCCAAGGATGCCAAGCCCGACGACCTGTGCAAGGAGTGCAGCGACGACCGCAAGGACAAGCCGCTGCTGGGCCTGGAGATCATCCGGGGTGCCAAAAAGGCCGACGGCAAGGACGTGTGGGAGGGCGGCAAGATCCTCGACCCCGAGAACGGCCGCAACTACACGCTGCGCATGACGCCCGTCGAGGGCGGCAAGAAGCTCGAAGTGCGCGGCTCCATCGGCCCCTTCGGCCGCACCCAGACCTGGATCCGGGTCCAGTAACGCCCGCCCCGGCGCCGCAAGGCAAACCAACAAGGAACGAAAGACATGTCCCGATTTCAAGTGAAGAAAGTCGCCGTGCTCGGCGCAGGCGTGATGGGCGCACAGATCGCCGCGCACCTGGTCAACGTCAAGGTGCCCGTGGTGCTGTTCGACCTGCCGGCCAAGGAAGGTGCCAAGAACGGCATCGTCACCCGCGCCATCGACAACCTCAAGAAGCTCAAGCCCGCGCCGCTGGGCGTGGCGGACGACGCTGCGCTGATCGGCCAGGCCAACTACGAAGAGCACCTGGAACAGCTGCGCGACTGCGACCTCATCATCGAGGCCATCGCCGAGCGCATGGACTGGAAGCTCGACCTGTACACCAAGATCGCGCCCTACGTCGCGCCGCACGCCATCGTGGCGTCCAACACCTCGGGCCTGTCGATCACCAAGCTCTCCGAGGCGCTGCCCGAGAGCATCAAGCCGCGCTTCTGCGGCATCCACTTCTTCAACCCGCCGCGCTACATGACGCTGGTCGAGTTGATCAACACCCCCACCACCGCCCCCGAAGTGCTCGACCAGCTCGAAGCCTTCGTCACCAGCGGCCTGGGCAAGGGCGTGGTGCGCGCGCACGACACGCCCAACTTCGTCGCCAACCGCGTCGGCATCGCGGGCATGCTGTCCACGATGAAGGAAGTCGAGAACTTCGGCCTCTCCTTCGACGTGGTCGATGACCTCACCGGCAAGAAGCTCGGCCGCGCCAGCAGCGGCACCTTCCGCACCGCCGACGTGGTGGGCCTGGACACGATGACCCACGTCATCAAGACGCTGCAGGACAACCTCAGCGAAGCCACCGACCCGTTCTACGGCAGCTTCGGCACGCCCGCCGTGCTGCAAAAACTGCTGGAGCTGGGCCACCTGGGCCAGAAGACCAAGGCCGGCTTCTACAAGAAGGTCGGCCGCGACGTGCTGCGCTTCGACCCGCAGAGCGGCGACTACATGCCCGGCGGCCAGAAGGCCGACGAGGTGTACGGCCGCATGCTGAAAAAGCCCGCCGCCGAACGCCTCCAACTGCTGCGCAACGCCGAGGGCGCGCAGGGCCAGTTCCTCTGGGCCATCCTGCGCAACAGCTTCCACTACGCCGCCGTGCACCTGGGCACCATTGCCGACAACGCGCGCGACGTGGACCAGGCCATGCGCTGGGGCTTCGGCATGAAGCAGGGCCCGTTCGAGCTGTGGCAGGAAGCCGGCTGGCTCAACGTGGCCAAGATGGTCCAGGAAGACATCGACGCCGGCAAGGCGCTGTGCAAGGCACCGCTGCCCGAGTGGGTCTTCAAGGGCCCCGTGGCCGAGGCCGGTGGCGTGCACACCGCGCAGGGTTCGTGGAGCGCTTCTGCTAACAAATTCGTAGCACGCCGCGCTTTGCCCGTCTACGAAAAGCAGTATTTCCCTGAAAAACTGCTGGGCGAGACGCTGCCCGACTTCCGCACCGCCGGCAAGACGCTGCACGAAGACGACGCCATCCGCCTCTGGACGCTGGACGACGAGGTCGTCATCGCCAGCATCAAGACCAAGATGCACGCCATCAGCCCCGACGTGGCCGAGGGCCTGGCGATGGCGGTCGATATCGCCGAAAAGGACTACAAGGCCGTGGTGGTCTGGTCTGGCGACGAGCCCTTCAGCGCCGGTGCCGACCTGCAGGCCATGCTGCCCGCCTTCATGATTGCCGGCGCCAGCGCCATCGAAGGCGCCGAGAAGGAACTGCAGGACACCATGCTGCGCCTGCGCTACGCCAACGTGCCCGTGGTCTCGGCCATCCGCGGCCTGGCCCTGGGCGGCGGCTGCGAGCTGGCCGTGCACTCGGCCCGCCGCGTGGTGCACATGGAAAGCTACATCGGCCTGGTCGAAGTGGGCGTGGGCCTGGTGCCCGGTGCCGGCGGCCTGACCTACATCGCGCGCCGCGCCGCCGAGAACATGGCCACGTCCACCTCCAAGGACGTGCTGCCCTTCCTGACCGAAGGCTTCACCGCCGCAGCCATGGCCAAGGTGGGCACCAGTGCCCTCGAATCGCGCAAGCTCGGCTACCTGCTCGACAGCGACATCATCGTGGCGCACAAGGACGAGCTGCTGTTCGTCGCGCTCAACGAAGCCAAGGCCATGGCCAACGGCGGCTGGCGCGCGCCGCACAAGCGCCTGTTCCCCGTGGCGGGCCGCAGCGGCATTGCCACCATCAAGGCGCAACTGGTCAACATGCGCGATGGTGGCTTCATCAGCGCGCATGACTTCCACATTTCCGCCCTGATCGCGGGTGTGGTCTGCGGCGGCGACGTGGATGCCGGCACCCTGGTGAGCGAGGAATACCTCATGACCCTGGAGCGCAAGGCCTTCTGCGGCCTCATCACCCATCCCAAGACGCAGGAACGCATCATGGGCATGCTCAGCACCGGCAAGCCGGTCCGCAACTGACATGGGCCGCGCTGCCGCCACCCTCGCGGCCACCCGCCCCAACCGGCTGGCCCGCACCCTGGGCCAGCTCGACCGGGTGCCCGCCGTGGCCCGCCCCTGGGCGCGCAACCTGGTGCTGCGCCGCGCCGTGCCCTTCACCGGCACGGCGGGGTTGCAGTATGTGGCGCTGACGCCGCAGCGCGTGGAAGTGGCCGTGGCCAACCAGCGCGTTGCAGTATGTGGCGCTGACGCCGCAGCGCGTGGAAGTGGCCGTGGCCAACCAGCGCCGCGTGCAGAACCACATCCACGGCGTGCATGCCGCCGCCATGACGCTGCTGGCCGAAACGGCCACCGGCATGGTGGTGGGCATGAACGTGCGCGACGACTGCCTGCCGCTGGCCAAGGAACT